>FTIF01349128.1_pt1 | contig 15362 bp, 11 predicted proteins | sample 1658001 | NCBI WGS metagenome assembly FTIF01 (sample SAMEA3914789, study PRJEB12502) | metagenome | biome: forest; material: soil | place: Canada | collected 2011-07-03 | depth 0.3 m | reverse complement strand
CAGCAGGTCGACTACCTGCGCGCCCACGGCATCCCCCTGGACAGCGTCGCCACGGGCATCTACACCGCCATCGACCCCGCGCGCCATCTCGAGGGTCGGCCGGGATTCGTGAATTTCCCGCAGAATCGACGCTAAGTCATTGCTGCGTCAGGAGAATTTGATTCCGTAGTCGATCGGATCGACGCTTCGATCGAGGTCGAGCATGTAGTCGCCGAAGCGATTGATGTGTGCAAACCGGTACGGCGACAGGCCCTTCAGAATCGGTTCGCCGACCGGATACCCTCGCGCCTGGAGCTCCTTGAGCTTCCGAGACATCCACTGCACGTTGTGCAGGATCACCATGTTGGCCACCAGATGGCTGTACTTGATGATCTTGCGCTGCTCGTGGCGGACGTTCTCGGCGATGACGCCCTCGCCGCCGAAGAACAACCACTTGACGAAGTTGTTGAACTCCTCGCTCTTGTTCGTCGCCGCGTGGATCGAGCGCCGGAGCTCGATGTCGCTGATGTAGTTCAGCAGAAACCGCGTGCGGATGACGCGGCCAAGCTCCCTGAAGGCGAAGTACAGCTTGTTCTTTCGGCTGTAGGTGCCGAGCCGGCGCAGGATCATCGAGGGCGTGATCTTACCCATCTTGATCGACAGCGCGACGCGCATCATGTCCCGGTAGTGCACCCGGATCATGTTCCAGTCGATCGTCTCGCGGAAGAGGCTTTGGATATGCTGGTACTGCACCCCGGGCTCGGCCTTGAAGAACACCAGATCCTTGATGCCCCTGATCCGTGGCATCAACTGGATGCCAAGCAGGTGCGACAGGCCGAAGACCGGCGCGCTCTGCGCCTGGGTGTCGCCGTGCAGCGTGTCAGGTTGGATGTCGGATTCGTTGCGCACCAGGCCGTCGAGGATGTACACCGCCTCGTAGACGCCGCAGGGGATGAAGTGGCTGAACAGCGCGATGTACATGTCCGACACGTGGTAGTAGCCGATGCCACCGTAGCCGCCATACCTGATGTGGTATTCGGAGAGCAGGTTCTGCTCGTAGACGTTCCACTTCGTGCCGTCAGCCGAGGCGCTCTTGCCCGTGCCCCAGAATTGCGGCAGCGCGAACCGGTTGTAGGAATTGACCACTCGGAAGATGGCCTTGTCGAGCCGCTCTTCACTGACGTGATGCAGGTTCAGCCAGGCCACTTGCTTGCGCGACAGCCCTTTGACGGACGCCGCAGTCTGCGTCGGCCCGAGGTTGCAGCCGTAGCAGAACAGCGTCGTCAGGAAGCGCTTGCGGGGGTCGTCGATCTTCGATTCGAAGCCTGACAACGGCCCGAACAGTTTGTGCAAATCCAGCCAACGCTCGGTTTCGGTGAGCACGTCGAGGATGCTCATGGGGGCCATCGAGTCGGTGATGGCCTGATCGACCTCCGGCAGCCCCTCGGGCGGCGGCGCTCGCTCGCTACGCCGCAGCACCAGGCCGGCGTCGGTGATGGTTACGTGCTCGTTCTCCGGGAAACGATCGTCAACCTCCCGGCAGAGGGACAGCAAGAGTGCCTTCTGTTCGTCGACGAACGCCTCGGCGTCGATCGGGAGGCCGAGCATGTCGGCGTAGGCGCCGATCTCGGCGTCGAACTCTTCCCAACTGACCAAGTGATCCCGGTAGTCGTCGTACTGGCCGCTGTTTTCGACGTAGAGGTCACCCGACTTCAGCTCGTTCATCACGTGGAACAGCACGCAGAGCTCGAGGTACTTGCGATGAACGATTCCGGCATCGGGATCAGTTGTCTGGATCAGCTTGCGCCACTTCGCGTCCGAGAGCCAGGTGAGATCCAGCACCAGCGTGCCGGCGTCGACCCGCACGTATTCCCTGTGACTGGAGCGGAACTGGCGGAGCCAAGCGAGCGTGCGGAGCACGGCGTCGTCTGGTGACGATGACTTCAGATCCAACGAGTCGATGCACTGAAACAGCAGTGATCGCTTGGCGCGGTACGGCTGCAACATGAAGGGGTAGTAGTTCTTGCCGGCGTAGGCCATGTGCTCGTCGCAGCGCTCGATCCACGCAGCAGGGTCGTCGTCAAGCAGGTCACGCATGCGCTTGACCCGCTGCGGGTCGGTGCCATCGTCTTCAAACGTCGTGAGCATGTTGCGGAACTGCGCGATCAGCTGCTCACCCTGTTCGATGTGCTCTAACTGATACTGGCGCAGCCGCTCGGCCGCGGTCGAGTCGAGATTGCGCATGGAGCGGATGAAGATGTCGGCGACGTCATCGACGGCCTTCTTCAGCTGCTCTTGGATCAGGAGAACCGCCAGGGCGTAGCGCTTGGCCGGCTTGAGGTCCTGCATCTCGCGAATGTTGAGTGCCCGGGCCTCGAGGACGAACTGGGCCTTCTTCGGCACAGAAACATCCATGATCGCCGGAAGTCCGGCGGCGAGCGCCCGCAAGCCTTCGATGTGGGTGAGAAAGCTGGCCACCTCTCGAGCACTGGGCTGTTTGGGCTCACGCTTGAGCGAATCCCACTGGCTGCGTCCCTGTTGCGTCCGGAACATCCGGTCGATCTGGGTATGCTGCGCGTCGCTCAACGCGCCGGCAATCGCCTTGTAGATCGCATCGTTGACGCGCGCCCGCGCGCGGCTGGCCATCCGAGACAAGGAGCCGAACGTCGGCAACTCGTAGCGGTGGTGAACCAGCTCCTCGAGGAGGACGTTGATGATGTCCGGAAGCTCCTGCTTTGTCTGCGCCGCCTTTCCCGCTTCGGCCTCGAGCCAGGTGGTGGCCTGCTCGTCGAGCGGCCGAAGCCCGACGAACTCTCGCACTCGCCGTTGGTGGATCGATTTGCTGCCTGACTCGTCATACGCCTGCAGAGCGGCCTTGCTGAACGCCGGCACGCGATACCATTTGCACAGGTGGACGATGATGGGTCGGGGCACGCTCGCCAAGGTGACGAAATATCCCAGGCGTTGAACGACTTTGAGCTGCACCGCGAGCAAGACCTGGATCGTGGCACGCCGATACGTGTCCGCGATGAACTGACGTTCTGCCTGGGACGGAGTGAACGTCGAGAGCAGCAGCTGCTCGTCGATCTCTACGGGCAGCTGGGGGTACGCGGTCTCGTGGGGGCCACTCATTCGTCAGGCTCCGAGTGAGAGATCTGGCCCGAATTCGGGACTCATCGACAGGCCGGCCAAAATCATACGCGAACGGAACCGTCCTGTCTGTGCGGTGCGCGGGCGCACGATTGGCGAATCCAGGCGAGTTGAAGGTGTCGCCCATCTGTTGCGATCAGTCCCACCCTAAGCGGTGCCCGGCCTCGACTGCGCGATGGCGGTCATCGTCTTCGGCGTGTAGATAGATGCTGGACGTACTGATGGAGGCGTGGCCGAGTGTGTCGCGCACGTGGCGCAGGTCCTTGTCGCCGTCCGCCATTCTCGAGCCGGCGGTGTGTCGCAGCCAGTGGGCGGATGCTGCGCGCAGGCGAGCTACTCGGGCAAGGCTGCTCTCGCCTGTCAATGCGAGGCGCTCGGCCGCCTGCTCAAAGATCTCCTTGACGATGCCGTGAACTGCGGCGCGCGTTAGCGGCTGTGGGGGTTTGAACGCGGCCGAGTCTTTGGAAGTGACATGCCACCACACGGCCAAGACGAGAGGCGTGCCTTCGCCATCCTGCGGGAGCGCCGGAAGCCCCAAGGAGCGACGGTACGTGAGCAGTTCGACCATCAACTCGCTCGTGGCCGGAACGAGCCTGGTCTTGTCACCCTTGCCCGTCACCTCGATCCACCAACGGGCCGCACCGGAGCGATCGGCGCGGTTGAAGAAGTTGCCCATCTTGTTGCCGACAATCTCCGAAATCCGCAGACCACAGAGGAAGAACAAGCTGAAGACCCACCTCGCGCGGGCGTGGGTGGCACGTTCTCGAGCGGTGTCGAGGGGCATCGCGTTGATCGTCGCCTTGACGATGTCCCACAGCTCGGTGTCGAGCAGGCGTGTCTGACGAGGCGCGCTCTTGGAGCGCCGCCGACGCTCGAGCGCGAGCGGGTTGCCGGCGAGGTAGCCGGCCTGGACCAACCAGGAGAACAGCGAATTCACGACCACGAGCGCTTGTCGGGCGCTCGCCGGCGACAACGGCCCGGCAAACGGCCGCCAGAGTGGGTGGCTGCGGGGAAGCTTTCTTCCCGGAGACATGACCCAGCGCTCGGCGGGTTGCGGGTTGGACAGGAAGCGCTGGTACACAAGCAAATCCTCGTGCGTCAACGACGAGAGCGGCTTGCCGAGTTCGACCCAGGCCCAGAGTAGCAACCGCTCGGCGTCTCGCCGGCTGTTGGCCAAGGTGTTGGCGTTGTCGGCGTAGCGCGCGAGCCAGGCCAGTACCGCGTCGCGGTCGGTATCGGCGGCGATTTGCCGATGGCCCGTCGATCGATTGGTTCCGGTACGGCCCGACAACGCATCGACCACGACCAGGTCCTCGACGGGGGCCGGTCGGATCAGCCGAATCGGGGTGATCTGAGTTTTTACGCGTTCCAGTAAATCTTCAGAACAATCATAAACTTAGCGCTGTTTTCTCGCGGCTGACTTCAATACTGCGTATTCGTCGAGACGGGCGCCGCCCTCGAGCGCCAAGGCGAGCCACCGCGGGCGCCGGCCCTTGCCGTGCCACTCCTCCCCGCTCGGGCTTCGGTAAATAATCCCCGGCTGCGCGACGTGTGCGATTTCCTGCGGTCGGCCCTTGGGGACTTGAACTTTCAAGCTGCGGATCAGGAAATCATCCAACTCTGCGCCGCTGGCCAGTGCCTCGAGAAGCCAACCCGGTCGACGTCCCTTGCCCGTCCACGTCCTGCCTGGGCCATCGGCATATTTCGTGGCTGCCGGAATGTCGCCTTGACCAACTGCCGGTGATGACTCTTCGAAGGCCGGCCAGCCTTCGGGAAAGATGTCCTTCGGAGCCAACTCCAAAGCTAGCACTTCGCCGCGTATGCGATCGATAGTCACCTTGTGCAACTCAGCTTGCTTTCGGATCGCATCGGCACGACGTTTGATTTGGGCCAGGGTATGTGGCATGTTGGATCCAGCGGCGTATTGCTACGCAGTCATCGGAAGTAGATCGATGGGGTCGACTCCGAAGTCATATTGCGCAGCTCAATGTTGCCGCGAATGAAGCGAACACACCGCAGATCGGCCGCGACGCGCTGGCGAGGAACCTAGAAGACCGTCGCCTGCAGAGGCATCGCGTGCTTCAGCGTTTAGTCGCCAGTGCCAGCCATTAGGTCGTCGAGTTCAGCCGTCACCCGCGCCAGCAATGCAGCCGCCTCACGCGTTGACGGCGTCTTGCAGTAGCTGAGAGTCAGAACAGTCAACGGGTGCAATTTCATGACGGCTGCGAGCTGGTCGATCTTCACGACGGTCGGATTCTTCGCCCCTCGCTCAACGTCGCTGATGTAAGTCCGCCCGGTGACCAACGCGAACTCTTCCTGCGGCATACCGCGCGCAGTACGTGCGGCTCGGAGGCCCTTCCCAACGGTCGATTGAATGATCTTCATGGCGGCAACGGAATTTCCGCATGTCGTCGCCAATAGAGCTACCGCCTATAGAAGACAATTTCAGAGAGGCGCCCAGACTGATTCACTCATCATGAGCGCCGGAAATCCAACGCGCTCCATTCACCTGAGCAGTCTGCCGCCACTCGTCGTGCAGAATTGAACGCGAGAGGAATCGCATCGAATGATTAACGCAAAAGAACGACTTGCTACGGCCCAATGGATCCTGGAAAGGAACCTGGCGTGGATCGGTGCCGCTGATGTCAAGGTGGGTGTCCTGGCCACGCTCGACGTCGCGGTGTTCGGTGGACTTGCTGCCGCATATGCACTGCCGACCAAAGCCCAACACCCCGTTTGGGCGTGGGCTGCGATTGCCATGGCATGCGCCGGCCTCCTGTTCTCGCTGTGCGCCGCCTTCCTGGTACTGATGCCCAACATCAAGGGAGCGACGAAGCGTCGAGGCAAGTCGGCTTTGCTGTTGCCGGTGGCAGCCAGGTCGCTCGTGTTTTTTGGAGAGATCAACGAACAATCCTGCGAGCAATATTCCGATGCGTTGACGACCAAATCCGATGACGACTTGCTCAAGGACTGGGCCAGGCAGATCCACCGCAACGCCCAACTGGCCGCTGCGAAGCATCAAATGCTCAAGCTCGCGATGGGTAGCACTGCGTTCGCGCTAATTCCATGGCTCGTTGCGATCGTGAAGTTGGTTGCCGACTCAGGATCCTGACCGCCGATTTCGGGCGAGAATCAAGTCAGCAAATCCTTTGAGCGGCGGTCAGTTCCGAACCACTGCGCCCGACAGCAGATCGCCCCGACCCGCCCAAGTTTCCGGAATCAAGCCGCTAACACGTGCTCGTAGTACGGCCGCTCCCTGTCGTCGAGAATCGCGTACTGCCGGGGGGTTGCCGGGTCCGGTCGGAGCCAGGCCTCGACGTTTTCGGGCTTGGCCAGACCTCCAGGTTTTCGGGCTTGAGCGGAATGATGCAGCGGTCGTGGCCGGCGGCCGAGACTTCCGGCGGCGGCTCGTCGGTCACCGCGGCAAATCCCAATAGGGCTGGCTGACGCACAACGCATTTCGTGCGCCAGGCGCTCCCAGCTTGGAAGAACTGCGACAGCAGCAACCGAAGGTCGAATATCTCAAGGGAATCTACTCGCGCATGCATCGTGGCATCGTCGCGCACCAGGTACAGGTCGACGCTGGCAACGTCGACCAACTGGCCGGGATGGCTTTCGTGTTTCTCTCGATGGACAGCCGAGTGCGTCGCTTGGGCGCGCGGACCGGGGTGATCGAGCGGCAGTACCAAGGGATCTGACATGTCGCAATTCTGCGGCCCGGCCGCAGGCCAACAGATGACCAAAAGCTAATAGCTGGGCTCGATAACGAATGGCTAGACAGTCTTCGCTCGAAAAGGTTGTTGGCATTCTGCTTGGCTCATCGCACCTAACGCAGCAGCTTGCGGACTCTCGCCAAGCCTGGCTGGTCAGTAAGCTGCTGCTGCCTCAAGCTCATCCCGCTCGCTCTGACGCCACCGTCCCGGTGGCTGGCCGTGATGCCGACGGAACGCGGTCGCGAAGGCGTATAGCGACGTGTAGCCGACGCGCTCAGCCACCTCAAGCAGCGGGATATCTTCGGTGCGCAGCAGGTCGCGCGCAACGGTCATTCGCCAGTCGGTGAGATAGCGAATCGGCGACTCGCCGAGCACGTCCTGGAATACGCGAGCAAATGTCGCTCGAGACATGTTGCTGATCCGCGAAAGCTCATCCACCGACCATCCCTTGCTGATGTCCCCGTGCATTGCCCGCAGTGCGCGTGATACCCGTGGATCGGATGCGCCACGAAACCAGGCAGGCGGATTGGCGCTGGAGGCCAAGCCTGTACGCAGCCCCAAGACGACCAGGACGTCCAGTAAGCGGTCGAGAACCGTTTGGCGACCCGGCTCGACGCGTGAGAGCTCGCGTGACAGGAGCGCGACGACTCCGTGAATCGCGTTGTCCATGCTCGACGGTATCGAGAGTATGGGAGGGAGCACGTTTATGAGCCCGGCGCCGATGTCACCCGCGAAGCGATACGCACCGCACAGGAACACGGCAGCCCGCGGGTCGCGTTCCGCCTCTTCCGAAGAGTTCCTGGTCAAGAACTCCTCATGCAGGACGCAGTGGGCGCCTCGTTCGTGCGCGATGAAATGATCAGCCCCGCCCCGAACGAGCGCCAGATCCCCCGGCCGCAGTTCGATCGTGTCCTCGCTGCCGTCGATCCAAAGCTGTGCCTGCCCGCGCGTGACGGCGTGGACGGTGAGCTGAATAACACCTGGGAGCCGAAGCCCCCAAGGCGCGATTGCAACAGACCGTGCAAACACACCGCCGGAAGCCCGGGCGCGCAACAGGTGCTCTTGTAGGACATCCATGATGTGATCGTATTAAACAAAAACTTGAGTGATTCTATTCTTGAAGCTCTCACTTATGAAGCCTAGAGTTGCGTCACTGAACAACTTCTCTAGGAAGCGAGAAATGGCCGATCTGATGAGCAATCGCACGCTGGTCCTTGGCGCCACGGGAAAGACCGGTGCCCGGGTCACCCAGAAGCTGGTCGAGCGTGGCTTGCCTGTCCGAACGGCCGCCCGCAAGAGCGCCGATGTCCACTTCGACTGGAATGACCCGAAGACGTTCGCCGGTGCCGTTGCGGGGATCTCCCGCGTCTACATCGTCTCCCCGGTGATGCGCGTGGACTTCGCCCCAGACGTGAGCCACTTCCTGGACGTGGCGGAGGACGCTGGCGTGCAACACGTGACCTACCTCAGTGCCTACGGGATGCAGTACGCACCTCCCCAAGTCGCCCTACGAGCCGTCGAGCTGGATCTCGAGTCGCGCAAGGGCCTCACGCACTCCATCTTGCGTCCGGCCTGGTTCATGCAGAACTTCAGCGAGACCTTCCTGCAGCCGATGAACGGCGAGATCGTCGTGCCCTGCGGTACAGGCGCCGAGGCCTTCGTGAGCGCCGAGGACATCGCATCGGTGGCAGCCGCAACGCTCAGCGACCCGACGCGTCACGCCGGCCAGGCCTACGCGCCCACAGGGCCGGAAGCGCTGACCTTCGAGGAAGCGGCCGGACACATCTCGAATGCAAGCGGACGCAAGATCATCTATCGCGACATCGACCGCGAGGCCTGGATCGCCGCGATGCTCCAGGCCGGGATGCCTGCCGAATACGGCGCCGTCCTTCGCATGCTGACCGACACGGTTGCGAGCGGTCATGGCTCACGACCCAATGGCGACGTCCAGGCGGCAACCGGTGTGGCTCCCATCCGCTTCGCGGACTTCGCGGCGCGCAGCGCCAACGCCTGGCGCTAGCAATGCGCAGCGGGCCTCGCCTGCGGATGCGCTGCAGAAAGCCCAGCCTTCGAGCCTCGGACGCGGTCGACTTCGAAGCGTCCAATCTGGAGAGAACACGAATGTCGATCCGACAGTACACGGTCTTCAACCATGCCAGGGCCTATTTTGACCTCGTGCGGGGCGCATTAGGTGACGCCGTTGACGGAGAGCACTTCTTCGACTGCTCCGCGGACGAAATCGTCTACGAGGTTCTCTACAACTTCCCGGGGTGGCCCCGAGTCATTGAAGGCAAGGCCAACCTGATGTCGGCCTTCGAGGGCTATTGCGAAGCCATGGAGCTCCGCGCGGCGGATCACCTGACGAAGTACACGTCCGATGACGGCCAGTTCGTCATCATCGAGTACGAGGTCCATGGGACGGTACTGCCCACCGGCGTGCACTACAACAATCGCTTCTGTTCAATCATCAAGATCGTCGATCGCAAGATCTCCCACTGGAGGGACTACATGGACTCCCTCGCGGCCTGGAACACGCTGACCTCGAAGGGTCGTTGATCCGCGTGGCAAAGTGAGATTTCACTCTTCCAAACGGTGTCGCCGCAATCCAAGCGGCGCGGCCCACGTCATGTTCGTAGGACTGACTCAAACGGCAACTGCAATGACTGCCGCTTTCTACGCGGCGCCGGTGCCTGGAACGGCTTGATCGCCAAGACAGGCGCGGGCTACCTCAACGAACTGGCTGACCACTGGCGACTCGTTGCCTGACCGCCAGCAGAGCTCTAGTGGGATTCGGAGGTCGAGATCGTCGAGCGAGACGAACGTGACAGACGCAGGGGCGTGAAGTTTCGCCATCTCAGGCAGAACCGAGCATCCCATCCCCGCGACGACAAGCGACAGTACCGCCATGTTGTCGTCGCCCTCCATCGCGATGCTGGGAGAAAAGCCCCCGCGCCGGAAGCACGCAATCAGTTGGTCGTAGTAGAGCGGAGTCGAGCGCCGTGGGAACCAGATGAAGTCCCGTCCCTTCAGGTCGGACAGGCGTTGCGGCGGGTTGTCGGTCCATGGGGCGGTGTTCGGCATCGCGACGACGAGCTTCTCGCTGTAAACGGGGAAGCCGCACAGCGTGGGGTCGTCGAGGGGACGGAAGAAGAGGAAGCCGACGTCGAGCTCGCCGGCTCGAATCTGTTCGGCCTGCGGGCCCGACAGTACCGGTCGCAGGGACACCGTGACATCGGGTGCGGTGGCCTTGAAGGCGCGCAGGATTTCGCCCACGACGGGCAGGAGGCTATGTTGCACCGTGATGCCCACCGAGATCGAACCCAGGCGGCCCATCTCAGCCCGCTTGGCGCGTTGCTTGGCCGCCTCAAGGTCCTCGATCAGCCTGGCCGCGTCGTCAAAGAACTGACGTCCCGCGGGCGTCAGCTCGACCCCGCGGGGCAGACGCGTCAGCAGCTGCACGCCCAATTCTTCCTCAAGCGAGTGAAGCTGCTTCGTGAGCGCCGGCTGGGCAATGTAGAGAGCGCGAGACGCTTCGCTGATCGAGCGGTTCTCGGCGACGGCGAGGAAGTACCGCAGCTGGCGAATGTCCATGGATATCTCGCTGGTGGGAAGTCTGGCGCGGACGCTAGGCGGTACCGCGACTGTGGGCAGCTGAAGGTGGCCGCCCGGTGGCTCGCGGTGCAGACCGCGTGCGTCGCGTGCACTGCGTCAGTGCCAGTCAGACGACTGCGCATCGCGCGGCCGCTGACCTCTTGTCGCGCGAACGCAAGCCATGCCGAAAAGCGATCTCGGCGATCAGAAGACAGTATGCCTAGGTTTCGCGAAATCGACGCAAACTCACTCGCATATGAACGCGGTTCAAATCATCTGGAAGCACTATGGTTAGCGAAATCGTGAGCGAGATTGAATCGCGAATGGACAACCTGGTGAAGGTCCGGCGCAGCATCCATGCACATCCGGAACTGGGATTCCAGGAGCACAAGACGGCCAGCCTCATCGTTGAGCAACTCGCTCAGTTGGACATCGAGACGCACACCGGCATCGGCGGAACGGGCGTCGTTGGGGTCATCCGCGGCAAGTGCGGCAAAGGTGCACGATCGGTTGGTCTGCGCGCCGACATGGATGCGCTGCCGCTACTCGAGCTCACAGAGCTGCCCTACAAGTCGTCGGCGCCTGGTCGGATGCATGCATGCGGGCACGACGGGCATGTCGTCATGCTGCTCGCGGCCGCCGGCTACCTGCAGGCGAATCGCGACTTCGAAGGAACCGTCTATCTGATCTTCCAACCTGCAGAAGAAGGCGTAGGTGGCGGAAAGGCAATGGTCGAAGACGGTCTCTTCGACCGATTCCCCGTGGACGCCATTTACGCACTTCACAACTGGCCCAGCTTGCCTCTCGGTACCGTCTCAGTGGTCAAAGGGCCGGTGATGGCGGCAGCTGATCGCATCCACGTGACCATTCGAGGTGTCGGTGGCCACGGCGGTATGGCTCCCCATCGCACCGTCGACCCAATTCTCGTCGCAGGACATGTGATTACCGCGGTGAACCACATTGTCAGCAGGAATGTGGATCCACTCGAGCACGCGGTCCTCAGCCTGTGCGGGATCCACGCAGGAAGCATGGAGGGCTTTGCCGTCGTGCCGGACTCCGTGGAGATCGTGGGGACGACGAGATCACTCAATTCCTCAGTGCAAGCTCTCCTCGAGCGTCGTCTGAACGATGTCGTCACCGCCGTCGCCTCCGCTTGGGGTGCACGCGCCGAAGTCCGGTACGAGCGACTCTTCCCGATGACGATCAACACGAGTGACGAGACGGAACTGGCGGTCGAGGTTGCCAGCGAGTTGCTGGGGTCGGCCCAAGTTCGAACGAACTCGAAGCCGAGTATGGCCGGCGAAGACTTCGCCTACATGCTGCAGGAGCGACCGGGCGCATATATCCACCTGGGCACCGGTACCGGCAACGGGGATGTCGAGCTTCACAACCCGCATTTCGATTTCAACGACCGAGCGATTCCGATCGGGGGTGCACTTCTGGCAGGCCTTGCACAGAGGTCCTTGCTTGCCGGTCGCGCTTAAGCATGGTGATTCAAAAGGAGAATGACATGGTGAAACAAGGTGTTCAGCAGCGGCCTGCGCTGCAGCAGATCGCAGCGGCGATCATCGGAAACGCGCTCGAGTGGTACGACTTCATTGTCTTCGGGTTTTTCACGCCAGTCGTTGCTGGCATCTTCTTCCCTAGCTCGAGCGAGTACAGCTCGCTCTTACTGACGACCGCCAGCTTCGGTGTGGGCTTCCTGGTGCGACCATTGGGTGGAATCTTCATTGGCGTCGTCGCGGACAGATACGGCAGGCGCCTGGCGCTGCAGTTGATCATCCTACTGATGACGATCGCCACAGCAATGATCGCCTTTGCTCCGACCTACGCCTCGATCGGCGTCGGCGCGTCGCTGTGGATCGTCATCGCTCGAATGCTGCAGGGGCTTGCGACCGGTGGCGAGTTCGCCAGCGCGACGGCGTTCCTCATCGAAGTGGCTCCCGAAGGAAAGCGTGGTGCTTACGGCGCCTGGCAGATGGTCGGCCAGGGCCTGGCACTGCTGCTGGGCGCGGCAGCCGGCGCGGCGCTGACGCACAACCTCAGCCACGACCAGTTGTACAGCTGGGGCTGGCGGCTCCCGTTCGCCTTTGGTCTGTTGATTGCGCCGGTGGGCTTCTGGATTCGTCGCCATCTGCAAGAGCCGGAGCCGCGTGAGGACCGCCACTCGAAGGATCCCACGGGCACGTCGCTCAAGCAGCATCGCCGGGCGTTGATTTCGAGCTTCCTGATGACGGCCTTTGCGACGAGCTCGTTCTATGTGTTGGTCATCTACATGCCGACCTTCGTGCACACGAGCCTCGCGATCCCGCTGGACAGCGCCTTCACCGGGCAATGCGTCGGTGTCATCGCGATGATCATCATGACCGCGCTGTCCGGAGCAATCTCGGATCGCTTCGGTCGTCGGCCGGTGATGCAGCTCGCCATTTTCCTGCTCATCCTCGCGCTGTATCCGCTCTACAGCTGGCTCATCGCCCTACCGAGTTCCGACCGGTTCGCGCTTGTGCAGGCCATCTTGTGCGGGCTCTTCGGCGCAGGCATCGGCCCGTACTCGGCAGCAGTCGCCGAGCAGTTCAGCGCGAAAGTTCGGTCCACCGGCATGGCTATCAGCTACAACATGGCCGTGATGCTCTTCGGCGGGTTCGGGCAGTTCATCGTGACCTGGTTGCTCCATGCGACCGGCTCGCTCATGACGCCTGCGCTGTATGTGCTCACCGGCGCGCTTCTCGGCCTGTGCGGCACGACGCTAATGCGAAGCTCCGCTGAAGGTGGGCGCGCGCGATCGGCCGGCCCCTCGCAGGATGTTGGCATTCGGCAGATCGGAACACCGTGACGCTAACAGTGACTCGTCGGGGCCCAGCGACCTTAGCAACGAGAAGCACAACGCACAGCACGCGGATCAACCATCGAGGATGACTTGCCGGTGCGTGTTCGATGTCTGGATGCGCACGAAGGACGCCTCGCGCGCGGCGTTGCCTGTCAACCGTGTTGATCAGGTCGCGTGTTCCTGAACACAGTACGACTTTGCAACGGGCAATTTGCCGGCGCAGCCCTGGCCCTTGCAGGTGCCAAGTGTGATTCGGCATCTGAATCTCCGATGAAACAGTGTGCCGGCAAGCGTCCGGCATCCCACCTTCGACCTGGAGCACTGATGATGATTTTGACCATGCGCGCTCGCATACTGACGATCACGACCTGCGCGGTCGTCGGATCGCTTGCGTTGACTGCAGGCGCCACCTACGCACTCGTGCGGGCAAATACGACTCACGGCATCGAGGAGGACATGCAGGCCGTCCTCAGTGGCAACGCACTTGCCGTCGAGCGATGGGTGGACGCGAAAGCGCAGGCCGTCGCGGCTGCAGCGCAGGACATCACTCCAGGCGACCCGCACGAAATCGTCAAACACATGAAGTCGGCTGCTGGCTTCCAGATCACCCAGGCGGGCTGGCCGGACAGGGCCTTCGTCTCGACGATCACGAATCTGCCCGCGAACTACGATCCGACATCGCGGCCCTGGTACAAGGCGGGCATCTCGGCAGGACACCCGACGTTGACGCAGCCCTACGGCGATGTCGTCACCGGCATACCTTACGTCTCCTTCGTCGCGCCGATCATGCGCGACGGATCGCCCGCCGGGGTGGTTGCGGGCGCAGTCATTCTTGACGGCATCCGCGACATCGTGAGGTCCGTACATCCGACGCCCTCGAGTCTCGGCTTTGTCGTGAACGCTCAGGGCAAGGTGATCGCGCACCCCGATCTGAAGCTGACCCTGAAGGCCGTGGCGGAGATCTCGCCAGCACTGACGGCAGATGCACTCGCAGCGCTTCCCAAGAACACGGGCTCGATTGAGATCGACGTAGGCGGCGCGACCAAGCTGATACGAGCCATCCCCGTCAAGGGTACCGACTGGATGCTGGTGGTGGCGCTGGACAAGGCCGAGGCAACTGCGGGACTCACCGACATGCTGAAGGTCTCGGCGGTCGCGATCGTTGTGCTCGCAGTGGTCACCATATCAATCGCTGCAGCGCTAACCTCGCGCTCGTTCCTGCGACTGACTGGCATCCGTGACGCGATGGCACGCATTGGTGCTGGCGGCGGTGACCTGACCCATCGCTTGCCCGAGGCTGGCACGGACGAAGTGGCTCAGATCTCACGCTCATTCAACACGTTCGTCGACAAGATCAACAATGTTCTGCACGGGATCCGCGCCGGAGCCGAATCGATAAAGACGGCCACGCAGGAGATCCAGGTCGGCAATCGCGACATGTCGCACCGCACCGAAGCATCTGCCGCCAATCTGCAGCAGACTTCGGCATCGCTGAGCACCCTGACCGGCAGCATCAAGCAATCTGCCGACTCGCTTGCCGTCGCAACCAGCGCGGCCAATTCATCGCGCGACGCCGCGGCGCTCGGCGTCCAAGTCGTCTCAAGCGCGATCGGGACGATGGAGGAGATCTCGCGGTCGTCCATACGCATCACGGAGATCATCGGCGTGATCGATGGTATCGCGTTCCAGACGAACATCCTCGCACTTAACGCGGCGGTCGAGGCGGCGCGGGCGGGTGAAAGCGGTCGAGGGTTCGCCGTCGTGGCTGGCGAAGTACGTACGCTTGCGCAGCGTAGTGCGGTCGCCGCTCGCGAGATCAAGGAACTGATTGAGGCCTCCGAGCAAAGTGTGAAGGCCGGTTCGACAAGTGTCCAAGCCGCCGGCCAAAACATGTCAGAGGTGATGAGCCGCATCGAGCAGGTGAGCTGCGTCATTGGCGAGATCAACCAGTCGCTCGCCGTGCAGAGCGCCGGCATTGACGAGATCGATCGCAGTATTGCGGAACTCGACAACGCGACGCAGCAGAACTCCGCATTGGTGGAACAGACGTCGGCAGCGTCGGCGTCACTCGCTGAACAGGCAGTCACGTTGTCGAGAGCAGT
>FTIF01001117.1_pt2 | contig 15392 bp, 17 predicted proteins | sample 1658001 | NCBI WGS metagenome assembly FTIF01 (sample SAMEA3914789, study PRJEB12502) | metagenome | biome: forest; material: soil | place: Canada | collected 2011-07-03 | depth 0.3 m | reverse complement strand
CGCCGCGCGTGCGCAGCGCCATGATCGCGCCGACGATCGCCGCGATCATCGCCGCGAGCACGCCCAGGCCGTGCGCGTGCACGAAGCGGCCCCAGTCGAGCAGCAGCCGCGACATCGCCGGGATGCGGTCGCCCATGTCCTCGAACACCTGGCTGAAGCGCGGAATGACGTACAGCAGCAGGAAGCCGATGACCAGCACGCCCACGCCCAGGATCAGCGCCGGATAGACCGCCGCGCCGACGATGCGCTTGCGCAGCTGGTCGGCCTGCGCGCGATAGTGGATGAAGCGCTCGATCGCCTCGACGAGCCCGCCGCTGCGTTCGTTGGCGCGCACGCCCGCGACGTACAGCGCGGGGAATATCTCGTGATGGCGCTCGAGCGCCGCCGACAGCGACAGCCCCATGCCCAGCTGCGCGCGCAGGTCCTCTAGCACGCGGCGCGCGTCCGCGCGCGTCTCGCGCAGCGCGAGGGTGTCGATCGACTCGACGACGGACAGCCCCGCCTCCAACAGGATCAGCAGGCTCTGGTTGAACTGCAGCAGCGGGAACGACGTGCTCGCGCGCGGCTTGAGCCATTGGCCGCGCGCGGCGCGGATCGCGACGACGGCATACCCGCGCACCTCGGCCTGGCGACGCGCGTCGGACAGGTCCGCCGCCTCGATCTCGAGCGAGATCGTCTGCATTCGGTGGATGGCCTGGATCGCGAACTGCATGGCGTCACCAGTTGCCGATGTCCGCGTCGAGGCCTTCGCCGCCGGGCTGTCCGTCGCGGCCCAGCGAGGTCACGTCGACCTCGCCGTGGTCGCCCGGCGACTTGTAGACGTAGGCGTGCCCCCACGGGTCCAGCGGCACCGACTTGGCGAGGTACGGGCCGTCCCACTTCGTGACGTTGGCGGGCTTGGTGACGAGCGCCGCGAGGCCTTGCTCGGTGGTCGGATAGGCGCCGACGTCGAGCCGGTACTGCTCCAGCGACTTCTCGAACGCGACGATCTGCGCGCGCGCCGTCTTGACTTCGGACTTGCCGATCTGCCCGAAATATTTCGGGCCGACGTATGCCGCGAGCAGCCCGATGATCACCATCACGACGAGCAGTTCGAGCAGAGTGAAACCGTGATGTCGTTGATGACGGACCATGAGACGCAGGACGAAGAGCGAAGTGCTGCAGTCTGTGCCGTCAATGTGACGTGGTAGTGAAGTGCGTCGTCCTTGTTTCGGGAGATTTTCGAGTGATGTCGAACTTGTCCATGCGTGTGTTCAACGCGCCGTGGCGACGGGCAGCGACGGCGTGCGCGCCGCGGGGCGGACGCGTTCGAGCGACATGCCCAGGCGATCGAACACCGCGCTCGTGCCGAGATGGCGCTGCGCGTAGTCGCGCGCGGCGGCGCCGAGCCGCAGGCGGCGCGTCTCGTCCGAAGCGAGCTCGAGGATCGCGTCGGCGATGCCTTGCGCACACTCCGGTTCGGTGACCACGCCGCAGCCTTCGACCACCGTCGCGATCTCGGTGCCCGGCGCCGTCGCGGCGATCACCGGACGGCCGCTGGCCAGCATGCCGCCCAGCTTGGAAGGCATCACGAGATCGGCGGCTCCACGCAGCTGCGGCAGCAGGTGGATGTCGGCCATGTTCAGGAGTTCGTTCAATTCCTCGAGCGGCAGCAGGTCGAGGAAGCGCACGTTCGCGAGGTCGCGCGATGCGTCTTCCAGCGAGTCGCGGAACTCGCCGTTGCCGCAGATCACGACGACGACGTCGCGATGCGGTACCAGCAGGCGCGCCGCGTCGACGACCGCGCCGAGGCCCTGCTTGCGATTGAGCGTACCGGAGAACAGGCACACCAGCTGGTCGTCCGAGATCGAGAGTCGGCGCCGCAGCGCGGGGGAACGATCGCCCGGACGCACGCGATCGAGGTCGACCCAATTCGGCAGCAGCTCGCGGCGCTCGACGCACACGCCCTTGGCATCGAGCTGGCGCAGCATGTGGCGCGAGATCGTCGACACGCGATCGAACGCGCCCATCAGCCGGCGCTCGCCCGCGCGCACTAGCCTGCGCACGAACGCGCCCTTCAGCAGGCCCAGCTCGAACGCGGCGTCCATCTCGAAGTCCTGCACGTGCAGCCACGCGACGGCGCCGGACAGCCGCGCGGCCAGCCAGCCCGCCGGCGCGCAGAACAACGCGGGCGCGACGACGAAGACGAGCGCCGGCGAGCCCATCACCAAGCGCATCAGCACCGGGAAGCTGGACACCGCGAAGCTGGCAAGATGGATCAGGCGCGACAGGCCGCCCAGCCGCTTGGGCAGCCACACGGGGCAGCGCACGACCGTCAGGCCCGGCTTCGGCTGTTCACGCGTGTAGGCCTGGTTCGTGTAGCCGCCGCCCAGGTCCCACTTTGGATAGTACGGCGGCGCGCAGACCACGACGACCTCGTGGCCGCGACGAACCAGCTCGTCGGCCATCTCGCCCGAATACTTGCCGATCCCCGTCAGCTCGGGCGCAAAGTTCATGCTCAGCAGGATGATTTTCATGCGTGTCGCGCTCGGGGAGGGTGTTTGTTCTTGGCTGGCCGCGCCGTGCCGGCATCGCTGGATGCCGGCGGGAACGTTCCATTGCGATGCAGTGTGGTCCAGCAACGTGACCCGACCGTGTGAAATTGCATAGTCCGAAGTAGCCTGTCGCGCCGCGCCGATGCGGGAATACACCGAGCCGTCACACGGACCATGCAGAGTCGCCGCTCGTCCATCCCGCCGAAACGCCGCCCACCCATGAAATCCTCACTCCTCATCGCCGCCCTCGGCCTGGCACTGCACATGAGCAGCCACGCGGCTGCGACCGAGAGCGATGCGCTGCTGGCCGCGCTCAAGCAGCACTACCCCGGCACGACGTTCACCAGCGTCGCGCCGTCGCAGGTCAAGGGCCTCTACGAGGTCGTGATGGGCCGCAAGATCGCCTACACCGACAAGACGGGCCGCTACTTCATGTACGGGTCGCTGGTGGACATGCAGACCAACGACGACCTGACCGCCGCAAGGCGCGAGGACCTCACGCGCGTCGACGTGAAGAAGCTGCCGCTGCAGGACGCGATCGTGCGTGTCAACGGCCAGGGGCGGCGCACGGTCTATGTCTTCAGCGACCCGGACTGCCCGTTCTGCCGCCGCCTCGAGCCCGAACTCGACAAGCTCGACGACGTGTCGATCCACATCTTCCTGTACCCGATCGAGTCGCTGCACTCGGACGCGGCGCGCAAGGCGCAGGCGATCTGGTGCCAGGGCGACGACCGCAAGCGCCTCGACCTCTGGCACCGCGCCGTGATGCACATCGACGAGGTCGAAACCGCAGAGTGTGACAACCCGCTCAAGCGCAACCTCGCCCTGGGCACGTGGCTAGGACTTCAGGGTACGCCCACGCTGATCGCCGCCGACGGCCGTGTGCTGCCGGGCCTGGTGCCGGCCGCGGAGATCGACGAGTGGCTCAACCGGAAGAAGGCACTCGCGACTGCGCCGTGACGGGGATGACTCGGACTGGCGGTGCTGGCTTCAGCCAACACCCTGGCGCATCTGTTCCAGCGCTTCATTCACGAATCAATTTCGCCGCCGGGTTGTATCGTCGGTTAGACCTCGGTCATGAGGTTCTTCAGCGGCAACGGATGCAGCGGCGGCAGCAATTCCGCTGCTGCAGGTAGCTCCCATAGCAGACTGCGACGTAACGACCACGTTCAAGGCCGACCTGCCCATTTGAGGATCGGGGCCGCCATGCCTCGATCCTGCGCAACAGGAGCACGCCCGGTCCTCCCCTGGAGGCTCTCGCGCGCACGCGCGTGCCTTTTAAGCGCGAGGCCCCGGCCAATCGAAACGTACGCTTGACGCGCGTAGCGCTACGCGCTACACTTAAATCTCACATCCACCACCTCAGGAGCCGTCCTATGTTCAGTTTTAATAATTTCAGGAAGAGACATGATCAAAAGCTTCCGGCACAGTGGCCTTGAGGAATTCTTCAGGACGGGTTCTAAAGCAGGCATCCAACCTGCTCATGAAAGCAAGCTCCGTCTTCAGCTCTTTGCACTGAACAATGCGACTAGCCCGAACGATTTGGGTGCAATGCCGTGGCGTCTGCATCCGCTCCAAGGGAAATACGATGGATTTTGGTCCATCAGAGTTAATGGAAATTGGCGAGTAATTTTTACCTTTGACGGGGCTGATGCCGTTTTGGTTGATTATCTCGATTACCACTAAGGAACGTCTGATGACGCGTATGCATAATCCGCCGCATCCCGGCGAGGTGCTTCGCGAATATCTCGGTGACCTGCCTGTCAATCAGGCGGCGGATCACCTGCAGGTGAATCGCGTCACCCTTTCGCGAGTGCTCAATGGGGCCTCCGGAATTTCTGCCGACATGGCGATCCGACTCGGCCAAGCTCTTGGCACCAGTCCGGATCTCTGGGCCGGCATGCAACTCCAGTACGATCTTTCCATCGCCGAGAAACAAGACCGGCCGAAGATCGAGCGTTTACCGATCACCGCGTGAACGCTTAACAGGCTGGATTGAAACCCACGTTTCTGGCGCTGTCGGGCCACTAGCGGGAGTGGTCCGGCCTCAAACGACCCGCTCGGTGCAAGCAGGGCGGGTTTTCATGCCCCAACCGGTCAGCGTTTGAGCGCTCCGGTAGCAAACTCCGACGTTCTACCGGCTTGCAGGGGTGACCGCCATGCAGCGGAAGCAGACATCTCTTCTTCCACGATAGACGACTGCTTTGCCGGTCAAAGCCGACGGCCATTCAGACAGTCTCCGAGGGCTCCTTGCGGCTGCTCAAATTAAACCCTCGCCTTTGCTCGATCTGCACAGCCAAGAAGGACGCGTCCCGCGCGACGCCCGAGAAGCGGCCCGAACCCCAGGTATGCAACCAGGGAAGCCCGAGGAAATAGAGACCCGCCTGGCTGGTGACTCCGCGTACATGCACCGGATGCCCTCGCCCGTTGAACACCGGCGCCTCCAGCCACGAGAAGTCCGGCTGGAAGCCGATGCACCAGATCACCGAGGTGATGCCGGCCGCGTCCAGCGACAACGTCTCGCGCTCCTGCGGCACGCTCCAGACGGGCTCGTAGACGCCGCCCGCCGGCGCATCGATGCCGTGCTGCGCGATGAACTTGTCGATGGACGCGTTGATGCCGTTGTAGATCTTGTCCGCGTGCGCCAGGTTGGCGGCGAGATCGGGCGCGAAGCGCAGCACGTCGCCGTCCAAGCCCTTGAGCAGGCCATACAGCTGCATGCCCTCGGCCGCGAAGCGGCGCAGGTCGATGTCTCGTCCGCCGTCGCGGCCGGTGACGTAGTGGTTGGTGTTGTCGCGGACGCCCTCGCGCAGCGGATGCTCGCCCACGGGCATGTCGTAGTAGTTCATCTCCGCCAGCCAGTCGACGACGTCCTTGCCGCGGTAGAAGCGCGCGCAGCGCGGGGCGTCGCCGGTGGCCAGTACCACCTGGCGGCCGGCCAGGTGCAGGTCTTCCGCAATCTGCGAGCCCGACTGGCCGTTGCCCACCACCAGCACCGCGCCGGGCGGCAGGGCCTGCGGGTTGCGGTACTGCTCGGAGTGGATCTGCGCCACGTGCGACGGCAGCCGCTCGGCCAGCCGCGGCACGATGGGCACGTGGTAGCCGCCCGAGGCCACCACCACCTGGTCGGCCGTGAACACGCCGCGCGAGGTCTCGACGACGTAGCCGGCCTCGCCCGTCGTCACCCGACGGACGGCGCAGTGCGTCAGCAGCGGCGCGTCGACCTGCGCCACGAACCCCGCGAGGTAGTCGATGATCTCGTCCTTGCGCATGAAGCCGTGTGGGTCGTCGCCCGCGTATTCCCAGCCCGGCAGCTTGCACTGCCAGTTGGGCGTGACCAGGCAGAAGCTGTCCCAGCGCTGGTCGCGCCAGGCGTGCACCGGGTCGTGCTTCTCGATCACCAGGTGGTCGATGCCGCGCCGTTGCAGGTAGACGCTGAGCGACAGGCCGGCCTGGCCGCCGCCGATGACGATGACGTCGTGATGGGAGGTGATGGCGTTCATGGACAGGTCTCCGGTGCGGGTCATTCTTCGAAGCCGAGCATCTCGACTTCCGCGTGGTCGTCGAAGCGCTCGGCGACCGCCTCGATGGCGGCCAGCTGGTCGAGCGCCATCGAGCAGGCGAAGCCGAACTTGGCCCGCACCCGCTCCGACGCCACGTTGAGCGCGGTGCGCACCTCGCTCATGAAGACGGGCAGCGGGTAGCGCGCGCCGGGGTCGAAGTGGTCCTTGATGACCAGCGAGGGCGAGTAGCAGCGCATCTCCTGGTCGTCGGGCCAGCGGAGCTTGAAGTGCATGGCGGGCATGGGTGGCCTTTCAGGTCTGGGCGATGGGTTCGGGAAGCGAGTGCCGTGCGAGCGCGCGATGGGCTCGGTAGATCGACTCGTGGTCGCGCGCGCTGCGTTGCCAGCTGTAGCGCTCGCAGACGGCGGGGATGCTGGCGGCCAGCGCGTGTCGATGGCGCACATCGAGCGCGCGATGCATCGCGGCCTCGATGGACGCCACGTTGGTGGGGTCGGCCCAGCAGGCGTGGTCGACCTGCTCGTCGCGGGCCAGGTATTCGGTGAATGGCGCGATGCCGGACACGACCACGGGCGTGCCGCTGGCCAGGGCCTCCAGCACCACCAGCCCGAAGCCCTCGCGCAGCGACGGCATCAGCACCGCGTCGGCCAGGCGAAACAACGCCGGCATGTCGGCGTCGGGCACCGGCCCGGTCATGACGACGTCCTGGCCCGCGCCCGTGCGCAAGCCCGCGCCGGCGAGCGCGGCCTGGAACTTTTTCGCGTACTGGTCGTGGTCGAGCAGGCTGGCGCCGCCGGCCAGCACCAGTTGCGCGCCCGGGTGCGTGACGCGCAGGCGAGCGAACGCCTGCAGCGCGCGCACGGTGTTCTTGCGCTCCTCGACGCCGCCCACGGCCAGGAACAGCGGGCCGCCCGGGCGCAGGCCGTGCCGCATGGCCACGTCCGCGTCGGCGTGCTGCGAGGCTCGCGTGAAGCGCACGAGGTCGACGCCGTTGTCCACCCGCGAGGCCGGCACGCCCTGCTCCGCCTGGAGCCGGTCGCACCAGCCCTGGCTGACGCACAACACTTGGCTGGCCCGCGCGTAGGCGCGGTGCTGCCAGGCCATCAGCTGCGGCTCGTCGAAGGTGTCCAGGTGGTGCACGGTGCGCACGAAGGCGGCGATCTCGCCGCGCTCCACCAGGTCGGCCAGCGCGTTGCCGCCGATGGCGTCCTGGGCGTGCAGCACGTCGAAGCGACCGGCGTGCAGCCGGCGCGACAGGTGCTCGACGAAGGCCGCGCGGCGCGTGGCCACCATGTCGACGACGCTGCGCGCGCCGGGCGCCACGGCCACCAGTTCGACCGCGCCGCGCGTCGCGCGGAACATCGCCTGGCCCGGCGCGGCGGGCGCGAACACGGTGACGCGGTGGCCGCGCTCGTGCAGTGCGTCGGCCAGCGCCAGCGTGTGCACGACGCCACCGCGCGGGTTCACCGAGTGGGTCAGCAGCGCGATGTCCAGCCGTTCGGCGTCACGCATGCGCGGCCTCCGGCGCCGACTCGCGGGCGGTGATGAAGGTCTCGGCGTCCAGATCCCACAACAGGGCTCGTTCATCTCCGTCGCGCAGCCACACACGCCGCTCCGCGGTGACCTCGCCGACGGCCGCGCAGGCGATTCCTGCCGTCTCGAAATGGGCCTGCACCGCCGCCACGTTGCCGGGGCGCACGCTGAACACGAAGCCGAAGCTGGGAAACGACTGCAGCCAGCGCGCCAGCGGCACGCCGGGCGGACGCGGGATGGCGTCCACGTCGATGGCGGCGCCGCCCCTCGAGCACTCCAGCAGCATCAGCGCGGTGCCGATCGCACCGGCGTTGCTGATGTCCTTGGCCGCATCGCATAGGCCGCTCTCGGCCAGCGCCGGCAGCAGCTCGATGTCGGCGCGCAGCCGCGCCGCGGGCGCGCCGGTGGACGCGTTCCAGAACGGGTGCGGCTCCTCGTACGCGCCGCGCAGGTCGATCGCCATCATCAGCCGATCGCCCGGCCGGGCCGAGAAGCTGGACAGCAACGCCTTGGCGCGGCCGAGGATGGCCACGGCGAGCTGGCCGCGCTCGCAGCGGTTGTTGCTGTGGCCGCCGACGATGGGCACGCCGTAGCGGCTCGAGGCGCTGGCCAAGCCCTCCAGCACGGGGCTGGCGCCGTCCGCGCCGCGGCTCCACAGCGCGTCGACGACGGCGATCGGGCGGCCGCCCATCGCGCAGATGTCGCTCACGTTGACCATCACGCCGCAGTAGCCGGCGAACCAGGGCATGGCCTGCACGAAGTCGTCGAGGAATCCCTCGATGGCGAACAGCAGCCAGCCCTCGCCCGACGGGTCGGCAATCGCGGCGCAGTCGTCGCCCACGGCCACCGCCTGCGCGAGGTCGGCCGCGCCGCCGGGCAACGCGCGGGCGAGCGTGGTCATCACGTCGGCGATGTCGCGCTTGTGAGCGAAGCCGCGGCCAGCACGCAAGGTGGCCGCCAGCGACGCGAGGTCGACGCGGCTCATGCGGAGCTCCGCGCGCTGCTGGTGACGAAGCCCGTGAGCGGGTCGTGGCACGGTGGGTAGTGCGCCAGGTCGGCCTGCATCAGCACGTGGGGCCGGCCGTGCAGCGTCTCCTTGCGCAACGCGCTCCAGTGCAGCGCCTCGAACAGCGGCTGGTTCTGCCGTTGCACGTGGGCCAGGAACACAGTGCAGCCGCGGGCATGGGCGCTGCACACCGCCAGCCGGACCAGCGTCGCGCCCAGGCGGCCGTGCTTGCGGAAGCGCGCGTGCACGGCCAGGCGCGAGCCCCACCAGACGCCGTCGCCGTCGTCGGCCCGATGGATGCGCACGGTGCCCACCACCTGCTCGGGCATGCCGCCCACGCACGACAGCGCCACCAGCGGCTGCGCGTGCGCGTCGATCGCGTCGAAGTCGTCGCCGGCGAACACGCCCTGCTCGTCGCAGAAGACGGCGCGGCGCAGGCGGCGTGCCTCGTTGATCTCCCAGCCGCCGTCGGCCCACTTCACTCGGAACTCGCAGGGCGCGAACGCGGTCGGCAGCTCGCACCAGGGCATCAGGGTAGCGGCCATGCTCAGCTCTCGTAGACCGACAGCGACGAGCACGCGCCGCACTTGCCGCAGCCGGCCTTGATGTCGGACGAGCGCAGGTTGGCCGCGCTCACCATCGCACCCAGCGGCTGCAGCACGGCGCGCATGAACTCCGGCGCGGGCGCGGGATGGTCCTCCAGCGGCGTGCCGCTGATCGGCACGAACGGCACCACGAAGGGATACACGCCGAGGGCCAGCAGCGTCCCGCACATGGCCAGGATCTCCTCGCGGGTGTCGCCCAGCCCCGCCAGGATGTAGGTGCTGACCTGGCCGCGTCCGAACACGTCGACCGCCGCCGCGAAGCTTTCCATGTAGCGCGCCAGGGGCACGCTGGCCTTGCCGGGCATGATGCGCTCGCGCACCGCAGGCGACACCGCCTCGAGGTGCATGCCCAGCGTGTCGATGCCGGAGTCGCGCATGCGGGCGAACCAGGCGTCGGTGTCGGGCGGCTCGCACTGGGCCTGGATCGGCAGGTCGACGGCGGCGCGGATGGCGCGCGCGCTGTCCACCAGCAGCTGCGCGCCACGATCGGGCGTGGGCGGCGTGCCGGTGGTCATCACCATGTGCTTCACGCCGTCGAGCTCGACGGCCGCCTTGGCCACCTCGGCCAGCTGCTCGGGCGTCTTGTGCGCGATGGTGCGGCCGGCGGCCAGGCTCTGGCCGATCGCGCAGAACTGGCAGGTCTTAGTACGGCTCGCGTAGCGGATGCAGGTCTGCAGCACGGTGGTGGCCAGCACGTCGGCGCCGTGCAGCGTGGCGATGTGCGAGTACGGCACGCCGTCGGCGGTGTGCAGCCCGTAGAAGCGCGGCGCCTTGGGGAACGCGATGCTGGCGATGGGGATGGCGCCGCGCGTGAGCGTGCTGCGGCCGCTCGCGTCGGGCGCCTGCGCCACGAACGGCGAGTTCCAAGCGCTGGAGGTGTGCACCGGCACCATGATCGTATGGCCGTCCACGGTGACGGCCTTGTGGTCGGACGGCCCCGCGCCGCCGCGCCGGCTGGCGACGCCGCCGTGGGGCGACGCCGGCTCAGCCAGCCGCAACCCGAAGGACTGCAGCTCGGTCATCAGCTGGCGCGTCTGCGCGGACAGCGGGCGGGTCGGCTCGATCGTCGTGGTCATGGTCGGGGCTCCTGGAGGTGTCGGCGAACATCGGGGACACGGGGACGGCGGGTCGTTGGTTGATGGCCAGGCTCAGCAGCTCGGGCCGCGCGTAGTGGCCCACCGAGTCCATCATTCGCTTGCGTTTGGTGATGAGCGCCATGTCGAGATCGGCCACCACCATGCCCTCGCCCTCGCGCAGCGGCGGGGCCAGGTGCACGCCCTCGGGCGAGACGATGGCCGTATTGCAGCCGCCGCGCAGCGCCTTCTGCAGGCCGGCGTCGGGCGTGATGGCGGTGATCTGCGCGTCGGTCAGCCAGCCGGTGGCGTTGACGACGAAGCAGCCGGCTTCCAGCGCGTGGTGGCGGATGGTCACCTCGATCTGGTCGCCGAAGATCGGGCCCACCAGCGAGCCCGGGAACTGCGCGCAGTGGATCTCCTCGTGCTGCGTCATCAGCGCGTAGCGCGCCAGCGGGTTGTAGTGCTCCCAGCAGGCGAGCGCGCCGACCTTGCCGACCCGGGTGTCCACCACCTTCAGGCCGGCCGCGTCGCCTTGCCCCCACACCATGCGTTCATGGAAGGTGGGGGTGAGCTTGCGGCGCTTGAGCATCAGCGTGCCGTCGGCGTCGAAGATCAGCTGCGTGTTGTACAGCGAGCCGACGTCGCGCTCGTTGACGCCGAGCACCACCACCATGCCGTGCGCCCGCGCCCGCTGCGCCACGGCGTGCGTCACCGGCCCGGGCACCACAACCGCGCGCTCGTACAGGCGCATGTGGTCCGCGCCCATCTGCACCGGCGGCTTCACGAACGAGAAGTACGGGTAGTACGGCAGGAAGGTTTCCGGGAAGACGATCAGCTGCACGCCCTGCAGGGCCGCGCGGTCGATGGCCTCGCAGACCTTGTTGAGCGTGCCGTCGATCGCGTCGAAATCCGGCGCGACTTGCACTGCCGCGGCGCGGACGATTCGGGGGGTGGGCACGGTGACCTCGCGTCGCGCTTACAGCGTCCAGGTGTCGAGGATGAACGCGTCGGCCTTGCGGTGGAGCAGGATCACGTCGAGCACGTCGAGCGGGTTGATCGCGCGGATGCCTTCGATCAACGCGCCCTCGCCGTGGCCGTACAGCGCCTGCAGCGCGAAGCGGCACGCGTAGACCTTGCCGCCCTCGGCGATGAACTTGGTGATCTGGTTGTTGAAGTTCTGGTGGCCGGGAAAAGCCTCGGCGCCGAGCGTGGGAAAGCCGCGCTGCACGCCCAGCGTCACGCCGGGGCCGTACAGCAGGATCGAGGTCTCGAAGCCCTTGCGTTGCAGCCGCGTGGCCTGCAGCAGGTTGACGAAGCCGATCGAGCCTTCGAAGGCGACCGTGTGGAAGGTGACGAGCGCCTTCTCGCCGGGCTCGGCCTTGACGTCCTCGAAGACCTTCTCTTCATAGTCGACGAGGAAGTCGCCGGTGTGGTTCGGCGCTTTGGTGACTTTGGGCATGGTGAACTCCGTTGGCGGTTGAGGGTTGGCTGCCCTCCTTCCAATGCATGCGATATGCCATCGCGGGCCCTCGACGACGCGGTTGGATGCAATCAAGTCGCGATCAAATCGAAAGATCGCGCCCTGCGTCGCCGAAACTTTTTTTGGGCTCTTCCGAGATCGACTCGGCCGTGGCCTGAGGCCGTCCGCCGAGGTTCGAGCGCACGCACCGCTCCGAGGCGAAAGGATGCGATCAATGCCCTCCATCAACCGTCCGGCGGGCACCAGTCAAGGGCGCGACGCGGGCCGGGATCTGGCACGCAATCTGCGTCCGACGCCCTGTTGATCGCACCAAGAATGCAATCAACGGATGCAATCAAGTCAACGCCCGGAGATCCGCCCATGCCCGTCGACAAGCTCACCGCCCACTGGCAGCGTCGCATCGCCGTCGGCGACCGCCCCGCGTACCTGCTGATCCCCGAGCTGATCGCCGAGGACGTCCGCACCGGCCGCCTGGCCGCGCGCGACCGCCTGCCCAACCTGCGCGAGCTGGCGCCCGCGCTCGACCTCAACTACACGACCGTCGCCCGCGCCTACGCCGAGGCTCGCAAGCGCGGGCTGATCGACTCGCGCCCCGGCATGGGCACCTTCGTGCGCGGCCACGCGCCGTCGCTGCCACTGCGCGGCGGCAGCGGAGCGGAGATGACCATGAACATGCCGCCCGAGCCGCAGGATCCAGCCCTGATCGCCCGCATGCAGTCGAGTGCCGCCGAGCTGCTGGCCAGCACTGATCCCTACGCGCTACTGCGCTACCAGGACTTCGGAGGCACGCCCGCCGACCGGGCCGCCGCCGCCGCCTGGCTGGGCCACCGGCTGCCGCAGTGCGACGTGGCGCGCGTGCTGGTGTGCCCCGGCATCCACGGCGTGCTCGCGGCGCTGATCTCGCAGCTGGCGCGGCCCGGCGAGATGATCTGCGTGGAGTCGCTCACCTACCCTGGCATCAAGGCCATCGCCACGCAGCTGGGCGTGCAGCTGCACGCGCTGACGCTGGACGACGACGGCCCCAGCGCGCAGGAGTTCGAGCTGGCCTGCAAGACGCTCAAGCCCAAGGCGCTGTACTGCAACCCGACGATGCTCAATCCGACGTCGGCCACGATGTCGCGCGCGCGCCGCGAGGCGCTGGCCGACATCGCGCTGCGCTTCTCCATCCCCATCATCGAGGACGACGCCTACTCGATGCTGCCGCGCGAGGCGCCGCCCACGCTCGCCTCGCTGGCGCCCGAACTCACCTACTACGTCACCGGCTTCAGCAAGTGCCTGGGCGCGGGACTGCGCACCGCGTTCGTGCTGGCGCCCACCGAGCGCGCCGCGCAACGGCTGGCGGGCGCCTTGCGGGCCACCACCGTGATGGCCTCGCCCATCACCACCGCGCTGTCGACGCGCTGGATCGTCGACGGCACAGCCATGGCCATGCTCGACGCCGTGCGCAGCGAGTCGGTGGCGCGCCAGGCGCTGGCCACGAAGCGCCTTGGCAAGTACGGCTTCCTGGCCCACCCCGAGGGCTTCCACCTCTGGCTTCCGCTGGCGTCGTCGTGGAGCGTGGTGGAGTTCGCCTCGTGGCTGCGCACCAAGGGCGCGGGCGTGGTGGCCAGCGCCGCGTTCTCCACCGACGGCGATCCACCGGACGCGGTGCGCATCTGCCTGGGCGGCCCGATCTCGCGCGACGAGTGCGACGCCGCGCTGGCCCTGGTCGCGGACACCCTAGAGCATCCGCGGCATCCGCATGCAACCGTGATGTAGCCGAACGCGGCATCGGCGAAGTGCGCCGGAGGCGCGTCTGGCCTATGCGGCCGGCGAGGTCGTCGGTTGCGGCAGGGCCGCACGCCGACGCGTTGTGATGGCGAAGAGCAAGCCTGCACGCGGATGTTCAGCCGCCAGCGATAGTGCTGCGGCTGCCCTGTCGAGAAACTGTCGCTGCCAGCGTTCGAGCAACACGGGAGACTGCCAAGTGCTGGCGACGGTCAATGCGGACAGTAGCGAGCGCCGACCGAGAACGGCGGAGGCATAAAGATCGGACCTCACGTCGCCTGGGGACAGCAGTGCCACGCTCGCCTCGAGCATGCCCTGCGCCAGCGCGCAATCCAGTGCGCGTGCCAGCGGATCGACGCGCCGCGCCAACGCGGTGGCGTCGCCTCCGAGCAGTTCGTCCTCGCGAAAGTACAACTGCTCCAACTGCATCGCCCCCGTCCAGGCTCCATCCGATGCCTGAGGGCGCATGCCGTCCTGGTCGCTCGACACCAGGATCAATTCGACTTGGCCCGCGTCTCCGAAAGTCACGGGAACGGCGAGGATCATCGCCTCGGCGCACAGGTTCGAGGTATCTGTCAGGATACCGGTCAGGCGAAACCCGCGACCTGTATCGATTCCCGTGACCGGTTCTGGTCGTCCTTCGGCCAGCGCACGCATCGATCGGCCAGGCCACGCCCCTGCCCGCTCGCCGGCGAGCAATTGCGGCAGGAGGTAATCGCGTAGCCCGACGTTGCGTGCACCAGCCAGCAGTTCGATGGACAAGCGATGTGCCACCAATGCCTCTGCAGCATCAGGCGAGACGGTGACGATCTCGATGACGGCCGCCGCAAGATCGGCGATGGTGCCCGAGTGTCCACCCAGGCTGCGATCCAGCCCGTGACCCGCTAATCTGTTCGATGCGAACCAGGAGAAGAGCGCGCGCGACGCCCGCGCGGAGGCCGCGTCGCGCAGCGCCTCGAGTGCCAGAGGTGACAGCATCCGGCTCAGCTCTTCGACAGGGCGCGCTGCACCGATATCGTCTTGGGCATCATGTTGGCATTGGCGTTGTGCGAGACCCACAGCGAGCCCGCCACGATGATGGCGATCAGCAGGGCGGTGCAGATGAAGATGCCCGTGTTCGAGCGCTGGTCCGGCGCCGACCCGAGGTGCAGAAAGAAGACGAGCTGCACCAGCAACTGGCCCACGCACAGCAGAACGAGGACGCCCATCACCAGGCCTCGCGGCAGCAGGCTCGTCATGACCGCGCCGAACGACGCCAGCGTGAGGACGATGCAGACCACGAAGCCGATGACGTAGCCGCTGAGGTTGCCGTGGTGGAACGTGCGCGACGGCGCATGAAGCTGGATCGGTTTCATGCGAAGCCTCGCAGGTAGACGAAAGTGAAGACGCAGATCCAGACCAGGTCGAGGAAGTGCCAGAACAGGCTCAGGCAGGCCAGTCGGCGGCGCGTGATGCCGTCCAGGCCGAAGCGCTCGACCTGGTGGATCATCAGCACGATCCACAGCAGGCCGCAGGTCACGTGCAGGCCGTGCGTGCCGACCAGGACGAAGTACGCGGACAGGAACGCACTGGTGCCCGGGCCGGCACCGTCGTGGATCAGCTTCGCGAATTCATGGATCTCCATGCCGATGAAGGCTGCGCCCAGCAGCAGCGTCGCCGCGAGCCAGAAGACCAGGCGCTTCTGGCGGCCGGCCTGCATGCCAAGCATGGCCAGGCCGAACGTGAAGCTGCTCACCAGCAGCAACGCCGTCTCGCCCAGCACGAACGGCAGTTCGAAGCGCTGGGCGCCGGCCGGGCCTCCGGCGGTGCTGTCCATCAGCACGCCGAAGGTGGCGAACAGCACGCAGAAGATGAGGCAGTCGCTCATCAG
>FTIF01004415.1_pt3 | contig 15426 bp, 22 predicted proteins | sample 1658001 | NCBI WGS metagenome assembly FTIF01 (sample SAMEA3914789, study PRJEB12502) | metagenome | biome: forest; material: soil | place: Canada | collected 2011-07-03 | depth 0.3 m | reverse complement strand
GTCAGCAGCGTTACGATCGACTTCGCCGCCCTCGGGCTGTACACGGCCAATACCGGACGGTCGCGACAGTCAGCTTTCAGGTAGGCTAGGTTGGGTCAATGAGTCATTCATTCAATTTGCGTAGTTGGGAACAGTTTGCATGTCTAGCAGAAGCGAAAGCAAAGCGTCGTCCCCCCTGAACTGCAGGCTGCTGCTTGCCGTTCTTGCTCTAACCATGAGTGCCACTGCCACATCCGGAGAGCCTGCTGAGCCACGTGATGTACGCCTCGTGGTGACTGACTCCGGTCAATACATCCTCTCAGGCAAGCCCGTCGCCCTCGCGGATTTGCGAGCGAAGCTTCGCGATCTCAAATCCAGTGGCACGCCGATTAACCTTCATGTCGTCGGCGGCCCGAAGGTGACATACGAACAGGTCATGCCGGCGATGCAGATCGCGCAGGAAGAGGGACTTGGAAAGGTGGGCCTGCTGACGATCCCACCAACAGTACCCGATTCATCGGCCTCAGCCTCATCCAAGTAGATGTTCGCTTCTGTCCACAGCGTTGCGATCGGTGCTACTGCCTGACGGCCGTACGCGGCCATCAACGGTCTTTTGGAAGAGTCTTCTTTGGGGAGGAGTCACGACATGCCGCACGAGTCGCGCGTTGAGAGTCAGGCCGTTATCGCAACGTTTCAAACCAAGCTTGTCAGCATCGCCGATTCCAATGCGCTGACCAAAGAGAAGCGTGTTGATCATTTGACCTTGCGAAGCGCAATGTAAGGCCCGCGATGCGCGGCGCTGCACGGAAGGGTTGGCGCAAGAACAACCACCGCGCTGACTCCACAATGCTGGCGCATGGACAACTCCCCGTTCCCTGATCCCCCGAACATGCGTAGCGCCGCACTAGACATGCTGGCGGACGGCAACAGCGTCGAGTCGGTGGCGCATTTGTGCGGCTTGTCGGTCGATGTGGTGTCTGCCTGGGCACGCGGGGAGAGCGGTCCGCCGCAGGACGGGGCCGGAAGGCCGGTTCCCGAGCCAGTCCCGACTATCTCGACGCCTGGACACACGGTGACCCGCCAGGAACCTGCCCCCGACTCGAAACCCGCACCGCGGCCCGCGCCGGGCAGCGGACCCGGTTTCGCCGTTCAGGTCGTCGTCCTGTTTGCCCTGATGACCTTCTGGATCGGTGACGGTGTCTGGACGGCCTGGAAGGATCTCCGATACGCCAGCGCAGGCAGTCCGCCAATCGAGAAACTCCAGCGCACCGAGGGCCGGGTGGTCGACTGGGGCTTCTGCAACCGCGGCACTCGCCACACACGGCCCTACCAGTTCGTGGTGCTGGAGGACGATCACGGCACTCGCCGCACGAGTGGCCGCTTGCCGTGCCTGCTGTCCGCGGGCACGCCGGACTACAGCTCGCCTCACCACATGATCATCCTGTCGCGCCCGACGGAGGAAGCCGGCGACACGGTGTACGACATCGAGCTGGATGGACGTACGTTGCTGGCCTATGCGAAGGTCAAGCAGCAGGTGGACAGCGTGGCAGCGAAATGGGTCGTCTTCGCCTGCATTCTGACGCTGATGCTGATGCTGGTCTCAATCATGCTGCTGACGATTTGCAGGAACGCTCGGCGGTGGTCTGCGGCGCGCGGTTGACCTCAGGGCCGGCCAATCGCGTCGCAGATCAGGTCTCGCTTGACGCCGGCTTTGAACGTTCGGTTCAGGGCGTCAAATTCGCGGGTTCGAATGTCGCAGATGGGTCGGCAGCGTTACGATCGGCCTAACCGCTTTCCGGTGGCAGGCGGCCACTTGCTGACAGTCGTGGATGACCGGTTTCGGGCAGGCTATCGGTATCGATCCGCGCCTCGCTTGCAGTCGCGCCACGAATCACCGTCTGGGGCAGCCCGATATCGATCGGCGGTCAGATCGGGTCGAGGGGGACGATTTCGAGGCCGGTGATGCCGGCCTCCCGGGCCCACTGCTCGATCACTTCCTTGCCGGCGTCGTTGACGTAGTTGCGCACGCGGGCCGTCTTTGGATCCTTGAACACCGATGGTTCCGTCGGAATCTTCGATTCGTCGATCGCTTCGAGGATCAGGATGGCCTCCTCGCCCCTCTGCGTCCGGCCCTCGTCGAGGCAGTCGATCAAGTTCGTGCAGTTGAAGAAGTAGAGGATCTCGCCGCCATGGTGCAGCTCCAAAAGCTCGCCGAACCGCGAAAGGAATCCGCCAATCGCCGCTCGGGCCTTGTCGTCGAGAACGAACGCCCCCGCCATGAACGGCATGACGTTGGCCCGCTCGCGTTGGCGCTTCTTCGTCGCCCGGTTGAAAAGCTCCACCGGCGGCCGATGCGCCCAGTCCTTTGCCCGGCCGTCGGTGACGAACACGTGATCGCGCACATCCTGCTTGTCGGCCGCCACCAAGACGGGGCGGTCGAGCATGTCGCCTGGTCGGATTTCCCACACTGCCATTTCTCTCATCCTCGATTCACTGGGAACGTGCCGCTGAGCATGTCGGCGCGCATCTTGCGCAGCGCCGCTCGTCCTTCAGCTTGCTGGCTTTGATCGGCGGCGCCAAGCCGGCGCTCGACCCGCACGTAGTAGACCGCATTGCGGTGCACGTCGTCGTGCCCGACCGCGCTCGCAAGCTCCGGCGCCTTGGCGCTCGCGCTCGCCGGCAGGAGCACGCCGCTGTCCACGTCGTTGATGCCAATGCCCCATTCATAGAGCATCAAGCGGGAGGGATATGCGTCGGGGTGCCCTTGGGCGACAATGTGGTGGGCGTCGATCTCGCCGAACCGCGCGTGCCCCGCCTTCTTCAAGTTGCCGCCAAGCGTGCGGCCGTGCTGGCTGTCGCGGTCGCCGTCCTGTTCGAGCTGGGCGGCGGTGTAGGCCTTGTCGGCCCGAGTTTGGCCCGCCGCGTCGTAGCGCACGAAGAAGCCGCGCGGCTTGCGGGCCGGTGCCGGCCGCCCATTCTCTTCGCAGATGCGATCCTTCTCCTCTCCGAGCAGCACCTCGTTGCGCACGCCGTAGCCGTTGAGGCCGGGGTGGTTCGATGCGAGGCGGTTCGCGCTTATCGTGGCGTCGAGCGCCTTGGCCACCGGCTGCTCGAAGATGCCGCGGGTCCGAGGCTTCTTGTTCGATGACAATTCCATGCTCCCTTGAGAGTCGCCTGGCCGCTACGCGCCATCCCCCTGGCGCTGCACGCGGCCCCGGGGTCGGAACCGTCTGCGCGGCCCGCTCGACTCCGCGGCGTGGTTCGACGCGGGGCCCCCATGGCCGACGCGCTAGGTCGAGTTTGCCACGCAATACATGGCGGGACGGCCACCCGTGCGGGGGATGGACATGGCGAAGGCCGTCGACAACGCCGGCCGCATATTGCGCCGAACATCGCCATAAGCTGCACCGCAGTTGGTCGGAGGCATTACGCTCAGCCGAGCTGTTCGATGGCAGTACCCGGCCACAAGCGGAAGAGGCTGTGTGACTGCTTTGTCGTCTCGTACGTTTATCGTTGAAGGGCTCAAAACGTGAAGACCTCGCTGACCGGCCTCGGTGCGATCATGAGCAGCAGAAGAAATTTTCTCTGGTACTCCATGTTTAGCATCGCTGCGCCCTGCTTCGGTGTTGCGCTGTGGCTGCTGCCGGACGCTAGAACCAGCTACACCTGGCTCGTCTTTCTCGCGCTGATTTCCGTAGCAGGGGCCTACGTCTGGGGTGTACTGATGTGGGCGTTTTTTGACGCTAGGAAGCGTGCGAGGCCCGCTCCTTCGCTAGAGCGCAACGATGTTCACTTGAAGAAGATCGACTGAGCGCATTGAACGACAGCTTTCGGCCGCTGAATTTGCGGCTCTGAATGTCGGCAACGGGTCGACAGCTGCCGGCCGCGCTGCCCGGGAGCGGTCGTTGGATGGGGACACCGGGCGGCGTGTGGCGTGCAAACATCTTCAACCGAAGCCTCGAAGGCCGGATTCTGGCCGCCAAACGCCGCCAAACGCCGCGAACGATCGGAGCGCTCTGAGAGCCGACGTCGCCGGCGCTCTTCGCCCCGCGCTTGGCCGGCCCTCGTGGAACTCCAGGCCAGACACGGCGTCCGCAGACCGGAAGGACTCCAACCGCTGCAAAGCCGAAGTCGGAGTCCTCTCAGAACGGAGGTGACAGTCCTGGGTTCGAGTCAGCTCTACAGCGGGATAAATCGCCGGTACTTTTGACGGTGCTTTCATAGGTGACCGCCCTCAAAATCGAGCATTGGCGCGCCTCGCAGCACCGCTTCCCAGTCAGATGGTCGCACCATCCAGCAAGGTTCTGGCGACGCCCCCATGCCTGCTCGACCGCGGGACTGATGAGGCTGTGACGATGGTGTCGGAATGGTTTGACAATCACTCAGCGGGGCACGGCGTTGAACATACGACGCTTCGTGTTCGACGGGCCCCTGCGTGGGAGATGTGGATGCGGAGCGGCCGATCCTGCGTTGCAGCAAGTGGCCGACGAGGAAAGTACGCGCATGTCGCGCATGAGCTGCAGGACGTCTTGCAGGCTGCGATCGGCGGCTCCAGCCTGGACGCGATCAGCGCGTCGGCGCTGTCGCTGCGAAGCGGGCTGTCGCCGGAAGAAATCTACGGGCTTGCCCACGCAGATCGCAGAGTGCCCTTCCTGGTGACGAGCGTGCGGCGCATCGTGGAGGCGGCAGGCTTCAACTTCCAGGTTGCCAGGCCGTTCGCGGCATAGCGGGTCGTGGCCCTGTCGATTGGCCTGCGCAAGAAGCTGATCGCATACGGCTCGTGGGCCGTCGTCCTGGGCGTCGGCGCGTATCTGGCCTATCTCTACTGCGACGCTGCCACCACCCACAAGCGCGGTCTGATCCTCGGGTGCGCCGGTGCATTGCTGCTGGCGATCGAGCCGCTGCACAAGCGCTCGGCGAACATGAAGTACCGCAACCTGACGGATGCCCAGGGTCCGCTCACGCCTGAAACCCTGGCAGAGCTTCGACGATTGCAGCTCGAAGAGTACGTCGAGCATTCCTGGCCGGTGTTCCTGAGTGTTCTTGCCGGCGCTGCGCTGCTTGCGTGCGGGTTCTACATGGACTACCTCAGCGAGTGATGCCGATGGCCCGGTCTGCCGGCAGCGGCTGTCGGCGGCGCTCGAATGCCTGCGGCAGGGCTATCCGGTCAAGTCGGCAGCGGCCACGGGCACCTGAGCCGGGCGTGCGCCGAAACCGTCAGCCCACCAGGACGTAGAGCACGCACTTCGGCGTGACGCCCTGCTTGCCGTTCATGCACTTGAGCAGCTTCTTCGTCTCGGTGTTCAGCACGCCCGGGTTGAAGCGCGCGATGGCCGCGAGCTCGAGTCCGTCGAAGGCGCTGCCGAGCGCCTGGGGCGATTCTTCCTCGACGATGGGGCACATCAATCGGAAGTCCTTCTTGGTCGCATCACCGCGGTGGTCGGCGAGGCGGCGGTCGAGGTCGTTCGTGATGCCGATGTAGAAGCGCGAATATTCGGCCTTGGCGGCGAACGACTTGAGCACCAGGTCCAGGTGGCCCAGCACCACCTCGTTGGACACGAAGCCCTGCTTGAGCTTGAACTTGTCACGCGGACTCACGAGTTCCAGGGTCACGAAGCGTCTCCCGATTGGATGATCTGCCGGGATTGTGCGGGCCGCCGATCGGGTTGGCCAATCCCGCCGATGCGGGATGGCGCAGGCGCAACTCATCTGCAGAAGGACTCCTGAATGTGCGCCCGCGATGAACGGCGCCCGCTCGCCAAGTGCGCGCCTGCATGAGAGCATCGCTTCTTCGCAATGACTCTCGCCGCGCGCCATGGCCCACCCTCTCGCCGAGCTCCTCGAAAAGCAGCGCATCGAAAATGCGCGCCTGTCCGGCCAGATCGTGGCGCTGGAAATGGCCGTGAAGGTGCTGTTCATGCAGCATCCCGATCCGGCCGGCCTGGGCCGGTTCTATGCGCGGGCGATCGACGGGCTGCTGGACATCACGCTGGCCACGCGGATGCCCGAGGAGATGCGCGACGCGCTGGAACTCGCGCGCAACGGCATGCTGCAAGCGCTGAAGGCGCAACCTGACGGCGCCTCTGCTTGACGCTCAGCGCTCGCGCGCGGCCTGCAGGTCGCTGCGTGTCGCCACGAACAGGTTGCCCAGCACGGCCCGCTGGCGCTCGTCGAACTGTCCGTCGAGCTTGTCATAGGCCACCTTCAGCTCGGCCAGGGCCTCCTGCCGGCCTTCGCCTTCGTCGACCTCGGCGGCGATGTAGGTCTTCAACGGCGCGACCGCGCTGACGGTGCTGGCGCTGCGCCACAGGATGCGCTGCAACCGGCGTTCGTTGTGCTGTCCGACCTCGGTGACGCTGGCGACGAAATCGCGGAAGGTCGGTTGCTGTGGCGGCGTGAGCGCCAATTCGGGCACGCCTTCGTGCAGGCGCATCGCGAATGCGGCGACGAGGTCGCGCGGCGGTGACGCGTCGGGCGTGTGCGCGTCCTTCGCATCCTTGTCGGGCCGGGGGGCGTCCTGTTGCTGACGCATGCCGTGCCCACCACCGCCACCACCGCCGCCCATCTGTGCCATCGCGGGCCCACCGAGGGCGGCGAGTCCGAACAGGGCGGCGAGTGTCGCACGGCGGCGGGCGGCGATGGCCGGTTCAGGCGTCGAAGGAGCGTGCAGGTCGGCAGGGTTCACGGCGAGGCGCGCGGAGTGCGCATGACGGCTGAAAAATATCATCTTCCGCTGCAATCGTTGCCCGCATATGTGGCAACGCATCGCCCGCGACATATCTCGCGGGCACGCTATTGGTGTGAGCAGGCCTAGTGCAGCTTGACCAGCGGCCGTGCCCGCTTGACCAGGAACCGCGCCATCGCCAGCACCGCCGTCCGCATCGAGCCCATTACCGCGCGGTGGTGCATCAGGTGCAGGCTCACGTAGACCATGCGGGCGAACAGGCCCTCGACGAACCAGGTCGTGGACTTGAACAGGTTGCCCATCAGGCTGCCGACCGTCGCACTGGAGCCGATCGAGACGAGCGAGCCATGGTCCGTGAAGACATACGGCGGCCGCGCGCCGAGATCGGAGCCTGGCGGCGACTGCAGCAGCGCGTAGAGGTAGTCCGCCTGCTGGTGCGCCGACTGGGCCCGTGGCGGCACCGACTTGCCGCCCGGCTGCGGACACCACGCGCAGTCGCCGAACGCGAACAGCCCAGGCACGCCCTCGACGCGCAACTGGCCGTCCACCTTCACCTGGCCGCCCCTGGTCACCGGCAGGCCCACGTCGGTCAGCAGCGGCGGTGCCTTGATGCCCGCGGCCCACACGCAGAGGTCGGCGGGATAGACGTTGCCGTCGGCGTCGGTGACCTGGTTCGAATCGATGCGCACCACGCGGCAGGACGTGTTGACGTCCACATGGCGCTGTCCCAGCAGCCGCGTGGCGGCGGCCGACACGTTCTCGGCCAGCGGCGCCAGCAGGCGCGGCGCGCCCTCGAGGATGCGGATGCGCACGTCGCGCGCGGCGTCGATGTGGCGCAGCCCGTACTGGGCATGCAGCGCGCTCGCCTCGCGCAATTCCGCGGCCAGTTCCACGCCGGTGGCGCCGCCGCCGATGATCACGATGTCCAGGCCGGCCTGCGGGTCGTGGCTCTTGCGCACGTCGGCCAGCGACAGCAGCTGCAGCATGCGCAGGCGGAAACGCTCCGCGTCGTGCGGGCCGTCGAGCGAGAACGCGTGGTCGACGACGCCCGGCACGCCGAAGTCGTTGGACACGCTGCCGATCGCCAGCACCAGCGATTCGTAGGCGATGCGGCGCTCGGGCAGCACTTGCTCGGCGCCGTCCAGCACGGCGCCGACGACCAGCTGGCGCGCCGCGGTGTCCAGGCCCGTCATCGGCCCGTAGACGAACGAGAAGCCGTTGTCGTGCGCCAGCATCTGGTACGACAGGCCTTCCTGGTGGATGTCCAGCGTGCCGGCGGCCACTTCGTGCAGCGACGGCTTCCAGATGTGGAACAGCGTGGCGTCCACCAGCGCGACCCGCTCCGGGCCCCATTTGCGGCCCAGCTTGCAGGCCAGCTCGAGGCCGCCGGCGCCGCCGCCAACAACGAGTACCGAATAGGGTTGGTCAGTCATGGATGATCTTTGTCATGGTGTCATCTAAGTGTTTACCACGAGATGAGGCGCTGCTTTGGAGGCGGGCCCTCAACCCAAGGGCTCTTGCCGCCGCGTCGTCGTGCAGCCTCTACACTTGAAGATTGTCTCTCGTGAGTCCGCCTTGAAGCTGCGCACCGTCACCGCCACCCGCTACGTCACGCCGCTGCGCGAAGGCGGGTCGCTGCCCGCCGTGATCGAGGCCGATGACGACGGCATGTACGTGCTCAAGTTCCGCGGCGCGGGGCAGGGGCGCAAGGCGCTGATCGCCGAGCTCGTCGCCGGCGAGCTGGCACGGGCGGCGGGCCTGCCGGTGCCGGAGATCGTGTTCGTCGAACTCGACCCTGAGCTCGCGCGCACCGAACCCGATCCGGAGATCCAGGATCTGATCCGCGCCAGCGCGGGCCTGAACCTGGCGCTGGACTATCTGCCGAGCGCGGTCACGTTCGATCCGCTCGCGTTCACGCCGGATGCCGCGCTGGCGTCGCGCCTGGTGTGGCTGGACGGCTTCGTCAGCAACGTCGACCGCACCGCGCGCAACAGCAACCTGATGGTGTGGTGCGAGAAGCTGTGGCTGATCGACCATGGCGCGGCGCTGTATTTCCATCACCAATGGAACGGTTATCTCGAACGCGCCGCCAGCCCGTTCGCATTGATCAAGGATCACGTGCTGCTGCCGTTCGCCGGCGAACTGGCCGCGGCCGACGCGGCGATGACGGCCGCGTTGACGCCGCAGGTCATCGCCGACGTGGTGGCGCTGATCCCCGACGAGTGGCTGGAGGACGATCCCCTGTTCGCCGACCCGGCCGCGCAGCGCGAGGCGTACCGCGCCTATCTCTGCAAGCGGCTGCAGGCGCCGCGTGCGTTCTTCGAGGAGGCCGTCCGTGCCCGCGCCCAGCACCTATGACTACGCCATCGTGCGGGTCGTGCCGCACGTGGATCGGGGCGAGTTCGTCAACGCCGGCGTGATCGTCTCGTGCACCGGCGCGCAGTACCTGAAGGCGCGCATCGAACTCGACGAGGCGCGCGTGCTCGCGCTGGCACCCGACCTCGACCTGACCTCGATCCGGCGCGCGCTGGCGGCGTTGCCGGCGATCTGCGCCGGCGGGCCCGGCGCCGGCGCGTTCGGCCAGCTCAGCGCCCGCCAGCGCTTCGACTGGCTCGTGGCGCCGCGCAGCGCCAGCATCCAGACCTCGCCGGTCCACTCCGGCCTGTGCACCGACCTGGACGCCGCGCTGGAGCACCTGATGACGCGGATGGTGCGAGCGCCCAAGGCACGCAACGGCGCCTGATCCCGCACGAAACCGGTGCGTTCATCGACGGGCGCCTGGCGTATGCTGGCCTTTCCGCTCGACCTCACGCCGGCGCAGCGCGAGGCCATCCTCACGCCGATCAACAACCTGTACGGGTTCTGGAACAACGGCAGCGCGGATTTGCTGAAAAAAGCGCTGTCGCCCGGCCGCCCGCAGGGGCCTGCCGGGCCGGCCGCGGCGTCCAGGGGCTTCCTGGCCGCGGTGCCGGATCTGGTGGTCGCGGTGGTGCAGCAACGGGTGGTGGGCGACCGGGCGGTGTCGCAGGTGCGGCTGACCGGACACTTCACCGGCAAGCTGGGCGACGCCCAGGGCCACGGTCAGCCCATCGACTTCCTGGCGATCGATAACCTGCGGGTGCAGGGCGGCAAGGTGACCGACGACTGGCACCTGGAGGACAAGCTCGGCTTCGAGCAGCAGGCGGGGTTGTTGCCGAAGTGAGTTGTTGCTATCACACCTCGTCGACGATCGAGTAGAGGCGGCGCAGTTCCTCGCGCGCGGCCGCCACGCATTCCAGGCAGCCGTCGAAATCGCCGCTGCCGTTCATGATGGCCACGCCCCAGTTGGCGCCGGCCGCGTCGCGACGGTGCCAGTAGACACCGCCGAAGAACACGTCGGCGCAACTGGCGCAGGGCAGGGCGATGGCGCTGATCATGCGGCGCAGGTAGTCGCGCGTCATCACCTGGCGGCCGGTGGCGTCGCGCTGGGCATCGGCGTGCACCGCGAGATCGGCGGCGGCCTCCATCTCCGACTTGAACGACAGCATCGACGGGGCGTCCTGCGCGGTACCGAGCAGAGCGGCGGCTTCCGGCGTTCGGGCATGCCAGCGCCAGCGGCCGTCGGCTTGCCGAACGAATTCGACCGATTCGTCGGTGATGATCTCGCTGCGATCCACGCGCCGTCTCCTCGAGCGTGTTACCGATGGGCTGATCGTAGGCCTTTTTCGTGCCGGAGTCCGCGTGTGATCTGGGGATGGCCGCCGCCACATCCTGTCACCCCACGGCCGGGCTCACCGTTTGCCGATGAGTGAGTGAATCACTAGGAGGTGAGCCATGATTTCCGCCGTTTCGAGTCCCGAAAAATCGCATCTGTCGTCGCCCCCGCCGTTCGAGAAGGGCTGGGTGCCCAAGGGCTACGTCGGCCCCGTGGCGCTGCCCGGTACCGGTCGCATGGTGTTCTGGACCGGCCGCATCGCGATCGGCCTGCGTTACGCCCCGGAGGCACGCGTACAGCATTGAGCAGTCGCGCCGGCGGAACGCCGGTGCCTGCATCGCCCGATCTCGCCGCAGCGCGGCGAGCGATCCTGTTCATGCCTTTTTTCCAGGGCCGGGGCCAGGTCTTGATCTCGCAGGCTCGATTGCTCGACGAAAAATGCCCCGCATCGCAGGGCATTTTTCGTTGGTGCAGCGAACGCCTTCGGCGTCCGTCGCAGTCGTCGACGATTACTTGACGATGATGTCGTTGCGAACGTCGGTGACGCCGTTCGTGTTGCGTGCCAGGCGCTCCGCCATCATGCGTTCTTCACCCGACTTGGCGAAGCCGGAGAGCTGCACGACGCCCTTCATCGTGTCGACCTTGATGGCCATGGCGCTGACCGTCGGATCTTCCGCGAACTTGGCCTTGACCTTGGTGGTCACGGCAGAGTCGTCGACGTACGAGCCGACGGTTTCCTGATGGCGTTCGACGGCGCAGCCGGTGGCGGAGACGAGAGTCGTGGCGGCGACCATGGCGGCGATGGCAAGGCGAGTGATCATGTTGTGCTCCTTCGGGATCGTGGTGAATGCGGTGTTCGGCATCGCGCGGGTTTCCGGGAGTGAACCCCTGCTTGCCGCGTCGACCGTCGTTATGTCGAAGATGACAGATGGACGATAGGCCGGACGACTCCGGAAGAGGATAGGCGGACGACGGATCCCCCTGTCGGACAGCACCGACAGCGTGCCCCGGATGCGCGATTTCGATGCTGCAGACGCACATGGCGTGCAGGCACGCGAACCCGTCTGGACGCCTAACTCGCCGGTGGCTGCGGAAACGCCCCCGGCCCGAGCAGCGCCGCCACTTCTTCGCTGGCCTTGGCGTCGTCCGGCAGGATGGGCGGGAGCGGCAGCCGCGCGTGGATCGTCGTGCCCTGGCCCGGCTTCGACTTGATCTTGAGCTCGCCCTGGCCGGACTGCACGCGAAAGCGCATGCCCGCGAGCCCGTGCGCCGCGGCGCGCGCGGCGGTCGGATCGAACCCGACACCGTCGTCGCGCACGTCGATGTCGGCCCAGGCGCCGTGTTCGAGGACGCTCACGTGCACGGTGGTGGCGCTGGCGTACTTGGCCACGTTGGTGAGCGCCTCCTGCACGAGCCGGTACACGGTGAGCTTGCCGGCGTCGTCCAGCGGCAGTTCCTCGATCTCCGTCTTGACCTCCAGCTCGCTGCGTTCGGCGAACTCCACGCACAGGATCTCGAGCGCGGCCTTCAGGCCCAGGTTGTTCAGCGACGACGGCCGCAGGTCCTCGATGATGCGACGCTTCAGCGCGATGCCTTCGTCCAGCGTCTTCACCAGGTGCACCATGCGTTCGAGCACCTCGGGCGGCGCCGCGGCGAGGCGGCTGCGCATGCGGGCGACGTCGAGCTTGGCGGCGGTGAGCAGCCCGCCCAGTTCGTCGTGCAGCTCGCGCGCCAGGCTGCTGCGCTCGTCCTCGCGCGCCGTCTGCAGGTGGTTGGCGATCTGCGTGATGTCGCGCGTGCGACGCTCCACTTCCACCTCCAGTCGATCGCGTTCGAAGCGCAGCGCCGCGGCGCGCTCCAGGCGTTCGTCGTCGAAGCGGCGCGCCTGGCGCGCATACAGCAGCAGCGCCGCCAGGCTCACCACCACCAGCGCGGCGATGCCGATGCGGCTGAACAGCAGCGTCTCGGTGAGCAGCTCGCGCGACTCGTCGATGCGCGTCGTCTCCACGCGCGCCATGTTGCGCGCCTGGCCTTCGATCGCGAGCATCGTCTCGCGGCCGATGTCGGTGAGCACGAGATCGCGCCAGCCCTCGGTGCGCGTGTTCTCGAACATGCTGATCGTGGTGTCCAGCTCCGACATGCGCTGGCGCGTCAGCTCGTCGAGCTTCTTCACGTCGGCGCTGCGATCGGGCCATGCCGAATAGATCTGCGCCAGCCGCGCCAGCTGCGCGTACACCTGCGCCGCGGCACGGGTGTACGGATCCTTGTACTCGGGCCGGCCGGTGAGCAGATAGCCGCGCTGGCCCGATTCGGCGGTGACCACCTCGCGCATCAACAGGCTGACCTCGACGCGCGCTTCCAGCAAGGCCTCGCGGCTGGCGATCACGGCGAGCGCGCGCTGATGACCGACCTCGTTGGTCAGTATCACGGCGAGGCCGAGAAGGAGTGCCACCGGAGCCGCGAAGCGACTGCGTCGCGCGGTTTCCAGCGTTCTCAGAAATGACATGTCGGGTTCCCCGCTACACTTGAATGAATCAGCCGCTCGTTTGCGTTCATCGCAGCCCCGAGGCCATACTCAAGGCGAACCAGCCGCTTCGATCGGCAAGGCGCCGACCTGAATTCAAGTTCATCGATTCCGCGGGAGACTACATGATTCGCGTTGTGATCGTCGACGATCATGCGATCGTCCGCTCCGGGCTTCGGCAATTCCTGTCCGACCACGTCGATTTGCGCGTCACGGGCGAGGCCGCCGATGGCCGCGAAGCACTCGAGCTCGTCCGTGGCGGCGACCTCGACGTGCTGCTGATGGACCTGTCGATGCCGGACCAGAGCGGCGTCGACGCGCTGGCGGCCATCAAGGCGCGCCGGCCCGACCTGCCCGTGCTCATCCTCAGCGGCTTCCCCGAGACCCACTACGCCACGACGCTGCTGCGCCAGGGCGCCAGCGGCTATCTCAACAAGGGCTGCGACCCCGACGACATCGTCAAGGCCATCCGCACCGTGGCCATGGGCCGGCGCTACATCACGGCCCAGGTGGCCGAGATGCTGGCCGACGGCGCCGCGGGCCTGGCCGGCCGGCCGGCCCACGAAGGCCTGTCCGAGCGCGAGCTGCAGGTGTTCCTGCGGCTTGCCAAGGGCGAGACGGTGGGCCAGATCGCCGAGGGCATGTTCCTCAGCGTGAAGACGGTCAGCACCTATCGCGCGCGCACGCTGGAGAAGCTGCAGCTCGAGACCAACAGCGACCTCACGTACTACGCGTTGAAGAACGGCCTGATCCAGTAGGCCGCGCGCGGTCGGGCGGGCCCTGCGCGGCCGCCGCACGGGGCATCTCGCCGGCGTCGCCAAAAGAGCGCTCGCGCTCAGGCGGGACGCGCCGCGCGCGCGACGCAGTGGTCCACCAGCGCGTCGATCTCGCCCGACTTGTCGAACACCGCGCTCGCGCCGAGTGCGAGGCACTGGCGCCGGATGTCGGCGGTGGCGTAGTTGGTGAGCACGACGCGCTCGAACGGCGCGGCGGCGGCATGCAGGGCGCGCAGCACGCCCATGCCGGAGCCCTGGCGCAGGAAGATGTCGATGATCGCGATGTCGCAGCGGTTGGCCGCGTCGGTGAGCCAATGCAATGCGCCCGCCTGGTCCACGGCGGTGCCTACCACCTTCACGGGGGCCATTTCCTCCAGCGCGGCGATCAGGTTCTCCTGGATCACCGGGCTGTCCTCGACGACAAAAGCCAACAGGTTCGACATGCCACAAGCCGATCCGTCGACGATGCCGACGCGACCTTCTGCTCCACATTGTGCAACGATCGGCGCGAAATCCGATCAGGCGGGCGCTCGCTCGTGGCGCCTCCGTTGCGGCGCAACCATGGCGCCGCGCAGCGCGCTCTAGTCGCGCGGAGCGTCTCCGGAGGCCATGTGCTGCCAGGTCGTCGGAAAGGCCGCCTCGTCGCCGAGATTGTCGTCGGCGTGCAGCACGTCGAACGGGTCGCCGATGCTGAGCATCGCGCCCTGTTCGAAGTTCGCGTCCTGCAGCTGTCCTGCTGAAAAATTGTCCATCTCCGCCTCCGACCAGCCTGGTGTCCGTTAGGCGACTGCGCTGGCGGGCGCTCGTCTACCGTGGGGCCAGTGTGCTCAGGCATGGCAACGCTGACCATAGGCTGACCGCCACACCCCGTGTCAGACGAGGCCTACACGACAGCATGACGACGACCCGCGCTCGCGTGCGAGGGCCGGGCGCGGCCACGGCCGAGCTAATGTGTATCAAGCTGTGCGCAGGCTGTCGGTGTGGGACTACCGGCGAACGGCTCGTTGGCCGATTGGCTCCGCCGGACTCGGCGCGTACCTTGGAGCCATGACTACCTACACCACACCCCACTTCGCGACTGGCCCCTCTGACCGCAACGTGCGCTCGGATCGGGAACCCATGAATCGCGTTCGCCCCGCACCTGCTGCGGCCACTTATCGCACTGCCGGCGTTTCCGACGAAGCCGCCGCGCTGGCCGACGGGCCCACGCCCGACTGGCAGCCGGGCGCCTCCAAGGGCGTGCCCAAGGCCGCGATCGGCGCGCTCGGCGCCGCGCTGGTTGGCGGTGTCGCACTGGCCATCGTGCTGATGGCGCCGTCGAACAAGGTCACCAAGACGGTGGCGCCCGAACCGATCGCGCAGGCCGCGGCGCAGAACGCCGACACGCAGAAGTCGGTCGCCGCCACCGACGCGAGCGTCAACGAGATGGACAAGCAGGCCCCGGCCGCCGGCGGCACCCCCGCCGCGACCACGACGCCACCGGCCGCCGATGCCGCCGCCGTCCCGGCGCCGGTCCAGGCCGCGATCCCGCAGGCGCCTGCGGTGGTCAACGCGCCGGTGGCTCGCCTGCCGCACCATGTGCCGGCCGCGGTCGCCGCGCCACGCGTCGCGCCGCAGCCGGTGCAAAGCACGCCGGACACCCCGGTCGTCACGCCGCAAGCGCAGCCTCAGGCCCCAGCAATGCAGCAGACACCTGACGCACCGACAGTGACCCCATCGGTGCCCACTCCGGCCCCGGCTGATCCGGCCCCTGCGCCCGCGACGCCGG
>FTIF01007804.1_pt1 | contig 15475 bp, 9 predicted proteins | sample 1658001 | NCBI WGS metagenome assembly FTIF01 (sample SAMEA3914789, study PRJEB12502) | metagenome | biome: forest; material: soil | place: Canada | collected 2011-07-03 | depth 0.3 m | reverse complement strand
CTGCGCGCTTCCCGGGCTACGAACGAGCTGCGCCGCGCGACCCCGATCACGCCCGGCACGCCTCCTGCAAGTGTGCAAGCACACGCCAGCCCGTATGCTATCGAGGTCGTATCCGGGCTTACCACAACAACCAAAGCCGTCATGGACCTGAGCAACCAGCTCATCTTCGTCGCCGGAACCCTGTTCCTGCTCAGCATCCTGGCCAGCGCCTTCACGCCGCGGCTGGGTGTGCCCCTGTTGCTGGTGTTCGTCATCGTCGGCATGCTCGCCGGCGAGAACGGCCCCGGCGGCATCCACTTCACCGACTACCACCTGGCCAACCTCGCCGGCACCACCGGCCTGGCGGTGATCCTGTTCGACGGCGGCATGCGCACGCCGCTGGACAACTTCCGCGTCGCCCTGCGCCCGGCCCTGTCCCTGGCCACCATCGGCGTATTCGTCACCACTCTGGTAGTGGGCGGCTTCTCCGCCTGGATCCTGCACCTGAGCCTGCCGCAGGGCCTGCTGATCGGCGCCATCGTCGGCTCCACCGACGCGGCGGCGGTGTTCTCGCTGATGCACACCAGCGCCATGCGCCTCAACCAGCGCGTCACCGCCACCCTGGAAATCGAGTCCGGCACCAACGATCCGATGGCGGTGTTCCTCACCCTGGGCCTGCTGCAATACCTCGCCGCGCCGCAGGGCTACGGCATCGGCGACGGCCTGCTGCTGTTCGTGCAGCAGATGGGCCTGGGCCTGGCGGTCGGCGTGGGCGGCGGCTGGCTGCTCAAGCTGCTACTCAACAGGCTCGACCTGAGCGACTCGCTGTATCCGCTGCTGGCCCTGTCCGGCGGCATGCTGATCTTCGGCGGCACCGCCCTGCTCGGCGGCAGCGGCTTCCTCGCCGCCTACGTCGCCGGCCTGATCCTCGGCAATTTTCCGGTGCGCGCCGTGGCCAGCGTCAAGCGCTTCCACGACGGCATGGCCTGGCTGGCGCAGATCGGCATGTTCCTGATCCTCGGCCTGCTGGCCACACCGCAGCGCCTGCTGCCCCTGGCCGGCAGCGGCCTGCTTATCGCCCTGGTGCTGATCCTGGTGGCGCGGCCGCTGGCGGTGATGCTGGCGCTGCTGCCGTTCCGCTATCCCTGGCGCGAGCAGGCCTACATCTCCTGGGTCGGCCTGCGCGGCTCGGTGCCGATGGTGCTGGCCACCTTCCCGATGATGACCGGCATCCCCGACGCGCAGCTGTTCTTCGACGTGGCCTTCTTCATCGTGCTGGTGTCGCTGGTGGTGCAGGGCTGGAGCGTCGCCTCCGCCGCACGCCTGCTGCAATTGCAGATGCCCAAGACCAGCGCCCGCGTGCGCCGCTTCGACCTCGACCTGCCCGGCAGCAGTGGCTACGAAGTGGTCAGCTACCGCCTCGGCCACAGCAGCGCCCTGCTCGGCACCCGCCCCAAGGACATCCCCATCCGCGACGTCTCGCGCATCGTCAGCGTCTCCCGCGAAGGCCGTCTGCTGGCCTACCGCGACTGGGGCGCGTTGCGCCACGGCGACTATGTCTCCCTGCTCGCCGCCCAGGGCGACCTGCCCCTGCTCGACGAAATCTTCAGCGCCCGCCACGACAGCGGCGGCGCCGACGAACAGCACTACTTCGGCGAATTCTTCCTCGAGCCGGAAGCCCACGTCGCCGACCTTGTCGCCGCCTACGGCATCCAGGTGCCACCCGACTCCGAAGGCAAGACCCTGGCCGAATTCCTCGCCGGCTACCTCGACCGCCCGGTGGTCGGCGATCGTTTACGGCTGGGCGGCATGGAGCTGACGGTGCGGCGCATGGAAGGCGAGCGCATCGTCGAGCTGGGATTGAGACTGCCGCACGAGGCGCATTAGTCGCGCAGCAGAATTCCGTGATCGGATCGCTCAAGCTCACGCTCTTTGAATGCTGCAGCCCACGGCGTTTGCGGCGGCGCGTTCTCAGCTAGCTCCCACGCGCATCGCCGACTCTGAAAAGAGCAGCGTGAACCTGGTGGTTCCTCCCAAAGCGCTTTCAACAGAGGCCTTTCCGCCGTGCAGCTCCATGATCGAGCGCACGATTGCCAGGCCGAGCCCGGTCGAGTCAGCCGAGTTGCTGCGCGCCTCGTCGAGGCGATAGAAACGCTCGAACACCTTGTCGAGATGCTCGGGGGCGATGCCAGGCCCCGGATTGCTGACCGACACCTGCATCCCGCCGGCGGCCGTCGAAGCGGCCAGCTCGATGGTTCCGCCACTCGGCGTAAAGCGCAAGGCATTGACCAGCAGGTTGCCAAGGGCGCGCCGGAACAACACTGGGTCAGCCCGCAGAATGCCGGCAGCCTTCACCTTCAAACCAACACCGCTTTCTTCAGCAAGACCCTCGAAATAGTCCGCCACCTGCTGCAGCTGCTCGCCCACATCGAACTCGGTCTTGCGCAAGGCGATCTGCGCGTTTCCCGCGCGCGCCAGGAACAGGATGTTCTCGATCATGCGCGTCAGGCGCTCGTATTCCTCGAGGTTGGAGGCAAGCAGCGCCTGGTAGTCCGCAACGCTGCGCGGGCGCGACAGCAACACCTCGGTCTGGCCACGAAGATTGCCGACCGGCGTGCGTAGATCGTGGGCCAGATTCTCGGTGTACTGCGACAACAGATGGAACCCGCTTTCCAGACGCGCCAGCATGCCGTTGAGAGAAGCGCTCAGGTCACGCAATTCCGGCGGCGCGTTGGGCTCCTCGATGCGGGTGTCCAGCTCATCCATGGTGATACGGCCAGCCTGGCGGGTGATGCGGCGCAGGGGCTGCAGCGTCTTGTGCACCAGCAAGTAGCTCAAAAGCAGCGCTGCCAAGGCCCCACCTGCCACGGCGCGAACCAGGGCCCTGCGATAACGCAACAGCGTCTTCGACACGTCGTCCAGGCTGCGCGCGATGGCGATGGTGATCAGCTCGCCGTCCAGCAGCCGCGCCTGCACCGCGATGCCGTGAATGGTCGCGCCGGCCGCAGGCGACCAGCGCTGCAGCTGCATCTCCTGCGCCGGCTGGTCGACCGCAACCGCCGGCATGATGAGCAGGGGCAGGCGGGAGGGATTGAACTCCATCAACGCCTGGCCGTCGGCGGAGCGCAGTTGCACCGCGTAGAGATCGTTGCCCACCACCTGGCTGGCCACGCGCGAGGCATGGCGGCTGAGGCTCGCCACCGACTCCTCCTCCGACACCAGGCTGCGCAGATGCTGGGCCTTGAGCAGCACCTCCTCGTCATTATCCCTGATCAGCTGGGTGGACAGGTTGTCGAACAGGTAGCTGCCGACGAAATAGAAGGTGGCGAGGGTGATCAGGGTAAACACGCCGGCCAGGGCGGCGGTAAGGGACAAGCGTCGCATCAGTGCTCCCCGGTATCGAGCACATAGCCCATGCCACGCACCGTATGAATCAGCTTGAGCGCGAAAGGATCGTCCACCTTGGCGCGCAGGCGGCGGATGGCCACGTCCACGACATTGGTGTCGCTGTCGAAATTCATGTCCCAGACGTAGGAGGCGATCTGCGCGCGGCTCAGCACCTCCCCCTGTCTGCGTGCCAGCAGCTGCAACAGCGAGAACTCGCGCGGCGTCAGGTCGATGCGCGTCCCTGCGCGGCGGACGCGGCGCCTGACCACGTCGATCTCGAGGTCCTCGATCGCCATTCGCTCGATTTCCCGCACCGGGCCGCGGCGCAGCAGGCTGCGCACCCGGGCCAGCAATTCCACGAACGCAAACGGCTTCACCAGGTAGTCGTCGCCGCCGAGCTCAAGTCCGCGCACGCGATCTTCCAGGTCGTCCCGCGCCGTCAGGAACAGAACCGGCGTGCTCTTGCGCGCACGCAGCTGCTCCACCACGCCCCAGCCGTTGAGGCCGGGAAGCATCACATCGAGCACCAGCAGATCGTAGTCGCCGGTCAGCGCCAGGTGCAGGCCGTCGGTGCCCGAGCGGGCCGTGTCCACCACGAAGCCGGATTCTTCCAGGCCCTTCTTCAGGTAATCGACGGTCTTCGGCTCGTCTTCAATGACCAGTATTCGCATCGGTCTGCCTTGCAGGTGACTTCGCAAAATCATACTCCCGGCGCACCGGGCCTTGGATTACAAGCTTGTAATCGCAATGACAGTCTCGGGCAAAGACCCGCTGGCTAGACTCGCCTCCGAAGTCTGGCTACCGGCCATTTGTCCCATCAGTTCGGTCCAATCACCGAAGGAGGCTTCATGAAAAAGCCATTACGGAACGCTGCAGCCGCCGTGCTGGCCTGCAGCATGTGCTGGGCCGCGGCGCAGGCCCAAGGCATTGACGTGAGCATCGACCTGGATCGGCAGGTCGATGCCGCCACGGCCGCCACGCCTGCCGTATCCAGGCGCTCTTTCGAAGGAATCGTGATCACAGGGAATATCAATCCGCTGCGGCGCTCCGATCGGCGGCTGTCGATCCTGATCGCCTCGCTGCCGATGACCATCGGATCGGAGCCGGCTGGGACCGGCGCATGGCAACAGCTGGAAGCGCGGCTCGGATTCCCCGCAGAGCCCAACGCGGCCGAGGGCGAACCGAGGCGAATGATGGAGCGCACCCTGGCCCCGCCGGCCGGACCGGATCCCGATGCAGGAGCCGCGGCAGGCGCGCCCTGACCGGCGCCCCACCCGCAACCTGGAGGAGATGCCCGATGTGGATTGTCAGACTCGCTTTAAGCCGCCCCTACACCTTTGTGGTCCTGGCCTTGCTGGTCCTGGTCACCGGGCCGCTGGTGCTGCTGCGCACGCCGACGGATATTTTCCCGAACATCGACATCCCGGTGCTGAGCATCGTCTGGAGTTATAACGGCCTGTCGGCCGAGGAGATGGGACAGCGCATCACCACCCCCTACGAGCGTGCCATTTCCTCCGACGTCGACAACATCGAGCATATCGAATCGCAGTCGCTCAACGGCGTCGCGGTGATCAAAGTGTACTTCCATGCCGGCGCCGACATCAATCGCGCCATGGCGGAAGCTTCCGCCAACTCGCAATCGATCCTGCGCCTGCTGCCGCCGGGCACGCTGCCGCCGACCATCATCACCTACAGCGCTTCGACCGTGCCGATCCTGCAACTGGCCCTGTCCAGCCAGCAGCTGCCGGAGCAGCAGCTCTACGATCTCGGCAACAGCTTCATCCGCACCCAGCTCGCCACGGTGCAGGGCGCCGCGGTGCCGCTGCCGTTCGGCGGCAAGGTGCGGCAGGTGATGGTCGACATCAATCCGCAGGCGCTGCAGGCCAAGGGCTTGTCGCCGCTCGATGTGGTCAACGCGGTCAACGCCCAGAGCCTGATCCTGCCCGGCGGCACGGCCAAGATCGGCGCATTCGAATACAACGTCGAGATGAACGGCAGCCCCAAGACCATCGACGCGATCAATGATCTGCCGGTGAAGAGCGGCCCGGGCGGAACCATTTACCTGCGCGACGTCGCCCACGTGCGCGACGGCTATGCGCCGCAGACCAACATCGTGCGTCACAACGGTCAGCGCGCCGCCCTGCTGGAAGTGGAGAAGAGCGGCAGCGCGTCGACCCTGGCGATCATCGGCGAGGTCAAGCAACTGTTGCCGCAGATCCGCGCCTCGATGCCGAAATCCCTGGATATCGAGACGGCCTCGGACCAGTCCGTATTCGTCCTGTCCGCGGTCAGCGGCGTGATCCGCGAGGGCCTCATCGCCGCGGGCCTGACCGGCGTGATGATCCTGCTGTTCCTGGGCAGCTGGCGTTCCACCCTGATCATCGCCGTCTCCATTCCGCTTTCCATCCTGGCCTCGCTGCTGGCGCTGTCCGCCCTCGGCCAGACCATCAACATCATGACCCTGGGCGGCTTGGCGCTGGCGGTGGGCATCCTGGTCGACGACGCCACGGTGGCGATCGAGAACGTCACCCATCATCTGGAATCGGGTAAGCCGCTGCATCAGGCGATCCTCGACGGCTCTGCCGAGATCGCACTGCCGACGCTGGTATCGACCCTCTCCATCTGCATCGTGTTCCTGCCGATGTTCCTGCTCTCGGGTGTGGCGCGCTACCTGTTCGTGCCGCTGGCGGAAGCGGTGGTGTTTGCGATGATCGCCTCCTACTTCCTGTCGCGCACGCTGGTGCCGACCCTGGCGATGTACCTGCTGCGGAGCAAAGACAGCGGAGCGACGGCTGCGGGCGGCCGCTTCCATCGCTTCCAGCAGGGCTTCGAGGCGGCCTTCGAACGCCTGCGCGAACGCTACAGGACAATCCTGCAGGGAGCGCTCGACCGCTCGCGCACGGTCAGCGTCGGCGTGTTGCTGGGCTCGCTGGCCTGCCTGCTGCTGATCCCGCTGCTGGGGCAGGACTTCTTCCCCTCGGTCGATGCCGGCGAAATCCGCCTGCACATCCGCGCCAAGACCGGAACCCGCATCGAGCAGACCGCCCGCATCGTCGACCAGATCGAACAGCGCATCCGCGCCGAGATTCCGCCGGCGGAACTGGGCAGCGTGCTCGACAACATCGGCCTGCCGGTCAGCGGCATCAACATCACTTACGATTCGGCCGATCCCATCGGCACCGCCGACGCGGACATCATGGTGTCGCTGCAGCCGGGGCATCATCCGACCGCCGGCTACGTCAAGCAGCTGCGCCTGGTGCTGGGGCAGGATTTTCCGGGTGTGAGCTTCGCTTTCCTGCCGGCCGACATGGTCAGCCAGATCCTCAACTTCGGCCTGCCGGCGCCCATCGACCTGCAGGTGGTCGGCAACGACCTGCAGCAGAACCGGCTGTTCGCCGGCAAGCTCATGGCCGCGTTGCACCAGGTGCCCGGCCTGGTCGACCTGCGTATCCAGCAGCCGGCCGACGAGCCCGACATCCATGTCGAGGTGGACCGCACCAAGGCACAGCAGGCCGGATTCCAGCAGCATGAGGTGGCGCAGGACCTGCTGATTTCACTCTCGGGCAGCTCGCAGACCACGCCCAATTTCTGGCTCAATCCCAACAACGGCGTCAGCTACCCGCTGGTGACGGAAATGCCGCAGTACGACGTCGACTCGCTGCAGGCGCTGGAGAACATCCCCGTCGCGCATCAGGGCGCCGCCACCGGCAGCAGCGCCAGCTCCGCTTCGAACATCCTCGGCTCGCTGGGCAGCCTGTCCCGCACCACCCAACAGGCGGTGGTGTCGCACTACAACGTGCAGCCGGTCATCGACATCTTCGGCTCGGTGCAGGGCCGCGACCTCGGCGGCGTGGCGCACGATGTCGGCAAGGTCGTCGCCGAAATGCAGAAGGACAAGCCGCAAGGCGCGCAGGTGGTGCTGCGCGGGCAGGTGCAGACCATGCGCTCGTCGTTCTCCGGCCTTTTCGCCGGCCTGGGATTCGCCATTTTCCTGGTCTACCTGCTGATGGTGGTCAACTTCCAGTCCTGGCTGGATCCGCTGATCGCCATCAGCGGCCTCCCGGCGGCACTTGCCGGCGTCAGCTGGATGCTGTTCCTGACCCAGACCACCATCAGCGTGCCGGCGCTGACCGGCTCGATCATGTGCATCGGCATCGCCACGGCGAACAGCATCCTGGTGGTCACCTTCGCCCGCGAAAAAATGGCTGCCGGATTCGCCCCCCTACAGGCTGCGCTGGAGGCGGGCTTCGGCCGCTTCCGCCCGGTCCTGATGACGGCCCTGGCGATGCTGATCGGCATGCTGCCGATGGCGATCGGCATGGGCGAAGGCGGGGAACAGAACGCGCCGCTGGGACGGGCCGTGATCGGCGGACTGCTGTTCGGAACCGTCGCGACGCTGCTGCTGGTGCCGACGGTGTTTGCCCTGATCCATACCTGGCTGCGCCGGCGCGGCACCGCACCCGCGCTCGGCTTCTCCGTTCAATCCGCTCACTAAGGGACGGTTTTCAGATGAACAAGCTCAGCAACTCTGCAACACCGGCCGCAGCCGGCCCAGCCACGGCAGCGCCATCGGGCCGTCGGCGCCGGACCGCATTTCTGGCAGTTGCCGGCGTAGTGGGGATCGCTCTGTTGACGGGAGCGATCCCCCGGGCTCTGTCGCAGCGGGCGCTGCATGAGCAGACTGCTGCATTGGCGCTGCCGACGGTATCCGTGATCAAGCCGGCGCTAGCCTCGCCCGACATGGAACTGGTGCTGCCCGGCGACGTGCAGGCCTTCCAGCAGACGCCGATCTTCGCGCGCACCAACGGCTACCTGAAGAAGTGGTACGCCGACATCGGCACCCGGGTCAAGCAGGGCCAGCTTCTTGCCGAGATCGAGGCGCCGGAGCTGGACGACCAGCTGCGGCAGGCGCGCGCCGAACTGAAACAGGCACAGGCCGACCATCAGCTCGCACAAGTCACGGCCACGCGTTGGCAGGAACTGCTGGCCAGCAACTCGGTATCGCGCCAGGAAACCGACATGAAGGCCAGCGACGAGCGCGTCAAGCAGGCGCTGCTGGAATCGGCCCGCTCCAATGTCTCCCGGCTCGAACAGCTGGAGTCCTACACCAGCCTTTATGCGCCGTTCGACGGCGTCATCACCGCGCGCAATGTCGACACCGGCGCCCTGATCGATGCCGGCAGCGCCGGCGGGCCGGCCAGGGAATTGTTCGATCTGGCCAGGACCGACAGGCTGCGCACCTACGTCGACGTGCCGCAGGACTATTCCCGCCAGGCGACAGCGGCAGCACAGGCCTATTTGACCCTGAGCCAGTATCCGGACCGGAAATTTCCCGGCGACATCGTCCGCAACGCCGAGTCCATCAACCCAGTGACGCGCACGCTGCGCGTCGAAATCGACCTCGACAACGCCGACGCAGCACTGCTACCGGGTGCGTACGCACAGGCGCACCTGGTGCTGCACAGCGACAAGCCCGGGCTCTCCCTGCCGGTCAATACCTTGTTGTTCCGTCCGGAAGGCGTGCAGGTGGCGGTGGTGGATGCGCAGGATCGCGTATCGCTCAAGACCATCACCATCGCCCGCGATTTCGGCAGCCGAGTCGAAGTGGCCACCGGCCTGAGCGGCGATGAATCGGTGATTCTCAATCCCACTGACGCCATCGCCGCCGGCAGCAGCGTGCGCATCGCACAGGCCAAGCCATGAGCGCCGTATCGCCGCGGTCCTGCACCACCCTGCTCGGGACTTTCATCGCCACTGTGGTGCTCTCGGGCTGCGCGGTAGGCCCCGCCTACCGGCCGCCGGCGGTCGACATGCCGGTGAGCTACAAGGGAGCCGGCAGCGAGCCGGCAACGGCGGTCGCGACCCGGCCGCAGCCGGCGGCGGAAGCCGCCGCAGCGGGATGGAACAAGGCCCAGCCCGACGATGCCGCGCCGCGCGGCGCCTGGTGGGAGAGGTTCGGCGACGCCGGGCTGAACCAGCTGGAGCAGCGCGCCGATACCTCCAACCAGAACGTGCAGGCCGCGCTGGCGCAGCTGCGCCAGGCCCGCGCCATCGTCGATGCCACGCATGCCGCGTTCTTTCCGACCGTCACCGCCGGCGCCTCCGCCCAGCAATTCCTGACCTCGGATACCGTGCTCGGCCGCTCGCTGGCCGGCCGCACCGTGCCGGACTACGCCATTCCGGTTTCCGCGACCTGGGAGCCGGATCTGTGGAACCGCATCGGAAATTCCGAGCAGGCGGCCCGCGCCGGCGCCGAGGCCAGCGCGGCCGATCTCGAAGGCGTGCGCCTGGGCATGCAAGCGGAGCTGGCCACGGACTATTTCAACCTGCGCGGGCTCGACGCCGAAAAGCGCCTGCTCGACGCAGCCATCGTCGCCTATCAACAGGCCTTCGACATGACCAGTAACCGCTTCAACGTCGGCATCGCTTCCGGCTCCGACGTGGCGCAGGCCACGCTGCAGCTGGAAACGACGCAGGCGCAGGACATCGATCTGGGCGTGGCCCGGGCGCAGCTGGAACACGCCATCGCCACGCTGATCGGTCAGCCGGCGTCCGCCTTCTCGCTGGCTCCCGACAATGCCGCGCTGGTGCCGCCCCCGATTCCGCTTGGCCTGCCGTCGCAGTTGCTGCAGCGCCGGCCGGACATCGCTGCGGCCGAGCGCAGGATGGCCGCGGCCAATGCCCAGGTCGGCGTGGCGCAGGCCGCGTTCTATCCCGACCTGATGATCGCCGCCACCGGCGGGCTGGAGAGCTCCAGGCTCGCCACCTTGTTCACTGCGCCCAGCCTGTTCTGGGCGCTCGGCCCGCAGCTGGTGGGCACTCTGTTCGACGGCGGCCGCCGCAGTGCCGGGGTGCGGCAGGCACGGGCTCAATATGACGCCAACGTCGCCGGCTATCGCCAGACCGTGCTGAGCGGCATCCAGGAAGTCGAGGACGACCTGTCCTCGGTGCGCCTGCTGGAGCAGGAAGCGCTCAAGCAGGACCAAGCGGCCCAGGCCGCAGAACAGGCGGAGCAGCTGGCGCTCAACCGCTACCGGACCGGCACTGCGGCCTACCTGGAAGTGGTCATCGAGCAAACCGCCGCCCTGAGCAGCGAGCGCAGCCAGATCGAGATCAGAAGGCGGCAGCTGCAAGCCAGCGTGAGCCTGGTGCGGGCGCTGGGCGGCAACTGGAGCCAGACCTAGTCCATCATCCAGAAGCAGCCGATTAGCGCAGGCACTCAGTGCGGCGGCAAATAATCTCTGGCGCGGGCAACGGCCGATTCGCTCCAACCGCCACTGCTATTTATCTCAACCTCATTTTTCCATCAATAGTCGAAGCGCACTCCGAGCTGGTAGGTCTGACCGTAGAACTCCCGCTGGATGGTCCTTTCGCTGGTGCCCTGATAGAACTTGTGCGGCGTATCCAGCAGGTTCTTGGCATTGAAGTAAACAGTCCAGTGCTTGATGAAAGCATAGGAGCTGCCGAAATCCATGGAGGTGCGCTGCGCGTTGAACACATCGCCGGTCCTGTCGCCGCCGATGGCGAACAGATCCTTGGACACGGAATACGCCGCCAGTCGCATATTCAAGCCATATTTCTCGTAAAACACCGTGGCATTCCAGGTGTTGCGCGAGGTGGAAGGCAGCGGCGAATATTCACCCGAGCGAATTTCGAATTTCGAATCGACATAGGTGTAGTTGAGCCCCGCACCCAGGCCACCCCAGATACCGGGCAGTCCGCGGAAGCGCTTTTCCCAGTTGAGCTCGACGCCGCGTGCATGGGAATGTCCGGCGTTGCTGAAAGTGATGAATTTCAGCAACTGGCCGGGGAAGTCCGGCAAGGTCTGGCCGGAAATCTCGCTGGCCACGATGTAATTGGAGATTTCCTTGTCGAATACGCCGGCGGAGATGATGCCGCCGGACTTGAGGTATTTCTCCAGGCTCAGGTCGAAGCTGTTGGCGGTGGCGGGTTTGAGCTTGGAATTGCCCGTGGTGACGGTGCCCGAGCCCAGGTCGACGTTCAGCGAGGCATTGGCCTGATTGAAGCCGGGCCGCGCCAGCGTCGACGAGTAGGTGGCGCGCGCGATCAGGTCCGGCTGGATCTCGAACCGCCCCTGCAGGCTCGGGAAGAAATTGGTGTAGCCGTGCGAGGCGTGAACGGGAGTCACCGTGGTGGTGACAATCGGGGGCTGGGTAGGATCGGGATTCGGGGTAGTGGTCGTGGTGCTTTGGAACGCATTGGCGCTGTCCTGGGTCCCTTCGACGCGTACGCCGCCGAGAACCCCGACCGGGCCGCGCGTCACTTGGTACTGGATGTAGCCGGCATAGACATTTTCCTTGGCATCGAGAAATTGCTGCTGGCTGGCGATCTGGTCCGAAGCGCTGGCAGAGCCCGGGCCGAGAATCGACTGCAGATACCCTGGCGGGATATCGACGGTATTGTGATAAAGGCCGTTGTAGTAGGCCTCGCTGGGCGAGGAAGTGATGTCGGACAGCAGCAGGTTCGGTAGCGTGTCGTAGGAATACGGCTGCGCTGTGGTGCGCTTCTTTCTCAGGCGGGCGCTGGTGCCGAATTTGAGGCTCTCGCTATCCGATCCGGTCCAGTTGAGCGGAATTTCCAGGTTCTCGGCAGCAGAGAATTCCTTGTCGAAATTGTGCGCCGTGCTGTTGGAGAAGCCGGAGAGCTGGTACCGCGTCGAATCCGTGTAGTTCGCGCCGGAAATGGTGTAAACCGGGACATGGCCTGGCCCCGACAGATCGTAAGTGATGGTCGGCGCTTCTCCGGCAGCGGGCAGGTAGTTGAAGGAGGAGTTGTAGTCGAAGGGCTTCTTGTAGGAGCCCTGCGTAAAGCCGACCCGGTAGTCGAGAACGATATTGTCGTCGAAAATATTCTTGCCGCCCGCCACGTAGATGCGGTCCCTGGAGGTTTCCACCTCGTCGCGCAGCGCGGTCTGGATCGCCGTGGTGCCGATGCCGTTCGAGTCCGGGGCGCTCAGCGTATCCATGAATTTGCCGTTCGCGAGCCCGGTAGTCGTGCCGTCCGGCGTCAGATTGAGGAACTGCCGGTAGTATCTTTCGGTGTAGCCGGCATCGAAGGCGCGAACGTACCAATTGTCGTCGGCATCCGGCTGGTAGCCGAAATCGACGCCATAGCCGTGGCGCCGGCGGTGCAATTCGTAGTCCCGCTGCTGGATGTTGTTGATCGCGTCATAAGGGTGCGCGGGGGCATCATTGAAATAGGCCGGCTCGACGTCGCTGATGCCGCGCTTGTCGTCGTAATACGAAGCCGTCAGCACCACCGAGAACGGGCGCCGGCTGTAGGGGCCGCCACCACCGCCGAAGCGTCCGCCCGCGGTCACCGCCGCGTCGATGATGCCGGTGCCTTGCAGGGACTCGTATCCCGAGCCGATATTGCCCTGGATGAAAGGCTCGCCGTTTCCCGGCGCGGTTTTCGGCGTGATTTCGATGGTGCCGCCAAGCGCCTCGGCATCCATGCTCGGCGTGTTCGACTTGGTGACGGTGATGGCGCCGACCAGGCCGATGGGAATCGAATCCAGCGTCACTGCGCGATAGCCGCCGAACGGCGAGGCGTTGTTGGTCGGCGGCAGGCGCAAGCCGCCAAAGGTGGTGCTGTTCAGATCCGCGTCGAAGCCGCGGATGTTGACGTAGCGTCCCTCGCCCTCGTCCGTCTCCAGCGAGATGCCCGGAATGCGGCGCACCGCTTCCGCGGTGCTGATGTCCGGCAATTTGCGGATCTCTTCATAGGTGGCGATGTTGATGAGGTTCGGCGCCTCCTTCTGGGCTTCGCGGGCCGTTGCCGCGGGCGTGCGCTGCGCCAGCACCGTCACGCTTTCCAGCGCAGTAATCTTCGCGCCCACCGCCACATCCAGCTGCGTGGTCTGGCCGGCGACTACGCCCACACTGCTCTCGACCGGCTTGCCGCCAAGCGCAGTGACTACCAGCGTATAAGTGCCGGGAGCGATGTCGGTGAACGAGTACGAGCCGTCCTCCGCGGTGGTCGCCCGCAGTCCGGTTTCGCGGACTTCCACGGTCGCGCCCGCCAGCGACTGGTGATTGCGCCCGCCGGCCACATGCCCGGCGATCGCGCCCGTATCCGCCGCAAGCGCCTGATTTGAAATTCCGGCGGCGAGCAGCAACGCGGGGACGGTGACATAACTGGAATAGCGGCCCATTGCAACGAATCTCCCTGGCAGCAACGACAACATCCCACTCGGCCAACGACATCGGCGATGGAGGAGTGTGGCGGCAGTACTTGCTCGCGGAGTCTTGGCGCGGCGTATTACAGAATTGAGACCAAAGCTGGAATTCGCACGTAGCGCTGTAAGGTGTTCCTAAGTCTGCGATGCGCGAGACGTAAGTTGCCCCTAAATCCACCAAGCATGAAACGATGATGCAAAGGCAATGCGCCCAACGCACGCTCGTCTTTTTCACGCTGCCGTCGTTCCGTAGCGAGTTGATTTTTGCTCTTTGCCCCGACGGCGCGTCTCTCTATCGGATGCGAATACCCCGCCGAGCGGCGATTGAAACGCGCAAGGCATTTGAACGACAATCCGCCGATCCGGTGTGGATGCCAGGGAAATATTTTTCCTGGAGGATTAATGCGCTCTCCATCCCATATACCGCCATGACGCAATGCAAACAGGAGCATCGGGTGATCAACAAAGGGCTGATAGCGCTTGCCGCAATGACCGTGCTCGGACTGCCGCTGTTCGCACTGGGGGATGCGCCGCCGTCACTCGCCGTTGTCCAGCGCTTCAAGCTGCCGGGTAGTGCCGGCTGGGACTATCTCAGCTTCGACCCGGTTGGCAAGCGCCTGTTCATCAGCCGCGCCGATCATGTGCAGGTGATGGATAGCAGCAGCGGAAAGATGGTCGGAGAGATCGCCGGCACCGACGGTGTGCACGGCATCGTCCTGGTCCCTGAGCTGAAGAAGGGCTTCACCAGCAATGGCAAGTCCAACAACGTGACGGTATTCGACCTGGCCAGCCTCAAGGTCTCCCGCGCGATTTCGCTGGAAGGGAAAAAGCCCGATGCCATCATCTACGACAGCGCCAGCAAGCACGTGCTGGCGTTCAACGGCGGCAGCAACAGCATGAGCGTGATCGATCCGGCGGCCGAGTCCGTGCTGGCCACCGTGCCTTTGCCGGGACGCCCCGAGTTCGCCGCCGCCGACGGTCATGGCCGCGTCTATCTCAATCTGGAGGACAAGGCTCAGGTCACCGTGATCGACACCCTCGCCAACAAGGTGCTGAACAGCTGGACGCTCGGTGCCTGCGAGGAGCCCTCGGGGCTTGCGCTCGACCCAGTGCGTCACCGCGTTTTTTCCACCTGCCAGAACAACAAGCTGGTGGTGCTGGATACCGGGTCAGGCAAGCCCGTCGCTGAACTTCCCATCGGCGGCGAGCCCGACGCGGCCGCCTTCGATCCCGCCACCAGCCTGATCTACTCTTCCAACGGTGAAGGCACGCTGACCGTGATCAAGGAAGAGGATGCCAAGCATTTCCGCGTTGTTGCCAATGTTCCGACACAGAAAGGCGCTCGCACCATGGCGCTTGACGCCGCTGGGCAACGGATCTTTCTCGCCACCGCCGAATTCGGCCCGCCGCCCGCGGCGACCGCCGAACATCCGCATCCGAGGCCCAGCATCGTTGCGGACAGCTTCACGATACTGCTGGTGCGTTAGGCCGGCCGGCAAATCCGCGGAAGGAAACATCGCTCCCCTGCTGAAGTCCGGGCTGGATATTCCCGGGCGTTAGGGGCCGCATTCATCTCGGCCCATTCAGACAGCCCGCTTCAGCGTAACCTCGGCGATCAGACCGCTGCGATCCGGTCTGTTGCGCAACTCGAAGGCTCCGCCGAGCCGCTGAACCACTGCCCGCACCACGGACAGGCCCAGGCCGCTGCCTTCGGTATCGTCTCCCGGGAGCCGATAGAAGCGATCGACCACCCTGGGAATTTCCGATTCCGGAAGTCCCGGCCCCTCATCTTCGACGCGTATGCGGGCCTGGGCCCCGGAAGCAACGGCGACGATGGCGACACTATTGCCCGATCCCGTATAGCGCAAAGCGTTGTCGATGAGGTTTCCGAAGATCAGCGCATGCTCCCGG
>FTIF01003723.1_pt1 | contig 15498 bp, 11 predicted proteins | sample 1658001 | NCBI WGS metagenome assembly FTIF01 (sample SAMEA3914789, study PRJEB12502) | metagenome | biome: forest; material: soil | place: Canada | collected 2011-07-03 | depth 0.3 m | reverse complement strand
CGCCACGTCGGCGGCCTTGCCGCGCAGGGCGGTGACGGTGATCTCGCTGACTTCCTTGTCCTCGGCGGGCGCGCCGGGCGCCGCGTCCGCCGCGGCGGCCGCGCCGGGCGCCGCGTCCGCCGCGGCGGCCGGGTGCGTGAAGGCCAGGGCGGCGACGAGGGCCAGGATGGAGCCGCCCGACGCGGCCAGCCGCTTGCGAAAGCCATGTTCAGTCATGTTCTGCTATCCCCGGAGCCGATGCGATCACCGGCGGTCACGCAGGGGCCCCGACAGGGGCGAGCGTGACGACGTCGGTGACACGGGCTTAGCCATCTCTGGCCGAGGGTGAACAAGTGAAGGATTGTCGACGCAATTGAGACAGTTCGGTGTCGTCGGCCGTAAGCAGTTGCAGATAAATGAGAATTACCGTTCGACCAAAATGGAGTGTTTCCGTTTCGTTACATTGAATATATTCAATGTTTACTAGGGTTGAACTTGGGCCGACCTGGGCGCAATCAGGAGGGCTGGCGCCGGCCTGAGCTTTCGGCCGGCCCTTCAGTCAGCGCGAACGCAGGCTGAAGGTCAGGGCCAGCATGTCGCCCTTGATGTCGGGCGTCTGGTGGTTGGCGGCGATGGACGCCTCGTTGCGGATCTCGCGATGGACATAGCCGAACGAGGCCTGCACGCCGCCCTTGCGCCAGCCGATCCCGGCCTGGGTGTCGCTGACCACGTCGCGCTGGACGCCGTCGTCCAAGGTCAGGGCCGCGCGCGGCATCAGGCCGTGGCCGTCGCGGCTGAGGTGCATGCCCACCAGTTCGCCGCTGCCCTCGGCGAACAGGAACCAGCGGCCCTTGTCGGCGATCGACGAGGACGACGAGGGCGAAAAGCCAAGACTGGCCAAACGCTCGCGCCTGGACCGGGGGAGTTGAAACCGCAGAGACGCCCCGGCCACGGCGGAGGCGTGGCCGTCGGCCATGGCCAGGCCCGCATGGGGCGACAGGTCGATGTCGTAGCGGCCGCCGGCCACGCTCAAGGTGGAAGGCCAGGCGCGGTCGTAGCCAAGGCCGAGGCTTTGCGTCTGGGCGGCCCAATGACCATTGGGCGCGGCCAGGATCAGGCCGCCGGGCCCCTGGCTGACATCGCTGACGGTCAGGTTCACGGTGTCGACGGCGCCGCTGGGCCTCAGCCGGGACGCCGACTGGACGCGCCAGTGCGCCGAGGCCGGGCTGGCGGGTTGCTGGGCGGCGAACAGGGCGTCGGCGGCCAGGGGGGCCGCTGCGGCGGCGCTGGCGGAAAGCGGCGCCGCGCCCTGACCCTGGCTGAATTGGATCGTGACCGGGCCGGAGGTTTTGATATCGGCCCCGGTGTCGAAGCGTGGGGTGTCGAAGCGTGGGGTGTCGAAGCCTGGGGCGCCAAAGGCGGCGCGGTTGAGCGCGGCAAGGGCTGGATCGTCGCTCGGTGCGGCCAGGGCCATAGGCGCGCCGGCCTCAAGGATCACGATCAGCAGCAGACCGAACATGGCCCGCATCACCCATCCCCTATGGCCGCCGCTCCGGCGTGTGCCGGATGCCCATCGGTCGGCCTGTCTGATCAACTCACGGAAACACGCGGTGTTCCCGGGGTTTCACCGGGCGCGGGTATTCGCTTCGCAGAAAGAGGGAATTCGGGATGAATTAACCATCCCGACGCCGTTCGCGGCGATTTTGGTCTCCCTCGCCGCCTACTGGCAGGCGAGGCATTCCTCGTAGTCGGTCTTCATCGACACCGACATCGTCTCCATCGGCGTGGCGTCCACCGCCGCCTCGCCACCGGCGAAGGCGGCGCGCTGCACCGACTTGGAGCGCAGATAATAGAGGGATTTCACGCCCCGTTCCCATGCGGTGTAGTGCAGCATGTGCAGGTCCCACTTATCCACGTCTCCGGGCAGGAAGACGTTGAGGGACTGAGACTGGCAGACCTCGGGCGTGCGGTCGGCGGCCAGTTCGATAACCCAGCGCTGGTCGAGTTCGAAGGCGGTCTTGAACACATCCTTCTCGTCGGGTGTCAGGGCGTCCAGGTGCTGGATCGAGCCTTCGTTCTCCAGAATCGTGCGCCACACCGCCTCGGTGTTCAGCCCCTTGGCGTCGAGCAGCTTCTCCAGATAGGGGTTTTTGACGGCGAACGAGCCGGACAGGGTCTTGTGCGTATAGATATTGGCCGGGATCGGCTCGATGCCGGCCGAAGTCCCGCCGCAGATGATCGAGATCGAGGCGGTGGGGGCGATGGCCAGCTTGTGGCTGAACCGCTCCATCACCCCACGCTCCTCGGCGTCCGGGCAGGCGCCGCGCTCGGCGGCCAGGGCGCGCGAGGCCTTGTCGGCCTCCCGGCGCAGGTGCTTGAACAGGCGCATGTTCCAGGACTTGGCCAGGGCGCTCTCGAAGGGCACGTTCTGGCTTTGCAGGAAGGAGTGGAAACCCATCAGGCCCAGGCCCACGCTGCGTTCGCGCTCGGCGGCGTATTTGGCCGCTTCCATGGCCGGGGGCGCCCGGTCGATGAAGTCCTGCAGCACATTGTCCAGGAAGCGCAGCACGTCCTCGATGAAGGTCGGGTGATCGCGCCATTCCATGAAGGTCTCGGCATTGACCGAGGACAGGCAGCAGACCGCGGTGCGTTCGGCGCCCAGGTGGTCGGGGCCGGTGTGCAGCATGATTTCCGAGCACAGGTTGGACTGGCGCACCGACAGGCCCAGCTCGCGCTGATGCTGCGGCATCATCCGGTTCACGGTGTCGGAGAAGATCAGATAGGGCTCGCCGGTCTGCAGGCGCACGTCGAGGATCTTCTGCCAGACGGCCCGGGCGTCGACCAGCTTGACGATGTCATGGGTCTTGGGGCTGCGCAGGCCGAAGGGCACGCCGTCGCGCACCGCCTCCATGAATTCGTCGGTGATCGAAATGCCGTGGTGCAGGTTCAGGGACTTGCGGTTGAAGTCGCCCGAGGGTTTGCGGATTTCGAGGAATTCCTCGATCTCCGGATGGTGGATGTCCAGATAGACCGCCGCCGAACCGCGCCGCAGCGAGCCCTGGCTGATGGCCAGGGTCAGGCTGTCCATCACGCGGATGAAGGGGATGATGCCGCTGGTCTGGCCCTGGCCCTTGACCTTCTCGCCGATGGAGCGAACCCCGCCCCAATAGGTGCCGATGCCGCCGCCATTGGCCGCCAGCCACACATTTTCGTTCCAGGTGCCGACGATGCCTTCCAGGCTGTCGGAGACCGAGTTGAGGAAGCAGGAGATCGGTAGGCCGCGGTCGGCGCCGCCATTGGACAGCACCGGGGTCGCCGGCATGAACCACAACTTTGAGATGTAGTCATAGATGCGCTGGGCATGTTCCGAATCATCGGCATAGGCGCTCGCCACCCGGGCGAACATGTCCTGGTAGGATTCCCCCGGCAGCAGGTAGCGGTCTTCCAGGGTCGTGCGGCCGAAATCGGTCAGCAGGGCGTCGCGCGAGCGGTCCACCTCGACCTTGCGCACCAGTTGCAGCTGCGGTCGATCCGCCGGCCTGGTGGCGTCGAAACGCAGATCCCGAACCTTGACTGAAGCTTTTGTCGCCTGGTTGCGCAGCATGATGGAACCCTATGCCCCTTAAACCCAACGGCGCGACCCGCGCCGTCCAGACCCTATATCTTGTGGGCGAAGCGGCCCACACCCCACACATATGGGGCCACAGGGTTTACAGAGCGTCAACGGCTCATTGCGGGTCATCCCCGCCTTTTTCGTTAACAACATCCTAACACGGTCCATTCGGCGGCGGGGCGGGCCGCCGGCCCATTGCGTCCTTGAGCCCGGAATTCCGGCAGTTTTTCGCGCGCTGTCCCTCTATATGGGGTCGCCGCCGCGTTAATCACCTGTCAACCCGCGGCGCATCGACGCGTCGTCGCGGCCCTTCACGCCTGTGTGAAGGGCGCGGGGGCGGGGCCGGTTCGATCGGTTGGAGATTCGCGCCGAGAGCTTGCGCCGGGCCCGGCCCGTGCGGCGGAACGGGTCAGGCCGGAATCAACTCGCGCGGGCGTAGACTTCCCGGTCGGCCTGAGTCGCCCGGGACACGGCCTCGATCAGTTCCTCGGCGCGGAAGGGCTTGCCCAGATGGTCATCGGCGCCGGCAGCCGCGGAGGCCCGCCGGTGTTCGGTCATGACATTGGCGCTCAGCACCACGATCGGGGTGCGGGGCGCGCTGGCGGCCAATTCCCGGGCCCGAATCGTCCGGATGGCGGTCAGGCCGTCCATGCGCGGCATCTGCAGGTCCATCAGAATGACGTCGAAGGCGGCGTCCTGGGTCGCCTCGACCGCTTCGACCCCGTCCTCCACGCACAGGACCTCGGCCCCGACCGAGGCCAGGATCAGTTCGGCGACCTTGCGATTGATGGCGTTGTCGTCGGCCACCAGGATGCGCAGGCCGGTCTCGGTCGCGGTTTCCGCCACGGGTTCGGCCACGGCCGGCGCGGCGTCCGCCAGGGGCAGGGTCAGGGTGAAGGTCGCGCCGCGGCCCACCTGGCCCGCCGCGCTGATGGTCCCGCCCATCAGTTCGGCCAGCTGCCGGCAGATGGACAGGCCCAGGCCGGCGCCGCCGTATTTGCGGGTGATCGAGCCGTCGGCCTGTTCGAAGCGGTCGAACAGGCGCTCGGCGAAGTCGCTGTCGAACCCGGCGCCGGTGTCGGAGACCTGGAAGCGGTAGCGGCCCGGCTCGAAGGTCTCCACCCGCACGAACACGGCGCCCGCCTCGGTGAACTTCAGGGCGTTGCTCAACAGGTTGGTCAGGATCTGCCGCAGCCGGTTGGCGTCGCCGGTCACCTGGCGGCGGGCCGCCTCGGCCAGGTCGAAGCGCAGGGCGACGCCCTTTTCGCGGGCCCCGGGCTCGAACAGGGCCACGGTGTCGCGCACCAGTTCGGCCAGGTCGAAGGGCGCGGCCTCGATCTCCACCTTGCCCGCCTCCAGGCGGCTGAAGTCGAGGATATCGGCCAGGATCTGGTTCAGGGCGCCGGCGGACTTGACGATGGTGCCCACCAGGTCGCGCTGCATGGGGTCCAGGCTGGTGGCGCGCAGCACCTCGGCCAGGCCGAGCACGCCGTTCAGCGGGGTGCGGATTTCGTGGCTCATATTGGCCAGGAACTCGCTCTTGGACTGGTTGGCCGTCTCGGCGCGCCGCACGGCGGCCTCCAGTTCCTCGGCCTGGCGCTTCATGTCGGTGATGTCGATGCGCAGGCCGATGACGCCGCCATCGGCCGTGCGGCGCTCCTCGATCAGCAGCCATCGCCCGTCGGCGATGCGCTGTTCGTGGCGGCGTCCGGGATTGCGCAAGGTTTCCTCGCGCGCGGCCAGCCACTCGGCTTCGCGGCCGATCGCGTCGGGATAGTCGCCGCGGGCGACGCCGATGCGCAGGGTGTCCATCAGCCGCGCGCCCGGCGCGAACAGGTCGGCCGACCGGTGATAGATCTCGCCGTATTTCTCGTTCCACATCACGTAGCGGCCCTCGGCGTCGAGGAACACGACCCCTTCCGGCAAGGCGTCGAGGGCGACCCGCAGCCGCGCATTGGCCGCCAGGGCCTCGGCCTCGGCCTCGATCAGGGCGCGCCCCGCCAGGCTGCGGCGCAGGCGCGCGATCACGCGGCCCATACCCGCCAAAAGGCCCCGTCCGAAGCTGGCTGACGCCGACAGATCCGACACGATTGAAAACGTCCCCACCCGGCAGTCCAGACCTGCCCGCGCACGAAGTCTCCCGCCGGCTATTAAGCGCGTCTTATCAAGGGGCCGGCTTGGGGAGGTTTTTCGCCCGGCGAGGGCAGGCTGTGCAGTCCGCAGGCGCCTCCAGCCTCTGCGATAGGCAGATGGCCAGGGGCCCTAACCCTTGCCGGATAAGAGCTGACGGTCAAAAAACCGATTCGGGAAGCGCGAATTTGCGGTGGCCAAGATCGTGCGCACGCATCCTCAAGATGCTGTTCAGCAGTCCGGGGAGATATTGCTAATGAGGAGGCCATTTCTCCGATTGTGAGCCCTCGCGAAAACAGGCCCAGGCGGATCATGTCACTCATCGCCACTAGACCGGTGCGGTGGGGTTCAGCGCTTCCTGCTCCAAGACTCGAGGCGCCGGGTCGCGCGCCATGGTGTCCCAAAGTTCCCCAATCGCGCTGCCTGCCGCGCCGCCGGCTTTGAGCCTGGCTGCAGTGGGCTGCTCCAGGGCGTGAACCAAAAGACCCTTGTCCATCAGATGGGGGCGCAAGGCGATTCCAGCCTTGCACAGAGCGGCCTCCAGATGACGGAAGATTCGCAGACCTCCAGCATCGATATCGCCCCAATGGAACGTCGGCGCCTGGGCGGCGACGGCGAGGCGCACGATCCCGCGCAGGGCCGTTCGGGAGGGAAAGCCGCCACTGTAAAGAATGAGCGCCCTTTGATCGGCGTTCACCTCGCGGCTGTGCCGCACGAAGGAGGTGAAGTTCTCCACCGTCAGGACGTAGTTGACATTGCGCGTCAGCGTCAGGGTTTCGACTTGGTCGGGCGGCACCCCGAGATAAGTCAGGGTCGGCGTCGGCGCGCCGGCGAGCGCCAGAGGCCCGGAGGCCAGGAACGGTTGCGGCAGGCGAACGACGCCAAGGTTGGCGAGCGCTTCCGCTTCGTCCCATCCGTCTGGCGCGGTGAGGGGGGACAGCCGCCGCAGCAGGCGCAGGGTTGGGCCCCTCAGCTGTTCAAGCGCCTTGCTGTCGCCGACCACCGCGCGCGAAAACGTCCGGTAATCGACTTCCGGACCGCCGGGATTGGCGCCGCGCGCCCGCAGAGCCGACACCAACAGCAGCACTTTCTCGAGCGCTGGAGCGTCGCCTCGCGCCAAGCCGAAGTGGCTCACGTTCCGACGCCAGGCCTCCGCGATCTCGTCCAGCACCGCCTGCACATCCGGCGCCGCGACGCGGCGCCGGGACGCCAGCGCGTCATCCACCGTCTGTCGCGAGGGCGCGCGCTGAAGGTGCTCGTACAGGGCCTCGGCCCTGGCCAAGGCGATGTGCTGCACCCGCTCGACCCCGTCAACACGGCGACGCACGATGCGGACCCCGCCAGCACGTTCTGCGGCTTCAAGCCGGGCCATGCAGGCGGTTTCCTCGCGTACGGAGCCGAAGCCGACGTCGTCGATGCGCGCCAGCACGCGCTGCGCCCCTGGCCGCGCCTCGTGGCGGTTCAGGAGGTCATGCAGCAAGGCCGCGGCGTCGGTGAACCGCCGCCCGCTCACTCAGCCGCCACTTCCGATGCGTCCGCCTCATCGAGCCGCGCCCGCAACGCCTCGTCCGTAAGGTGCTGGGGGTTGGCTTCGCGCATGGCGGCGCGCGCCTTCTCCTTGATGTAGGACGTCTCCACCGCCACGTCGTCGCCGAACCGATGGACGTCGATGATCGTGTCGAGGTTTTCGTAAACCGCGGCGCGCTTCTCGCTTGGCGCAGCGATCAGCACCTGCAGGCCGATGTCACGGTAGAAGGCGAGCAGCGTCCGCTGGTTCGGCCCGTCCATCTTGCTGAACGCCTCGTCGAACACCGCCAGGCCAAGGCCCGGAGCACTGCTCGGCCTTGACCCGTGATAGAGGTTGGCGAGCGCCGAGCCGATGATGACGTAGAACGGCACCTGGCGCTCAGCGCCGCTCGCGACGCCGCGGCGACGATCGAAGCTCACCTCGCGATCGAGCTTCACGTCCCGCATGCGCAGGTCGAACGTGTAGTAGTTCCGATAGTCCTGATAGAGCTCGAACGACAGGCTCTCGTCCTGCAGCAGCCGCTCCACGGCGGCCAGGGCCTCGGCATGGCGATCGTCGCGCGGTTCACCGCGGCCGAACAGCGCCGCCAAGGTTTCGTCGTCGGACTCGCTCTCACGCGCCAGGCGATAGAGACCCTCGAATTCAGGGCGCACGCTGGCGCGCAAGGCATAGATCTCGCCGTGCAGCGGGCGGGTGCGCAGGGCGCGGTTGACCCCGTCGATCTCGCTTTCCACCGCGCTGAACCGGCTGTTCAGCTCATGGACGAAGGCGGTCCGGAACAGCCGCACGATCTGTTCAGCGGCTTCGTCGGCGTGCCGCCGGTATCGGATCAGCTCGTTGCCTTCGAGCGCCGTCACGCCCTCGTCGATCCAGGGCGACAGCGTCTTCAGGATGGCGCCGTCGGCGACCACGGGCGGCTCGATGCCGAAGTCCATGCGATAGCGCGTCACCGCATCCCGAATCTCGAACTCCAGGCCCCGCCACTGCTGGGCCGCCAGCTCGGCCTCCCGCGCGGTTTCCTGGGCGATCCGGCTCGGTGACCGGCTCGTTCGAAGCCGGGCGTACTGCTCCCGCACCGGCGCGAACAGGGCGAGATCGCCGACCTGCTCGCGGAACCGTCGCCGGCGGCTCCGCAGGTACAGCCACGAGCCCGGAAGGCCTTCGCCCTGACCAAGGTTCGCCTCCACCTGCCCGATCTCACCCTGGACCTTCCCGCGCGCCTCGCGCCGTTCGCCCAGCTCCCGGGTCAGCGTCTTCACCTGGGCCCGCGCCTCCTCCAACTCGGCGTGCAGCGCGGGATCGACCTGCGCCAACAGGTTGGCCAGGCGTTGTTGCGCATCCCGCAACCGTTCTTCGTGATCCGCCAGCGCATCCACCAAGGTCTCGAGCCGGTCTTCCTGTGGCGTCGGGACGACCAGACGCTCCAGCCGCCGGCCCACGTCCTCCAGAAAGCGGGCGCGCGCATCGTGCTCGCGTTGGATTTCGCGCTCGTCCGCCAGGGTCTTCTCCAGATGGCCCTGCATGAGCTGAGCCGCCGTGCGGCCGATCTTCAACTCGGTCGGCCGCCGGGTCTCCACGACGATGCCGTCGTTGTAGGCGCCGTCCTGCATGATGGCCCGGCGTGCGCCGACCAGTTCCTCTTCGGTCGCCGCCAGACGCACGCCGCCCAGGCGGCCCACCACGAAGGCCATGGCCAGCGGCTCGTCGCTCACCAGCGTGCTGGCCAAGCTTCCCGGCGGCGGCGTCGTCGACTCGCCAGCAAGCCGGCGCGTGTTGGCGACCCGACAGCCGCGGAACGCGTCGCGACCGCGGCGATAGATCTCGACGGCCCGTTGGGCGTGATCGGGGGCGACGATGATCGCTTCACTGTCCCGGGCGAGCAGCGCTTCGGCCGCGTCGCGCCAAGCGTCGTCAGCAACGTCCAGGACTTCGCAAAGGACGCGGGGCGTCATGCCTTCTCGCCGAAGCGCTTCCATCAGCGCCTCGGTGCGACGGTTGAGCGGCACGACACCCGTGCGCGCTTGATTGAGCCGGCGGTCAGCTTCGGCGACGGCCTCCCGCGCTTGCTGACGGCGCGCGATCGCCTGGTCCCGCTCGTCCGCGACACGCTGTCGCCGAGCCTCGGCCGCCTTGGCCGCCAGGTCGAGCTGCCGATCGAGGCTGACCGGATCGCGCGGCCAGTCGGGCGGGTGAAGGCCCCCGCTCAGCCGCTGTACAGCTTCCAGGGCATGGAGGACTTCGCCCAGCCGCAAGGGCTGCAACCGCTCCCGCCAGTTCAACAGCTCGACAGCGGCGGAGGCCGCGGCGAACCGACCCTGCAGACGCCGCAGGACGTCGGCGCGGCTGGCCTCCAAGCGCCGTTGCTCGCTGGTCAGCACCGCGCGCTGGCTGGCGATGTCGGAGGCGTTGATCTGCGCCTCCAGAGAGCGGATCGTCTCCTCCGTCTGGTCGATCTGCGCCTGGTAGCGATCGATTTCGCGGCTGGCTTCCGCCAGTTCGCGCTGCTTGGCCCGCCGCTTGGCAAGATTTGAGAGCAGGGCGCTGGCCGCCTCGATCAGCGCCGCGGTCCGTTCAACGCCTCGGGCCACCTGCTCCTTCTTCTGCAGGTCGGCGAACCGCCCGATCTGACTCTGCAGCGCGCGAAGCGCTTCGAGGCGGCGCTCGAGCTCGTGGATGTCCTTCTGAATCTGGCGATAGCGCTGGATCGACTCGCGAAGCTCGCCGATGTCGATGTCGTTCTTCTCCAGCAGGTGCCTGCGGACGAATTCCTCGACCGAGGGAATGTCGGAGAACGACAGCGCCATCACGAACGTCCGGGCGAACAGATCTGCGTCCGGCGCGCGGCGGTCGGTGAATAACTGCCGCATATATTCCTTGATGTGGGCCCGGGCGGTGTCGTTGCGGAGCAGCCGTCCGCCGGCGCCGGCGCACGCCCGTTCCAAGCGGTCGCGGACGACCGGCCAGGCGGCGGAGCGCTGACCACCCCCCTCATGGTCCTCCAGGAAGAGGCTCGTGTCGGCTTTCAGGCCGACGGCCACATAGCGGCCTTCGATCCGCGCCTCGTCGCGTACCGAGGCTTCAACGCAAAGACCGACCGTGACTGGCGGCCGAGCGCCGTCCTCGTCTTGGAAGACCAGGGCGATGTGGGTGATGGCGTCGTTGCGCAGGGTGGCGTGTTCATCGAGCTGGCCCAGGCAATAGGCGCGCAGGGTTCGCTCCGAGCGACCGCCGCCGTCGCCGGCGGACCGATTGAACTTGTAGAGGTTAGCGGCCCCGCCGGTCATCACCGTCTGGATCAGGTCGATCAGGGTCGATTTGCCCGAGCGATTCGGCCCGAGGATCGCGGCGTCACCCTGGACGTCGAGATCGGCTTTGACGAAGAGGTGCCACTGGACGAGCGAGATCCGGCTGAGCTGCATCATCGCGGCGCCTGCGCCGACGCCTGAGCGTTCTCTTCAGGCGAGGCCTCATCCATGTCCTCATCCTCCTCGCTCACCTCCTCGCGCTGGATCAGCTGCTCTAAAACCGCCGTGAAATCATCGCCCGCGATCGCCGTGACCAGTGGTCGGATCGTCAGCTCCATGTCCTGAGCCTCCTCGTCAAAGGGGCCCAGCCTGACGACTGCGCGCCGGGCGAGACCCTCCACGAGATCGCGGAACGGCGCGATCTGGAGCGCGGGGCGCCGTCCGCGCGAGACGATCTCCTGATAGGCGTCATAGGCTTGGTTGAGCGTCAGCAGGACGGCGCCCCGCGCCTGAAGGTCGCCGTCCTGCACGGCTTCTTCCCATAGCCGCCGCAGGACCAGGAGGACGAGGGTTTCGTCGAGCCGCATCCGCGCCGGGCTGATCCGCTCAGTGTCGGGCAAAATGCCGGCCCAGCCTTCGCTCTCACGGATCACCAGCCGGTAGCCCACCACGTCGAAATAGCTCGCGATCAGCGGGCCGGTGGCAGAACGCTGAAGCGTCTCCAGCAACGAGGCCGATCCACGATCATCGACGTGGAGGAATTGATAGCGGAGCAGATGCGCGATGACCTGGGTCGCCCTTTGCAGCAGGCGCGGATCGCGATCCTCGAGTTGGCTGAACTCAAGAAGCACGTGCGGCCTCCAGGGTGACGTGGTCGGACAGGCGACGAACCCGGAAGCCCGCGCACCGCAGCCATTCGTTATCGACCGTTTCGTCAGGCGTCGGGACGAAGGCGAAGCGCCGGGTCAAACGGCGCGCCAAGGCGTCCGGCGCCGCGCCGGCGACCACCTGCGGGACCGCCCGGCGCAGCGCCTCGAAAGCCAGAAAATCGTCGACGGTCTCTATGCGGAGATTGGACGCCAGGCTTTCGCCATGCGGCGGGACCCGACGCTCCAGGAACCGGAGCACCCGGACCGGATCCACCGTCAGCCGGTCGAGATAGGCGTGCTCCAGCTGGCGGCGGAGGGCCCACACCGGATCGGCCACGGGAAGCGCCAGCGCGCCGCTGACGATCGGGACACGGGCGCCGCGCGGCCGCGCGAGCAACAGGGCCGAGACCGGCGGACGGAAGCTCTCCAATGCGCCCTGAAGGGTCAGGTCGGCGCCGCGCGCGAGCGATTTATCGAGCTTGAGGATCAGCGCTTCGCTGCGCTGCAGGAAGACCCCGGCCTGTCTGCCTGCATATCGGACCGTGTTGCGCAGTCGCGCCTCCAGGCGGCCGCGATGCTGCTGGATGCGACGGAATGCTTCCTCGATGCGGTCGAAGACGAGCCGCACCTTTGTCAGGTCGTCATAGACCAGATCCTTGGCCGCGGCCGCGTCCGGCGCAAGGCGCGCCTCCAGATAGGCGTCCGCCAAAATCTGCAAGTCGACTATGGAGCTCTCAAGCCCCTGGAGCGCGTCGAAGATGCGATGACGGAAGCGGTAGGGGTGCGAGGTCGTGGTGATCGCTGCGTAGTCCTTCAGCAGCACCCGGCCGACAAAGCCCTCGAAATAGTGCTGCAGGCGCTCGTCGATGGTCTCACTGGCGAGCACCAGCCGGTCGATGTCGCGCAGGGACGCGAGCACACTGCGCAGGTAGCGTCCGAAGGCGGCGGCGTCGCGCGCGGCCTTGTGCAGGCCCAGGGCGTTCTCGCGGGCGTTGGTTCGGACCGCCTCGACGGCGGTCTTCACCTGCATCACAAGACCGCCGAGTTCCTCGGATATCCCCTCGCGGAGCAGGCAAAGGAATTCGAGCAGGCGCATGGCCCCGGACGGCATGTCCACGGTCACGCGAAGTCCGTAGCGGTTCTCCTCCAGCCAACCGGTTTCGATCAGGCGTGCGTAGATGTGGCGGGCCCGGCCCATGGCTTCCGTCGTCGCCGCCTCGTCGGCGACGGCCAGCCCACGTCGGCGCAATCGTCGCCCCCGCCGGCCCAGCACCTGGTCCAGCGACACCGGCGCCTCGTCCTCGCGCCAAAGCTCCGGCGCCGCGCCCAACAGGTCGTAGATCAGGGCCACTACCTCGCTCTGCCGTGGGAACAGCAGGTCGGCTCGAAACCACGTGGCGTAGGATTTAACGAGGACCTCCTCGTAAAGGCGACGGTTCGCCCCGGCGAACAGCGTGAAGATGTTTGAGTTCAGTACGCCGAACACCGATGCCCCCAACGCCAACCGAGGTTACCTTAGGCGGTTCTTGTCCCGTTCGACAATTCGGAGGCAAGCGGCCTTGCCCATCCTGTTCTCCCATCGAGGGGGACGGGCCTTTTGAGCGCCAACCCCAAACCTAGCGCCTAATCGGCCTTCGCCGGGACACCGAGCTTGATCTCAGCCTCGCTCTTGGCCTGGACCTCCTCGGCGGTCACGCCGGGGGCCAGTTCGACCAGGGTCACGCCGCCGGCCTTGCGGTCGATCTGGAACACGCCCAGTTCGGTGATCAGCAGGTCCACCACCCCGGCGCCGGTCAGGGGCAGGGTGCAGGCCTTGAGCAGCTTGGGCGCGCCCGACTTTTCGCAATGGTCCATGACCACCACCACCCGCTTGACCCCGGCCACCAGGTCCATGGCCCCGCCCATGCCCTTGACCATCTTTCCCGGCACCATCCAGTTGGCCAGGTCGCCAGCTTGCGAGACCTGCATGCCGCCCAGGATCGACAGGTCGATATGGCCGCCGCGGATCATGGCGAAGCTGTCGGCGGAGCTGAAATAGCTCGACTGCGGCAGTTCGGTGATGGTCTGTTTGCCGGCGTTGATCAGGTCCGGATCGGCCTCGCCCTCATAGGGGAACGGACCCATCCCCAGCATGCCGTTCTCGCTCTGCAGGGTGACCTTGATCCCGTCCGGAATGTAGTTGGCCACCAGGGTCGGGATGCCGATGCCCAGATTGACGTAGAAGCCGTCCTTCAGCTCCTGGGCCGCGCGGGCGGCCATGTCGTCGCGGGTCCAACCGTTCTGTTGATCGGCCATCAGACTTCCTCCCCGGCGCCGGCGCCCGCCTTTTCCCGGGGGCGGGTGGTTTCGCGCTCGATACGCTTTTCGAAGGTCGCGCCGGCGATGATGCGGTCGACATAGATGCCCGGGGTGTGGATCTGATCCGCGACCAGTTCGCCGACCGCGACCAGCTCCTCGACCTCGACCACGCAGGCCTTGCCGGCCGTGGCCATCATCGGATTGAAGTTCCGCGCGGTCTTGCGATAGATCAGATTGCCTTCGGCGTCGCCCTTCCAGGCCTTGACGATGGACAGGTCGGCCGTCAGGCCGCGCTCCATCACATAGAGGTCGCCGTCGAACGCGCGGACCTCCTTGCCCTCGGCCACCAGGGTGCCGACCCCGGTCTTGGTGAAGAAGGCGGGAATGCCGGCGCCGCCCGCGCGGATGCGCTCGGCCAATGTGCCCTGCGGATTGAATTCCAGCTCCAGCTCGCCCGACAGGTAGAGCTTTTCGAACAGCTTGTTCTCGCCGACATAGGAGCTGATCATCTTCTTGATCTGGCCGCCGGCCAGAAGGACGCCCAGGCCGAAATCGTCGACGCCGCAATTGTTGGAGACCACGGTCAGGTCCCTGGTCCCCGCCTCGCGGATCGCCGCGATCAGGTTTTCCGGAATGCCGCAAAGCCCGAAGCCGCCGGCCATGATGGTCATGCCGTCAAACAACAGACCGGCCAGCGCCTCGGACGCGCCGTCCCGCACCTTACCCGCCATTCGAGCCTCCTCGCTTGCGAATGGCCAGCCGTGTCGCGCGGAACGGGGCGGCGTTCAAGCCCTATGACCGCGCGAAGGCGATTCCGCAGCGAACCTGTCGATTCCGGTCAAGTCGGATGCCGACATCGACCCCTGGGCCATCGACCCAGGGTTTGGATTTCCTCGCCCGGTCGAAGGGCGGAACGTGCGGAACCTGTGGCGACTAATGCAGGTTGGCGCGCAGGCTTTCCATTTCTTCCTTCAGCCGCAGTTTGCGCCGCTTGAGTTCCCGCAGCCGCACCTCGTCCGAGGCTGGTCGGCTCGATTCTTCCTGGATCGCTCGATCCAGGGACTCATGCCGGGAGCCAAGTTCGCGAATACGGGCTTGGATAGCCATGGGTTGCGCCTCCATGCTGATGGCGATTGAAGTAGACCACCCACATGATCCTGCGTCAGATCACTTTCTTTTGTGTTCTAGCGTCACGGGGCCGGCGCCGAATTTGCGGGCGTGGATTGCGTCTATAAGGAGCGTGAATGGAACCGGCTGAACGGCGCCGCTTGATTGTCGGAGTCTCGGGCGCCTCGGGTGCGGCCTATGGCCTCAGGGTGCTGGACGCTTGCCGGGAGCTCGGAATCGAGAGCCATCTGGTGGCTTCCAAGGCCGCCGGCCTGACCCTGAAACAGGAAACCGGCCTGACCCTGGCCGAGCTGGGCGCCCGCGCCTCGGTGGCGCACCGGCTGGCCGATGTGGGCGCGTCCATCGCCTCCGGCTCGTTCCCGACCCTGGGCATGATCGTGGCGCCCTGTTCGGTGCGGACCATGTCCGAGATCGCCACCGGGGTGACGTCCAGCCTGCTCAGCCGTGCGGCCGACGTGACCCTGAAGGAGCGCCGCACCCTGGTGCTGATGGTGCGCGAGACGCCGTTTCACCTCGGGCACCTGCGCACCATGGTCCGGCTGGCCGAGATGGGCGCGATCATCGCCCCGCCCCTGCCGGCCCTCTATGCCCGGCCGACCACGGTCGAGGACCTGATCGACCAGTCGGTGGGCCGCGCCCTGGACCTGTTCGGCCTCAGCTGGTCGCCGGTGCGGCGCTGGGGGCAGGACATCGGGCCGATTGAGGGCG
>FTIF01002315.1_pt1 | contig 15533 bp, 14 predicted proteins | sample 1658001 | NCBI WGS metagenome assembly FTIF01 (sample SAMEA3914789, study PRJEB12502) | metagenome | biome: forest; material: soil | place: Canada | collected 2011-07-03 | depth 0.3 m | reverse complement strand
CGGCGATCTGCTGGTCGGCAATTTCGGCGACGGCCGGATCAACGCCTACGACGCAGCCAGCGGTGCGTTCAAGGGCACGCTCAGCGACAGCAGCGGCAAGCCTATCGCCTATCCAGGCCTGTGGGGCATCGCTTTCGGCAACGATGCCGACAACCAGCCGCACAACACCCTGTTCTTCGCGGCCGGCATCAACGGCGAGGCTGATGGCGTCTACGGGCGCATCGATACGCGCACCGTCACCACCGGCAGCAGTAGCGGCGGCTGCACCGGTTACGGCTGTTGAAGTGCGGATCGACGCCGGCACTGCCGGCGCCGATCTTCCGGATGCGGAGCCCTGTGACTCAACCGGGCGACTCGGGATTGACTATGAACTAAGCCTATACTAAAGTTCTTGCTATGCAAGATAACGTGCAAACAGAGGTTCTGGCCTGGCGCTCGCAGTTGCGCAAGGGAACCCTGGAGCTGGCCGTCCTGCTGGCCCTGCGCAGGCAGCGCTGCTACGGCCTGCAATTGGTGGACCTGCTCAACGCGGCCAGTCTCGGCATCAGCGAGGGCAGCATCTATCCGCTGCTGTCGCGGCTGCGCGCCGAAGGCAAGGTGCAGACCGAATGGGTCGACAGCGGCGTGGGCCATGCCCACAAGTACTACGAGCTGACCGCGCATGGACGGGAAGTGCTTGAGGCCATGCTGATTGCCTGGGATGAGTTCAGTCGCGCCTTCGCCGGCCTGACCGCGAAAAACTGAAGGAATCGAAATGACTCTGCCGAAACAAGCCGACGACTATCTGAAACAGGTGCGCCAGGGACTGGCTTCGCTGGGCCAGGATGAGCGCGAGGAGATCGTGGCCGAATTGCGCTCACACCTGCTCGACCGCCAGGTGCAAGGGAAGACCAATCTGCTGGACGGCTTCGACACGGCGGAGCGCTTCGCCGCCGGGTTCGTCACCCAGTCGGCCCTGCGCAGCGCCCTGGCCCAGGGCACTTCCTGGGCGCTCGGCCGCGCCCTGCTGATGGCGGCGCGCGACAGCGTGCTGCTGCTGTTCGGCCTGCTGCCGCTGTTGCTGGCGCAGCTTATCGCGCTGGGCTTCATCGTCTGCGCCGCGCTCAAGCCTTTCCTGCAGGATCAGCTCGGGCTGTGGGTCGGGCCGCATGCGTTTTTCCTGGGCACTACCGCTGACACGTCGAAGGTCCACCAGATCACCGGCTGGTGGGTGTTTCCCGCAGTTGCGATTGCGGGATTGCTGCTGTTCTGGCTGTCGACCCGCCTGATGACGTGGCTGGTGCGCTGGCGCCTGCGCCAGCCGGAGCGGATGAGAAAGCCGCAGTAGTTGGCCTTGTGTCTGCGGCACCGGCACGACGTTTGCGCGGTTTGAATTCAAGCGACGCACGGAGCGGCCGTGCCCATCGCATCCGCGCGTATGCGAGTGATTGTTCACGTTCGGCGGCCTGGGATTCCTTGCTTGCGAAATGTCGCATATTCGTGTGCGGCCTTGTCCGGTGCGGGTTCGAGCCTCCCCTGACAGGCGGAAAACAGCCGCTTTCCCACTGCCGCCACTTGAACTTTCCAGTCCCGTACCCAAGAATTAGCAGCCTTCATGGGAGAGTGCTAACAGCTGCTGGCCGGCTGTAGCGGAAGTTCTGTGAAAAATACTGCGCAGTCAACTGCTTAGAGGAGTTTTAGGTATGAAGCTACGTCCCTTGCACGATCGCGTGATCGTGAAGCGTCTGGAAGAAGAGAAGAAAACCGCTGGTGGGATCATCATCCCGGATCAGGCCGCCGAGAAGCCTTTGAAGGCTGAAGTGGTCGCGGTCGGCCCCGGCAAGATCACTGACGACGGCAAGCTGCAGGCCCCCGACATCAAGAAGGGCGATCACGTCCTGATCGGCAAGTATTCGGGCACTGAAGTCCGCGTCGAAGGCGAGGACCTGGTGGTCCTGCGCGAAGACGACATCCTGGCCGTCTTCACCAAGTAAGCCCCCGAACAACAGCTTTCTGAGGAATAGAACATGGCAGCTAAAGAAGTTAAGTTCGCTGATGACGCGCGCAGCCGCATGGCCGCCGGCGTCAACATCCTGGCGAACGCAGTCAAGGTCACCCTCGGCCCGAAGGGCCGCAACGTCATTCTCGACAAGTCCTACGGTGCCCCCACCGTGACCAAGGACGGCGTCAGCGTGGCCAAGGAAATCGAACTGCGTGACAAGTTCGAGAACATGGGCGCGCAGCTGGTGAAGGAAGTCGCTTCCAAGACTTCCGACGCCGCCGGCGACGGCACCACCACCGCCACCGTGCTGGCCCAGGCGATCCTCGCCGAAGGCCTGAAGTCGGTCGCGGCCGGCGTCGACCCGATGGACATCAAGCGCGGCATCGACAAGGCCGTCGAGGCCGTCACCGCCGAGATCAAGAAGATCTCCGTGCCGTGCAAGGACCGCAAGGCCATCGCCCAGGTCGGCACCGTGTCGGCCAACAGCGATGAGGCGATCGGCGAGATCATCGCCAACGCCATGGACAAGGTCGGCAAGGAAGGCGTCATCACCGTCGAAGACGGTTCCGGCCTCGAAAACGAGCTGGATGTGGTCGAAGGCATGCAGTTCGACCGCGGCTACCTCAGCCCGTACTTCATCAACAACGCGCAGAGCCAGCAGGTCGAGCTGGAAAACCCGCTGATCCTGATCAACGAGAAGAAGATCTCCAACATCCGCGAGTTGCTGCCGGTGCTGGAAGGCGTGGCCAAGTCCGGCCGTCCGCTGCTGATCATCTCCGAAGACGTCGAAGGCGAAGCGCTGGCCACCCTGGTGGTCAACAACCTGCGCGGCATCCTGAAGGTCGCGGCCGTCAAGGCCCCGGGCTTCGGCGACCGCCGCAAGGAAATGCTGAAGGACATCGCCATCCTCACCGGTGGCCAGGTCATCGCCGAGGAAATCGGCCTGTCGCTGGAGAAGGCCACCGTGGCTGATCTGGGCACCGCCAAGAAGGTGCAGATCACCAAGGAAAACACCACGATCATCGACGGCGCCGGTTCCACCAAGGATATCGAAGCCCGCGTCAAGGAAATCCGCCAGCAGCGCGACGACGCCACCAGCGACTACGACCGCGAGAAGCTCGACGAGCGGATCGCCAAGCTCGCCGGCGGCGTGGCCGTGATCAAGGTCGGTGCCGCCACCGAAGTGGCGATGAAGGAAAAGAAGGCCCGCGTCGAAGACGCCCTGCACGCCACCCGTGCGGCCGTCGAGGAAGGCATTGTCCCGGGCGGCGGTGTCGTCCTGGTCCGCGCCGCCAAGGTGCTGGACAAGCTGAAGGGCGCCAATGACGACCAGACGGTCGGCATCCGTATCCTGCAGCGCGCCATCCAGGAGCCGATGCGGCAGATCGTGAAGAACGCCGGTGAAGAGCCCTCCGTGGTTCTGAACAAGGTCCTGGAAGGCAAGGATGCCTACGGCTACAACGCCGCCAACGGCACCTACGGCGATCTGCTCGAAATGGGCATCATCGACCCGGCCAAGGTGACGCGCCTGGCGCTGCAGAACGCGGCCTCCGTGGCCGGCCTGCTGCTCACCACCGAAGCGATGGTGGCCGAGCTGCCGAAGAAAGATGAGCCGGCAATGCCGGGCGGCGGTGGCGGCATGGGCGGCATGGGCGGCGACTTCTAAGTCCCGCTTCACCGCAGCGCCAAAGCTGCAACGCAGTAACGCAAGGCCCCGGTAACGGGGCCTTGTTTTTTTGTGCCGCAAAATGCTCTAGTGCGCACATCTGCCCAGGGTGTCGAGCATGTTCCTGCTGGTGCGCAACAAGTGCTGTCCCGAATGCCGCGCGCCGCATGAGAAGCTGCTGCAGGACACGCGGCTGGCCGGCGATTCCGTTGCCGGCGCCTTTCTGGCGGGCTTCGCGCCGGAGCTGGTGGTGTGGCTCGCGGTCGGCGCCGGTCTGCTGGCCAAGGGCCTGGTTGGGGTTACCGTCGGTATCGCCGTGTTTGGCGTGCTGCTGTTCGGCGCCTGGTGGCTGGAGCGCAGGCTCACCGTTTATCTCTGCCTGGTTTGTGGGCGCAAATCGCGCTACGCCGAGTTGCTGCGCGTTCGCTGACGCCGTGCCCGAACGGCGCTTCAGGTCATGAAACGCAGGGGGCTGCAGGATGAGGGGTCGAGGCTGGCGCTGCGGCCGGTCAACTGTTCCATCACCAGCTGCGCGGTGATTGCCGACAGGCTCACGCCGAGCATGCCGTGGCCGGTGGCCAGCGTCAGGTTGGAGAGCCCCGGCGCCCGGCCGATGATCGGCAGGTCGTCGTAGGTCATCGGCCGCCAGCCGTGCCATTGTTCCTCCACGGCAGGGCCTTCCGCTTCTTCCAGGTATTCGGCGGCGCCGCGCTTGAGCGCGTCCAGGCGCCGCTGGTTGAGCGTGCTGTCGTAGCCGGAGAATTCCATGGTGCTGCCGAGCCGGTAGCCGCTGTCCCAGGCGGTGACGCAGACGCTGCGCTCCTGCAGCACCAGCGGAATCCGCGTGGCACGCTGCGGCCGCGAATAGGTGATCGAATAGCCCTTGCCGGGCTGGATCGGCAGCCGCAGGCCGAGCTGCTTGCCGATCAGGGGCGACCAGGCGCCGAGTGCCAACACCACTTCGTCCGCGGCAATTTCGCCCTGCGTGGTGCCGACGCCGGCGATACGGCCGGCTTCGCTGCGAAAGCCCTGCACGGCAGTCTGTTCGAGGATGGTGCCGCCGGCCGCGCGTACCGTGCGCGCCAGCTCGGCGACATAGCGGTCCGGCCGCAGGCGCGCGTCGCCGGAGTGCCAATGGCCGCCCGCCATGCCCTCCTTCAGCGCCGGTTCCTTCGCCCGCAGGGCGGCGCCATCGAGCAATTCCACCGGGATGCCGACTTCGCGCAGCATGGCGTAGTCGTGGTCCGCCGCGGCCAGCGCTTTCTCGGTGCGCCAGACGTAGAGCGTGCCGCTGTCGACGAATTCGCAGTCGAGCTGCTCGTCGCGGATCAGCGCGCCAAGCCGCTCGCGCGAGCGCAGCAACAGCTCGGTCTTGACGTGCGCGGTACGGCGAAAATCACGCTGGTTGCAGAGCCGTGCGAAGTTCAGCATCCACGCCAGCAGTTCCGGATCGAGCGTCGGCTTGACGTAGAACGGCGCGTCGCGTTTGACCATCCACTTCAGCGCCTTGGCGATGGTGCCGGGCGCGTGCAGCGGCAGATGGCTCGGCGTGATGGTGCCGCAGTTGCCGTGCGAGCTGCCGCGTCCCACCACGCCCTTTTCCAGCAGCGTCACGCTGCGCCCGGCGCGCAGCAGGAACAGCGCGCAGGACAGGCCGATAACGCCGCCGCCCAGGATCAGGATTTCGCTCTTGGTGGGTTGCACCCGCCTATTGTCGCATCGGGCGCATCGCCATGGTGAGGGGTGAGCCTGTCGCCCGGGTCATGTCTTCGTTGCGAGCGCCAGCAAATTCGCGCTGCCGGCTTCTGCGGTGACCGTCGCGCCGCCAAAACTGGAGCGGCGGAACAGTTCGCCGAAGGCTTCGGCGCTGCGATGGTGCACCTTGCGTTCCAGCAGGTATTCCATGAACAGGCTGTCGGGGTTGCCGGTGGCGAGGTTGGTGAAAATCGCCCGGCCGCCGGATTGCAGCTGCCGGTGGGTCCAGTTGAGCAAGCGCAGGGCGGCGTCGTCGCCCAGGTATTCAAACAGTCCCACGGCGAAGATCGCCCGCTGCGGCGGCAACAGGAGTTGCTCGCCGTTTTCCGCCGGAACAGCATTGCCGAGCTGGAACGTGATGCGATCGGACAGGCCCAGATCTTCGGCCCGCTCGGCGGCGGCGAGCAGGGCCCGTTCGTCGAGATCGACGCAGATTGCACTGACGCTGCCGCATCGGGCGTCGCCCAGCAGTTCCAGAACTTCATGGCAGGAGCCGGCGGCGAGGCAGGTGACCGCGGCTGGGCCATCGCCGAGGTTCGGGGCCAGCAGGCCGCTCACTGCAGCCGCGCTGGCGCGGCGCGCGGTGCACAGCGGGCGCTGCAGGAACCAGCGGTCCACCAGCGGGCCGAGCTGGCCGTCGCCGGCGGGTTCGTTGCCATGGACCGCGGCGATGGTTTCCCAGTCGTCGGGGAACCCGCGCGGCATGGCGAAGACGCGCGACACCAGCGCGCTCGCCATCAGTACCGAAAAAGTCTCGCGGAATACGTAGGCGCCGATGCCGGCGCGTACCGCTTCGCTGTCGCGGAACGAGAGCAGGTCGGCCATACCGGCGTCCATCACCACGTCATCCTGGGTGAATTGTTGCAGCGTCACGCAGATTTCGTCGCAGGCGCCGGCAACTGCGACCGCGGCCTTTTCCGCCGGCAGGCTGCGCTCGCGCAGCTGGCGTTCGATCTGCTGCAGCCCCTGCTTGATGCCGTCGACGGCACGGACCAGGCCCGGCGGCAGCTGGCGTTCGGTGGCAAAGCCGGTGCGCGCCACGCGCGTCGAGCCGATCGATCTGGCGCCGGTGTCGCCCGCGCGCCGCAGGCGGCGCGACAGGGTGATCGCCAGTGACTGGTACAGGCGCAGGGCCAGGCCTGGCACTGAACTGAACAGCGACTCGATTTCCTGCTCCGGCAGAATCAGCACCTGGGCCGGACCGTCGGCGACGATGCTGGCGATCGCCGGAGCACGTTCCAGGAACGACATTTCCCCAAACACCTCGCCAGGCCCAAGCCGCGCCACCGTGAGTTGCAGGCCGTGAAAATCACGCACCACCTGCAAATAGCCCGACTGCACGAAATTCAGGGTGCGCGATTCGGTGCCTTCCCGCAGCGCCATGCCGTCCTTTTCGAATTGTCGGATCGTCGCGCGCTCGGTCATCAGCTGCCAGTCATGGTCGGTCAGCAGTGCCAGCAGTTCAGGCTTCAAGGGGTACTCCGCGCGACGGGATGTTCGGGTAGTTCGAAGGTGGCCTTGACGCCGGAAAGGCCGATGTCGATCGACGTGCTCCAGGCTCTGGCGCCGACACGGATCGCCAGGGCGTTGACGCCGGGGATCAGGCGTCGGAGCACCTCGCACAGCATCAGCGTGAGCCGCATCGGATACAGCGCGTAACGCAGCCGCGTGGTCGGCAGCTGCAGGGCATCTGCCCGCTCGTGGCCGATGAAGTAGCGGGTGAGCCCGTTGAGGAACTTGCACCACTGCTGCGCCATTTTCCGCTGCGCCGGGGTCTGCGCCATGTGCATGGTGACGTTCATCAACGCCTGCGTCAGCGCCACGCAGTCGGCATTGGGCGGAGCCTGCGTCATGGCGATCAAATCCCCCAGCCGCAGGGCTTCGGCCTCGGTCGCGCAGGCCAGCTGCGGTTCCAGGCCGATGAGGTAGCCGGAGTAGCGCCACATATGCATCACCGCCTCCGATTCGCGGGCGCTGAACGAGCAGCCCAGGCGGCGCAGGCTTTCCAGCACCACCACCGAAAAGCTCAGGTTGGTTCCGGCCAGATCCGCCTGCGGAATCGGCACGCCCCAGGCCTGCGTGTCCCAGCGGGGCGACTGCCGCATCAGGCGGCGGATCTGCGCATGCATCAGCCGCACGCGCACCGTGGTCTTGAATCCTTCGCCGTGTCGCCGCAGACCCCCCGGTTTGCAGGTAAGGAAGACGAATTGCGTGGTTTCGATAAGCCGGCGGAAAGCGCGTTGCGTCAGCCGTCCGGTGAATACCAGCGGCACCACACCGACCGGCGAGCCATAGGCCAGGGGCAGTGCGGCGCAGCCCAGTGCCAGTTGTCCGAGCGGACCCAGCCGGAGGTACACGGCGCCACCGAAGTCGATCTGGCCGAAGTCGACCCAGACCGGTACGTGGTCCAGTTGTGCGAACAGCGCCGCCAGGGTCGGGTGCGGGTTCCTGACCGACTCGATGCCGTGGTTGAGCGCCTGTTCCAGTTGCTTGCGGCCGCCGCCCAGCGGCCGGCTGGCAAAGTGCTCGACCAGAGCATCGGCCAGCGGATCGCCCTGCATCAGAGCCGGTCCGAAGGTGTGGATGCGCGAACCGTGTGCGGATCGCGCGTTGTCGAGATTGGTGTAACGCGCGGGCAGCTGCAGCCCTGCGCTGGTGCTGGGAGCTATGGCGGACATGCTGGCGGTGCTCGACCCTGTGCAGCGAGATTGTATGGATGCTTTGCCGAGAATGCCTGGTACGAAAGCAATTTCTCTGATCCCGGTCCGGATCGTCCTCTGCGCGGACACGGCGGTCAATAGAACCTTTATACCCAGGCGTGACTCAGTTCGCACCGTTTTGCGAGGCCCCGATTGGGGTGAGGGCAGCGGCGCGGCGTCCCGCTGACGTTAAACTGGTTTGGTCATGGATACCTTGTCCGAATTGCAGGCAGTTGCTTCAGCCAGGCTCGCCGAGTTGCTGCAGCGGGTGTTCCGTGCCAGCCCCTTTGTCGCCGGCATATTTGCGCGCCAGCACGACTGGGCGAAGGCGGCGCTCGCCGGCAGTGAACTGGAGCAGGCTGCCGCGGCGCCGGTTACGGAGCGTCTGGACGCGGCGCTGGCCGGCGCCGTGGACGAGGCTGCCCTGATGCGCGAGCTGCGCGCCTTCCGCAACCGCGAGATGGCGCGCATCGCCGTTCGCGACATTGCCGGCTGGGCGGGGCTGGACGAGACCCTGGGGGCGCTGTCCGATCTGGCGGACGCCAGTTGCGCCGCCGCGCTGGATTTCGCCGGGCAGGCTTTGCAGGCGCGCTACGGCGTGCCGCGCGGCGAGGGTGGCGCAGAAGCCAGGCCCATCGTGCTCGGCATGGGCAAGCTCGGCGGCCGTGAGCTGAATTTCTCTTCCGACATCGACCTGATCTTCGTCTTCACCGACAACGGCGATACCGACGGCCCGCGCCCGCTGAGCAACTCCGAATACTTCGCCCGGCTGGCGCAGGACACCGCAAAGCTGTTGTCGACGCGCACCGCCGACGGTTTCGTGTTCCGCGTCGACACCCTGCTGCGCCCCTTCGGCAGCGTCGGCGCCCCGGCGGTGTCGATGGACGCGATGGAGATGTACTACCAACAGCACGGCCGCGAGTGGGAGCGCTATGCCCTGGTCAAGGCGCGGCCTGTCGCCGGCGATCTCGAAGCGGGCCAGCAGCTGCTGCGCAACCTGCGGCCCTTCGTCTATCGCCGCTATCTCGATTTCGGAGCGCTGGGCGCTCTGCGCGAGCTGAAGGCGATGATCGACCAGGACGCGCACAAGCGCGGCGCCGAGGACAACCTCAAGCTGGGACCGGGCGGCATCCGCGAGCTGGAATTCATCGTGCAGCTGTTCCAGCTGATCCGCGGCGGCCAGGATGCGCGCCTGCGCGACAACCGCCTGCGCCCGGTGCTGCGCTATCTGGGCGAGGCCGGTCATCTGCCGGCGGAGACGGTGGCCACGCTGGATCAGGCCTATGTCTTTCTGCGCCGCTGCGAGAACGCGGTGCAGATGATCGCGGACGAGCAGACGCACCGGCTGCCGCAGGGGCAGGAGGCGCGCGACGCCGTATGCGCCGCGCTGGACATCGACGATGGCTGGGCCGGCCTGCTGCTGCGCCTGGAGCCGGTGCGGGTCCGCGTCCGCGCTGAGTTCGAGCGGCTGTTCGCCCAGCCCGTGACCGGGACCACGCATGCGTCTTCGGCCGTGGCAGAGGATCTGTGGCAGATGGAAGGCGAGGAACTCGAAGCCGCGCTGTGCGGGATCGGCTTTGTCCGCGATGCACCGGCGGTAGCCCGCGCCCTGCTGGACCTGCGCCAGTCGCGCCAGGTGCGGGCCCTCAAGGACGCCGCCAGGCAGCGCCTTCAGGCGGTGCTTGGCGCGCTGGTGCGCGAGGCAGTAGCCCAGGCCGATGCGGAGACGGCCCTGGTCCGCACCTTGCGGGTGCTCGCCGCCATCATCGGCCGCAGTACTTATTTGGCCCTGCTCGGCGAAAGCGTCGGCGCACGGCGTCAGCTGCTCAAACTCTGTGGCGCCAGCCCGTGGATAGTCGAACTGCTGGCGCAGACGCCGGCCCTGCTCGATACCCTGCTCGACTCGCGCCTAGCCAATGAGGCGCCTGACCGCGTCGCTTTGCGCCAGGAGCTGGCGCGGCGGGCAGCGGGCGTGCCGGCGGCGGAAGCGGAAGCGGTGATGGACCTGCTGCGCAGCTATCGTCAGGAGATGACCCTGCGCATCGCCGCCGCCGACCTCTCCGGCGCGCTGCCGCTGGTGCAGGTCAGCGACCGGCTGACCTGGCTGGCCGAGGCCATCGTGGCGCAGTCGCTGGACTACGCTCGCGAGCAGCTGCTGCCGCAGCTGGGCCTGCCCTCGGGCGGGGACGACGGGCTGGCACTGATCGCCTACGGCAAGTTCGGCAGCATCGAGCTGGGCTACGGCTCCGACCTGGATCTGGTGTTCGTCTACCAGGCGGAGGACCCGGATGCGGTCACCGTCGGCGGCGCGCGCGGCGTCGCCACCTCCGAATACTTCGTGCGCCTGGTGCAGCGCGTGGTGCAGCTGCTGTCGGCGCGCACCGTCGCCGGCCGCGCCTACGAGATCGACCTGCAGCTGCGGCCCAGCGGCAACTCCGGCCTGGTGGTCACCGGGCTGGGCGGCTTTGCCCGCTACCAGCGCGAAAGCGCCTGGACCTGGGAGCACCAGGCGCTGCTGCGGGCGCGCAGCGTCGCCGGTGTTGCGCCACTGTGTGCGGCAGTCGAGGCAATCCGCCGCGAGGTGCTGATGCGCCCGCGCGATGCCACGCGGTTGCGCGCCGAGGTGGTGGAAATGCGCGCAAAAATGCGCGCAAGCCTGGAAAAGCGCCAGGTCGGGCGCTGGGACGTGAAGCAGGGCGGCGGCGGCCTGATCGATGCCGAGTTCATCACCCAGTACCTGTGCCTGTGCCATGCCGCGCAGCACGCCGGCGTGGTCGAATACACCGACAACTGGCGCCAACTCGAGGCCCTGGCCGCTGCCGGCCTGGTCGAGGCCTCGCAAAAGGACGCCCTGCTGGCTGCCGAGCGGGCCTATCGCGGCTGGCTGCACCGGCGCTCGTTGCAGAGCCAGGACGCTTTGGCCGATGATGCGGGCCTCAAGGAACACCGCGCCGCCGTCTCGGCGCTGTGGCAACACTTCATGCTGGGAGAGTAGGGCTCATATGATCGTAGTGACTGGCGCTGCCGGCTTCATCGGCGCAAATCTGGTACTGGGGCTGAACGGCAAGGGCGCCACCGACATCATCGCGGTGGACGATCTTCAGGACGGCATAAACCATGATCCGGAATCTCTGGAATTCCGTGCCGCCGCATCAGGCTTGTTGCGGCCCGTCGTGATGGGAGAATCGACTTGATCGTAGTGACTGGCGCTGCCGGCTTCATCGGTGCAAATTTGGTGCTGGGGCTAAACGGCAAGGGCGCCACCGACATCATCGCGGTGGACGATCTTCAGGACGGCACCAAATTTCGTAATCTGGCCGAGGCCGAGATCGCCGACTATCTGGACAAGGACGAATTCCTCGGCCGGGTCGAGCGGGGCGAGCTGCCGAAGATCGAGGCGATCTTCCATCAGGGTGCCTGTTCCGCCACTACCGAGTGGAATGGCCGCTTCATGATGGATGTGAACTACCGCTACACCAAGACCCTGCTGCACTGGTGCCAGGCCAAACGGGTGCCGTTCTTCTATGCGTCCTCGGCCTCGGTCTACGGCATGGGCCAGCAGGGCTTCCGCGAGGATCGCGCCTGCGAGAAGCCGCTCAATATGTACGCCTATTCCAAATTCCTGATGGATCAGTACGTGCGCCGCCTCGGCTACGACGCGCCGGCGCCGAAGAAGACGCGGGGCAAGGCGGTAGCCAAGCGCAGCGTCAAATCCTCGCGGCCGCAGGTGGTGGGGCTGCGCTACTTCAACGTCTACGGCCCGCGCGAGCAGCACAAGGGCGGCATGGCCAGCACCGCCTTTCACTTCAACAACCAGATCGAGAAGGAGGGCGAGTGCCGCCTGTTCGCGGGCAGCGACGGCTACGGCCCGGGCGAGCAGCGCCGCGACTTCATTCACGTCGACGACGCGGTGGCGATGAACCTGTGGTTCTGGGAGCATCCCGGCAAGTCCGGCATCTTCAACTGCGGCACCGGCCGCGCGCAGCCCTTCAACGACATCGCCAAGGCGGTCATCGCCTGGCACGGCAAGGGCAAGCTCAAATACGTGCCGTTTCCGGAAAACCTGGTCGGCCGCTACCAGTCGTTCACCGAAGCGGATCAAGCCAAGCTGCGCGCCGTCGGCTACGACCGGCCGTTCCTTACCGTCGAGCAGGGCGTGAAGAAGTACCTCGACTGGCTGCACCAGGACTAGGAATGGCGCGCACCGCATTCCCGACCGGATCGAGCACAAGTGGAAGCGAAACCCTGATGAGCGATGATTGACCGGGACGCAATTGACGAGGCGGCTGGCGGCGAGCGCCCGCCCCTGCATCTGCTCGCGCCGGAGCGCGCGGCGCGCTGGTTGCTGGCGCGCCAGCTGAAGAACGCCGAGGCCGCCGGCCATCGCCTGGCGATCGGCGATGATCCCGAAGCCCTGCATGATTTTCGTGTTGCGCTGCGGCGCTTCCGTTCCATCGAACGTGCCCATCGCGAGTGGGTGGCAGATGCCCTGCCCAAAAAACTGCGCAAGCGCCTGCGCGAGCTGGTGCAAAGCACCGGCCCGGCGCGCGACAGCGAGGTGCAGCTGGGCTGGCTGGACCAGCAGCGCGCAGCCGCTTTGCGGCCGAACCAGCGCACCGGCTACCAGTGGCTGCGGAGGCGCCTGGAAGATCGTATGCGCCAGGGTTACTCCGCAATCCGCGCCGCAGTGCCACTGGAGTTCGCCTCGCTCAGCGCGCTGCTGCGCGCGGCCTTGGCGATGCCCGCCGCATCCACGCCGACCAGCTTCGCCCGGGTTACCGGCGAGCGGCTCAAGCCGCTGCTCGCCGAACTCGGTGGAGGCTTCACCGACATCGGCGACGACGAGGAAAAGATGGCGCATGTGCATGCCGCGCGGCTGCTGGTGAAGCAGGTGCGCTACCTGCTGGAACCGGTTGCGGCGGCATTGCCGGACGGCAAGGACCTGGTGCGCCAGCTCGGTGGCTTGCAGGATCTGCTCGGCGCAATGCATGACGCCGAAGTGCTCGGTGTGAGTCTCGGCGAAGCCGCGGCCGATGCCGGCGCGGCGCGCTATCGCGGCCTGGTGCGGCAGGCGCTGGGGGAGGGGACGGACGAGTTCGGCCCGGTAGCGCGGCAGCGCAGCGACGAGCGCGCCGGACTGACGGCGCTGGCTCGGCGCGCGCGGGAGCAGATGCGCAGCGGCCGCGCCGAGCTGCTGGCAAAGATTCGCCGCGGAGAAGTTGCCGCGCTGATGCAGCGCCTCGATACGGCTGCGGAACAACTGGCGCCGCCGCGTGGTTCCGGCCTGCCCTACCTGGTGCGGTCGAACGCGTGAGCCAGGACATTCTGGTGGTGGGCCCGTCCTGGGTTGGCGACATGGTGATGGCGCAGGCCTTGTTCATGCGCCTGCGCGAGCGTCATCCACAAGCGGCGATCGACGTGCTGGCACCCGGTTGGTCGCTGCCGATCCTGGCGCGCATGCCGGAAGTGCGCGCCGGCATCGAGCTGCCGCTGGGGCATGGCGAGTTCGGCTTCGCTGTGCGGCGCAGCATCGGGCTGAGCCTGCGCGGAAAAAGCTACGCACAGGCCATCGTCCTGCCCGGCTCCTGGAAATCGGCGCTGACACCGTATTTCGCGCGCATCCCGCGCCGCACCGGCTACCGGCGCGAGTTCCGTTACGGCCTGCTCAACGACCTGCGCACGCTGGACAAGGCCATCCTGCCGACCACGGTGCAACAGTTCCTGGCACTGGCGGAGGAGGGCGAGGTGACGCAGGCGCCGCCCATCCCGCAGCCGCGCTTGCGTGCCGAGCCGCAGCGCATCGCCGCTTTGCGCCAGCAACTCGGGCTGGATGCGGAAAAGCCGGCGGTGGCCTTGATGCCGGGCGCCGAATATGGTCCCGCCAAGCGCTGGCCGCCGGAATATTTCGCCGAGCTGTCGCGGGACCTCACCGCAGCCGGATACCAGGTCTGGATTCTGGGCTCGGCCAAGGAAAAGGAACTGGGCGCGTCCATCGCGCAAGGTCGCGCCGGTATCCACGATCTCAGTGGCCGCACCCAGCTGGCCGATGTGGTCGACCTGCTTGGTGCGGCGCAGGCGGCGGTCAGCAACGACTCCGGCTTGATGCATGTTGCCGCCGCGGTGGGCACGCGGCTGGTGGCGATCTACGGCAGCTCTTCGCCGAAGATGACACCGCCCTTGTCGCGCGAGGCGCAGGTGCTTTACCTGGGCTTGTATTGCAGTCCCTGCTTCCAGCGCACCTGCCCGCTGGGGCATCTCAACTGCCTGCGGCAGATTACGCCGGATCAGGTGCTGGCAGCGGTACTGAAGCCGGCGTAGGTCGGCTCAAGCGCAGCGGAGCCGACGTTGCGGCATGCGCGTCGGTTCTGGGCGCTTTGCGCCCTCGAACCGACCTACGTGAAGCGCTCAGGCCGCAAAAGACCGCCTCAGGAAATCGATCGCTTCGGCATGGGCCGCTTCTGTAGCCCGTGGCGCGTAACTGCTGCGATCCTCGCAACAGAAACCGTGGCCGGCACCGGGATGCAGGCTGAGGATGTAACGCTTGTCCAGATCGCCCAGGCGCTGCGCGATGCGCGCATGTTCGGCCGCTGGAATGCCGCCATCCTTGCCGCCGTAGATCAGCAACAGCGGAGCTGCCAGTGCGGCGGCCTCGCCGATGGGGGCGACGCGGCCGTGGCGGTCCTTTTCACCTTCCGGGCAGATGCCGCCGCCGTAGTAGGCAACGCTAGCGCGGAGACGCGCCGCGTGGCGGCAGGCAGCGAGAAAGGCCAGTCGGCCGCCCATGCAGAAACCCACCACGCCGAGTTGTGCCGGGGCGACTGCGGGCTGCCGCTCCAGCCAGTCCAGGCTGGCGCCGATCTCCGCCGTTACCTGGTCGTCCTTGAGTGCCCGCACGGCAGCCATGGCTTGGTCCAGCGAGTCGTAGGAAAACTGCTTGCCGTGATGGAGGTCCGGGGCCAGCGCGGCGAAGCCGGCGGCGGCGAAGCGGTCGCAGACGCGGCGGATGTGCGGCGTCAGGCCGAAAGCCTCCATCAGCACCACGATGCCGGGCGCGGCGCCTGCAACGGGCGGGGCGGCGTAGTACCCCTGAAGGCTTTCGGTGATCGCCACCATGGCCGGATCTGACATTGGAAATACCTGATTAACTTGAAGAATAATGCCCTCCGGTGTTTGCACCAGAGCGGCTTTGGAAGTGCTGTACGGGGCCTTTGAACGCGGTCCGCCGCGTCCGGTTCCCCTATAATGCGAGCGGCCGCCCCTGCGCGGCCTTTATTTTCCGCTTTTGAGGACTTCAGCGATGACGACGATGGCCGACCGCGACGGCTTCATCTGGTACGACGGCGAACTGGTGCCGTGGCGTGATGCCACCACCCACGTCCTGACCTACACCCTGCACTACGGCGCCGGCTGCTTCGAAGGCGTGCGCGCCTAC
>FTIF01043044.1_pt1 | contig 15593 bp, 11 predicted proteins | sample 1658001 | NCBI WGS metagenome assembly FTIF01 (sample SAMEA3914789, study PRJEB12502) | metagenome | biome: forest; material: soil | place: Canada | collected 2011-07-03 | depth 0.3 m | reverse complement strand
ATCATCTCGTTGACCTTGTCGCCGGGCAGCTGGCCGCCTTCGCCGGGCTTGGCGCCCTGCGCCACCTTGATCTGCAGCACTTCGGCGTTGATCAGGTATTCCGGCGTGACGCCGAAACGGCCGGAGGCGACCTGCTTGATCTTGGAGCTCTTCTCGGTGCCGTAGCGCGCCGGGTCTTCGCCGCCCTCGCCGCTGTTGGAACGGCCGCCGAGGCGGTTCATGGCGATGGCCAGGGCCTCATGCGCTTCCGGCGACAGCGCGCCGAGCGACATGCCGGCGGAGTCGAAGCGCTTGAGGATCTTCTCGACCGGCTCGACTTCCTCCAACGGGATCGGCTGGGCCTTGCCGCTGAGCTTGAACAGGTCGCGGAACATCGCCACCGGGCGCAGGTTGACCAGGTCGGCGTAGACCTTGTAGTCGTCGTAATCGCCCGAGCGCACGGCCTTGTGCAGGGTGTTGATCACGTCCGGGTTGTAGGCGTGGTACTCGCCGTTGTTGACGTACTTGTAGAGGCCGCCCTGCTCCACCGGCTTGCGCGGGGTCCAGGCCAGCAGCGCCAGCTGGGTCTGCTCGGCTTCCAGCTCGGCGAAACGCGCGCCCTGGATGCGGCTGACGGTGCCCTCGAAACACAGGTTGACGATGTCGTCGTGCAGGCCGACGATTTCGAACAGCTGGGCGCCGCGATAGCTGGAGATGGTGCTGATGCCCATCTTCGACATGATCTTGTACAGGCCCTTGTTGATGCCCTTGCGGTACGAGGCGGCCAGGTCTTCCGGCGCCTTGCCCTTGATCTCGCCGTTGCGCGCCATCTCGTACAGGCTGGCATAGGCCAGGTAGGGATAGACGCAGGAGGCGCCGTAGCCGATGAGGCAGGCGAACTGGTGCGGATCGCGCGCCACCGCGGTCTCGACGATGATGTTGCAGTCGCAGCGCAGGCCTTCGCGGATCAGTCGGTGCTGCAGCGCGCCGACGGCCAGCAGGGCGTGGATCGGCAGCTTGTCGCGGGAGATGTTGCGGTCCGACAGCACCAGCACCACGGTGCCGGCCTTGACCGCTTCGACCGCGCGCTCGCACAGCGCTTCGAGCGCGGCCCTGAGGCCGAGCTTGGGCTCGTAGTTGAGGTCGATGACGCTGTGGGCGTAGCCCTCTTCGCCGAGCGACAGCAGCTTGCGGAACTTGGCTTCGGACAGCACCGGCGAGTCGACCAGCAGGCGCGCGGCGCGCGCCGGGGTCTCGTCGAACATGCCGCGCTCAGCGCCGAGCGAGCACTCCAGCGACATCACGATCTGCTCGCGCAGCGGGTCGATCGGCGGATTGGTGACCTGGGCGAACTGCTGGCGGAAGTAGTCGAACAGCGAGCGCACCTTGCCCGACAGCACCGCGAACGGCGTGTCGTCGCCCATCGAGCCGACCGTTTCCTGGCCGGTCTCGGCCAGGGTGCGCAGCACTTCGCCGCGCTCTTCCTGGCTCAGCTGGAACAGCTTCTGGTACACCGCCACGCTTTCCGGGTGCAGCTTGTCCAGTGCGGCCGGATCGTCGTGCAGCGAGGATTCGAGGCGGCGGATGTTGCGCTTCAGCCACTGCTTGTAGGGCTGACGCGCGGCCAGCATGCGGTCGATGTCCATCGGCCGCAGCAGGCTGCCGGACTCGGTGTCGATGGCCAGCATCTGGCCCGGGCGCAGTCGGCCCTTCTCCACCACGTCCTCAATCGGCACTTCGTTGACGCCGATCTCGGAGGCCAGCGTGATGGTGCGGTCGCGGGTGATGACGTAGCGCGTCGGGCGCAGGCCGTTGCGGTCGGTGGCGCAGACGGCATAGCGGCCGTCGGTCAGCACGATGCCGGCGGGACCGTCCCAGGGCTCCATCTGCAGTGAGTTGTACTCATAGAACGCGCGCACGTCGGCGTCGATGTTCTCGACGTTCTGCCAGGCCGGCGGGATCAGGGCGCGCATCGCGGCGAACAGGTCCATGCCGCCGGCGAGCAGCACTTCCAGCATGTTGTCCAGGCTCTGCGAATCGGAGCCGCTGAGCGAGACCAGCGGCGCGATCTCGTCGATGTCGGTGAGATCCTCGCACTGGTACTTGTAGCGGCGCGCCTGCGCCCACATGCGGTTACCGGCAATGGTGTTGATCTCGCCGTTGTGCGCCAGGAAGCGGAACGGATGCGCCAGCCGCCACTGCGGCAGGGTGTTGGTGGAGAAGCGCTGGTGGAACACGACGATCGAGCTTTCCAGGCGCGCATCGCTCAGGTCGGTATACAGCACCGGCAGGTAAGCCGGCATCACCAGGCCCTTGTAGACGATGACGCGGCAGGACAGGTGGGTGACGTAGAACTCGCGGTCGCCCTCCGCCTCGAGGATCTTTTCGGCGCGGCGGCGCGCCTTGTACAGCTTCAACTCGAAGGTGAACTTGTGGGTGCCGCTGGCAGGCACGATGAACACCTGCTCGATGCGCGGCAGGGTCTTCAGCGCCTCGGCGCCGCAGGCATCCGGATCGACTGGCAGCTCGCGCCAGCCGAGCAGCTTGAGGCCGTGGTGGGCGCAGGCTTCGCTCAGCACTTCGCGGGCACGGGCGGCCCTGGCCGGGTCCTGCGACAGGAAGATGTTGCCGGCGCAGTAGTGCTCGCCGAGCTTGAACTTGAGCTCGGCTGCCTTGGCGCGCAGGAAGCGGTCCGGCTTCTTCATCAGCAAGCCGCAACCATCGCCGGTCTTGCCGTCGGCGGCGATGGCGCCACGATGGGTCATGCGCTCCAGCGCGCGAATGGCGGTCTTCACCAGCTTGTGGCTGGCCTGATCGTCCATTTGGGCGATCATGCCGAAACCGCAGGCATCGTGTTCGAACTCGGGGCTGTACAGGCCCGGCTGTGCTGGATGACTCATGACCGTGTGCCTCTGGCCCCCTCTGGAGCCTATTTGCGGCGGCGCGCCACCCTGCCTCGACTTCGGCCTTTGTTTGCGGGCAGCACAAACTTGGGGACGTGATGCAGGGTGGATGGACGCGCGGCGACCGGTTTCGCCGCAGCGCAACATCGCATTATAGAAGCGAAAGTCGTGCCGTCAATGAGGCAACTGACAGTGGTCAGTGATTAGTGGTCAGTGATTAGTAAAAGCCGAGGATTTCGCGGCAGCTTACAGGTGGTTGTTTTTGCCTTTACTAATCACTAACCACTGGCTACTAATCACTTTTTCCCCATTACCCGCTGACGAAGACGATCTTGCGGCTGCCGGCATCACCTGCCAGTTCCCGGTACACCGCCACCGCCTGGCTCAGCGGCCGCTCCTGCGGCGCCGGGGGCGGCGGCAGCAGGCCGGTGGCGAAGGCGATGCTGAAGCGGTCCAGCATGGCAGCGCAGGCGCGGCTGTCGTAGAGCAGGGAATTGATGCCGATGATGCTGCCGCCGCGGCGGTACAGCTCGAGCAGGGGCAGTTCGCTGGCGCCGCCCGGGGGCGCCGCGATCACGGCGATGCGGCCGAATTCGGCCAGGGCCGGCACCGACGGGCCGAGCCAGGCGCCGGTGGTATCGAAAATCAGGTCGGCACCGGCCGGATAGTAGCGACGCACCGCCGCCGACAGGTCTTCGCCCTCGCCCAGCAGGATGGCTTCGAACCCTTCCGCCGTCAGCTGCTCGACCTGCTGCGGGCGGCGCACCGCGCCGATCACCTGGGCGCCGCACCAGCGTCCCAGGGCCAGGGCGGCGCGACCCACTGCGCCGGCGGCGCCGATCACCACCAGGCCTTCGCCGGGGGAAATGCCGCTGCGCTCGAGCGCGTCCCAGGCGGTGGTATAGGGCACGCCGCAGCTCGCCGCCTGGGCGAAGGTCAGCAGCGAGGGCTTGGGCGCGATGCCGTCCAGCGGCACGGCGATGCGCTCGGCATGGCTGCCGTCGCGGACGAAGCCGAATTCCTTGCCGGTGCCCCACACTTCCTCGCCGATCATTTCGGCCGGGCCGTCGATCACCACGCCGGCGAAATCGCGGCCGGGCGTGCGCGGCAAGGTGGTATAGGGGAAGCGGCCCAGCACGTTCTTGAGGTCGCTGGGATTGAGGCCGGCGGCACAGACTTCAACCACCACCTCGCCCGGCTGCGGGCGCGGCGGCGCAATGGTCTGCAGGGACAGCGCATCGAGGCTGCCGGTACGGTCGAAACGGAGGGCTTTCATCATGGGGCGGGAGTTTAAAGCAGTTGCCAGTGATTAGTGGCCAGTGATTAGTAAAAGCGCACTCTTTCCGCCGTTGCCAATCACTAGCCACTCATCACTGACCACTAGCCTTACCGCAGCCGCCGCGGGTCGAACAGCCGCTCGTACTCGTCGATGGCGTAGCGGTCGGTCATGCCGGCGATATAGTCCGCGACGACCCGGGCGCGGCCGTTGTCCCCGGCTTCCTTCTGTGCCGCCTCGGCCTGGGCCGAGAACTCCGGCAGCAGCAGGCGCGGGTCGGCGAACAGCGCGCCGAACAGGTCTTTCACCACGCGCTGGGCCTTCACCATCATGCGGTGGACCTGATGGTGACGGTAGAGGTGTTCGCGCAGGAAGCTTTTCAGCTCGAGGTTTTCGGCCTGCACTTTCTCGCCGAAGCCGACCACGGGCTTGGCCAGGGCCCGCACCTCCTCCGGATGTTTCGGCTTGAGCTTGCGCAGCCGCGCAGCGGTCTGCTCGACCAGGTCGGACACCAGGGTGTTGATCATGCGGCGGATGGTTTCGTGCCGCAGCTGCTTTGGCGTCAGGCTGGAATAGGCTTTCAGCACCTGGTCGTGATGGCGCGCGAACAGCGGCACCTGGCGTAGCTGCTCGATGCTGAGCAGGCGCGCGCGCAGGCCGTCGTCGACGTCGTGGTTGTTGTAGGCGATTTCGTCCGCCAGGTTGGCCAGCTGCGCTTCCAGGCCGGGCTGCTGCTTTTTGATGAAACGCTGACCGATATCGCCAAGGGTGCGGGCGCGCTTGAGCGAGCAATGCTTGAGGATGCCCTCGCGCGTCTCGAAGCTGAGGTTGAGGCCGCGGAAGTCGGCGTACTTGTCCTCCAGCTCGTCGACCACGCGCAGCGACTGGGCATTGTGCTCGAAGCCGCCGTAAGGGCGCATGCATTCGTTCAAGGCGTCCTGGCCGGCGTGACCGAACGGCGTGTGGCCGAGGTCGTGCGCCAGGGCGATGGCTTCGGCCAGGTCTTCGTTCAGCGACAGCGAGCGGGCGATGGTACGGCCGATCTGCGCCACTTCCAGCGAGTGGGTCAGGCGGGTGCGGAACAGATCGCCCTCGTGATTGATGAAGACCTGGGTCTTGTATTCGAGACGGCGGAAGGCAGCGGAGTGCACGATGCGGTCGCGATCGCGCTGGTATTCGCTGCGGTAGTCCGGCTTGATCTCCGAAAAACGCCGGCCGCGCGAGTTTTCATCGTGCGCGGCGTAGGCAGCGAGTGGGCTCATCGTGGAGGTCCGGTTGTTTCGAGGCTCAGCCACAGAACTCCACAAGGGTTTGTTCCAGCGCATCGGGGTCGAAGTCGGCAGTGACTACGGCTTCGCCGACGGCGCGCAGCAGCACCAGCCGCACCCGGCCGCCGGCCACTTTTTTGTCCAGCGCCATCAGTCTGCGGAAATCTTCCGGCCTCATGCCCGCGGGCGGCCGTACCGGCAGGCCGGCGCGCTTGACCAAGGCGGCGACGCGTTCGGCATCCGCCGCAGCGATCCAGCCCAGGCGCGCCGACATCGCCGCCGCCATGCACAGGCCCAGCCCGACGGCTTCGCCATGCAGCCAGGACTGGTATTGCGTGTAGGTCTCGACAGCATGGCCGAAGGTATGGCCGAGATTGAGCATGGCGCGCGGGCCGGCGCCGCCGTGCAGGGACTCGCGCTCGTCGGCGGCGACGATGCGCGCCTTGAGGGCGCAGCAGCGCTCGATGGCATCGGCCAGGGTTTCGGCGTCCAGTGCCAGCAGGCGGTCAAGGTCGCGCTCCAGCCGGGCGAACAGCGAGGCGTCGCCGAGCAGGCCGCACTTGATCACCTCGGATAGGCCGGCGGCCAGCTCGCGCGGCGGCAGGGTGCGCAGGGTATCGGTATCGGCGATCACCGCTCGCGGCTGGTGGAAAGCGCCGATCATGTTCTTGCCGCGGGCGTGGTTGACGCCGGTCTTGCCGCCGACGCTGGAGTCGACCTGGGCCAGTAGGGTGGTGGGGATCTGCACGAAATCGATGCCGCGCTGGTACAGGGCGGCGCAGAAACCGGCGAGATCGCCGACCACGCCGCCACCCAGCGCCACCAGCACGCCGTCACGCGGCAGCCGGGCCTGCAGCAGCCAGTCCAGCACGCGCTCGGCGTTGGCCCAGGTTTTTTGCGACTCGCCCGCCGGCAGCACCAGCGCCTCGGCCGGGCTCAGGCCCAGCGCCTTGAGCAGCGGATCGAGGTAAAGCGCGGCGACATTGGCGTCGGTGACGATGCGCACCAGACGGCTGCGCAGCAGCTTGTAGCTGGCCGGTTCGGCCAGCAAGTGCGGGCCGATGCGGATGTCGTAGCCGCGCTCGCCCAGCTCCACGCGCAACTCGCGCGTGGCGGCGTCAGAGCGCGGTCGCCGGGCGGGCGAAGTGGTCTTCGATTTCGCGCGCGAGCGTGCGGGCGTTGCGTCCGTCGGTGTGGAGGACGAGGTCGGCGATTTCACGGTAGAGCGGGTCGCGAGTCAGGAATAGCCGTTCCAGCGTCTCACGGCGGTTGCCGCCCTGCAATAGCGGCCGCGTATCGGTGCGCTCGGTGCGGGCCATTTGCTGCTCGATGCTGGCATGCAGATACACCACAAAACCGCGCGCCGCCAGCCATTGCCGGCTGTCGGAATCGAGAATGGCGCCGCCGCCGGTAGCCAGCACCAGGCTGTGCCGCTGGCTCAGCTCGCAGATGGCCTGGCGCTCGCGGCGGCGGAAGCCGGCTTCGCCTTCCTTCTCGAAGATGAAGGCAATGTTGACGCCGGTGCGCGCCTCGACTTCCTGGTCGCTGTCGACGAAGTCCATGCCGCGCGCTTCGGCCAGGCGGCGGCCAACGGTGGTCTTGCCGGCCCCCATCGGGCCGATCAGGAAGATATTGCCGGGCTTGGCCATAGCGGCGACTGGCTCAATGACCGGCCGGAAAGCAGGGCGGCTGCCGGGTGCAACGGCACGGGGGTAACACGGAACTTGCTTTCATACCGGCTTTGGATCGGGCTCCCGCCGGCAGTATACCAACGGCAGCCCGCAAAGCCCGAGCCTTAATCGACCTTGAGGCCTTCGCTCAGGATCTTCGGTGTGATGAATACCAGCAACTCGGTCTTGTTGTTGATGACCTGGTTGTTGCGGAACAGGTAACCCAGCACCGGGATATCGCCCAGCATCGGGATCTTGCTCACCGTCAGGCTGGTGGTCTGCTGATAGATGCCGCCGAGCACCACGGTCTGGCCGTTGTCGACCAGCACCTGGGTATCGACTTCGCGGGTGTCGATCGAGGGCGTGCTGCCGCCGGTGCCGGTGCTGACGTTGGTGCCGACGCTGTCGTCATGCACCGCCAGGTCCATGATGACGCGTCCATCGGGAGTGATCTGCGGCGTCACGTTGAGCGACAGCACTGCATCCTTGAACGATACCGAAGTAGCGCCGCTGCTGGTGGACGCCTGATAGGGAATCTCGACACCCTGCTTGATCACCGCCGGCTTGGCATTGGCGGTGATGACGCGCGGGCTGGACACCACTTCGCCCTTGCCTTCCGACTGCAGCGCCGACAGCTCCAGGTCGACCAGTGTGTTTTTCGCCAGCAGCGATAGCGCAATGCTGCCCGGGGTGCCGGACGACGCCGGCGCTGGCAGGTTGACGTTGTAATTGGTACCGCTGGGCGAGGGCACCGTAATCTTGCCGTTGGTGCTGGTGGTATAGCTGTTCGTGGTGGAATCCGTCGCCGTGTTGCTGCCGCCGGTGGTGAGGAAATTGTTGCCGACATTACCGACGAAACTGACGCCGAACTGGGTGCCGAGATCCCTCTCGAAATTGTCGTTGGCCACCACGATGCGCGATTCGATCAGCACCTGCCGCACCGGGATATCCAGGCGCTGCACCAGCGCGCGAATCTCGACGATCTTGTCGCGGGTTTCCAACACCAGCAGGCTGTTGGTGCGATCGTCCACGGTGACGCTGCCGCGCGCGGACAGGATCGAATTCGTCTTGTTCTTGACGATGTTGCCCAGGTCGGAGGCCTTGGCATAGTTGATCTGGATGATCTCCGAATGCAGCGGCGACAGCTCCACCTTCTGCTTGGCCGCTTCCGCCTCGGCACGCTCGCGCGAAGCGATTTCCTCCACCGGCGCCACCAGCATGACATTGCCCTGCCGGCGCATGCCCAGTCCCTTGGTGCGCAGGATGATGTCCAGCGCCTGGTCCCAGGGCACGTTCTGCAGGCGCATGGCGATCTGGCCGGTGACGCTGTCGCTGACGATCATATTGGTGCCGGCAACGTCGGCAATGATCTGCAGCAGGGAGCGGATATCGACGCTCTGGAACGACAGGCTGATGCGCTCGCCGGTGAAAGTCGGCTGCTCACGCTGTTTCTCCGCCAGCTTTTCCTGCGACAGCGGCTGCAGCTCCAGCACGAACTGGTCGCCGGCCTGGTAGGCCACCTGCTCGAAGTCGCCACCGGCGCCTGGCGTCACCACGACGCGCGTGTCGACACCGTCACGCTGCGCGTCGATGAATTTCACCGGCGTGGCGAAATCGAGCACGTCAAGCCGCTTGCTCAGGCGATCCGGCAGGCCGGTATTCTTGAAACGGGCAATGATCTTGCCGCCCTCTTCGTGCACATCGACCACGGCGCGTGGATCGGACAGCGACACCAGCACCCGGCCCTCGCCCTTTTCGCCACGGCGGAAGTCGATCTTGTTGATTGATGCGGTCGGCGCCTGCAGGGCCGGAGTGGCGGAGCTTGCGGAACTGGCCGCGGCGTTTCCAGCCAGATCGACCACGATGCGATTGCCGTCGACGGTGACGTTGTAAGCGGTCGGCTGTACCAGTTCGACCACCAGACGGGTGCGGCCCTGCGCCTCAACCGCGGCGATCGAACGCACCTGCCCGATACTGACCTTGCGATAGCGCTCGGTCAGGGCCAGGTGAGTGTCCGGCAGATCCACCGACAGGCGCGCCGGCTTGTCGATGGCGAACACCGCCGGCTGCGGCGCGGCATCGGACAGGGTCAGGGTGATCTGCACCCGGTCGCCATCGAGGGCCGCGAAATCCACCGCTTTCAGCTCACGCGTGGACTGCGCCTGGGCCGGCAGGGCGGAGGCAGCGGCCAGCGCCAGCAGCGCCAGGCTGCGCGCGGCGAGGCGTTTGAAAGGCGTTCGGCCGGCACAGGCCGGAGCGTAGTGTTCGAGGATCTGACTGAACATAGTGCTGCTCCCTTATTTCTGCTCGGCAGCGAGACTGGCTGGCTGCTCTTTGAATCCACCAAAGCCGTCCGGGACGATTTCGTCCAGGGCAATCTCGCTTTCGCTGATCTTGGTGATCTTGCCGAAGTTCTGGCCCATGTAATTGCCCACGCTAACCCGGTGAATCACCCCGTCGGGCGCCCTGACCATGGCATAGGAAATCCTGTTGTAGTCGATCCGGCCGACCATCTTCAACGCATCCAGCGGAAACTCTTCCAGCGGCTCGCGGTTGCGGCTCATGTCGGGGCGCACGCCCTCGCCATTGCGCGCGCTCTCCGGCAGGCTCGGCGTAAACGGCTCGCGCCGATCGCCGGCAACATAGGCAAAGGCTTCGTATTGCTTGATCTGCGGAATCGGGTCGATCTTGTTGCTCTTACGCGCCTTCACCTGCGCGATGTACTGCTGCAGCTCATCCATGTCGCTGGAGCAAGCGCCGAGCAGCACCAGACTGGCGAGCAGCAATCCGCAACCGATCTTGCGCGAACTCATTTCGCACCCCCGGCCGGGCGCGGTGCGGGAGCGGCACCATCTTCCTGATAACGATAGGTCTTGGCCAGGGCGCTCAGGCGCAGCGTGCCTTTCTTTTCCGCCGGCTTGATGTCGATCTCATCGATGACCACAATGCGCGGCAGGGCAGCGACGCCGCTGACGAACTGCCCCATATCGTGGTACCCGCCGGTGACCGTGATGCGGTTCGGCATCTCCACGTAAAAATCCTTCGGCGTATCGGCCTGCGGCTGGAACAGTTCCTCCTGCAGGTTGTTGGCGATGCGCGTCTGCGAAATATCGTTGAGCAGATTGGCCACTTCGGCCTTGCTCGGCAGCTGCCGCAGCATGTCACCGAAGGAATGCTGCATTTCCTCCAGCTGCGCCTTGTAGGCATCGAGCGCAGCGACCTTCTGCTGCTTGTTTTCGAATTCCTGGCGCAGCCCCACCTCTTTCTGCTGCTCCCTGCCCAGATCCTCGTATTCCGGCTCGACCAGGAAATAGCCGCCGGCACCGATCATCACCACCGCCAGCAGCACGCAAGCCGAAATGTGCACCCAGCGCGGCCACGCGCCGGGATTCTGCATGTCCAGCGATTGCAGCTCTTCCAGAATCTCGCGCGGGCTCATTTCTTGGGCGCTCCCGGTGCCGGGGCAGCCTGGGAGTTATCCGTCGCCTTGGTCAGATTGGTGACCTTGAGCTGGAACTCGCTGCTACGCAGGCGATTTTTGTCGCTGGTCCGGATCACCACCAGCTTCGGATCCTTGAACCAGGGTGAAGAATCGAGGTTCTTCATGTAGGCGGAAATACGGCCGTTCGATTCGGCGATGCCGTCCAGTGTGACTTCCCCACCGCTCTGCTTGACGCCGGTGAGATACACGCCATCGGGCAGCGTATTGATGATTTCGTCGAAGAAATGCACCGTGGCGGAACGGCTCTGCTGCAGCTGTTCGATCACCCGCATGCGCGCCAGCAGATTGGCCTTGACCTTCTGCAGCTCCTGGATTTCCTTGATCTGCTTGTCCAGCGCGGTGATTTCGGTCTGCAGGATCTTGTTGCGCTCCTGCTGGTGCGAAATCGCTGCGTCCATGGCGAAGTAGGCGATGGCGACGATCACGGCGCTGGCCAGAAAAGTGGCGCCGATCAGCAGCGTGAACTGCTGCTTGCGTTGCTGGCGCCGTGCCGTGCGCCAATCGAGAAGATTGATCTTGGTCATGAGCTCGCCTTCCTTAGCCGGCCATGTCGAAGGCGCGATAGGCCAGGCCCGCGGCGATCAGCAGCGAGGCCTCGTCCTGCGCCAGCTGCGCCGGCTTGGCGCGAGCCGCCACCGACATCTGCGCAAACGGCCGCGCCACTACCGTCGGAATCTGCAAACGCTCCTGGATGGCCGCATCGACCCCGGCGATCTGTGCGCAGCCGCCGGCCAGGATCACCTGGTCGATGGCGCTGTGCTGCGAGGAGGCGGAGAAGAAGAACTGCAGCGAACGGTCGATCTGCTGCGCCATGTCGGCGAGAAAGTGCGTCAGCACCTCGCTCTGGTAATTCTCCGGCAGGGTGCCCAGCCGCTTGCCCTTGGACGCTTCCTCCTGCGACATGCCGTAGAAGCGCATGATGTCCTCGGTCAGCTGACGGCCGCCGAAAGCCTGGTCGCGGGTATAGGCGGTCTGCAGATCGTGCAGCACCATCAGCGAGGTCATCGACGCGCCCATATCGACCACCGCGATGGTCTTGCCCTTGCCGCCTTCCGGCATCTGGTGCCGCATGAACTGGCAGGCGTTTTCCAGGGCGTAGGCTTCGATATCGACCACCACCGGCTTGAGGCCGGCGATCTCCAGCGCTGCCATGCGCTGCTCGACCTGTTCCTTGCGGCAGGCGGCGAGCAGCACGTCGACGGAAGCCTTGTCCTTGGCCGAAGGGCCGAGGATCTGGAAATCCATGTTGACTTCCTCGATCGGGTACGGGATGTACTGATCGGCTTCAGCCTTGATCTGTTCTTCCATGTCGTGCTCGCTGAGCGAGGCCGACATGAAAATCAGCTTGGTGATGACCGAGGAGCCGGCCACCGCCACGGCGGCGTTCTTGGTGCGGGTGCCGGCGCGATTGACCGCGCGCGCCACTGCCTCCCCGACGACCTTGGGATCCACTACCTGCTTGTCGTTGACGACATTGGCCGGCAACGGCTCGACCGCATAGGCCTCGACGTTGTAGCGATCGCCACGCTTGCTCAGTTCCAGCAATTTGACGGCGCTGGAACTGATGTCCAGCCCAATCAGTTCCCGACTGCCGCTCCCGAACAGCGACTCCATGAAGGACATATCGCCCTCGCACCCCAGATACCGAGCCCCCAACAGGCCCCCCGCAGGTCACCAATTCCTTTAATGACTCTGCCCCGATTCCACCTTAATATAACGGATGTATTCTACGACGCAACTATAAGTTACTTCTCCAAGTGCCTGAAAGCAGTCCCAAACCAGGCGACGAGCATAGGCCGATGAGGCCGCCCGAGGGTCCAGTTTGAATCTATACCTGCGTGTTGTCCTGATCGCTGCGGCCGTCCTTGCGACCGGCCTTTTGTGCGCAGTGCTCGGCTTCTTTGGCGTGCGCGCCTATTACGAGCCGCGCCTGCCTTCCGTCGACAGCCTGCACGAGCTGAAGCTGGGCATCCCCCTGCGCGTCTACAGCCAGGACGGCGCGCTCATCGGCGAATTCGGTGCCGAACGGCGCGATCCGCTGCGCTACGAGCAAATCCCCCCGCGCCTGGTGCAGGCCTTCCTCGCGGCTGAAGACGACCGCTTCTTCGAGCACCCCGGCGTTGACCTGCAGGGCCTGCTCCGCGCCGGCCTGGTTCTCGCCACCACCGGCGAAAAACGCCAGGGCGGCAGCACCATCACCATGCAGCTTGCGCGCAACGTGTTCCTCTCACCGGAACGCAGCTTCACGAGAAAGATCAAAGAAATCCTTCTCGCCCTGAAGATCGAGCGCGAACTGAACAAACAACAGATACTGGAGTTGTACCTCAACCGTATCTTCCTCGGCAACCGCGCCTATGGCGTCGGCGCCGCGGCGCAAGTGTATTTCGGCAAGGATGTGGGCCAGCTCAGCCTGGGTGAAATGGCCACCCTGGCCGGCTTGCCCAAGGCGCCGTCGCGCGACAACCCGATCGCCGATCCGCGGCGCGCCCAGGAGCGGCGCGACTATGTGCTGCGCCGCATGCACGAGCTGCGCTCGATCAGCGACGACAACTACAAGCTGGCGCAAGCCGAGCCGATCACCGCCCACCAGCATGTCGCCAGCGTGCAGTTGGAGGCCAGCTACGTCGCCGAAATGGCGCGCGCCGAACTGGTGGCCAAGTATGGCGAAGCGGCCTACAGCGACGGTTACAGCGTCATCACCACCATCGACTCGGCGCGGCAGAAAGCCGCCAATGCGGCGTTGCGCGGCGGCATCTTCGCCTACGAGGAGCGCCATGGTTATCGCGGGCCGGAAGCCAGGCTGCCGGCAGCGGCACTGGCCCAGCTCGACAGCGATCCCGCCGGCGAAGTGATCCAGGCGCAGCTGGAAGCGCGGCCGCAGGCGGTCTCGCTGATTGCCGGCGTGGTTTTGCAGTTCTCGCCGGAGCAGCTGCGGGTGCAGACCGAGGCCGGGGTGGTGGACCTGCCCAAGTCCGGCTTCGACTGGGCCCGGCTGTCCGACAAGAAGCCGCTGAATCGCGGCGACATCGTGCGGCTGGCGCGCGTCGACGGCAACTGGCACCTGACCCAGCTGCCCAAAGTGGAGGGCGCACTGATCGCCCTCAACCCGACGGACGGCGCGGTACAGGCGCTGGTCGGCGGCTACGATTTCTTCCTGGGAGCCTACAACCGCGTCACCCAGGCCAAGCGCCAGCCCGGCAGCAGCTTCAAACCCTTCCTCTACAGCGCCGCGCTGGCCAAGGGCTACACCCCGGCTTCGGTGTTCCTCGATGCGCCGGTGGTCTACGTCAATGCCAATCCGGACGACGACTGGCGTCCAGGCAACTACGAAGGCAAGTTCAATGGCCCGATGCGGCTGCGCGTAGCCCTGGCGGAATCGCGCAACCTCGTTTCGATCCGCGTACTGCAGGCCATTGGCCTCGACTATGCCATTGACTATGCAACGAAATTCGGCCTGCCCAAAGATCGCCTGCCGAAGGATCTGACCCTGGCCCTGGGCAGCGGCGCGCTCACCCCCTGGGAAATGGCGCGCGGCTACGCCGTGTTCGCCAACGGCGGCTTCCTGGTCGACCCTTACTTCATTCAGTCGATCCGCACTGCCGACGGCAAGGAAATCTTCCATGCCCAGCCCAAGCTCGCCTGCGCGGCCTGCGATACGCCCCAGGCCGACACCGCCGATGTCGGCGTTACGGCAGCTGATGGACATTCCGCACCGGCCGCCGCAACCGCCAGCCCCGCGCCGGAAATCGCCGCCGCGGATCGTGCGCCACGCGTGATCGACGCCGATGTCGACTATCTCATCACCAGCATGATGCACGAGGTGGTCACGCGTGGCACCGGCGCCGCAGTGCGCTCGCTGGGCCGTGACGACCTGGCCGGCAAGACCGGTACCACTAATGACTTCACCGACGCCTGGTTCAACGGCTTCAACCCGGCGCTGATCACCGTCACCTGGATCGGCTACGACCAGCCCACCACACTCGGCCATGGCGAAGTCGGTGCGCGCGCCGCGCTGCCGGTGTGGATGGACTTTATGAAGACGGCCCTCAAGGGCGTGCCGCAGCAAACGCTGCCGCGGCCGGCAGATGTGGTGCAGGTGCCGATCAATCCGTCCAACGGCAAGCTGCTCAGCGCCGACGCGCCGGGCGCGATCCTAGAAGTGGTGCAGGCCGACCACATTCCGCCGCCGGATGACGGCAAGAGCGCCCTGGGCGACCAGCCGGCGGGCACGGACATCTACTGATGGCGCAGCGCCGGCCCGGCTTCGATCGCGGCAGCGATGCCCAATCGCCGCCCAGCGCACTGGTGCAGGAAGCCGCGCGCATCCTGTGCGAGGAAGCCGTGATCGACTACCGCACCGCCAAGCTCAAGGCGGCGCAACGCCTGGGCCTGTCCGGCAACACCCCATTGCCGGACAACGCCCGTATCCAGGCCGCCGTGATCGACTACCAGCGCCTGTTCGGCGGCCGCGAATACGCCGAGCGGCTGCGCCAGCTGCGCGCCACCGCCGTGCAGGCCATGCGCCTGCTGGCCGAATTCCAGCCCCGCCTCAGCGGTGCCGCCGTCAGCGGCGCCATCACCGCCGCCCACCGCGTGCAGATGCACGTCTTCGCCGACAAGGCCGAAGCACTCGACCTGTTCTTCGAAGATCGCGGCATCCCCTACCGTCAGGATGACCGGGTTTACCGGTACCCCAACGGGAACGAGGAAGATGTGCCGCTGTTGAGGTTTGAAGCAGGAGAGATCGGGGTCGATGTCGCCATGTTTGGCGAGGACGACTTGCGGCGGGCACCCCTGTCGCCTAGCGATGGATTGCCGGCGAAGCGTCTGACGCTGGCCGAGGCCGAGGCGCTGGCGAAAATGGAAGTGGATGCGATTTTGGCGGGTTAGTTAAGGGGCTTTGGCTTTAGCTCCGGCTTTTCGCTGTGAAACTTCGGTGTGCGCGCTTGCGCGCGTGCCAAATCCTCCTGAACACCCTGACGAAGTTTTTCGCCT
>FTIF01024225.1_pt1 | contig 15670 bp, 10 predicted proteins | sample 1658001 | NCBI WGS metagenome assembly FTIF01 (sample SAMEA3914789, study PRJEB12502) | metagenome | biome: forest; material: soil | place: Canada | collected 2011-07-03 | depth 0.3 m | reverse complement strand
GGACGACCGCGGAGAGAGTGCGCGGCATTGCGTGCCGTCGCACGACCTGTCCCGCGCCGGACACGCGCTCCCATGCGGCGACATGCAGCAACGACGCCGTGCGGATCCCGCCTGGGCCTTCGGCCGAGGCATGCCAGGTCGCGTATTTCGACGCGCCTTTCGATCCCTGCGGACGACCTTTGTCACGGGAAGGAAGGAGGTGGCCGCCTATCGCCGAGCGAGCGACGGAGGGGGCCGAAATGATTGCCGACCTGGAGCGGTTACGTGAACTCGGCTGCGACAGGACGCGACTGACGAGGGCTCGGAATGCGGGTGGCAACAGTCGGCCAGGTGCGGACGATCGCCGGTGGCCGCTTTCGGACGGTATGCTGGGGCCGAGTCAGCACTTTCAAACCGCGATGCACTCAATGCCGAGTCGTAAACGCAGAACGGCAATCGCCGTCGCCCTCGGCTTCGCCGCGTTCATCGCAATTTCGACGAGTCTGTCGTTCGTGGCCGGCCTATTTCCTTCGCAGGAAGAAGACTGTTCCAAGAGGTGTCATGCGGTCGGATTGCGGGGGGAGATGGTGCCGATCTATCCACCGGCACAAACCGCCGGGATGAGAGGTCATGGCCCATCCGAGTGCAAATGCCAATGAAGCGACGGCCTGCGGGGCACTGTGGAAGACTTGCACCGGGGTGCGTCGCAAACGTCGCTGAGCGGCCCAGGAGCCGTCATCGACGAATGTCCGCTGTCGAGCGCCATGAACAGGGTTCAAGCCGCCTGCAGGAAATGGCAGGACGATGTCGATTTCCTGCATCCGGATTCGTCGTTCCCTTGACTGGCTCGGTCAGCCAGGTTCTGGAAAGGCATCATGAAACTTCTCCTCACTTCCGCCGGCATCAAGAACGCCAGCATCCACGACGCGCTGCTCGGGCTCCTGCCCAAGCCGATCGCCGAGTGCAACGCACTGTGCATCCCCACCGCGGGGTACGGACACCCGATGGGCTCACCGGCCGGCGCCTGGCGTTTCATCGCCGGCAAGGCATCCACCCCGATGTGCGAACTGGGGTGGAAATCCGTGGGCGTACTCGAACTCACTGCGCTGCCCAGCATCGCCAAGGAGCGCTGGATGGGCTGGGTGCAGGAGGCGGACGTCCTGCTGGTCAACGGCGGCGATGCGCTGTACCTGTGCCATTGGATGCGGCAATCCGGCCTCGCCGACCTCCTGCCTTCGCTGCCCGACATGGTCTGGGTCGGCCTCAGTGCCGGGAGCATGGTGATGACTCCCCGCGTCGGCGACGACTTTGTCGAGACGAAGCCGCCCATTACCGGAAACGACCTCGCGCTGGGCGTCGTCGACTTCTCGATCTTCCCTCACCTGGACTATCCGGATTTTCCGGAGAACACCATGGCCTGCGCTGAGAAATGGGCCACCGGCCTCGGGTGCCCGTCCTACGCGATCGACGACCAGACAGCCATCATGGTCGCCGATGGCTCCGTCGAAGTCATCTCCGAGGGCAACTGGAAGTTCTTTGCGCGTTGACGATGGCGCAGCGGACTCGAGGGCCATGCAACAGGAGATCGAACCGCTTTGCTGGCGTCGATGGCCACCTCCTCGAGGAAATCGTCTGGCCACGGCATGGAAGTCCCGGATCCGGCGCTTCGAAGCAACGTCGTCTCAGTCCTCCGCATTGTTTCGCTTGCGCTGCCGCTCCGCCTCAAGACCCAGACGGATCAACTCCGCTTCGCGAAACGTAGAGCTATTGCGCAGCTTGAGTTCAGATGCGGAGAAGACGTCGCGTCCCAAGAGCGCCTTGATCTGGGGTGCCAAGATGAGGTAGCCGAGACGCGCCGCAACAGAACGGATCGGATCGACCAACCAGGCTTCTTCGGGAAAGTCCGTTAGCAAGGTGCTGTGGCTGATGACGGCCTGTTGCGTTGCGAACAGTTGCTGCAGGAAGCTCTGCGCGATAGGACGATCTTCGATAAGGGCCCGACGAAGGAAGCGTGCATCGTCGGGCAGCTGCGTCTCGATGTCGATGCGATCAAAGATGGCTTGCAGGTTAGCGGCCTTCGACCCTTCTGCAACCAGGCCGAGGTAGCGCGCGAGCACCAGTTCTTCCGCCGCGTCGCGCAGCCCTTCCTTTGATCCGAAATAAAACCGGATCAAACCCCATGACACCTCTGCCTCGTCTGCCAGTGCACGCAGCGACGTGCCGTCGAAGCCGTCGCGACCGAACAGGCGCACGGCGGCCTCGAGTAGACGAAGACGGCCCACGGGTTGGTTCTCGGTATCAGGCCGTTGATTCATGTTGCCGACCTCGGCCGGACAAACGTCTGCCGCGATGCGGCAGAGGAAGAACCGTGCGAGACATGAGCGGTGTCGAAGATCAATTGCATGACGGCGAAGTTCCCTTATCGAAAGTACCTACACAAAAGTGTAGTCAGCCACTACCCAAATGTGTAGTATGCAGTTGTCGGCTGGATTTGGACAGCTGAATCTAGTGGCCTTGAGGCGTTGCATCGCCCATGCCGTCCCTGCAAACGGAGTTCAGATGACCAATCAAGCGCTACTCGCTGCGTACATCATTCTGCAAACGACGGTCGGCTCGTCGTTGCCGGCGAGCGAAGCGCAACCCGCCGTGCGCCGAAACGAGCCAGGCATCTTAGCCACGAGTGCGCGTCTGGAAACGAGTGGGTCGGCGCCGCGAGCGCCCGGGGCCATGGAGTCAACGGGGCCGCAATGAAAGCGTCTTACCCAAGCCTCGGGCGCGCCCGCTACGCTCAACTCGTCCTGGCGCTGGTTGGCTTGTTCGGGGCGATGGACCTCCAGGTCGTGGGACTGCTCACCGAACCCATCAAGCGCGAACTCGGCCTTAGCGACGTTCAAGTCGGCTTGGCCTATGGCACCGCCTATTTCGCTGCCTATGGCTTGCTTGCCGTTCCGGCTGGCATGGTGGTTGATCGGGTGTCGCGAACGCGGCTCCTGCTTGCAGCCATGTTGCTGAGTTGCGGCGGGCTCGCCTTGTCGGCCCTGTCGCATACGCTCGCGATGCTCGTGCTGTCGAAAGTCGTGACCGGCGTGGCCTCTGCGGTCGTTTATCCAGCGGCGATGTCACTGCTTTCGGACTTTTTCGCACCCGACAAGCGTGCCTTCGGCACTCTCAGCTACCCCATCGGCCAGACGCTTGGCCAGGTCGGCGCGCTCCTCATCGGCGGGCTGGGCTATTCGGCTCTGGTCAAGGCCGTTGCGGCGGATCCGCAATTGCTCGGCGGACTTGCGCCGTGGCGCATGGTCTCGCTCGTCTTCGCTGCGATTGGAATCCTCATCGTCCCGCTGATTTTTGCGATGCGCGAGCCTGCGCGCATGGAGACCGGCAATGCCGGCAAGGGATCGTTTCGGGAGCTCTGGGAATATCGGCGTTTCCTGGTACCCGTCTTCGCCGCCTTGATGTGCGTATCGGGGGTGATGGCCGGCATCGCCACCTGGTTCGCGCCAGCTCTGATGCGGCTGTACAAGCTGCAGCCCGGAGACTTTGCCGCCGCATCCAGCCTCATCACGATCGTCACCAGTCTGCTGGCGTTCATCACCACGGGCAAGCTCGTCAATTTTGCTCGCGCCCGGGGCGGCAATCGGGCGCTCATGCTGCCGGCAGCGGCACTTGCCGCTCTGTGCATCCCGTGCACGTTGATGGGCTTGATGCCGAGCGCGGCGGGATTCGCGGTGCTCTGCGCGCTCTACCTGCTCTTCAACGGCATTGCGCTCGCCGTCCCCATCATTGCAATCAACTTCCAGATCCCCAACGAATTGCGCGGGTTGTGCATGGGCGCCTACGTGATCCTGATCGCCATCGCCGGCATGACCTGCGCCCCGGTGGTTGGCTACGTCAGCCGGCGTCTCGGTGGCGATCACATGATCGGCCAGGGCATCGCGCTGGTGTCTGTGCCATTGCAAATCGCAGCGACGCTGAGCTTCTGGATTGCAAGCCGAAGTAACTCCACCAACACCGAAAGCATCCTTCAGTGAACCAAGAAATGAGCACAACCTCCGTTGAGCGGATGACCGTCGAACGCTTCCAGAAAGCGGCGGCGTTTCTTCCGCAGCATGTCGCCCCCAAGCTGTCCGGCATGGTCCACGACGGCTACTGGATCGACGACCATCGATTTTTCTTCTGCGTCTCCGACGTAATCGAGGGAATCCAGCGCCGCGTGCCGTCGATCGCGAACTCGACCAACGGCCAAGTGGGCCCGGTGTTGCCGATGGAGGCGCTGGTCGATCTGATCGCGGCCCGCTTGGGCAAGCCCGTTTCCGTAGCGGACCTGGCTTCGGCGCACTACGAGATGCCGGATGCGAGGACGCTCGTGGTCATGCTGGGTCTCGACGTCTTCCAAGTCGATCTCCGCGGCCCAACTCTCGTCGCGGCGTCGAAGCTCGAGCCCGTCATGCAACTTCGATCGCCCGACGGCCTGTACGCATGCGTCCTCGACGGACATGATGTCGCCGTGAAGGAACTGGCCTCGGGAGCCACCAGGCGTCTGACCATCGACGGCGAGGCGTGGTACGCCTACGGAGCCATGCCCGAATCCGGCGCGCAGCCGATCGCGACCAGCAAGGGACGCATGCCGGCGGGTATGTGGTCGCGCGATTCGCAATGGTTCGTGACCCACAGGATCGATGAACGCCATCTGCCCGAGGGCGGCCTGGTCGAACATGCGCCGGCCGATGGCGGCCGTCCCGTGCTGCACCGCTACAAGATCGCCGGGCCCGATGTCGAGCCGCCGCGCGCGGAGTTCATAGCCTTTCACCTGGCCAGTGGCCGCACCGTCCGCACCGGGGAACTGAGGGTGCTCACCCAGGTCTTCTCTCCGTTCATGTATCGCCAATGCTGGGTGACGAACGACGAGCTCTGGTTCTTCGACTGGGATCGCTATTCATCCAGCGTCTCACTGATGGCCTTGAATCTCGCCTCCGGCGTGGTCAGGACCGTACTGACCGAGACCGCGGAAAGTGGATGGATCGATCTCCATCCGTTCCTGCTCGGACAGCCGATGGTGCGGCCACTCGAGGCGACCGGTGAACTCATCTGGTATTCGGAGGCCGACGGTCGCGGCCACCTCTATCTGCACGACCTGGCAACTGGCGCATGCAAGAACCGGATCACCGACGGACCCTGGGTCGTGCGCGAACTGATCCATGTGGACGAAGCAAGGCGCCGCATCCTGTTTCTTGCCAGCGGCTTCGAGGAAGACAGCGATCCGGCCCATCGCCGCCTATGCGCCGTCGACTTCGACGGCAGCGGCTTCGAGACGATCTTCGCCGCCGACGGCGATCTCCTGGTCAAGCCCGACCCGATCTCCGGCGTCGATCAATACAGGCCCTTCCGCCCGTCCTATGCATCGAGCGGTGTGTCTGGCGACGGGCGTCATGTCGCGGCGTGCCTGGGAAGCGCCGACATTCCGACCCGATGGGTGTTGATCGATCTCGAGAGCGGTCGGCAGATCGAAATGGCCTGTGTCGACATCGATGCGTCTTGGCACGCGCCCAAGCCGCGGCGCTTCGAGGCGCTCGCCGCCGATGGCAAGACAAAGTTGGTCGGCGCGATGGTCGTTCCATCGGATTTCGATCCGTCGAAGTCGTACCCGCTGGTCGACTACATCTATCCCGGCCCCCAGATCAACTGGTTCACGCGACGCTTTCCAAACGCGAACGTGCTCACATTGCAGGCCATCGCCGAATTGGGAATGGTCGGCATCGTCCTTGAAACGCGCGGCATGCCCAGCCGGGATCGCGCCTTTCATCAGGATGGCCGGGGTCGACTGCTCGAGCCTCAACTCGGTGACCACGTCGCCGTGATCGAACAGCTCTGCCAGCGTCATGCATTCCTCGATCGACACCGGGTCGGCATCTGTGGGCAATCGGGCGGCGGTCATGCCACCGCCAGGGCCCTGTTCGACTACCCGGAGACCTTCAAAGTCGGAGTCGCCGTCTGCGGCAACCACGACGTCCGCAACTACGTCGCCCACTGGCTCGACAAGTACGGTGGCCGGCCGGGCACCCCCGAGCGCGACGAGCAGGCGAATGCGTTCGCCGCGCACAAGCTGCAGGGCAAGCTGCTGCTGATGCATGGGGACTTGGACGACAACGTCCATCCGGGCCACACGCTGGCCCTGTCGGCGGCACTGATAGCCGCCGGCAAGGAGTTCGACCAGCTCATCGTTCCCGGAGCGACGCACGGCGTTCTTGTAGAGAGTCCCTATGCCACGCAACGGCTCTGGACCTACCTAGTGCGGCACCTTCTCGGTGTCGAGCCTCCCAAGGATTTCAAGCTCGCATGGCCGCTTTCGGGCAGCGCTGCAGCCATGCTCATGCAAATGGGCGACCTCGCTTGATTCATCAGGAAAGCAATGACACAACACAGCAATTTTCCCGCCGTCAGGCCACTCGCCGCTGACGCACTCGCCAGGCTCGACCAACTGGTGACGGACTTCGTCGACCGTCTCGGCAATCTTGGCGCGCTGGTGGCCATCGATGTCGACGGCATCGGTCGCATGACCTTCACGGCGGGCCATTCCAACCTCGAGAAGAGCCGGGTGGTGCAACCCGGGGACGTCTTCCAGATCGGGAGCCAGAGCAAGACGATCACCGCGATGATCGTCGTCCTGATGGCGCGCGACGGGCTTCTGGGCCTCGACGATCCGGTAGCCCGGCACCTCGAACTTCCGATCGACCGCCGCATCACCGTCCGCCACCTGCTGATGAACTCCTCGGGCCTTGGCGAATACGTCACTCCACTGTTCAGCGCGCGCAACGATCCGCGCATCAACCTCGCGCCGCGCGACCTGCTGGCGCTCGCCTTGCCGCAGGGCCAGATCTTCGAGCCCGGTGAACGCTTCGACTACACCAACACCGGCTGGGTGATCGCGGCAATGCTCATCGAGACCATCTGCGGCAAGTCCTATGGCGATGTCGCAACCGAACGGATCGTGAAGCCGCTCGGGCTGAAGGCGTCCGGCTTCGGTGGCCACGTGCCAGCAGGCGAGCGGATGCACTGCTACATGACCGTCCAGATGGCCCCCGCTCCGGTGGACACGTCCGGCTACCTCAGCTGGGCCTTCGGTGCCGGCGACGGACTAGCGACTGCCGACGACATTCTCGCCATCTATGCCAGCCTGATGCGAGACGACAGCCCGCTCGGAATCTCGCTCCAGGACCTGGCTGCAGAAACGTTGAAGCCATCGGCGTCGCCGTATTCGCCCATGAGCATGGGCGCCGAATACGGGCTGGGACTCGAACGCCGCGCCTGGGCAGGTAGCGAAGTCTGGGGCCATCCGGGCTCCACCGGCGGATGCCGCTCATCGACCTGGATCGATGTCGCGCGCGGGGTCGCCGTGGCCACCGCCGCCACCGTCCATATGGGCGGATCTGCGACGCCGGACGAAGTCCGCTATCCGCGCGCACAACTCTTCTCCATGGCGCTCAACACGGCTTACGCGCTCGCGGCCGAACGCGGCTGAGCGGGCAGGTCGAAGAGCATATCCGCTGACAGGAAACGAGTACACACCATGACAGAACCTTCAGAACGCGTGGTCTTCACCGCGGCGTTGATCACGGAGACCAATAGCTTCGCGCCCATCCCGACAGGCCTGGCCGCCTTCACGGATGCGATGGTGAGACGCGATGCCAGCCTCTCCGACCCCGACGGCATGGGAGCCGTGCTGAGCCCCTTTCGCACCTTGGCGGAGGCGGATGGCTGGACCGTGTTCGAGAGCATCTCGGCCATGGCGCAGCCGGCCGGCCCGACCGTTCAACTGGCTTACGAGCAACTGCGCGACATGATCCTTGACGACCTGCGCGCCGCCGGCAAGGTGGACATGGTCCTGCTGGCGCTGCACGGCGCGATGATCGCCACCCATTGCGACGATTGCGAGGGGGACCTGCTCCTGCGCGTCCGTGCGATTGTCGGGCCCGATGTGTCAATCGGGGTGGAACTGGATCCACATTGCCACTTGACGGCCACGATGGTGTCCACCGCCGACGCGATCGTCATCATGAAGGAATACCCCCATACGGACTGGAACGACCGTGCGCGCGAGCTATATGCGATCTGTGCGGCACAGGCTGCCGGCACGGCCAAGCCAGTGTCTGCGCTGTTCGATTGCCGCATGGTCGGCTTCTATCCCACGACCGTGGCACCGATGGACGGCATCGTGCAGTTGTTCAAGGACGCGGAGCGCGAGCGCGGCATCCTGTCGGTGAGCCTGGCGCACGGATTTCCCTGGGGCGACCAGGCAGAGGCCGGCACGCGTTTACTGGTGGTGGCCGACGGCGATCGCGCGAAAGCGGAGGCAACTGCAGAGCGGCTCGGCCGCCTGATGTATTCGATGCGCAACGAGTTGCTTCCGAGCATGCCCACTGTCGATGAGGCGCTCGCACACGCCCACGGCATGGCCGGCTTGATCGTCATGGCAGACACTGCGGACAACCCTGGCGGGGGCGCTCCCGGCGATACCACGCATCTGCTGCGCGGCCTGCTGGCGTCGGGGATCGGGCCGAGCGCGTTCGGAGCGCTCTACGATCCCGGCGCCGTCCGGATCTGCGAGGAGGCGGGTATCGGCGCGCAATTGCCGTTGCGCCTTGGCGGCAAGCTGGGTCCGACATCGGGTGATCCGCTGGACGCCATCGTGAAGGTGATGGCACTGGCACCCGAACACGAACAATCGGTCTTCGGCAACAAGGGCCAGCTTGGTGCGAGCGCGTGGGTCCGGATCGGCGAGGTGGATGTCGTTCTCACCTCGCTCAGGTCTCAGGTCTTCAGCCGGGACGCCTTTACCGGGCTCGGCATCACCCTGGGCGACAAGCGGATCGTGGCGGTCAAGTCGAGCGCTCACTTCCGGGCCGACTTCAGCGCCATAGCCAGTCACGTCGTCTCGGTCGCAACGCCCGGGGCGATCCAGATGAATTTCGCGTCGCTTCCCTATCGACGCAAGCGAGACATGAACTTCCACCCACGCATCGCCGATCCGCTCGGCAGCGTGGCGACGGATGGAACTGGCGTTCGCCCTGTGACATAAGCCCGGCGCCTCGCCCGGCAAGCCTGCGCGCCTGCGGAACTCGCGCACGAACGGCCGGATCACGAACCTCAATCGCAACGAGATCGCTCGACTTGCATGTCGATGGCGAAGCCGTCTGTCGTCCTGAAAAGTCCTTGCAACCGTCGAACAGTGATGCTGGCTCGGATCTTCGCAACCCGAAACTGTCCTTCAACCCAGGAGTGGTGATGTCAAACGAGAACTTGATCCCAAGGAATCTTCAACAGGTCGCAGTTCGGCATGCTGTCGGTGCGGCCGTCCTGTTGTCGTGCTCCGTCGCGACCTACGCGCAATCGGCCGCGGCTGCCTCCGCGAGCGCGGCATCTTCCGTCGAGAAGAGTGACGCGGGCGGCGATACGCTGACGACGGTCGTCATTTCTGCGATGCGTCGCCGCGAGCCTGCACGTGAAGTCCCGCTCCAGGTCGATGTCGTTTCGTCAAAGGAGTTGCAGGACGCTGGCGCCAAGACGCTGGTGGATTACATGTCGAACGAGCCCGGCGTCAACGTCAAGACCAATGGGGGCTCCGGCGGGGACAGCGTGACCATTCGCGGCGTTTCCGCGGGTGACGAGGTGGCGCCTCTCGTCGGGGTCTACGTGGACGACGTTGCGGTCGGCTCCAGCAGTGCGTGGGTGGCCGGCTCGCGAAACGGATTCGACATGAGCCTGCTCGATCTCAATCACATCGAGGTGCTCAAGGGGCCCCAGGGCACGTTGTACGGCGCGAGCTCGATGGGCGGGTTGCTGAAGTACGTCACGAACACGCCCGATACCTACGACTTCGGCGGAAGCCTCAGCGTGGGCGCCAGCAAGGTCAAGGGCGGTGGATGGGGCAACACGGTCAGCGGTGTCGTGAATGTTCCGATCAAGGAAGGGATTGCCGCCGTGAGGATCTCGGGATTCAACGACGACGCGCCTGGCTACGTGGATGACGTCGGAGCGGCGCCGCGAAATGAGGCCAACAGGGGCACGAGCAGGGGCTTGCGCGCGTCTGCGCTCATCGAGCCGAGCAGCAAGTTCAGCCTCAAGCTGACCGCGATGACTGAAACCATTCATCGCGACGGATTGGACTGGGTGACCTACAACGGCGCAACCAACCAGCCGATCAAGGGACCGTACATCGGTCAGCAAGACGTGCAGCAGCCCTACGAGACAACGACGACGCTTGTTTCGGCAGACCTCGAATACGATTTTGGCTGGGCACGCCTGAACTCGATCACGTCGACCCAACTCCGCAAGGCGGCGAGCGTCCTTGACGGCGGCGTTTATGCCGCGCTCCTGCCAGGAATGGGCATCGAGACGGTGCCCTTCGCGAACGGGCTGAGACTTAGACGCACCACTCAGGAGTTTCGACTGACCTCTCCGGCCGGCCATGAATTCGAGTGGATCGCCGGCGCCTATTACAACCACGAGAGTGGGCTGAATCTCCAGGGCATCGATACAACAGTGGCCGGCGGAGCCCCGGGGCCGACGCTAGCGAACGCCACGATTCCCTCGAAATTCGAGGAGTCAGCCGTTTACGGCGATGTCACGTGGAATCCAATGAAGCGCCTGTCGCTGACGGCGGGCATGCGCGTCGCGCGCAGCACCCAGAAGCTCGAGGTAGCTGACGATGGCCTGTTGGTTGGCGGCTCCAACGACGTCGACAACAAGTCCGCCGAGACCGCCCGCACCTATCTGGCGACCGCACGTTATGCATTGACCACGTACAGCAATGTCTACGTGCGCGCGGCCAGCGGCTACCGACCCGGCGGCCCGAACACCCCGATCTACGACACGACCGGAAAGCTCCTGATTCCCGCGACATACCAGCACGACTCCCTCTGGAGCTACGAGGCGGGCTACAAGGCCGATCTGCTGGACAAGGCGTTGTCCTTGTCGACTTCGGTCTTCGACATCCGATGGAAGGACATCCAGCAATACGGCTTCGTCAATTCGCTGTCCTATCTGACGAACGCCGGCAAGGCGGAAGTCAAGGGTGCCGAACTGGCCGCGACGCTGGTGCCCGTCCGCGACTGGAAGGTGTCGGCCGCCCTGACCTGGAGCGACGGCAAGACGACGGAGGATTCTCCTGTCGCTGCCTCCGGGGTGCCGCTGCCGAACAGCGCGAAGTTGTCTGCCAGCCTCGGCGTGAACTATGCCTTCCAGGTGGCAGCGCTGCCGAGCTATGTCGGATTCTCCGAACGCTATGTCGGCATGCGCCACGCCGGCTTCGAGGGCAGTTCGGTCAGCCCCGACCTCCGGCTGCCCGCATATGCCATCACGGACCTGCAGGCTGGGGTGGATTTCAAGCGAGTCCAGCTTGCATTCTTCGTGCGGAACGTGTTCAACCGGCACGCAGAGCTCGGTGCGAGCTCTCAGCAACTGAGCCTGGGTGGCCCCTGGCTCGTGAACGTGCAGCAACCGGCGACTGCGGGCATCACCTTGACCGCACCTTTCTGAATGCCGCCGTCGCTGCGCCGGACTCTCGAGTACGCGCGCCGCGGCCCTGCATCCGCAAACAAGTAAGGCATCGACAGTTGAAATGGCACGGGACATTCTCGTTCTGGGTGCAGGGATGATCGGCACGTGCACGGCGCTGGAACTGCAGCTTCGCGGACACCACGTCGTTCTTGTGGATCGTCGGCCGCCCGGTGAAGAGGCGTCCTATGGCAACGCCGGGCTGATTCAAGGCGAAGCGGTCGAGCCGTACGCGATGCCGCGAGATTGGCGCGCATTGCTTTCGGTGGCGCTTCGACGAGGCATCGATGTGAACTACCACGTGGGCGGCGTTCTGGCCGCCAGGTCGGCACTCGTCCAGTATTGGCGAGCGTCGTCGCCGCCCGTGCATCGCGGCATCAGCCGACAGTACGCAGGGTTGATCCAACATGCGACCACTGAGCACTCGCGCGTAATGGAACTCGCTGGCGCGCGGGATCTCCTCAGACGGGACGGCCTGAGGTTCGTCTATCGCACCGAGCAGGCATTCGATACCGCGATGTTGCAGGCGCATCGCTTGCAGCGCGATTATGAGATTCGACATTCCGCACTGAGCTCCAAGGAACTGGCCGCAGCCGAGCCTGGTTTCCTCAATCCGCTGGCGGGCGCTGTGCACTGGCTCGATTCTTGGAGCGTTACAAACCCGGGTGCGCTGGTGCAGCGCTATGTCGAGTTGTTTCAGCAGCGGGGCGGAATGCTCTTCAATGGCGATGCGAGCAGCCTGCGCAAATGCGGCACCAAGTGGCAGGCGCAGACAAGGGACGGGGTCGTCCAGGCGGACCATGCAGTGGTGGCAATGGGTGCTTGGTCTGGCGAAGTCACTCGGCGTCTGGGATATCTATGGCCACTCTTCATCAAGCGCGGCTACCACCGTCATTTTGTGGGTGGGGCCAAGCTGAACGTGCCAACGCTGGATGCCGAAGTCGGCTACGTGCTTTCGCCGCAGCAGCGCGGGCTGCGCATCACCAGCGGTGCGGAGATCGCCCGCCAGGACGCCAAGCCCACGCCGCGGCAGCTCCATGGCGCGGAAGCCCGGGCTCGCGAACTGCTCGAACTAGGTCGACCCGTCGAGGGCCAACCATGGATGGGCCTCCGTCCCTGCTGCGCGGACATGAAACCGATCATCGGAGCCGCCCCGCGCCACCCCGGTCTATGGATCAACTGCGGGCATGGCCATCACGGCTTCACCTTGGGCCCCGCGAGCGCCAGGTTGCTTGCCGACCTGATGGACGGCGAAATTCCTTACACCGATGCAGAGGCCTTTTCGCCTGCGCGATTTCGCGGCTAGAAAGCATAAGGCGGCCCGAGCCTCTCGAGTACGCGCGCCGCGACCCTGCATCCGCAAACAAGTAGTGCATCCCACATCCGCAATCTGCAAGGAGCCTTGTATGAGCGAATCGTCTGTCAGTGAAGTCAAGCCCACAGAGAAGAAGACGGGCGCAGCTGCGCTCGATGACATCTTCCAGTCCTTCAATCGCAGCGATGCGCCGGGGCTGGTGATCGGCGTCGCCCAGCATGGCAAGACCCTGTATCGACGTGCCTTCGGCCTGGCCAGCGTCGAGCTCGGAGTGGCCAACACCCCACGGACGCGCATGCGCATCGGCTCGACAAGCAAGCATTTCACCTGCCTCGCGGCCCTGCTTTTGGCGGAGGAAGGCAAGCTCGACCTCGATGTCAGCGCACGCATCTACCTGCCCGAGCTGCCTGCGCTGAAAGGCGAGCCGACGCTGCGTCAGTTCATGTCGCACACCGGCGGCTACCGCTGCTACCTCGATGCCGGCTTCATGGCCGAGGGCATGGCGATCAAGCCCAAGGGCGTGGCGCTGGCGGTGCAGGTGCGCCAGCGCGAGGTCAACTTCGCGCCAGGCGAGAAGATGATCTACAACAACGGTGGCTACCACATGCTGTCGCTCGTCATCGAGCGCGTCAGCGGCATGCCGTTCGAGAGCTTCCTGAAGGAGCGCATCTTCACGCCGCTGAGCATGGTCGACACCGACTCGGTGCCGAGCGACTTCATCATCACGCGCGGCATTGCCGCCCTGCATGTGCCGATGCCGGACGGCAGCTTGCGGCGCGGCCTCTTCCCGACCGAAGAGGTGCTCGGCGAGGGCGCGATGGTGTCCACGGTCGACGACATGCTTCTTTGGCTGGCGCACCTGCGCGGACCCAAAAAGGTGGGCAGCGAGAAGAGCTGGGAGCAAATGACGACACGCACGCGCCTGAACAACGGCACCGTGAACCCCTATGCACTGGGCCTGATGTCGCACTCGTACCGCGGCGTCGACGTGATCCATCACGGTGGCGGCGTGATCGGCGGCACGTGCCAGATGATCACCGTGCCTGCGCACGGCCTGGACATCATCATCATCGCCAATGGCATCACCTCGAGCCCGGCAGCGTTGGCGAACAAGGTGATCGACACCCTGCTGGGTGACGAGATACTGGCCGCACCCGAGCCCAAAGCCGATGCCGCGCGCTTCAAGCCGATGATGGGTACCCGCTACCATGCGTCGGATTCGGGCCTGACGGTCAGTTTTGCCGACGCCGCCGGCAAGCTCGGTCTGCTGCTCTACAACTTCGGGCCGGCGCCGCTGCGCGACGAAGGCGAGTCGCTGCGACTGGGCTTCGAGGACGCCGCGGTCGGCCCATTCGTGATCGACACCAAGGAGTTGGCCACCGAGGGCGCCGCGCCAGCAAGCCTGCAAGTGCGCGAGGCGGGCCATGTGCACCGTCTGGAGCGATTGCCCGATGCGGCGCCGCTCTTGTCGGAGGCAGGTCAGGCCTTGGTGGGTCGGTACCGCGCGCACGACCTCGATGCCGACGCACGCATTGCCTTCGACGGCGAGGTGCTGGAGCTGAAAATATCCGGCAAGTGGGGTGTCAACACATGGACCCTGGAGGCGTTCTCGCCCGACGTGTTCGGCGCGAAGACGCTTGTGTCCTCCCTTCCGTTTGGCGCGTCGATCACCGTCGAGCGCACGGAGGGCCGCGTGACGGCGCTGCGTGTCGATAGCCTCCGCACCCGTCGCATGCTGTTCGAACGTGTTGGCGATTGACGCCAACATCTCCGCGCCTTCCATCCTTCCGACCGAGCCCCCTCTCATGAAAATATTTGTTGCGCAGCTTGCCACCGAGACCAACACCTTCGCCGCGGCACCCACCGGCCTCGGTGGTTTCGAGGAATATGGCATCTTTCATGGCGATGCGAGCACGAACTCATCGAAGACTACCTCGCATCACGTCGTTCGCCAGGCTGCCCGTTGGAACATCGCCTGGCCTGATCGCCACAACCGCCGCGAATTCGCCGCCACATCTTGTCTCGACAGGAAAAGATGGCACGGCAAAAATCAACTTGCTGAGCCGATGAAGTCGCCTTCGCCTTGAGGCATGAGTTCAGCCAGAAGCGCGTTTTCCGAACCGGCAGCGATCGGCCCGCGGGTCGCCGCGGCGGGTACCGAGAATTTCGCAATCGCTCCCATCCCGGAGTCCGAACGCAAAAGCTGGCTCCCGATCACGTTGGTGAAGACGGCCCAAGCTCAGCCGGCTCACGCAGTGGCGGCAATCGGAAAGCTCTTGTTTCGACTCGATGCAGTTATCCGAGATTGAATGAGAACCGTCGGCGAGGCCCTGACCACTGCGGTTCGCTGCTCGGGAAATGGGCCGGTCAGCGGACCGTGAGCGCTCTCAGCCGCGCGAGCGATTCGTCCACGATCTCGCCGTAGCCGCGTCGCTCGGACTCGCCGACCCATTGCGCGAACGCAACCCGGAAGACGGCGATGCCCGCCTCGGCCACCAGGCTCGCGTCGGGCTCGCCGACACCGCGTCCACGAAGCGCGCCCGCGAGCGCCGCCGACAGCTTGGCCATCTTGATCAGCTCGCGCTCGTGCAGCTCCGCATTGGCGGCGATCACCGTGTTGCGCAGGCGCGAGAACGGGCGCAGCTCGTCGTTGAAGAACTCGGCCGGCGCGGCCAGCGCAGCGGCGACGGCGTCGATGGGCGAGGCGTCCGCGGGCGCCTTGGCGAGCGCGTCCACCATCAACGTCTGCAGCCGCTCGGAGCCGCTGAAGAGCACCTCGCGCTTGTCGGCGAAGTAGCGGAAGAACGTGCGCGCCGTCAGGCC
>FTIF01349146.1_pt1 | contig 15802 bp, 12 predicted proteins | sample 1658001 | NCBI WGS metagenome assembly FTIF01 (sample SAMEA3914789, study PRJEB12502) | metagenome | biome: forest; material: soil | place: Canada | collected 2011-07-03 | depth 0.3 m | reverse complement strand
GAGGCGGGTTCGGCGCCCAGGGGCGCGACACAGACCTCCATCGACCGGCCTTCCCGGCCCAGATAATCCAAAAAAGAGCGCCGGGTGGAATGGGAGGCTGCGATCACCGCATCCGCATACTGGGCCACGGCGTCCATCCGCCGGCTGTGCAGATCCTTGCCATTGGGCCGCGCATGTTCCGGATATTCAATCGGGATCAAATCATGAACCAGACAGACGAACCGCGCCCGCTCACGGGCGAGAATCCGGCGGATGCGATCAGGCCGATCAAGGTGATGGGGCGAGACCTGCAGATAGACCCGGGGCCGATAACGTTCAGGGACAGGGTCCGCGGTGAGCTGAGGGATCAGGCGCAGAAGCGAAGCCACCCGCCGGACCGCCCATTTGGAATCCTTCGACGAGACCTCCCGGCCACTCCAAATGCCGACGGTCTCGTCCAGAAACCGCGTGACCGCGGGTGTTGGCAACCGCCCATAGAGGCCGGTTGGATGAACGGCGGCGAAGCTGAGGCGCTCCGGGGCCAGGCGCAGCAGTTGCTGAGCATAGGCCATTTCAACCCGATCGACGCCCGTGGGCGCGTTAAACCGGATGCGCGACAGCAGGCGGGAGATGTCCAAGATCACCTCAGGGGAAGGTTGACCGGCGAGCGCGCCCATCTTCCTCGATGGCGACGGCCGTCCAATCTCGTTCGCCCAGCGGCTTGAAGGCCTTTCCTGCACGTCCAAGCCTTGATCAAGCATGACTGATCGCCCTCACTCGGCCGCAACCGCCATGCCGAGGGACGCTTCGGCTTCGGGGCCCCGCAGAATGCGAGGAACAGCCCCCTCTATAAGCAGCGATAGGCCCTCCTCGCTGTAAAAGCCACCGCGCACGAGGCAGCGGGCCGCCAATACCCGCCGAAATGCCTCATAGAGGTCAGCATCGGGTGATTGTGGTTGGGCCCAAAAGCGATCCAGCCCATCCTGGTGGGTGAGGCCCGGCATTTCGTAGACCGCCCGCCCCAAGGCCGCCACCGGCACCCCCGCCGCCAAACCCAAGGTCCCGGTGGTGCTGTTGACCGTTATGAGCCCCTCGGCGCCTCGCACCATGGCGTCGATGTCGCCGACGTCGCAATAGGCGATACGATCGGCGACGCCGTGTTCGGCGGCGCTGCGCAGCACGGCCGTGCGCCAGTCTTTGAGGCCGTTGTCCAAGGGATGCTCCTTGATCACCAGACGCACATTTTTCGGCGCGTTTTGAGCGAAGGAGCGAATGACCAGATCCAGCGCCGGCCCCATGCCGGCGAAGGGCGAATGCACCCGAATCTGGTAGTCGGAATCAAGTTGCAGCGCGAACAGGAAATAGGGCCGACCTTCGATCCTCTGCAGGGCCTCCCTCGACCGCCGGTGCGATTCGCCGCGCCGGGACAGCCGCCTGAGCCAGCCGAATCCCTCTGTCAGCGCGCCCCATGGGCGATGGGTCTGGTAGTGGGGAAACCGCCAGCGCAGGATGATCGCCGCCGCATGATATCGGAAGGTCTCGCGCGCACGCCGCCCGAAGGTCTGCCCCAGGGCCGGCGCCGGGGTCACCTCCGGCAGATTCACGGCCTGGGCGCGATACCATTCCGGATCCCGGGGCAAGGGCGAATGGCCGTTGACGCCGTCCAGCTCCAGCGTGACCCAGTCGGGCCTGACATAGCCCTCCTCAAGCACATGCACGGTGACGCCGAGCCCCGTGGCGATGGCCGAGGCCACGCGGTGCAACGGACGACAGTCGCCGAACAGGATGATGTCCGTAATGTTCTGATCCTGAATGACGCCAGCCAAAAACGCCGGCCAGTCTTTCGCGGGTCCTCGGAAATTAATCGACGATTCGCGCCAGTCGAGCTGATCGCCGCCGTTGAAATTGATACGCAGCACATCGCAGCCCTGCTCGCGCAGCGCCGCGCCCAAACGCCAGAAGGAGCCTCCGGGCAGGCCTTGCAGGAATAACATCCGTCTGCGGGCTTGGGTCATATCCGACCAGAGCCCTGCAGAGGTGACGTTTTCGCGGTCAATCTTGACGCCCCTTCGACTGACCGGCGCAGCCGGCGTAACGCCAAAACCCCGGCCATAGCGCCTTGACGGCGACCCGCGAGGCGCTCGACCAAGACTTCAGGTGGGCACAACAGACCGGTGACCGGGTCCAGATAACGCGGATAAAGGATCAGTGTTCCGGCGACAAGTTCGGCAAGCGCCAATTTGCGCCCCCGGCGCGGCGGCGGCGCCAGGTCGCGGGTCAGCCCCCAGCCGCTAAAAAATGGCTGGCCGTGCGTGACCACTTCGCGCTCACGCAACAAGGCTTCGAATCCCGTCAGCGACGTCAGAACATGCACGGCGTCGACACTGTCCAACAGGGCCGGCATCGCCACGTCCCGCACGATCTGATCGGCATATTGCAGGGCCTCCGCGTCGAGGAGCGCACCCACCCGGTTACCGGCCTCAACGTCAGGATGCGGCTTGTAGATGATGAAGGCGTCGGGCTCGTGACGGCGCGCCCGCCGTAACAGATCCAGGTTTCCGACGCAGTCGCCGCCGCCAAGGCGCCAGGATTGATCGTCCTCCACCTGGCCCGGGACCAGCACCACACGCCGCCGCGCGGGACGGGCGTAGCCGCCGCCCCCGGTATTGTATTTTGTCAGTCCGCGCGCCACGAGGGTGTCGATCAGACGGCGCGCGCGACCGCGCAGGGCCGCAGAAAATTCCGTCTCGGTCAGGATCACTTCGAGGTCGCTGGGGCGGCTGGGATCATAATATATACCCCGACGGTCGAGCACGATCGAACACGGCGGCAACAGATCGCTGCCAAGGCCGACCGACCGCAAAAAGCCGTCCTCGACGCGTCGCAGAGGGACGCCAGCCTTGGACGCCAGATCCTCCAGACCGGCTGGCGCTCTGGACGGCCATACGGCGATCGCCCCATTGGTGGCCGCGGCATGGACGACGCACCGCTGCGCGCCAGCCAAAACCGGCGCCTTGCGCGCTTGCGGGGACAGAAACGTCCGAAATCGAGCGCGCTTCCATAGGGCGATGCCTGTGCAACAGGCCAGCCCACGATCCTCATCGATCACCCGCCGCCAATCCGAGAGCTGGTCGACGACGCTTTCGCAAGCGGTCACCCGGCCGCTGTAAGGATCGAAATAGCGCACGCCGGCGACCAGGGCCGCGGCCGCGATCTGCCAGATCTCGCGTCGTCCCCGGGGGGCGATATCGGGGGCGTCCTGCGTCACGCCCCAGCCGGCCAGATAGCCAGACGAACGGCAATAGACGGTGCGGCCGGCGAGCAGGGCCAAGAGGCCGAGATCCTCGTCGCCCCCGACAACGACGGAGGCCGCCGCATCCAAGATGGCCCAGGGATCGGCCGCTCCGATGGTCCATGCCAGGCCCTGGGTTGTAAGCGCCCTGCCCGCGGCCTTCGACCAGTGCGCCTGGGGCAACAGCACACCGATGCGCCCGGCGCCGGCAAGATCGAGGGCGAAACGCACACGCTCTCTCACTTGAACTTCACTGTCAGCCTTGACCACCAGGTCGATCGTCGAGGGCCAAGCCGGCCGCCCGGCCCAAAATTCTCCGCCGACACGCAGGCGAACAAGATTCGTCATCAGATCGGCGATGCGGGCGGGGGCCTCGCTGGCGCCCGACGGCATATCCAGCAAGGCGCGCTCGATCCATGCGCCGCCCGCGCCGGGCCTGGCCGGCGCTGCGGTTTCACTCAGTCGCAGCCGGGACCGGCCAAAACGCGGCCCGCGCAGCACACCCGGGGTAAGGCGCAGATCGGGCGTCCGCGCAAAGCGCCCCGTGCGCGTCGGTGCATGTGCGTTCGTCGACACCAACCGCGACCTCAAATCCAGCGAACCCGCACGCCACTTCCCGCCGGGCCACAGCTGGCCAAGCCGCCAACTGCTACATTCGCGGACAACTACAACATTACCGGGGATTGGTTACAGCGAAAAACGACCTTTTAACGGTGAAGCTTGGCCGATCCTCTTTCCCAAGAGGCGCCGGCGCCACAGGCGCTTGCCGTATCACATTGCTTTAATGACATTTATTTCACCAGAATGTCGCAAAGGGCCCTGAAATGGCCAAAATTGCGCCCGAACCGACCTCTGCCGCGATGCTTGTTTATCGAGCAAATACGGCCTTTGGCGTAGCTTTACAACCAAGGCGGCCTGGAAAAACTCACGCGTAGATTGCATACCGGTTCCAGCAGACTCTAATCGCGCATCTTACCCTCCAAGGCTGTCGAATCGCTGGGCGGCCGCCTGTCCAAAACGTAACTGTCCGACCACCCGACGCCCGGATATGATTCAGCGGGTCCGCCGGCCGTGACAGCCATGCCGAGCCTCACGCGCCGCGGTCAAAGTTTGGCCGCGCCCTCGGCATAGAGCCGCGGCGAAGAGCGGATGTTCACGTCGGTCGCGGACAAAGATCGGTTGGCCATGCGGGTCCTGGTGGAGAGCAAAGCGTGATTCCTGCATTGGCCCTGGGCCTGGCGATCTCCGGCCTGCCCGACGTGTCCAACCTCAACAATGTTCGGCGCGAACCGACCATCACCTATGTGGACCGTTCGGGCGTGACCATCGGCATGCGGGGCGGACGCTATGGGCCGCCGGTCGATCTGGATCGGTTGCCGGCCTATGTCCCGGCCGCGTTCGTGGCCATCGAGGACCGCCGGTTCTATGAGCACTGGGGCTTCGATCCGGTGGGCATGGCCCGCGCCCTGACCGCCGACCTGGCCCGCGGGCGCACCGCCGAGGGCGCTTCGACCATCACCCAGCAACTGGCCCGCAACCTGTTCCTGACGCCGGACCAGACCCTGGACCGCAAGGCGCAGGAAATCGCCCTGGCGGTGATGATCGAGCAGAAATACACCAAGAAGCAGATCCTGGCCCTCTATCTCAGCCGGGTCTATTTCGGCGACGGCGCCTATGGCCTGGAGGCCGCCGCCCAGCGTTATTTCAACAAGCCGGCCGCGAAGCTGAGCATAGCCGAGGCCGCGACCCTGGCCGGGGTGCTCAAATCTCCGACCCACTATAACCCCGCCGACGCCCCTGAGCGCTCGGCCGAGCGTGCGACCATCGTGCTCAGCAAGATGGTCGAGATCGGGGCCATCACCCCGGCCCAGCAGCACAAGGCCCTGGCCCACCCGATCAAGGTCTATAGCTCGGCGACCTCGGCTTCGGCGGAGTATTTCGTCGACTGGGTCGACGCCCAGACGCGCCAGATGGTCGGCCAGCCCAAGCAGGACATGGTGGTCGAAACCACCCTGGACCTGTCCCTGGACGAAATCGCCGCCAAGGCCGCGCAGGCGGTGGTCGCCCGCAATCAGAAACTGGGCGTCGAGCAGGCGGCCCTGGTCTCTCTCGACGGGGCCGGGCGCGTGCGCGCCATGATCGGCGGGGTCAATTATGGCGACAGCCAGTATAATCGCGCCGTATCGGCCCATCGACAGGCCGGTTCGTCGTGGAAGCCGTTCGTCTATCTGACCGCCATGGAAGCCGGCGACACCCCGGAAATGCAGGTGGTCGACGAGCCGGTGACCATCAATGGCTGGTCGCCGCGCAACTATGAAAGCGACTTTCGCGGCCCCTTGAGCCTGCAAGACGCCCTCGCCCACTCGATCAATACGGTGGCGGCGCGGCTGGCGGACCAGGTGGGGCGCAACACTGTCGCCCAGACCGCGCGCCGCCTGGGAATAAGCTCGCCGATCAATACCGATCCGGCCATGGCCTTGGGCACCACCCAGGTGACGCCGCTGGAAATGGCCCAGGCCTATTCCGCCTTCGCCGATGGCGGCGCCCAGGCCACAGCCTATGGCGTCGAGCGCATCCGCATCGGCGGCAAGCTGGTCTATCAGCATCGCGCCGAGGCTCATCCCCAGGTGATCGCCAATCCGGCCTTGAGCGAAATGAACCAGATGCTGAGGGCGGTGGTCGCCAGCGGCACCGGGGTGCACGCGGCCATTCCCGGCTATGACCTGGCCGGCAAGACGGGCACCACCTCCGACTATAAGGACGCCTGGTTCTGCGGGTTCACCGGCGGGTTCACCACCGTGGTCTGGGTCGGGCGGGACAACGCCACGCCGATGATCCGCGTCAGCGGGGCCGGCGCGCCCAGCGAGCTGTGGCGCAGCTATATGACCGCCGCCTTGCCGAGGGTGCAGGCCCAGGCGATCCCGCCCGGCCCGCCTCCGCCGGCGCCCGTCCTGCCGCCGCCACCGCCGATCGATGTGGCGACGGCGCCGGTCGATCCGTATGGCGCTCCGCCAGCGGCGCCGTCCCCAGCGCCGCCGGAGCGCCCCTGATCCGCTAGCCTGGCGCCGCCAGGTCCCCTCCCCTAACCTGTGGCCGCGCAGACCATCGCGCGCCGCAAGGGGACGCCATGACCAGGATTCTCGCCATCCACGCCCATCCCGACGACATCGAGACCCTGGCGGCCGGGACCCTGGCCCTGTTGGCCGGGCAGGGCCACGCCATAACCATCGTCACCCTGACCGCGGGCGATTGCGGCTCGGCCGAGGCCGGTCCCGAGGAGACCGCGCGAACCCGCCAGGACGAAGCGGCCCGCGCGGCGGCGATGATCGGGGCGGACTATGCCTGCGCCGGCTTCGGCGATCTGGCAGTGTTCAATGACGACGGCTCGCGGCGCCGGGTCACCGAACTGGTGCGTTGGGCCAAACCCGATCTGGTGCTCACCGCCGCGCCGGTGGACTATCACCCCGACCATGAAGCCGCGAGCCTGCTGGTGCGCGACGCCTGTTTCGCCGCCTCGGCCGCCAATTATCGAACGGGTCCCTCGGCGCCGCTGCCGGCGATCCCGCACCTCTATTTCGTCGACCCGATCGGCGGCCGCGACCGCGACGGCAAGCCCGCAGCACCGGACTTCGCCGTGGACATCAGCGCCCTATTCGAGACCAAGCGGCGCATGCTGGCCGCTCACGAAAGCCAGAAGGACTGGCTGCTGAAGCAGCATGGCATCACCGACTATGTGGACGCCATGGCCGCCTGGTCGAAGAAGCGCGGGCGCGACTTCCAGGTCGCCTATGCCGAGGGCTTTCGGCAATACAGAAACACGCCCTATCCCAGCAGCCCGCTGCTGCAGACCCTGGTCGGGGCGGCCCTGCTGGCTCCAGCCGCCTGAACCGCTCCGCCGGGCCTATTTCGACATTATGTTCAGCACCGCCAGGCTCATGGCCTCGACGCCGGTGCGAATCGACGGCTCAGGGATGGGCGCGAAATAGGGCGAGTGGTTGGCCGGCACGGGCTTGCCGCTGGCCCTGGCCTCGGCCAGCGCCTTCGGGTCGAGCCCGCCGATGGAGAAATAGGTCGAGGGAACCCCAGCCAGGATGAATTCGGAATAGTCCTCGCTGGCCGCGCCCGGCGCCGGCAGCATGATCGCCCGGTCGCCGAACGCCGCCTTGAACACCCGGCCGGTCCGCTCCGTCAGGGCGGCGTCATTGACCACGGCCTTGCCCCCCTCGACGATCGAAACCTCGGCGGGCGGCGCGCCAGCGATCAGGGCCACGCCGCTGGCCGTCCGCTCGATCCCCGCCACCATCCTGGCCCGCACCCCCGCGTCATAGGTGCGGATGGTGCCGCGCAGTTCGGCGCTGTCGGGGATGACATTGCCGGCATTGCCGGCCTGGATCGAGCCGATGGAGATGACGCCGAACTGGGCCGGGTCCTTTTCGCGGCTGATCACGCTTTGCACATCGACGATGAACCGGGCCGCCTCCATGATCGGGTCGATGGTCAGGCTGGGCATGGAGCCATGCCCGCCGCGGCCGTGGAACACCACGCCAAGCTCGTCGGAGTTGGAGCTGATCACACCGGCCTTATATTCCACCTCGCCGAAGGCGCTGGGCCCCACATGCAGGGCGAAGCCGTAGTCCGGCTTGGGAAAGCGGGTGAACAGGCCGTCGTCGATCATCGACTTGGCGCCGGCGACCATCTCCTCTGCCGGCTGGCCGATGAACATCAAGGTTCCGCTCCAGCGGCCCTTCATCGCCACCAGGGCGCGAGCGGTTCCGACCCAGGCGGCCATGTGGATGTCGTGGCCGCAGGCGTGGGCGACGAAGGTTTCACGGCCCTTGTAGGTTTGCCTGGCCGTGCTGGCATAGGGCAGGCCGGTCTTTTCCTGCAACGGCAGGGCGTCCAGCTCGGTGCGCACCAGAACCACCGGGCCTGGACCATTGCGGTAGAGGGCGACAAGGCCGGTCTTACCGACCCCTTCGGTGACCTCGAAGCCCAGCCCACGCATCTCCTTGGCCAGCAAGGCGGCGGTGCGAGTCTCCTGGAAGCCCAGCTCGGGATGGCTGTGAATGTCTTTGTAGAGGGCGTCCAGATGCGGGTAGTCGGCGTCCAGCTCCCGATCGACCACGGCCTTGGCGGCCGGCGCGTCCAGGGCGACGGCCAGGCTGGGCGCGACTGAGACAAGCATCAGGGCGGCGGTTGCGGCCAGGCCTGCGCGCCGGACAAGGGTCGATGAACGGGTCATGGTCGGCGACAGTCTCCGGTGACTTAACGTGAAGCTAGGGCTGGGTTCGCATTTACGACGGCGCGATCCAAGCGCAAACAGAGGATGCAGCCGCCGAACCCGCGGAAGGCCAAACGGCGGCGGGATAGTGCGCCCCAATCCTCGCCCGCCAAGCTTCTATTGTGTGCCCCGCGCCACACCCACGCCTATTCGATATCGCGCCTAATGCATTCGGGCGTCACGGCGCCCATCTCAATTCCCGAAGCACGAGGGACAGGCCGGGATTCGCCCGGCCGTTGGGTCCCTCACGGAGTAACACCTATGGCTGCGTCACATCTGACCGCGGTTCCGAACGGCGCCGAGTCGATCAATCTCACCGGCAATATCACCGGCGAAATCCATGATCTGGGCCGGGACATCGAGACCGGCGCCCAGCGCATACGCCGCCTGCAGAGCGAAGCCCGCATGCTGGCCCGCGAACAGCTGGACGCCTTCGCCAAAGATCTGAACGCCCTGGCCGCCCGCGCCGCCGAGATCGCCGAAGGCGGCGAAGTCTATCCGGTCGGCGCGCGCGAACTGGCGTCGAGAATGGCCGACGACCTGCCGCAGAAGGCCCAGCTGATGATGGCGATCACCATTCGCTCAGCCCTGAGCTAACACTGCGTTCGATCCGATCGCGCGAGTGGGCGCGCTGAGCGCCCTCATCCGTCCATCCGCAGCACCACCTTGACGCAATCCCCCCGGTGCTGGGCCTCGATCGCCTCATTGATCTGAGCCAACGGGTAGGCGCGGATCAGTTTTTCCAGCGGCAGGCGGCCGGCGCGCCAGTGGGCGATCAGGTCTGGAATGAAGGCGTCCGGATCGCTGTCGCCCTCGATAATGCCCCGGACCGTCTGGCCAAGGGTCAGCACAGTCCCAAGGTCTCCTGGCATGGGCGTGCCCGAAGGCGGAATGCCGACGATGCCGAACACCCCCTTGGGCGCCAGGCAGGCCATGGTCGCCGTCAGAATCTCCGGCCGACCGGTGGTGTCGAAGGCGTAGTCGACGCCGAGCGGGCAGATGGCGCGCACGGCGGCGGAAAGATCGCCGCTGGCGGCCGGATCGATCGCATGGGTCGCGCCCAGCTCCAGCGCCAAGGCCCGGCGCGCCGCGTGCGGTTCCAGCACGATGATGGCGCCGCAGCCTTGGATCGCCGCGCCCATCACCGCCGACAAGCCGACCGCGCCGCCGCCCAGGATCAACAGGGACGAGCCCGCCTTGGCGGCCAGGGCCAGAATCACGCCGCCCGCCCCGGTCTGCACGCCGCAGCCCAGGGGTGCGGCGATCTCAAACGGAATGTCGTCAGGCAGTTTCAGCACATTGCGCTCATAGGCCAGGGCGTAGGTGGCGAAAGAGGACTGGCCGAAGAAGTTGGACGAGACCGCGGCCTCATCCTGCCGGATCGCCTTGGAGCCGTCCGGGCGCATGCCGATATAGTTCAGCGCCGGCATGGAATAGCAGTAGGCCGGATCGCCGCTCAGGCATCGGGCGCACTGGCCGCAGGAGCGGAAGGTGATCGCCACCCGATCGCCGGGGGCGACCTTGGTGACGGCCGAGCCGACGCTGTCCACCACCCCGGCGCCTTCGTGGCCCAGCACGGCCGGCAGGGTGAAGGGCATGGCCCCGTCCCGCGCCACCAGATCGGTGTGGCAGACCCCCACGGCGGCGATGCGCACGCGGATCTCGTCGGCGCGCGGCTCGTCCAGTTCGACGCTCTCGATGGAAAACGCGCCGCCGGCGGTGCGCGCCAAGGCTGCTGTTACCTTCATGATCCGCTCCCAAATCGCGCCTGTGGTTCGCGCCTGCCGCAATGGACGGCCAAGCGACCCTACGTCGGTCAAGGCCGGAAAACGATCCTGGCGCCGATCAGGCCATTGGCTGCCCCACCGACAACCTCGATAAAGGGGGATAAGACCGACGGCGACAGTCGCCCAAAGCGGCGGCCCAAGACCGAAACGACCTCAGGGAGAAACAAACATGGCCATCGATTTCGAGATTCCGCCGGAGGCCAAGGCCGTCCGGGAAAAGGTGCGCCAGTGGGTGCATGACGAATGCATCCCCGCGGAAAAGAAGCTTCTGGAGGGCGCCGACTATAAGCCTCTGCTGGGCGAATTGCGGACCAAGGCGCGGGCTCAGGGCCTGTGGTGCCCGTTCATCCCCACCGAGCACGGCGGCATGGGCCTGGGCCCCCTGGCCAACGCCCTGGTGCAGATGGAGCTGGGCGAAAGCTATCTGGGCGCCCTGTCCATGAACACCCAGGGACCTGACGACGCGACCATGATGACCCTTCTGGCCCACGGCACCGACTATCAGAAGGAAAAATTCCTCAAGCCGCTTTTGAACGGCGACAAGCGCATCTGCTATTCGATGACCGAAAAGGCCGCCGGCGCCGACGCCACCGGCATGCAGACCCGGGCGATCAAGGACGGCAACGAAAACTATGTGCTGAATGGCGAAAAGTGGTTCTCCAGCGCCGCCAGCGTCGCCGACATCGCCCTGGTCATGGCCAAGACCGATCCGGACGCCCCGCGCCACCAGCAGTTCTCAACCTTCATCGTCGAGCTGCCCAATCCTGGCTATCGCATCATCCGCGACATCGGGACCATGGCGGCCGAGGGGCCGTTGAGCCATATCCTGGGCGGGGGTCATTCCGAGATCGAAATCAAGGACCTGGTGGTCCCGGCCGAGAACCTTCTCGGCGGCGAAGGCAACGGCTTCAACATGGGTCAGCACCGCCTGGCCTATGGCCGCCTGCGCCACGGCATGCACAATGTGGCCATGGCCCAGCGCGCCCTGGATCTGGCGGCGGCTCATGTCACCAAGCGCTCGACCTTCGGCAAGAAGCTATCGGACCGGCAGGGAGTGCAGTGGATGTTGGCCGACTGCGCCAGCGAGCTCTACATGGCCCGGCTGATGCTGCTGCACATCGCCTACAAGGCCGAAAAGGGCCTGGACCTGCGGCAGGAAAATTCCATCGCCAAGGTTTTCCTGGCCCACATGGTGCACAAGGTGGTCGACACCGCCATCCAGCTGCACGGCGCCCTCGGCTATTCCACCGACACCCCCCTGGCCCGCTGGTACACCCATATCCGCTCTCAGCGCCTGGTGGACGGGCCGGACGAGGTTCACCGCTGGACGGTGGGTCGCAACGTGATCAAGGCGTTCGAGCGCGACGGCACGACCGCGGCGGCGGCGGGCGGCGACCTGATCTAGAGCTATTACCAATGGCCTTTGAGTTTGACCGATGGTGTAGGTTTTTTTCGTCATGGCCGGCGTATGCCGGCCATCCATGCCGTGAACGAATGGGTGAGACCATGGGCGTGGGACTCATCCTGAAGGCTTGGTGCGGCTTGAGCTTCACGGCATAGGTCACCGCGACGAGCGCGGTGAGGACGGCGATGGATGGAGAGAATCCTCAGCGGTCAGTCTCAAAGATCGCTGCTCTAGGCGGGGGCTATTCCCCCCAGGCGCGATAGACGGCGGCGAGTTCCGCCGTCAGCTTGCCTTCGAGGCTGCATTTGGACCTGAACCGGACGCCCAGTTCGCCGCCGCTGCGCCAGATCATCTCGACATCGATGACTGAGCGCTCAGCGTGCCAGATAAGGTAGAAGCTCGCCGGCAGATGGTCGGCCTGCTCGGTGCGGATCCGGGCGCCGGCGTCGCTGAGGTCCACGACCAGACAGCCGAGCGTGGTCAGGGCGTCGCCATGGACGATCGTCGCCTTAAAGCGGGTCTTGCGCCGCGGCGCTTCGCGCCGGTCGACGAAGTCGGACGGATCCGCTTCGGCTCGGCGCTTAGGTCTGTCGGTTACATAGGCCATCGCCGCACTATAGACGCGAGACAGTTTCCCGTGCGTGAACGAAAACGCGGCTGATTGACGCCGCTATCCCGGGGCGCAACGCCCTATGACTTGCGCCCCTTGGCTTAGGACCTAAGGCTTAAAAAACATTGTTCGACGATGTTATAGGCTGAGCCGTTCAGTCCTTGGCGCGTTCGACGTAGGAGCCATCCTCGGTCATGACCACGATGCGGGTCCCGGGCGTGATATAGGCGGGCACCATGGTGCGCATGCCATTGACCAATATGGCCGGCTTGTACGAGCCAGAGGCGGTCTGGCCCTTCACGGCCGGTTCGGTTTCGGCGATCTCCAGGGTCACCCGCGCCGGCAGCTCCAGGGCGATGGCGATGTCGTTGTGGGTCGACAGCATCACGGCCATACCATCCTGCAGATAGGCCGCCAGGTCGCCGACCACGTCCGGGGTCACCACGACCTGATCGTAGTTCGCCGGATTCATGAAGTGATACCCTTCGGCGTCCTGGTAGAGAAAGGTGTGTTCGCGCTCGTCGACAAAAGCCTTTTCCACCGTCTCGGTGGTGCGGTAGCGCTCGGACACCTTCACCCCATCGGCGATGCGGCGCATGTCGAGCTGGGTGACCGGCGTGCCCTTGCCCGGATGGATGTTCTGGATGTTCAAAACCACATAGAGCTTGCCGTCGACATCAACGACGCTGCCCTTTCTGAGCGAGCTGGCCGAGACTTTCACGTGTCAAATTCCTTATAGGCTCGCCCGGCCGCCTGGCGCCCGCGAGTCTGTTTCATCGTTGAAGTTCCCGCGCACCTATACGATTGGCGCTAAGATCGCCAGCCGTCTTCGCCGCCGGATCCGTTCCCGCCCTGTCCTGAAGGTCTTCGCCCCTTTGCTGAGCCCCCCTCCCTCGCCCTGGTGGCGGCCGGAAATCCACCAGGACCGTCGCCCGTTCCTGATGGCGCGCAACCGTATCTCCGCGGCGGTGCGCCGCTGGTTCGACGCCGAAAACTTCGTCGAGGTGGAGACGGCGGCCTTGCAGGTCTCGCCCGGCAATGAGGCCCATCTGCACGCCTTCGCCACCGAGGCGATCAGCATGGCGGGCGCGCGCACCCCGCTCTATCTGCGCACATCCCCGGAATTCGCCTGCAAGAAGCTGCTGGCGGCCGGCGAGGCGCGTATCTTCGATTTCGCCCGGGTCTGGCGCAATCGCGAGCGCGGCCCATTGCATCATCCGGAATTCACCCTTCTGGAATGGTATCGCGCCGACGCGCCCTATGAGGTGCTGATGCAGGACTGCGCGGCCTTGCTCGCCCTGGCCGCGGACACGGCGGGGACCAGCCGGCTCATCTATAAGGATCATGCGATCGATCCCCACGACACGCCCGAGCGGGTGACGCTGGCCGAGGCGTTCGACCGGTTCGCCGGCCTGGATCTGCTGGCGACGGTGCAGGCGGACGGCGATACGGATCGCGGCCTTTTGGCTGAAACGGCCCGGGGCGCCGGTGTGCGGGTGTCCGACGACGACAGCTGGACCGATATCTTCAGCCGCGTCCTGGTTCAGAAGATAGAGCCGCACCTGGGATTGGAGCGCGCCACCATCCTTTGCGAATATCCGATCTGCGAGGCGGCCCTCGCCCGACCAAAAGCCTCCGACCCACGCGTGGCCGAGCGTTTCGAGCTCTATGCCTGCGGCGTCGAACTGGCCAACTGCTTCGGGGAGCTGACCGACCCGGTCGAACAGCGCCGGCGGTTTCAGCTGGAGATGGATGAAAAGGCGCGGGTCTATGGCGAGCGCTACCCGCTCGACGAAGATTTTCTGGACGCCCTGGGGCAAATGCCGGCGGCCAGCGGCGCGGCGCTCGGCTTCGACCGGCTGGTGATGCTGGCCACCGGGGCGGCCAGAATCGATCAGGTCTTGTGGACCCCGCTGGCGGCGACCGGGTGACAGCCCGGCTTGTTCCTCATCTCTGGTTGGGCCATAGACCGCGGCCCTAAAGGATGCCTCGATTGACCTTCGCCAAGCCCCTCCGCACGCCGCAAGCCCTGGCCGATGCTGGCCTGATCGCGGCCGAGCGCTTGCCGGCCCTGGAGCGTGTGGCCGAGCGATACGCCCTGGCCATCACCCCCGCCATGGCCGAACTGATCGACGCCGCCGATCCCGCCGATCCCATCGCGCGCCAGTTCCTGCCGCGCCTGGAAGAGCTGGACGCCTTGCCTGGGGAGGCGGCCGACCCGATCGGCGATATCGTCAAGAGCCCCCTGGACGGCATCGTCCACCGCTATCCCGACCGGGTGCTGCTGAAACTGACCCACACCTGCGCGGTCTATTGCCGGTTCTGTTTTCGCCGCGAGGTGGTCGGGCCGGCCGGGCTGGGCAATCTGTCGGCCGAGGCCTTGGACGCAGCCCTGGCCTATATCGCCGGGCGTCCGCAGATCTGGGAAGTGATCCTGACCGGCGGCGACCCCCTGGTCTTGTCGCCGCGGCGCCTGAGCGAGGTCATGGCCCGCCTGGCCGCGATCGAGCACGTCAAGGTCGTCCGCTTCCACACCCGCATGCCGGTGGTCGAACCCGCCTCGGTCACCGACGACCTGGTCGGGGCCCTGAAATGCGCAGGCAAGGCGGTCTATGTCGCCCTGCACGCCAATCATCCGCGCGAACTGACCCCCGCCGCCCGCGCCGCCTGCGCCCGTCTGGTCGACGCCGGCCTGCCCATGATCGGCCAGACCGTGCTGCTGGCGGGGGTCAATGACGACGCCGAGGTTCTGGGCCAGCTGTTCCGGGCCATGGTCGAGGCCCGGATCAAGCCCTACTACCTGCACCAGGGCGATTTCGCGCCCGGCACCGGCCATTTTCGCACCAGCCTCGCCCAGGGCCAGGCCCTGATGCGCAGTCTAAGGGGCCGCCTGTCGGGCCTGTGCCAGCCGACCTATGTGCTGGATATCCCCGGAGGCCATGGCAAGGCGCCGGTAGGGCCTGGATATTTGTCCGGCGAGCCCGAGGGGCATATGTTCGTAGAGGACCCGAATGGGGCTCTGCACCCCTATCCGCCCAGTAGCGACGGTCATGGCGCGCAGGCGGCCCCGACCACTAAACGAAGCCTTTAAGGTTTGACTGAACCAGCACCGTTCCACCAAGGCCCGCTCTTCCCGGCGAAGGCCGGGATCCAGATCATAAGGTACGATCTTTGGCCGTTAAAAGGGAAATCCTTGGCTTTGCGCTGGCTCTTCGCCATCTGGATCCCGGCATTCGCGCATAGGCGCTAAATTAGGCTGAGGCGGTCGACTCTACCTTCTCCCATGGGGAGGGGCCCGTTCGCGAAGCGAAGGGGAGGATGAGGGGATAAGGTCTCTCATATCCATCCTGAAAAACCGCAACCCCTCACCCTCCCACGCCTTTGGCGCGGGCCCCTCCCTCTCCCTTCGGGCGAGGTGTTTCTTGGCCAGGCTCCTAACTTAGCGCCT
>FTIF01005317.1_pt1 | contig 16008 bp, 14 predicted proteins | sample 1658001 | NCBI WGS metagenome assembly FTIF01 (sample SAMEA3914789, study PRJEB12502) | metagenome | biome: forest; material: soil | place: Canada | collected 2011-07-03 | depth 0.3 m | reverse complement strand
GAGCGTAGCGAAGAATCTGGCCGCACCCCCTCTGAAGCTGCGCTGCGTGCGCTTGCGCGCGTGCCGGATCCTCCTGACGCCTGGACGAAGTTTTTCGCCTCCGGCGACCTACTTCTTGTCAACAGCGCCAAGAAGTAACCAAGAAACGCCGCCCCAATGTCTGCGCCGATCAATCGCTGACGCGATTGCTCGGTCCCCTGCGCTTCTCGGCCGAGGTGGGCGTTTTAGACAGGCCATCCCTGGCCTGTCTGAAACGGCTTCTGCATCCCTGCCTCGCCCGCATCTGCGCGCGGCTATTCCATCTCGTCCTGCGAGGCTCGGCGCAGCCAGACGGGGGACATCAAAAGCGTAGAAAGCAAGTCGCAAAAAAATTTGGATACTTCAACACGGCTTCAACTCCCGCAAGCTATTTCTTCCGGCTAGATAGCGCATTCCATCCTCGGTAGCTTTGCTTTTGATTCCTGCTTTTTGCCCCCACTGCGAGCAAAAAGCGCAGGGTACCGATCAATCGCGGTAGGTGACTGGTCGGCATAAACATCGGGGCGGCGCTTTTTTGGCCACTTTCTTGCTGCTGGAGACAAGAAAATGACCAGCTTTCAAGGTGGCCGGGTTTCCAGATGGCGCGGTCAATGCCGCGCGCAAGCGTGTACGCTGAAGCTTCAGAGGGGCGGGCGGGTATCCCAAAGGACGCTAAAACCCCTCCCCAGACAATAACGACCTTTATCGTCCTCCCCAACCCTCCTCACCCTCGCGCTTCGCCGCTCATCGGTTCACCGCATGCGTGCCAACAAAAACCCATGGCACACATGGCACGCATGGTGTTTTTCGGTGCTCAAACCGTATGTCGGTGCGCCTCAGACGTTCATCACGATGCTGCCCATTTTCTTGGTCAGTTTGACGTTTTCGCCGTAGTCCACCGGCACGGCGATGATCGCCGGCCCGGGCTGGCTGAACGCTTCCTTCAGCACTTCGGGCAGTTCGCCGGCCTTGCGGATGGTGCGGCCGTAGCAGCCGAAGGCTTGCGCCAGCAGTTCCCAGTTGGGGTTGCCGAAGGCGAGGTCGGAGTGTTTGCCGAATTCGTTCTGCTGCTTCCACTTGATCAGGCCGTACTCGCCGTCGTCCCAGACCATGAAGACCACGTTGAGCTTGAGGCGCACGGCGGTTTCCAGGTCCTGCACGTTCATCATGAAGCCGGCGTCGCCGCAGATGGCCATGACTTTTTCATGCGGGCAGGCGAGCTTGGCGCCGATGGCGCCGGGCAGGGCGAAGCCCATCGAGCAGAAGCCGTTGGAGATGAGCACGGTGTTGGGCTCGTCGCCGGGGTAGTAGCGGCTGATCCACATCTTGTGGGCGCCGACGTCGGACAGGATGATGTCCTTCGGCCCCATGAACGCGCGCACGTCCCACAGGATTTTCTGCGGCTTGACCGGGAAGCCGGTGTCGTCCTTCTCGCAGGCGTGGTCGGCCTGGATCTGCTCGCGCACCTTCTGCCACTTGGAGATGTCGTTCAGGGGCAGGCGGTGGTTGTGGTCCTTTTCCAGGGCGACGTTGATCTGCCACAGCGCGTCGGCGATGTCGCCCACCACTTCGGCGGCCACGGTGTAGTAACTGTCGACCTCGGCGGGCGTGAAGTCGATGTAGACGATCTTCTTGTCCTTGTTCGGGTTCCAGCGCTCCGGCGCGTACTCGACCAGGTCGTAGCCGACGACGATGACCACGTCGGCGGCCTCCATCGCGCGGTTGCCGTAGTCCTTGGCCTGCAGGCCGATGGTGAACAGGTTGTGCGGATCGTTGCGCTTCAGCGCGCCCTTGCCCATGAAGGTGTTGAACACCGGGATGCCGGCCTTGTGCGCCAGGCGCTTGAGCTGCAGCGCGGCGCGCTTGCGCAGGGCGCCGTTGCCGGCGAGGATCACCGGGTTCTTGGCGTGCAGGATCACCTGCAGCGCCTCCTCCACCGCCTTGTGGTCGGCGCCGGGCCGGCGCGTCTTGTAGACGTGCATCGGCACGCCGCTGGTGTGGCGCTCGGCCACGTCCTCCGGCAGTTCGATCACCGTCACGCCGGGCTTCTCGGCTTCGGCCAGCTTGAAGGCCTTGCGCACGATCTCGGGGATCGAGGCGGGATCGATGATGCTCTGCGCCCATTTGCTGATCGGCCGCATCATCGTCACCGCGTCCATGTTCTGGTGGCTTTCCTTGTGCAGGCGCTTGGTCGAGGCCTGGCCGATCAGGGCCACCACCGGGCCGCGGTCCATGTTGGCGTCGGCCAGGCCGGTGACCAGGTTGGTGGCGCCGGGGCCGAGGGTGGACAGGCACACGCCGGCCTTGCCGGTGAGGCGTCCGTAGACGTCGGCCATGAAGGCGGCGGCCTGCTCATGCCGCGTCAGGATGAACTTGATGCTCTTCGAGTCCATCAGCGACATCATCATGTCGGCGTTCTCTTCGCCCGGCACGCCGAAGATGTATTCCACGCCCTCGGCTTCGAGGCATTTGACGAACAGGTCGGTCGCCTTGATCTGGTTCGCGCCCGCGTCTTTCCCGTCGCTCATCGCCGTCTCCCGTTCTCCAGCTGTTTGCCTCTCCCCCTGGGAGAGGCCGCGCCGAAGGCGCGGGTGAGGGGCGCGGGTCCGACGAAGTGCTCACTCCGTCGAACCCGCGTCCCTCACCCCTGCCCCTCTCCCAGAGGGAGAGGGGTACAGAAATCCCGTGAACATCGGCCGACAGCTTGACCCAGCTAGCGCTTCACTTCCGCCGACTTGATCACAATCATCTTGCGCACCTGCATGTCGTGCAGGGTGTAGGGCACGCCGCCGACATTGTGGCCGGAGGTGCGCAGCCCGGCGAAGGGCATCCAGTCGACGCGGAAGGCGGTATGGTCGTTGACCATCACCGCGGAGGCGTCGAGGCGCTGATAGCAGCGCATCGCGGTGTCGATGGACTTGGTATACACCGCCGCCTGGAACGACACCGGCAGGCTGTTGGCGCGGGCGATGGCGTCGTCGATCTTGTCGTAGCCGTAAACGCACACCACCGGGCCGAACACTTCCAGGGTGGAGACGCGCACATCGTCCGGCGGATCGAGCAGCACCGTCGGCGCGTAGCAGGTGTTGGACAGCTTCTCGTGGCCGCACAACACCTTGGCGCCCTTGGCCACGGCCTCGTCGACCCACTCGCCGACGCGGTCCACTTCGGCCGGGTCGATCATCGGCCCGACTTCGGTCTCCGCCACTGTCGGGTCGCCCACTTTGAGCTTGCTCGCCGCATCGGCCAAGGCCTTGGCGAAGCTCTCGGCCTGGCTGCGCTCGACGTAGACACGCTGCACCGACACGCAGACCTGCCCCGCATGATAGAAGCCGCCCTTGGTGACGGAGGCAATGGTCGCCGGCATGTCCGCATCCGCCGCCACGATCACCGGCGCCACGCCGCCATGCTCCAGCGCGCAGCGCGCACCGGGCGCCAGCTGCGAGCGCAGCTTCCAGCCCACCTTGGAGCTGCCGATGAAGCTGAGGAAGGCCACCCGCGGATCGGTCGCCAGCTTGGTCGACAGCTCGTTGTTTTCCGGCAGCAGCGGGATGCACCATTCATCCGGCAGCCCCGCTTCGCGCAGCATCTCGACAAAGCGGAAGCAGGACAGCGGCGTCGCCTTGGCCGGCTTCACGATCACCGGGCAGCCGGCCGCAACGGCCGGGCCGACCTGATGCGTGATCAGATTCAGCGGGTGATTGAAGGCGGAGAGCGCGACGACCACGCCGATCGGCTCCAACTGGGTGAAGGCCAAACGATTGGCGCTGGAAGCGCCGACGTTCATCGGAATCACCTCACCCTGCTGCGTGCGCAAGTGCTCCACCGCGATGCGCACCGAGTCGATGGCGCGCGCCACTTCCACCTTGGAATCGAGCAGCGGCTTGCCGCCCTCGCGCGCCGCCTCGATCGCCAGGTACTCGGCCCGCGCCTTCATCATGCTGGCGGTGCCTTCCAGGATCGAAATGCGCTTGGCCAGCGGCAGCCAGGCGTCGCGGTTGCGATACAGCTTGTGCGCCGTGGCCAGCGCCAGCTCGATGGTCGCCGCGTCGGACGTCGCCACCGTGGCGATGGGCTTGCGGTCGAAGGGGGCTACCACCGTCACATCCGGCGAAGCACTCTTCGCACCCGGCACCTTCAAGGCATACCGTTCCGTAGCCATCGCGCGTCCTTGTTCTGGAGGGGAAGGCCCTCGACTCTAGTAGCCGCTGCCGGATACCGCAACCCCGCAAGAGTGGTGGATCGAGGGGGGCCTTGCCTGGATTGCCTGGTGTGGGACGGTGGGCACGGGCCGCCCTACGATCAGCTCTCCCGCATCTTGCGTCAGCACAGTAGGGCGGCCCGTGGCCGCCGTGCTTCTACCCGCTAGTCCAAATCAAGATCCGGCGACATGTCACACCAATCTGCCGTATAGATGCCCTGTTTCAGATGGCGGTGAAACGTTGAGTGCGGCCAATCCAGCGGCCGCTGCGCCAGTTGATGCTTGACCGGATTCCAATGAATGTAGTCGAAGTGCCTTTGAAAATCGGCTTCGTCGCGGATCAGGTGCTCCCAGAAGCGGTCCTGCCAGACGGACTTGCCGATGGCCTGGGTAGTGAGCCGCTTGATGGTGGACCAGCGCTTGGAGAAATCGGCGTCTCCGTCCGGCAATGTCCAAAGACAATGCAAATGATCGGGGAGCAGCACCCAGGCATCGACGGTGAACGGCCAGCGGGCGCGTGTTATCTCGAACGCGTCACGTAGCGCGCGCCGGACATTTTCGTCTGCTAGCACGGGAGAGCGATTTCGCGACGCCAGCGTGAAAAAGTAGGTGCCCGCCTCGACTCGCGTTCGCACGTAATTCGGCATACCCAATTGTAGGGCGGGCCGTGCCCGCCATGCTCAGCTGGGGGCGGTGCGCAGTGTCCGGTAGTGCGCAGCGGCGGGCACGGCCCGCCCTACAAAAGCTCGGGGCAAACGAACGTCGGAAGTTGTTTCGGTTCACCCACAAAAAAGCCCGGCATCGCCGGGCTTTTCCTGAAGCACGATCCGGCTTACGCCGTCTCGGCCTGTTCCTCTTCGATCGCTTTGCGCAGCTTCTTCATCGCCGCCGATTCGATCTGGCGGATGCGCTCGGCGGAGACGCCGTATTCGTCGCCCAGCTCCTGCAAGCCGGCCTTGCTGCCGTCGCTGAGCCAGCGGCGCTGCAGGATGTCGCGCGAACGGTTGTCGAGCTTGTCCAGGGCGTTGTGCATGCGCGTCTCGCGCCGCTCGGTCCAGTCCTCACGCTCCAGCTCGCTGCTCGGGTCATCCGAGGCGGCCAGGTAGTCCTCCGGCATGTAGCTGGACTCCTCGCCGTCGTCCGGGGAGGCGTTGAAGGAGACGTCGGCGCCGCCGAGGCGGGCTTCCATCTGCAACACTTCTTCCGGCTTGACCTTCAGTTCCTTGGCCAGGGCTTCCACTTCGGCCTGCGTCATCCAGCCCAGGTGGTTCTTGGACTTGCGCAGGTTGAAGAACAGCTTGCGCTGCGCCTTGGTGGTGGCGATCTTGACGATGCGCCAGTTCTTCAGGATGTATTCGTGGATCTCGGCCTTGACCCAGTGCACGGCAAAGGAGATCAGGCGCACGCCGACGTTCGGGTCGAAGCGCTTGACCGCCTTCATCAGGCCGATATTGCCTTCCTGGATCAGGTCGGACAGCTGCAGGCCGTAGCCCATGTAACCGCGGGCGATATGCACCACGAAACGCAGGTTGGACAGCACCAGCTGCTGGGCGGCACCTAGATCGTGCTCGTCGTGCAGGGCGTGGGCCAGGCGCGTCTCTTCCTCCGGGGTCAGCAACGGCACGCGGCTGACGCTCTGGATATAGGCATCCAGGCTGCCGGACAACGGCATCGGCAGGCTGGTAGGCCGAACAGCTAGGGCGGTGTTGCTCATTTTGCTCATGACCCCCTGATTTTATCAGGCTTGAACAGCATTGGCACTCGGATGATTGGAGTGCCAAAACCTTGAAAAGTTCAGCCTATGGCTGCACAAACTGGGGCCTTCCCGGCACCGTTCAAGGGCTGCCCGGGAAACATGCAAGTTTCGGGTCAGGTCGCCGGCTCAATGTGGCGCAGGTGGCGGGATACAGCCCAAAAGGCCCCCAGCCAGCCCAGCCCCAGCCCGGCGGCGAACACACCCAGGGCGGCGTCCAGGGACAGGCCCTGCAGGGTCGCCTGAGTGTCATATAGACCGGCCAGCTGCCGTGCCGGTTCCACCAGGGAGATGACTCCGGCCTGGACCAGCAGGCAGGCCAGGATGCCGCCGGTGAAGCCGTACCACAGGCCGGTATAGAGGAAAGGCCGGCGGATATAGCTGTCGGGGGCGCCGATCAGCTTCATCACCTCGATTTCGTCGCGGCGGTTCTCGATATCCAGGCGGATGGTGTTGCCGACCACGATCAGCACCGCCAGGGCCAGGGCGCTGGCGATCATCAGCACCGCCCGTTGCACCAGGGCCAGGATGGCGTAGAGGCGCTGCAGCCACTTCTCGTCCAGCTTGGCCTGCGCCACCTCGGGCAGGGTGGCGAGGTCCTTCAGCAGGGCCTCGGTCCTGGCCTGCGGCAGCTTGGCGTTGGGGGTGACCACGATGGTCGCCGGCAGCGGGTTGTCCTTGAGGATGTCCAGGGCCTCGCCGAAGCCGGAGAAGCTGCGGAACTCCTCCAGCGCCTGCTCGCGCGAGATGTAGCGCGCGCTGCTCACGCCGGGCCGCCGGGTGATGTCGTGCGCCAGCTCGGCGCCGCGCTCGGCGCTGACCTCGTCGTTGAGGAACAGCGAGGCGCGCAGCGAGCCCTGCAGGCTGTCGCCGGCCTGGCCGAGGTTGGCCACCAGGGTGTTGAGGCCGGCCGGCAGGGCCAGGGTGATGCCGATGACGAAAGCAGTCAGCAAGGTGCCGATTGGGCGGCGCGCCAGGGCCGACAGGGTGCTGCTGATGGCGCGCACGTGGTCCTGCGTCATCTTCTCCAGCCAGGACGGCTGGTGGGCGACGCGCCTGGGGTTGGGTTTGGCGGGTTTAGCCGAAGTCATGGGTCTTGTCCATGAGTTCGGACTTGCGCCGTTCCTCCAGGCTGCCGTGCTCGATGTGGATCACCCGGTGCGGCAGCCGGCTGATCAGACTGATGGCATGGCTCGCCACCAGCACGCTGACGCCGACCTCGTTGAAGCGCATGAACAGCGCCATCACGTCCATCGCCAGCTGCGGGTCGAGGTTGCCGGTGGGCTCGTCGGCCAGCAGCAGCGGCGGCTTGGCCACCACCGCGCGGGCAATGCCGACGCGCTGCTGCTCGCCGCCGGAGAGGGTCAGCGGATAGGCTTTTTCCTTGGACAGTAGGCCCACCGCGTCGAGCGCGGCGCGCACCCGGCGGCCGATGTCGTCGCCGCTGTGGCCGCGGATCAGCAGCGGCAGCGCCACGTTGTCGAACACCGTGCGCTCGTTGAGCAGGCTCGGGTTCTGGAAGATCACGCCGATCTGGCGGCGGAACGCCGGGATATGGCGGCGCTTGATGTCGGCCAGGTTCTTGCCCTCCACCACCACCTGGCCGCGGGTGGCCCGCGCCAGCAGCGTGGTCAGGCGCAGCAGGGTGCTCTTGCCCGAGCCGGAAGGCCCGGTGAGGAAGGCCATCTCGCCCTTGCCCAGGGTGAAGCTCACGTCCGAGATGATCTCGGGGCCGCCGCCGTAGCGGTGGCTGACGCGATGGAAGTGGATGATGTCGGCCATTGACGCTTTTTTTGATCTGCGGTGCTGCGGACGATGACCCGGCATCCGGGCCGGCATGCGGCAAAGAATAGCAACCCGGCGGCAACTTCGTTAAGCGGTAACGCTGCTCCGGCTCAGCCGATCAGCGCATCCACGTAAGCCTCGGCGTCGAATGGCTCCAGGTCGTCGATCGCCTCGCCCAGCCCGACGAAGCGGATCGGCAGCGCCAGGCGCCGCGCGATCGCCAGCAGCACGCCGCCCTTGGCGGTGCCGTCGAGCTTGGTGATGGTGATGCCGGTGAGGCCGATCGCTTCGTGGAACTGCACCGCCTGATTCAGCGCATTCTGACCGGTCGTGGCGTCCACCACCAGCATCACCTCGTGCGGCGCGTAGGCGTCGTGCTTCTGCACCACGCGCTTGATTTTGCGCAGCTCGTCCATCAGGTGGCTCTGCGTGTGCAGGCGCCCGGCGGTGTCGGCGATGACCAGGTCGGCGCCGCGGCTCTTGGCCGACTGCACCGCGTCGTAGATCACCGAGGCCGAGTCGGCGCCGGCGCCTTGCGAGATCATCGGCACCCCGGCGCGCACCGCCCAGGTATTGAGCTGCTCCACCGCCGCGGCGCGGAAAGTGTCGCCGGCGGCCAGCAGCACCTGGCGGCCGTCGTTCTTGAAGCGCGCCGCCAGCTTGCCGATGGTGGTGGTCTTGCCGACGCCGTTGACTCCGGCGACGAACAGCACGTAAGGCTTGATGAAGGGGGGGATCACCAGGGGCTTGGCGATCGGCAGCAGGATCTCCAGCAGCAACTGCTTCAGCGCCGCGCGCAGCTGCGCCTCGTTCTTGATGCGGCCGGCGCGCAGCTCGGCGCCGAGCCGGTCGGTCAGCCAGGAGGTGACCTCGATGCCGGCGTCCGCCAGCAGCAGGCGGTCGCCCAGCTCGTCGATGGCGTCTTCCTTCAGCACATCGGCCGTGAACAGGCGGCCGAGGTCGTAAGTCAGCCAGGAATCACCGCGATTGATGCCCTTGCGGAATTTGGCGATCAGCCCCGCGTTGTCGGTCATCGGGCGGCCAGCTCCGCAAACGTCTCGCGGGCAGCGACCACGGTGGCGGCGATCTCGTTCGGCCCGTGCGCGGCCGAGACGAAGCCGGCCTCGTAGGTGGAAGGCGCCAGGTAGACGCCGCGGCCGAGCATGCCGTGGAAGAAGCGCTTGAACGTCTCCGCATCGCAGGCCATGACTTCGGCGAAGCTGCGCACCGCCGCCGCCTTGGTGAAGAACAGCCCGAACATGCTGCCGACCTGCACCGTGGTGAACGGCACCCCGGCGATCTGCGCCGCTTCGCGCAGGCCGATCAGCAGGGTGCGGGTGGCCTCCTCCAGCCGCGCATACAGCGCCTCGTCGTCGAGCTGGCGCAGCAGCGCCAGCCCGGCCGCCATCGCCAGCGGATTGCCGGACAGGGTGCCTGCCTGGTACACCGGCCCCACCGGGGCCAGCTTTTGCATGATGTCGCGGCGGCCGCCGAAGGCGCCCACCGGCAGGCCGGCGCCGATGATCTTGCCCAGCGTCACCAGGTCCGGCGTGATGCCGTAGAGGCCGGCGGCGCCGTGTGGATGGACGCGGAAGCCGGTCATCACCTCGTCGAAAATCAGCAGCGCGCCGTGCGCGGTGCAGATGCGCCGCAGCCCTTCGAGGAAGCCGGGCGCGGGCGGGATGCAGTTCATGTTGCCTGCAACCGGCTCGACGATGATGCAGGCGATGCGGTCCGGGTAGGCCTGGAAGGTGCGCTCCACCGAATCCAGGTCGTTGTAGTGCGCGGTCAGGGTCAGCTTGGCGAATTCGGGCGGCACGCCCGGCGAGGTCGGCACGCCGAAAGTCAGCGCGCCGGAGCCGGCCTTGACCAACAGGGCGTCGCCGTGGCCGTGGTAGCAGCCCTCGAACTTGAGGATGCAGTCGCGGCCGGTGTAGCCGCGCGCCAGGCGCAGCGCCGACATGGTGGCCTCGGTGCCGGAGTTGCACATCCGCACCTGCTCCAGCCCCGGCACGCGCGCGCAAAGCAGCTCCGCCATCTCGATTTCCAGCTCGGTCGGCGCGCCGTAGCTGACGCCGATCTGTGCCTGTTTCAGGATCGCGTCGCGCACCAGCGGGTTCTGGTGGCCGAGGATCATCGGCCCCCAGGAGCCGACGTAGTCGACATAGCGCTTGCCGTCGGCATCCTGCAGCCAGGCGCCGTCCGCCGCCGTGATGAAGCGCGGCGCGCCGCCGACCGCGCGGAACGCGCGCACCGGCGAATTGACCCCGCCCGGGATGCTGCGCTGGGCGCGGTTGAAGAGTTCTTCGGAACGATCCATGAAAAGCGTTTCCACCATGTAGGCCGGGATGCGTTTAACGAATCCCGGCGATAAGCTCGATATCGCCTGCCGGGATTCGCTGACGCTCATCCCGGCCTACTCAATACATCAATTTTCGAACAGGCGAGCGTAGCGCCGCGCCGCCGCTTCCACTGCTGCCGGATCGGCTGCGCCGAACAGGTCGTCCACTACCGCCAGCAGGTCGGCGCCCGCCGCCAGCAGCGCGCCGCCGTTGTCCGCGCTGACACCGCCGATGGCGCAGATCGGCAGGTCCAGCTGGCCGCGCGCCTCGCGCAGCAATTCTAACGTGGCCTGGGGTGCATCCGGCTTGGTTCGTGAAGGAAAGAAGCGGCCGAAGGCGACGTAATCCACTCCGGCTGCCGCTGCCGCATGCGCCCTCTCCAGCCAGGGGCCGCAGCTGGCGCCGATGATCGCGCCTGGGCCCAGCATCTGCCGCGCCTGCGCCAGCGAGCCATCAGTGGCGCCGAGATGCACGCCGTCGGCGCCGCAGTCCAGCGCCAGCGCGACGTCATCGTTGATGATCAGGCGGGCGCCGTGGGCATGGCACAGCGCCGCCAGCGCTTGCGCATTGGCGCTGCGCTGCGCCGGCGCGCTGAGCTTGTCGCGCAGCTGCACCAGCACCGCGCCGCCGCGCAGGGCGCCTTCCACCGCCGCCAGCAGGCGCGACTGGTTGGCGCATAGCTCGACCGGGGTGATGGCGTAGAGACCGCGCAAGGGCGGCTTGGAAGGGGTCATGCGGTGCGTCCTGCAACACGTCCGGGGACACGCCCTGGAATGGGCCGGCCCTGGCCAATGCGGAGGGCATTTTGCAGCGTCTGCTGGGTCCATTCCTGCGCCTGCAATAACGCTGCCTCCACCGGCAGGCCGCGCGCCAGCAGCGCCGCAATGGCGGCGGCCAGGGTGCAGCCGGCGCCGTGGAAGGTCTCCGGCAGGCGCGGCCAGGTGTAGCGCCGCGGCGGCTGGCCCGGCGCATACCAGGTATTGACCACGCTGACGCCGGGCTCGTCGCCGCCGGTGATGAGCACGTTGCCGCAACCGGCTTCGAGCAGGCTGGCGCCGCAGTCGTCGAGGCTGGCGCTGTCCGGACACAGGCGGCGCGCTTCGGCGGCATTCGGCGTCAGCACCGTTACGGCGGCGAACAACTCGCGCCGCAAGGTCTGCGCCGCCGCCTCGCCGTGCAGCAGGGCGCCGCCGCCGGCGCGCAGCACCGGGTCGCACACCACCGGCACCGGGCAGCGGCGCAGCGCCGCCAGGATTACCGGCAGCTGCTCCGCGCCGCCGAGCAGGCCCAGCTTGAACGCCTGCGGCGGACTGTCGCGCAGCAGCAGGTCGAGTTGCTGCTCCAGCAGCGCCGGATCGGTCGCCACTACCCTGGCCACGTCGCGGGTGTCCTGCGCCGTCAACGCGGTGATCACGCCCAGGGCATGGCCGCCGAGGGCGGCCACGCTTTCGATATCGGCCTGCAGGCCGGCGCCGCCGCTGGGGTCGAGCCCGGACAGGCAGAGGACGAGGGGAGGGGAGGGCATGGCGCAGTTTATCGAATGGGAGTTTTCCGATCTCCTCTAGCGGCACGATCTATGCGAAAAAATTCGGGCCGACCTATTGCTTTGCGCATTTACTTATGCACATTGCAGTGCAGCAAAGGCCTGCAAGGCCCGTCGCTACGACATATTTCTGTAAAAATGCAGTAACAAGTTAGCAAGTCATTGATTTTAATGAATAGTGCGGGGTGACTAGAAAATACCCGTAACTGCAAAAACCCGCATCACAGCGTGCTATTTGGACTCTGCACGGTGGCTTGTTAACAGTGTTATCCACAGCATTTGTGCGTGAATAGCGGTTTGCTATTTACACCAATAAGTTACGACGTCTTTTTAAAGTAAATCCTTGAATTGGCTTGAATCCCGGCCGCTGCTCAGGGCGCCGCTTTTTTCACGGCGCAAAGGCTTTGCAGCGGCCGGGTCCGGCCAGCTATTCACAGGGTCTGCGGCGCTGTGCTCAGTCTCCGGTTGTAGGTGAAACCGGATTTCCCTGGCGCGCGCTCAGCTCTTGGGCTTGCGGAATTTCAGCACGAACTTGTCCGTATGCCCCTTGATCTCCGTGGCGAATGCCGTCTGCTCATGGCTATCCTGCGGGTTGGCCAGAAGGTCGCTGCGCGCCTCCAGTACGAAGCCGGCGGCCAGTACCTGTTCGATCACCGTGGCCGCTTCGATGCGGTGCAGGGTGTTGGCGACGCTGCCGCCCGCGCCCGCCTTGGCCGCATGGTCGACGACCATATAGACGCCGCCCGGCTTCAGGGCCTTGAACACGGCCGCGTCGAGCGCAGCCGCTTCTTCGGCGCCGCTCTTGCCGCTGACGCTGAAGATGCTGACCGCGCCGTAAACATCGTGGTAGTTCTGCGAAGTCCAGGCGAGGTCCAGGCTCTGGTCGGCGGCGATCCGGTCATACGGCCGGACCTCCAGGGTGGTATTGGGGTAAGCCGGGTCGGCGGCCAGCGCCTTGATGGCATCGAGCGCCGCCGGTTTCGCCTCGGCGATGCTCGCCGGGACCACGGCGTAGACATGGCCCTGCGGCCCCACCAGCTTGCTGAAGATGCGCGTGAAATAGCCGCCCCCGGGCATCAGGTCGGCCACCTGGTCGCCCGGCTTGATGCCGGCAAAGGCGACCAGCTCGGCCGGTTTGCGGTCGCTGTCGCGTGTCGTGTCGGCGGCAGGCCGCGCGCTGTCGGCGACGGCGGCGGAGACGTACGCCGGCACTGAGCCGGGTAATGCGGGGGGTACTGCAGGCGTGCTGGCACATGCCAGCGTCGCCGCGCAGAGCAGGATTGCCAGGCCGAGCCGTAACTGGTTTTTCATGGTGGTGTTTCCGTTCTGAAGGCAGTGGGTACCGATATTAGCTGCGGGACTCAATGTAGGCGCCGCCACACCACCTCGCCGTGGGCTCCTTCAGCCGCGCCGCTGGACGGTTTGGCCACGGTATAGCTCAGCTCATCGCCCTTGAGGGCGTAGGCGGAAGTGCCGTCCTTGCCGTCCCAGTTCGGAAACGAGGCGTGCTCGATATGGGTGTGCAGGGTGCTGCCGTCCGCGCTGACATGGCCGAAGTGCGCGTTGCTGTCCATGGCTGCGGCGCGGTATTCCTCGGCGGTGCCCTGGGATTTGTCGTTGGCGGCAAAGCGCCCGCGCTGGGCGCGCACCATTTGCATCATGTAGTTGCCCTGCTCGTCGATGAGCCACAGCCCTTGCGGATTCGGCCCGTACAGCTCGACGCGCCGGCCGTCCGGATAGACATTGTCGACGCGTACCAGGGCCCAGGCGCCGGCCAGGGACGTCGACATAGGCATGGGTGCGGATGCCGGCATGGGCGCTGCCGCAGCCGCTTCGCCGCGCTGCGCGCCCAGTGTCAGTGCCAGGCCGCAAAGGGCCAGAATCGTTTTGCTTCGATGCACGGGGGATCGCCTTGTTCCGATGGGATGGAAGCAGCGTAGTCGGCTACCATGCATTGATAAATGCATCATTGCGTATTTCAGTCATTGCAAAATGAAATGAATCCTCCATGACGACCCTTGATCTCGACGCCGTCAAAGCCTTCGTGCTGACCGCCGAGCTGCAAAGCTTCACCCGTGCGGCCGAAGTGCTCGACAGCACGCAGTCGGCGATCAGCCTGAAACTGCGGCGGCTGGAACGGCAGCTCGGCCGGCGCCTGCTGGAGCGCACGCCGCGGCGGGTACGCCTCTCGGCCGAAGGCCTCACTTTCCTTGAAGCCGCACGCGAGCTGATCGGCGCGCACCAGCGCGCCGTCGCCTCGTTCGACCTGGAACAGCGGCGCCTGGTCGTCGGCATCAGCCACCAGATCGTCGGCAGCGTCCTGCCGGCCCTGCTGCGCCGCATGAGCGAGCACGATCCGAACCTGTTGATCGAGTTGCGCGTCGCAGGTTCGCGCGAGGTGGTGCAGGACTACGACAAGGGCGGCCTGGACGCGGCCCTGGCGCTGCAATCCGAAGACCGTCGCGGCAATGGCGAAATGCTGTTCGCCGAGACCTTCGCCTGGATCGCCGCCGCTGACTGGCAACCGCGCGCCGGCCAGCCGCTGCCCCTGGCCACGCAAGGCGAGGTGTGCAGCATCCGCACCGCGGCCGTGCGCGCCCTCGACCAGGCCGGCATCGCCTGGACCGAAGTGTTCATCGGCAAGGGCGCCGCGGTGGTCGGCGCCGCTGCCGCCGCCGGTCTGGCTGTCGCCGTGCTGCCGCGACGCACCGCACCGGCCGGCACCGTCGATGTCGGCGCCGCCCTGTCCCTGCCCTCGCTGCCGGCGCAGGAAGTGGTGCTATACAGCGGGCTGCGTGACCAGCGTTCGCTCAGCGCACTGCGCACCCTGGCCGCCGCATTCAAGAACCTGTCGCAGGCCTAGGGAGCCTCTGATTAATATTCCGCAGTCATTCCGGCGAAAGCCGGAATCCAGGGAATCCAGCGCTGCGCTTGGGGCTCTGGACCCCGGCTTGCGCCGGGGTGACGATTGATCAGAGTTTCCCTAGAACAATTCCTCGGCAGTCGATCGCCAGATGCTGCGCCTGCTAGTGCAGATCGCCCAGGTAGTCCGATCCGAGCAGCCGCATCTGCTCCTCGACGTCGTCGGCGCGCTCCTGCACATAGCCGGAGGGGCTGCCGGCGTGCATCTTCTCCGGGTTCGGCAGCACCGCGGCGAGCACCGCCGCCTCGTGCGCATCCAGCCGCGCCGCCGGCTTGCCGAAATAGCGCCGCGAGGCTTCCTCCACGCCGTACACGTCCGGCCCGAACTGGGCGATGTTGAGGTAGACCTCGAGGATGCGCCGCTTCGGCCATAGTGTTTCCAGCAGCACGGTGAAATACGCCTCCATGCCTTTGCGGATGTAGCTGCGGCCTGACCACAGGAACAGGTTCTTGGCGGTCTGCTGGCTGATGGTGCTGGCGCCGCGCAGGCGGTGGTGCTTCTGGTTGTGCTCCAGGGCCTTGTCGATGGCCTCGAAGTCGAAGCCGTGGTGGTCGGGGAATTTCTGGTCCTCCGAGGCCACCACGGCCAGCCGGGCAGCCGGGGCGATGTGCGGCCAGCTGACCCACTCCTGGTGCACCGGCTTGAGGTCCGCTTCCAGCATGAAGGCGCTGGTCGGCACCGGCACCCAGCGGAACAGCAATACCAGCAGCACGCTGAAGGCGAACAGGCCGAATACCACCAGCAGCAGGCGCCGCAAGACATAGCCCTTCACGTCGGCGGCTCGTTGTCTTCCGGCGGCAGCTCGTACACCGGCAGCGTCAGGTTCCAGGCGATGGAGGCGAAGCGCAGCCCGGCGATCAGCACCATGCCGAGGATCGAGGCGATCTCGCGCGAGACCCCCAGGCTGCTAGTGACGACATAGAGGCTGACGCCGGCAATCGCCGCCGTGGCGTAGATGTTGCCCTTGCGCAGGATCATCGGGATCTCGTTGCACAGCACATCGCGCAGCACCCCGCCGAAGACGCTGGTGATGGTGCCCATCACCACCATGATCAGGCCCGGCAGATGGGCGTTCTCCGCCACCTGGGCGCCGCTGATGCCGAAGAAGGCCAGGCCCAGCGCGTCGGCCACCTGCAGGGTCTGCCGCGGTGTGCGGAAATGGCGAGTGTAAGGCACCGTCAGCAGGGCGGTGGCGACGATCACGATCAGGTAGGTGGGATTGCCGATCCAGAACACAGGCTGGCGGTCGAGCAGCACATCGCGCACGGTGCCGCCGCCGATGGAAGTGACCAGGGCGATCACCACCACGCCGAGCAGGTCGAAGCTCTTGCGCCCGGCCGCGATGGCGCCGCTCACCGCGAACACGGCGACACCGGCGTAGTCGAGGGTCTGCAGGATCGTCATGGCGGCGCGAGCATGCCCGCGGGCGCGGGAAAAATCAAA
>FTIF01003723.1_pt2 | contig 16099 bp, 16 predicted proteins | sample 1658001 | NCBI WGS metagenome assembly FTIF01 (sample SAMEA3914789, study PRJEB12502) | metagenome | biome: forest; material: soil | place: Canada | collected 2011-07-03 | depth 0.3 m | reverse complement strand
GGGGCCAGTTCGGCGAACAGGGCCCGACGGGCGGCGGTCTTGGACGGCGGAAAGCCGGCGAACAGGAACCGGTCGGTGGGCAGGCCGGCGACGCTGAGCGCGGCGACGCCGGCGCTGGCGCCGGGTATGGGGATCACCGCCGCCCCCTGTTCGATGGCCTCGCGCACCAGCCGAAAGCCGGGGTCCGAGATCAGCGGCGTGCCGGCGTCCGACACCAGCGCCACACGCCGGCCCTCGGCGAGCGCGGCCAGCACCTTGGGCCGCGCGCGTTCGGCCGCGTGCTCGTCATACCGCACCAGCGGCTTTTTCAGCCCATAGGCGGCCAGGAGCTTGCCGGTCACCCGGGTGTCCTCGGCCAGCACCAGATCCGCCCCCGCCAGCACGTCCAAGGCCCGCAGGGTGATGTCGCGCAGATTGCCGATCGGCGTGGCCACCACATAGAGCCCCGGCGACAGGGGGGCGGTGCTGAGCTCGGGCGGCGGTGGTTTTTCGGCCAAGGGGCTGGGTCCTGAGAGGAAGGGTTCATCACGAGTACCGAGTCACAGCGATTTTGACGGTTTGTATTCGCTGTGCAGCAAGAGCCCTCCCCCTCGATGGGGGAGGGTTGGGTGGGGGTGTAGCCGCGATGTTGGGGTGAAGAACGCGAGTGGCGGCGCAGCCTCACGCGTTTGCCTCTTCATCGCCGGTGGACACGCCCCCAACCCTGCCCTTCCCCCATCGAGGGGGAAGGGTTCACGCCTCGGCGACACTGACTTCAACCCGTCAAAACCTCCGCGAAGAATTACTAGGTCGATCGGGCGCGAAAGCCAAACCCGGGACAGGGGCCCTAGTCGCCGCTCGCCTCCACCAGGGAGCGGACGACGCTGTCGAGCACGGCGCGGCCGGCGCGGGTCAGGGACAGGCGGTCCGGCGTGGCCAGGGCCAGGCCGTCATCGACCCGGTCGCGCACGACTGCGGACTGTGCGGTCAATCCCAGGGCCCCAAGCTCGTCCCACGCCACGCCCTGGTCGATGCGCAGGCCCAGCAGCAGGCGTTCGATGGCCGCGTCCCGGGAGCTCAGGGTTTCGGGGTTGGCGAAGCCGAGCCCGGTCCGGTTCACCTGGCCGATATAGTCACAGACCTTGGCCGCGGCGTGGGTGGCGATGCGGGCGCCGGCCAGGGTCAGGCGGCCATGGGCGCCGGGACCGGCGCCCACATAGTCGGCGCCGGTCCAGTAGGCCAGGTTGTGGCGCGACCGGGCGGTGGGCCCCTTGGCGTGGTTGGAGACCTCATAGGCCTCGAATCCGGCGGCTTCGAGCACGGCCTGGGTGGTCTCATAGAGGCTGGCGGCCAGGTCGGCGTCAGGCGGGGCGAATTGGCGGCGGCCCACCGCGCGGTCGAAGGCGGTGCCGGGCTCTATGGTCAGCTGATAGGGCGACAGGTGTTCAGGCCCGAGGTCCAGGGCCGCGCGCAGCTCCTGCGCCCAGGCGCCGGGCGACTGGCCGGGCCGGGCATAGATCAGGTCCAGGGACAGGCGCGAAAAGCTGCGCGACGCCAGATCCGCCGCGCGGCGCGCCTCGGCCGCATCGTGGTTGCGGCCCAAAAAGCGCAGGGCGTCGTCATCCAGGGATTGCAGCCCCAGGGACAGCCGGCCCACCCCCGCGGCGGCGAAACCGGCGAAGCGGCCGGCTTCGGCGTCGGTGGGATTGGCTTCCAGGGAGATCTCCAGATCCTGGTCGGCGGGCCACAGCCGCCGGGCCGCGGCGATGATCCGCGCCGCCCAGGCCGGGTCCATCAGCGAGGGCGTGCCGCCGCCGAAGAAGATCGAGCCCAGCCGGCGCGGGCCGGTCAGGGCCGCCTGGCCCTCCAGGTCGCGGACGATGGCGGCGGCGAGGTCGCGCTGTTCGGCCTGGCCCCGGTCGCGGACCACGTTGAAATCGCAATAGGGGCAGATGCGCGCGCAATAGGGCCAGTGGACATAAATCGCCAGCGGGGGGACCGCCAGCGGGGGGACAGCCAGCGGGATGGGCGCCTGGGTCAAAACAGCGCCGCGCGCAGCTTGTCGAAGGCGCGGGTGCGGTGGCTGAGGGCGTCCTTGGCCGCCGGCTGCATTTCCCCGAAGGTCTGGCCGCCGCCCTCGGGAATGAAGATCGGGTCATAGCCGAAGCCCAGTGTCCCGCGCGGCGGAAAGCTCAGCCGGCCGTCCACCCGGCCTTCCACCACCACGGCCGGCCCATCCGGCCAGGCCACGGCCAGGGCGCAGGTGAACCAGGCGAAGCGGTCGTCGCTGCGGGTCTCTTCCAGGCGCTGCTCGACATTGGCCATGGCCAGGGTGAAATCCCGGGTCGGCCCGGCCCAGCGGGCCGAATAGATGCCTGGCGCGCCGTCCAGGGCGCGCACCGACAGTCCCGAATCGTCGCCGAGGGCGATCAGGCCGCTGGCCCTGGCCGCCGCCCGCGCCTTGAGCAGGGCGTTGCCCTCGAAGGTGGTCTCGGTCTCGTCCGGCTCCTCAAGGCCCAGGGCGCCGGCGGCGACCACCTCGAAATGGCCGTCCAGCAGGGCGGCCAGTTCGCGCGCCTTGCCGGGATTGTGGGTGGCGGCCACCAGCCTGGTCCCGGGGGTCAGCATCAGCGCCATGGTCATCTCTCCCGTCCGATCGAAGCGGCTCCCGTTCATCCCCCCTAACCCCGCCCCCGCGCAAGAGGCGCGCCCGGGCATGGCCCCTCAATCCGCCCGCGCGCAAGAGGCGCGCCCGGGCTGGGGCTAATTTTGCATTGCGAAAATGTAATATTGATAATCGATATGTAATTTGATCGAAAAACGATGCGGGCTTATTGATTATCGCCATGGAGAGGCCGCAAGGCTTCAGGCGACGCCGGAACAGTCCAGCCCACCGCCGCACTGCACAACCCGACAGGGGATTTTGAAATGACCAACACCGTCCTGAAGATCGTCGAACGCGTCGCCAATATCGCCGGCGCCCTGGCCATCACCGCCGTCCTGCTGACCGCCGCGCCCTCGATGAGCGCCATGATCTCGGCCAGCCACCTGTTCGGCGCTTGATCGGCTTTGATTTGCGCGCGGCCCGAGGCATGTTCGCCGGCGGCCTGACTGGAATCAGGCCGTCGGCGGACAGGATCGCCGACCAAGACTAGAGGATCCGCTGCATGCGCGCCCTGGGGCCGGGCTCCGTCTCGAGCTTTCTGAAGATCATTCTCGACGTGGTCTATGTGGCCTTCTGGGTCGGCGCCATCGCCGGCCTGGTCATGACCGTGGGCCTGCTCCTGTTCGATGTCGATCCCAGCCTGTTCGGCCGCCAGTTCAACCTCAATATCGACCCCAATGTGACCCCGCCGCTGCTGACCGCCTGGGTGGCCGCCTTTTCGGCCTATACGGTGGGGGTGCTGATCATTGTCGAGCGGCTGCGGCGCATCTTCGCCACCCTGACCGCCGGCGATCCCTTCCATCCAGAAAATGTGCGCCGGCTGCGGGTCATCGGCCTGATGCTGGGCGCCCTGGAGCTGGGCCGCTATCCGGTGATGGCGGCCAAGGCCTGGCTGGCGCCGCATCTGGGCAATCTGTCCTGGAGCCCCAGCCCCACGGCCTGGTTCGCCGTGCTGGTGGTGTTCGTGCTGGCGGAGGTGTTCCGCGAAGGCGCCCGTCTGCGGCGCGAAGCCGAACTGACCATCTGACCCCATGCCCATTCGCGTGCGCCTGGACCGTATCCTGCTCGAGCGGCGCATGTCGCTGACCGAGCTCGCCGACCGCGTCGGCGTGACCATCGCCAACCTGTCGATCCTCAAGACCGGCAAGGCCAGGGCGATCCGCTTTTCGACCCTGGAAGCCCTGTGCCGCGAACTGAACTGCCAGCCGGGCGAGCTGGTGGTGTTCGAACCGGGGCCGCCGGGGGACTATGAGGACGATGAGGGGGAGGACGGGTAGGGGGAGCGTTTCCAGCCAAACCGCCACGTCATCCTGAGCCGCCGCGAAGCGACGAGCCGAAGGACGCACAGCGGCCCCGTGATTGCGTCCTTCGACTCGCGCTCTGATGAGCGCGGCTCAGGATGACGTAGCAGATGCTCCCCTACGCCACCGCCGCCTTCTGCAGTTCCACCAGCTCGACGATCCCCTTGCGCGCCAGGCCGAACAGGGCCTCGAATTCGCCCTGGGTGAAGCCGCGCTTTTCCCCGGTGGCCTGGATCTCGACGATGTCGCCCGCGCCGGTGAGCACGAAATTGGCGTCGGCTTCGGCCTGGCTGTCCTCTTCATATTCCAGGTCCAGCACGGGGACGTTGTCGAACACGCCGCAGGAAATGGCCGCGACCTGATCGAGGATCGGATCATTGGCGATCACGCCCTCGGTCAGCAGGTAGCGGGTGGCCAGGCGCAGGGCGACCCAGGCGCCGGTGATGGCGGCGGTGCGGGTGCCGCCGTCGGCCTGCAGCACGTCGCAGTCGATGGAGATCTGGCGCTCGCCCAGGGCCTTCATGTCGGTGACGGCGCGCAGGGAGCGGCCGATCAGGCGCTGGATCTCCTGGGTGCGGCCCGATTGCTTGCCTTGGGTCGCCTCGCGGCGGCCGCGGGTGTGGGTGGCGCGGGGCAGCATGCCGTATTCGGCCGTCACCCAGCCCTGGCCCTTGCCGCGCAGAAAGCCCGGCACGCCCTCGTCCAGGCTGGCGGTGACCAGCACCTTGGTGTGGCCGAAGCTGACCAGGCACGAGCCCTCGGCGTAACGATTGACCTGGGTTTCCAGGCTGACGGCCCGCATCATGTCGGGCAGGCGTTCGGACGGGCGCATGGGAAAATCTCCGGCGGCGGGGCGCACGCTTGCGCCTGACGGCGGCGCGCTTATCCTAGATCCCAGGGGCGGCGTCCATGCCTGCCGCCCGACTCGCTCGGAAAGGTTTTCCTCACGCCGCGATGAACAGCCTGATCCACCCCGCCGCTCGCTCCCCGACCCTGGCTGAGCTGGACGCGCGCGCCCGCGATATTTTCCGGCGCGTGGTGGAGTCTTATCTGGAAACCGGCGAGCCGGTGGGCTCGCGGACCCTGTCCAAGGGCGGGGTGCACCTGTCGCCGGCCTCGATCCGCAACACCATGCAGGACCTGACCGAGCTGGGCCTGTTGGGCTCGCCCCACGCCAGCGCTGGGCGGCTGCCGACCCATGCGGGGCTCAGGCTGTTCGTCGACGGGCTGATGGAGGTGGGCGACCTGAGCGAAGCCGACCGCCGCGACATAGATGCGCGCCTGTTCTCCCGCGGCCGGGGCTTCGCCGAGGTGATGGACGAGGCCAGCGCCCTGTTGTCGGGCCTGGCCGGCGGCGCCGGCATCGTGGTCACCCCGGTGCGCGAAGCAGGGGTCAAGCATGTGGAGTTCGTCAGCCTGGGCGCCGACCAGGCCCTGGCGATCATGGTGTTCGACGACGGCCAGATCGAGAACCGGCTGATGCGGCGCCCGCCCGGCCTGACGCCGTCAAGCCTGCAGGAGGCCTCCAACTTCCTCAACAGCCGCCTGGCGGGGCGCACCCTGGCCGAGGCCCGCGGCGAAATGGGCGGCGAGCTGGAGCGGGCGCGGCGCGAGCTGGACGCGGTGGCCGCAAGGCTGGTGGAGGACGGGCTGGCGGCCTGGGCCGGTGGCGACGGGGCCGATCGCAGCCTGATCGTGCGCGGCCACGCCAACCTGCTGGGCGACGCCCACGCCGCCCAGGACCTGGAGCGCGTGCGCATGTTGTTCGACGATCTGGAGCACAAGCAGCAGTTGATCGGCCTGTTGGACGACGTGCGCGAAGCCCAGGGGGTGCGCATTTTCATCGGCGCGGAAACGCGCCTGTTTTCTCTTTCCGGTTCCGCCTTGATCGCGGCGCCCTATATGACGGGCCAACAGAAGGTGTTGGGCGCGATCGGTGTGATCGGGCCGGCCCGTCTGAACTATGCCCGGGTTATCCCGTTGGTGGACTACACCGCGCGGGTGCTCGGGCGCCTGTTGAACGCCTGAAGGAATTGATGACATGACCGACGACGCCGCCCCGGCCGCCGATCAAGACGAAACCCCGACCAACGGCCTGGACGAGGCCGCAGCCTCGCCCGAGACCGCCGAGGCGGGGCTGCGCGCCGAGATCGCCCAATTGAAAGACCAGATGCTGCGCGTGGCCGCCGACGCGGAGAATGCCCGTCGGCGGGCGGAGCGCGAGGCTAATGACGCCCGCGCCTACGCCATCCAGAAGTTCGCCAAGGACCTGTTGGGCGTGGCCGACAACCTCGCCCGGGCCATGCAGCACGCCCCGCGCGACGCCGAGGACCCGATGGTCAAGAACCTGGCCATCGGCCTGGAGATGACCGAAAAGGAGCTGCTGGCCGCCTTCGATCGCAATGGCCTCAAGCGGGTCGATCCGCCCCGCGGCACCAAGTTCGACCCGCACCAGCACCAGGCGGTGATGGAACAGCCGGCCAGCGACATTCCCGGGGGTTCGGTGATCCAGGTGCTGCAGACCGGCTATGACCTGTTCGGCCGCATCGTGCGCCCGGCCATGGTCATCGTCTCGGCCAAGACCGCCGCCACCGAGGCCCCCTCCGTGGAAGCCGCGGTCAATAACCCCTATGCCCACCCGGAAGGCGAACCCGACGGCGCCGGGGCCGCGGTGGACCGCAAGGCCTAGGGCGGGTTGAGCTCAAAAGGCCCTTCCCCATCGAGGGGGAAGGGTTCCAGAGGGGTCCCAAACCCAAACTTGGGGCTTATGGGCGTTCGCAGGGGAAGAGCGGGCCGTGGTGGCTCAATCAAACCTCAGCCCAGCAACCGCGCCTGGATCCGCCCGCGCAGGGCCTCGTCGACGCCCAGCACATCGTGCAGATAGCCGTCGAGGTCGCCGTGCCGGGCCTCGATCGCCTCTATGGCCCGCAGCAGATAGGCTTCGTCCACGCCGAGGGCGACGCGCACCGCCGCCGGTGACGGTTCGCGGCCGACGTTCTCGAAAATCGCCTGGGTCATCAGGGGCAGGCGGGTGTCGAAGCCGAGCGCCTGGTTGGTCAACAGATAGTCGGCGACCAGGTCCTCGCGGCTGACCCCCACCAGGTGGTGGGTCAGGGCGGCCAGCAGGCCGGTGCGGTCCTTGCCGGCCGCGCAGTGGATCAGCACCGCGCCGTCGGCCTCGCCCAGGGCGGCGAAATAGCGGGCGTAGAGGTCCACGTGGCGCGGCTCGAACGGCGCCTGGAAATAATAGTCGATCAGATAGCCGCGAAAGGCCGCCTCGGTGAGGTCGGAGTCGCGCACGAACCGCCACCAGGGATCGTCCTCGACATCGCCCAGGTCGTTTTCGATCACCAGGCCGGCGAAGCCGGGCGGGCGCCGGGAGGGTTCGCGCCGGCGTTCGTTGGGCCGGCGAAGATCGACGATCACCGCCAGGTCCAGCTGGGCCATGGCCTCCAGGTCCGCGTCGGTGGCCCGGCTGTGGTGGGCGGAGCGGAACAGCCGGCCGCGCTTGATCGCGGTCCCGGCGGTGGTGGCGTAGCCGCCATAGTCGCGGAAATTCAACACGCCTTCGAGCGGCAGGATGCGATTGGTCATGGCTATTGGGTTAGCGGCGGATTGTGACAGAATCCAGCGCGGAATGATCCATTGGCCGTTCCGCCGACCCGCTCAGCGCCGCTCGGCGGCGCCCAGGACCGAGACCAGCATGTTTTCCAGCTCCTCCGGCTGGTATGGCTTGGCCAGGGTCGGCACATGGGCGAAATTGATGGCCAGGCCGTCGGAGCCATAGCCGCTGCAGAAGAAGAACGGCACGCCGCGGGCGGCCAGGCGCTCGGCCACCGGATAGACTTTTTCGCCGCCCAGATTGACGTCCAGAATGGCCCCGTCGAGGGACAGGCCCTCGTCGGCGGCGAGCATCAGGCCGCGGGACAGGGTTCCGGCGACGTCGACCACGACGCAGCCGAAGCTGTCCAGCATGTCCTCGAGCATCAGGGCCAGCATGGTTTCGTCCTCGACGACCAGCAGACGCAGTCCGTTGAGCGCGGCGACCTGAACCATCAGGCGGCCATGCGCAGTTTGAGCGACAAGGGCATGCGCATGCGGCAGCGCACGCCCCCCGGCGCGAATTCTAGCTCCACCGCGCCGTCGAACTCCCGCGCCAGGCCGCGTTCGACGAACCGCGAGCCGAAGCCTCGCCGGATGGGGGTGACCACCGGCGGACCGCCCGACTCCGTCCAGTCGATCTCGACCTGCCGGGGGGCGTCCGGCCGGTCGAGGCGCCAGACCACCTCCACCTGACCGGTCTCGGTGGACAGGGCGCCATATTTGGCGGCGTTGGTCGCCAGTTCGTGGAAGGCCATGGTCAGGGTGATGGCCGCATTGGGACCCAGCCGGATGTCCGGCCCGCCCAGAACCAGCCGCTCCCACCGCTTGGGCGTGGATCGGTCGCCGGCGGCCAGATGCGGCGCCAGGGTCTGCTGAACCACATCCGCCAGGGACGCACCCTCCCAGGAAACCCGGCTCAGCAGGTCATGCACCCGGGCCAGGGCGGTCAGGCGGGCCATGAAAGCGCGCTCATAGCTGCTCGCGCCGCCCGTATCACGGCCGGTCTGCATGGCGATGGACTGCACCGTGGCCAAGGTGTTCTTCACCCGGTGGTTCAGCTCGTCCAGCAGCAGGCGCTGGCTTTCCTCGGCCGCCTTGCGGTCGGTGATGTCGAGGGAGACGCCGGCGATCAGTTCGGCGACGCCATTGGGGTCATAGACCGCCCGGCCTCGCATCAGGATCCAGCGCACCACGCCGTCGGGCGAGAGGGTTCGATACTCGCCGTCCAGCTCGGTGCCGCCGCGGACCGCCTGGTAGCCGTCCCGGACCACGGCCGCGCGGTCGTCGGGATGGAAGTGAGGCACAAGATCGCGGGCGCGCTCCAGGGGCGCGGTCGGCCCCAGTCCGAAATTGGCGCGGAAAAACTCCGAGGCGGCCAGATGACCGTTCTCCAGATTCACCGCCCAGCTGCCCAGCCGGCCGGCGTGCAGCGCGAATTCCAGCTGCTGTTCGGATTGGTGCAGCGCGGCCCGGCTGCGCTCCGTGGCGATTTGCAGCTGCGCCTCGGCCTCGGCTTCCCGGCTTAGCCTCAGGGCGTCTTCTGTCCGCCCGCGCTCGGTCATCTCGACCTGCAGCTTGTCGTGCGCTCCCACCAGGGAGGCGTTGGAGACGCCGAGCACGACGACGATCAGCGCCGCCATCACCACCAGCAGGCCGATGCCGGCATAGCGGGCGGCGCGGCGCGCGGCCGATTCGCGGACCGCTTGCAGATAGACCGATCCCAGGCGGGTGGCGCCCTGGACCACCGGCTGGGAGACGATGATCCGGTCGCCTTTCAAGATTGGCGCCCGCAGGGCGTTGGCCGCCGGGGCGCGCGCCCCGGGCCGGGCATAGCCGGCCACCAGCTTGCCGCCCAGGTCATAGACCCCGGCCGATTCCACATTGGGATTGGCGGCGAGGGCGTCGACATATTCCTGGGCCAGATTGCGGTCGTCAAAGGCCAGGGCGGCGGTGACGCTGGCTGACAGGATATTGGCCTGGACCGCGGCGTCCCGCAGCTTTTCGGTATTGCCCAGCTTTTCGTTATAGACCGCCATCGACAGGCTGACGATCACCAGACCCACCGCAACGCCGATCGCCACCGCAGGGGTGAAACTCCAGAATGGCCAGATCCAGGAGCGAAGGCGGATGAGCATGACCTAGGGCCCCGCCTTCTGCGCCGCCGCCAGGCTGAGAAGCTTGGCGCTGATCGCCATCCGATTGGCCGCCGCCGCGGCCGAATCAATGGTGAAGCGCACGCGCCCATCCCGGATCACGAACTGCACCACACCGCCGCTGACGCCCTGGCCCTGCTCCGTCACCGTCAGGACCGGCGTGCCGCGCACCCGGTTGAGCGCCGCCGTGGCCGGCTGAGCGGGCAGGGCGCCGAGATAGAGGATGTGGCACGCATCCGGGCTGTCGAGGGTTTGCAGGCGCAGCGTCTTCACTGGATGCTCGCCCACCTGCCGGCCTTTCAAGGCGTCGTCCAGCATGGCTCCGAACGGGTCGGCCCCCAAGACACAGATGTAAAAAGGGCTGGCCGGCGCGGGAAAGGCCGAGGACGGCCAGTCCACAAAGGGAGTGAACTTGTAGAGATAGGCCGCCTTGACCGCATAGCCGAGCGAATCGCCCTGGGCCGTGGCCATGGCGGCGGCGATCATCAGGGCGAGCAGAACGGCGATCGCCGCGGCGACGTTCAGGCGTAGCCCGACAACGGCGCCGCCACGCGATCCGTTAAGCCCCATCAACGCACCCGAACCCTTTGACTTCAGGGAGACACTAGATCGTTCCGGGCGATGATCGTCCAAACATTTCTGCGCTCGGTCCGGCATGAAGCCTGGACCTGCGTCCGGGCCTATTCCGCGGGCAGGCTGTTGTCCGAGCGTTTGCTCATCATCTTGTCGAACTCCGACCACACCCCAACCGGCCCATCCCAGCTGCCGCGGGTGGCGGCCTTGGAATATTCGGTGGCGCGGGCTTCGAAGAAGTTGGCGTGCTCGACCCCGCTGAGCAGCACCTGCAGCCAGGGCAGCGGGTTTTCCTTGACGCCATAGACGATCGGCAGGTCGAGCTGCTTGAGGCGCCAGTCGGCGATGAAGCGGATATAGGTCTTGATGTCATCGGGGGTCATGCCCTGGACCGGGCCCATTTCGAAGGCCAGGTCGATGAACCTGTCCTCCATGCCCACCACGGTCTTGCAGCAGTCGACGATGTCGTCGGCCACGGCCTGGGTCACGCAGCCGGTCTCCTTGCGGAAGGCGTGGTAGAGCTTGGTGATCCCCTCGCAGTGCAGGCTCTCGTCCCGCACGCTCCACGAAACGATCTGGCCCATGCCCTTCATCTTGTTGAAGCGCGGGAAGTTCATCAGCATGGCGAAGGAGGCGAACAGCTGCAGCCCTTCGGTGAAGCCGCCGAACATGGCCAGGGTGCGGGCGATGTCGGCGTTGCTGCCGACGCCGAAGGAATGCATGTAGTCGTGCTTGGCCTTCATCGCGTCATATTCGAGGAAGGCGCCGAACTCGCTCTCGGGCATGCCGATGGTTTCGAGCAGCAGGGCGTAGGCGGCGATATGGATGGTCTCCATATTGGCGAAGGATGACAGCATCATCTTCACCTCGGTCGGTTTGAACACCCGGCCGTAGCGTTCCATATAGTTGTCGGCGACCTCGATGTCCGACTGGGTGAAGAAGCGGAAAATCTGCGTCAGCAGGTTGCGTTCACCGTCATTGAGCTTGGTCGCCCAGTCCTTGCAGTCCTCGCCCAGCGGAATTTCTTCCGGCATCCAATGGACCTGCTGCTGGCGCTTCCAGAAATCATAGGCCCAGGGATAGCGGAAGGGCTTGTAGGCCTTGGAAGGCGTGAGCAGGCCGGGCAGGTTGGCTTGGACGTTCATGGCGAACCGCGTTCCGAATCGAGCTTTGAATTACAATGGGTGAAGCGTAGCACCGCGCCTGAGGATATCTACTACATCTAGTGTGTCTTTAGGCCGCAATTCACAAGATGAGGTTGGGCTGTGGATAATCTGTTTAGGATCTACGGCGCCCAGGGATCGGGCTCCGTGCCGATAGAAGCTGCTCTGACCCTCCTGGGCCTGCCCTATGAGATCATCGAACGGGCGCCGCTCAAAGAGGTTCTGACCGACGAGGCGGTTTTCAAGGTCAATCCGCTCGGCCAGACGCCGGCCATGCTGATGCCGGGCGGCGAAGTGATGACCGAAAGCGCCGCCATCCTGATCTGGCTGGCCGACCGCTATCCCACCCTGCGGCTGGCGCCGGGGCTTCTGGATCGGCACCGGCCGGCCTTTCTGCGCTGGATGGCCTATGTCTCCTCGGCCATCTACGCCCTGTATTGGATCCGCGACGATCCCTCCCGCCTGACGCCCGACCTGGAGCAGCAGGCCTTGATCAAGTCGCGCACCGCCGATCGGATCGCCGATTGCTGGGCGATGATGGAGGCGCAGATCACCCCTGGCCGCTATCTTCTGGGCGACCAGCTGGGGGTGCTGGACCTCTATGTGACGACGGTTTCGCGCTGGGGGCCGCGGCGCAGGCGCTTTTACGAGGCGGCGCCGAAAATGGCCGAGGTGGTCCGCCGGGTGGACGCCGATCCCCGTCTCAAAGCCTTCTGGGCCAAGCGGTTTCCGTTCGTGGAGGGTTGGGAAGGCCCGGCCTAAAGGTAGAGCAGCGCCACCGGCAGCAGAAGCCCGGCCAGGGCCAGGGCGAGCACCAGACGGGGGCGCCTGGAAAAGCGGCAGGCCAGATAGAGGCCGATCAGGGTCGAGACGATCAGGCCGGCCGAGGCGGCCAGGGCGAACAGCTTGAGCGCCAGGGTCGACCCTTTCGCAGGCGGCGGGGTGCGGCGCCCTCTTGTCCCATCCGGCTTCTCAGCCTTGCCGTCGGGCGAGGCGTGTTTCGGCACCGCCAGGGCCTGCTGCTTGTGCACCGCGGCCATCTGCACGATCCAGGCGGGCGGCGCAGTGGTCGAGCCGGCCTGGGCCTTGTGCAGACTGAACACCTGCAGCGCCCCCGTCAAGGCGAAAAACAGCAGGGCCGGCGCGAAGACCGCCCCCAGATACAGGTGGACCAGCCGCAGTTGGCGCGCCGTGGTCCCCGCATTCGCCTTGGCCACGGCCGGCGCTCCTTCTAGTTATGCCGGCGGCCTTTGAGACTGACCGTTGAGGGTTCCGCCCATCCATCGCCGTCATCACCGCGTCGCGGTGACCCATGCCGTGAAGGTTGGGCCGCACCGAGCCTTCAGGATCAGTCCCACGCTCGTGGTCTCGCCCACGCGTTCACGGAATGGATGGCCGGCATACGCCGACCATGACGGGAAAAAACACACCCCAACGGCCAAACTCAAAGGTCGTTGGTATTAAAGGCTGCGGATCTAGCGGGTGATCTTGGCGGCGCGCAGTTCGGCCCGCGCGGCGTCGATCTTGGCGACGAAGCGGGGATCCTTGAGCAGGGCCGTCACCACCACGGCGCTGAGGGCCTCGCTGGCCCGGGTGTCGGACCCATAATGGGCGCCGCAGACTTCCCGGCTGTAGGCATAGTCCGACGCCCGCGTCATCAGCGCCTCAGCCTTTTCCGGCGCCAGGACGGCATAGGTCATGGCCAGGGCGTAGCCCATGGTGGCGTGGCCGCTGGGATAGGAGGTCAGGGGTTTGTCATCTGGGTCGCAAGTGGGGATGCTGGCGTCGACCGCCCAGGGCCGCTTGCGGGCGAACCGTGTCTTGGCCGCCGTGGCGGCCAGGCCCGCGTCGAGCTTGACCACCCGCAGGACCTCGGTCGTGGCCGGCAGGGCCTTGAGGTCGAAGCCCGGGCCCATGACGGCGAAGAAGGCGGACGGATCCTCATGCTCATCGTCCCAGCGGGCCTGGGCCAGCCGTTCCGGCGTGCGCGCGGCGATGATTGCGCGCACCTCGGCCAGGTCGGCCAGGGCGGCGGCCGAGCCATCGACAGGCGGCGGCGGCAGCAGCCGGCCCGGGGCGATATCGTCCGGGGTCAGATATTCGAGCGTCTTTGCCGGCTTGGCCATGGCGGGCGCCGGGCTGGGCGTCTGGGCCAGGGCGGGCGCGGCGATCGCCAGGCAGGTGGCGGCGGTGAAGATCAGTCGGCGGATCATGGGATACTCCGTGGCGCGTATGTGATGGTCAGGCGCGCGATGACGGAGGGCGCAGCGTCCCTCCGGCCCGTGGGCCTCTACGATTCGAGGGCCTAGAAGGCGGCCTTGAGGGTGATCTGGAAGCTGCGGCCCACCTGGTAGGTGAACACATTGGCCGCGCCGCCTTCCGCAACGGTGGTGGCCGGCAGGTTGGTGCCTTTGATATAGGCCTTGCCCTTGAACGAGGTGATGTCCTGGGTGTCGGCGAGGTTCAGCACCTGGACCTCGATGCTGTAATGGCCGAGCTTGTAGGTGGTGGTGAGGTCGGCCTGGCTGAAGGCGTGGATCTTGCCGGTCGGCTGCGCCGCGCCGCTGGCGGCGGTGGCGTATTGCGGCCCGATCAGCTTGTCCGACAGGGTGGCGATCAGGGCGTCGTCGGTCCTGATCAGGTTGTGGTGCTCGAGGCGAAGGCCCGCCGCGCCGGTCCAGTAGGGAACACTGGCCAGCTGATGGTCGTTGTTGCCGGGATTGACCAGATCGTTGTCGCCCTTGGCGGTGTTGGTTGAGAAGTTGGCGAAGACGCTGAGGCCGCGGGGCAGGACATAGGTCGCCTGGCCCTCGACGCCATAATAGATCGCCCCACCCGAATTGGTTTCAAAGGTCTCGTTGGTGGTCAGGTCGGTGATCGTCTGAATCTTGTGCTTGAAATCGATATAGTAGAGATCGCCGTCGAAGGTCAGCTTGCCGGCGTTGAACACTGTGCCGATCTGGTAGTTGGTCGATTCCTGCGGGACCACTTTGTTCGACTGGGGGTTGGTGACGTAGAAGGAGCCGATATTGGGCACCAGGAAGCCCTGGGCGTATTGCGCATAGGCGGTCCAGTTGGGGTTCAGCCTGTAGTTCACGGTCAGGAACGGCAGGGTCTTGGTGAAGACGCCGGACGTATAGCTGGGTTGGAGCGAACCCGACACGGCCTCGACCGGCGCATGCACATAGAGCTGGAAATGGACGTATTTGACGCCCGGGGTGATGGTCAGCCGGTCGGTCGGACGCCACGCGAACTGGGCGAAGGGCTGGTACTGATGCCAGCCGGAATATTCGTCATAGGCGATGTCCAGCGGGACCTGGCAGGCGCCGTTATAGGTCTTGCCCGGCGCGACCTGCGCCGGCAGGTCGCCGCAGCCGGATTGGCCGGGGAAGACCGCCGCCTTTTCGCGAAAGTCCGGGCGGCCGGTCAGCAGGTCGATGTCGAAACGCGACCGCTCGGTCTGGGCCATTTCATACATGACTCCCGCGGTCGCCCGGCCGAAATCGAAATCCTTGTCGAACCTCAGCACGTCGCCGCGAACACGATATTCGTTGCGCTTCAGATAGCCGGGCAGGCCGTTGACCTTGCTGCCGGATGGATAGCCCGAGCCACCGGCCGGATAGTTGGCGGCCGGGGTCAGGATGACCTTGTCGGCCGCCGCCAGGGCCGCGGCGCCGAGGGTGGCGTCTGAGCCGGTCGCGTTCCCCGACAGGGTCTTGTTGCTGTACCAATAGGTGTAGGAGGTGTTTTCGGCCGTGAAGCCATGCCCGAAATCGGCGTTTTCGCGCACATAGCCGAATTCGGTCTCCTTCTTGGTGAAGTTGTAGCCATAATAGTTCTGCAGGGCCGGATTGTCGCCCAGGGCGAAGCGCTTGCCGTAAGCTTCCGTCTGGGCGACCGTGGCGGTCGCGCTGCTGTCGCTCAGATTATAGTCGTCATAGTTGCGGGTATAGAGGGCGGTGACCGAGAACCGGTCGGTGACGGGAAGCTTGACCTTGATGAACTGATTGAAGCCCTCGCTGGGGCTGTGGGTCAGATAGCCGTCGGTCTTGTACTCCATGAAATTGAGCACGATGTTGGCGTTGTGCAGGCTCTGGACCGGGCCGGTCGCCAGGGTGGTCACCCCCTGATAGGTGCCGAAACTGGCCGCGGTCGCGGTCTGGCGCACGGCCAGGTGATCTTCGAAGGGCAGTGAAAACAGGTTCAGCGAACCGCCGAAATTGGCCTGGCCGAGATCGGTGGCCGAACCAGGCCCGCGGTCGATGACGATCCCGCCGATGGTCGAGGACGGGAAGAAGGAGTTGGCGTGGTGGCTGGGGCCGTTGGTGTCGCCCCAGGCTATGCCGTCATAGGTGACATTGAACTGGCCGTCCTGAAAGCCGCGCAGGGCGATCTTGCCGCCGTCCGTCGAGCCGGGCCCGTTCGGATTGGGGGCGGCGACCATGGACGGCGCCAGGGCGGCGGAGGTGGTGAAGTCGCCGACGCGGGGCGCCCATTCCTCGATGAACTTGCGGGTGATCACCGCCTCGGGCTCGGTCGCGGTCAGGGACGACTTGACCGGCGCCACGTCGGCGGCCTTGCCGCGCAGGGCGGTGACGGTGATCTCGCTGACTTCCTTGTCCTCGGCGGGCGCGCCGGGCGCCGCGTCCGCCGCGGCGGCCG
>FTIF01010752.1_pt1 | contig 16148 bp, 10 predicted proteins | sample 1658001 | NCBI WGS metagenome assembly FTIF01 (sample SAMEA3914789, study PRJEB12502) | metagenome | biome: forest; material: soil | place: Canada | collected 2011-07-03 | depth 0.3 m | reverse complement strand
AGATCAGCGATCCGCCGATGAACCCGTGCGCCGCGTGGTCGAAGTGATCCGAGTTGAACTCGTCGACGACGCGCTGCCCCGCCGCGCCGGCCCCGATGAACGGGTTGATCTCGACGTCCTCGGCGAAGTGGGCGCTGGAGAGTGCGCACATCTGGTAGGCGTAGTTCTTCCCGACGACGCCTTGGCCAGTCGCCGGGTCGTACGGCTTGCCGATGCCCGAGAGCAGCAGCAGGCGCACGTTGTGCATCTGGAAGGCGCAGAGCATGACCAGGTCCGCCGGCTGCTCGACCTCGCGTCCGTTGGCGTCGATGTAGAGCACGCCCGTCGCGCGCTTGCCGGACGGATCGAGCAGGATCTTCGTGACGTACGAGTTGGTCCGGACCTCGAGATTGGGCCGCCCTTGCAGGATGGGCAGGATGGTCGTCTGCGGCGCAGCCTTCGAATACAGGAAGCAGCCGAAGCGTTCGCAATAGCCGCACAGGTTGCACGGCCCCAGGCGCACGCCGTAGGGGTTCGTGTAGGCGACCGAACTGTTGGCCGCGGGCACCGGGAAGGGCTTGTAGCCGAGCTCCGACGCGGCCTTCTCGAACAGGCGCGCGCTCTCGATCGCCGGCATCGCCGGCGTCGGGAACTCGTCGCTGCGCGGGCCTTCGAACGGGTTGCCTCCCGCGCGCAACGTGCCGCGCAGGTTGCCGGCGACGCCCGAGGTGCCGCAGACCTTCTCGAAGTGATCGAAGTGCGGCTCGAGCTCCTCGAAGGTGACCGGATAGTCCTGGATCGTCATCTCGGGCGGGATGAATTTCTTGCCGTAGCGCTGCTCGACGTGGCTGCGCAGGCGCAGATCCTCCGGCGAAGCCCTCCATAGCTGCCCATTCCAGTGGACACCCGCGCCGCCGACGCCGTTGCCGAGCACGAAGGAGCCGTAGCGTCGATACGGCGCCGCGGTGTCGGCCAGGCCATGGCGGATCGTGACCGTTTCCTTGGCGAGCGGTTGCCACAGCTCGCCGCGCACGCCGTGCTTGAGCTCGTCGACGATGCGCGGGAACTCGAAGTCGGGCGCGGTGTCGCGCGCCGGCCCGCGCTCCAGCGCGACGACCGACAGGCCGGCGTCGGTGAGCGTCTTGGCCATGATGGCCCCGGTCCAGCCGTACCCGATGATGACGGCGTCGACCGCCTTCCTGAGTTCCGCCATCACGTTCTCTGGCCATGGATCGAGACGGGGCCGTAGGGATACGGACGCCCTGCCTGGTCGATCCAGTCGGTGAAGTCCGCGCGGGCGCCCGGGAAGCCGATGAGCTTCCACGCCACCATGCCTCGGTTGCCGCCGTACATCGGGTCGGCGAAGAAGCCTTCGCGGGTGTTCTCCAGCAATTGCGCGAAGAACGCGGCGAGCGGCGGTTGGTCTCCCGCGATGCGCCCGGCCTCCAGCAAGCGCAGGAACTCGTCCTGCTCCGCGCTCTTCAAGCGCTCGAACGTCGTGCCGTGCAAGCTGCGGGACGCCTCGTTGGCCGCGGCGATGCCCCGGCGATAGAGGTCCCTCGGCGTATACGGCAACTGGTATCCGAGCGTCGGATCCAGGCCAGTCTGGAAGGGTCCCGCCATGTAGGCGTACGCGCCGTGGCCGTACGGCATCTCCATCTGGCGATCGATGAACTCCGGGACACCGGCCGCGACGCCCCCGGGACCCGATTCATCCGCGGGAATCAGCCTGTCGACGGCAGCGTTGACGAACGCCCATTCCACGGCGTTGAAATAGCTCGGCGTGTAGTCGCGACGGGCCTCCGAGGCCGACGCGGCCTCCGGCCGCAAGACGCCCGGAACCGCCACGCCCGCGACAGGCGCGGCCGCCCTCAGCAGGAACGTTCGGCGGCCTATCGACACTTTCGAGTTCATGCGGACCCTTCCTGCGCGCGCACCGCGCCTGGACTTGCACAGGGACTCAGGCCAGTGTGCGTCCCCGCGATCCCGCCGCGGCATCCCCCGGATGGGTTACGCCGGCCGCGCGCCGGGGGTGGCGAGTACCCCACCCGGGGGATGCCGCCGATCCAGGGCCACGGGGAGACTCGTTTCGTCCGAGGCATTCGACCAGGCCTCTTGCGGGCAGCCCGTGACCAACCCAGGCCGCCGTCGCGAAGGCGCCGGCGCCGAGCGCCCCTTCGTCAAACGAACGCGCCGGCGCGAAAGCGTTCCGCTCCGCGCACAGCAGGTGGCTCATGCGAATCGTTCACTTCGAAACAGGTGGAGTCCCCGGGATCGCTGCGGACGAGGGCTCGGGCTGGCACGGCTGCACGCAACGCGACGGCGGCTTTCCCGGCACCCTGCCCGAACTGATCGCGCAAGGCGCAGACCTGGTCCAGCTCGGCAGAAGCCTGGGGCAGGCGCCCGCCGTCGACCTCAACGCCGTCCGGCTGCTGCCGCCGGTGCCCTCACCTCCGAAGATTCTTTGCGTCGGCCTCAATTACGACGATCACCTGGAGGAAAGCGGACTGAAGAAGCCCGCCTATCCGGAGATCTTCGCCCGCTTCGCGACGAGCCTGATCGCTCATCGACAGCCGATCCGACGGCCGCGCGAGTCGACCGCGCTCGACTACGAAGCCGAACTGGCCGTGGTGATCGGCAAGCCGGGGCGCCGCATCCCGCGGGATCAGGCCCTGGCTCACGTGGCCGGCTACTCCGTGTTCAACGACGCGACGATCCGCGATTTCCAGTTGCGCACGCCGCAGTGGACGATGGGCAAGAATTTCGATGGCACCGGCGCGTTCGGTCCCTGGCTGGTGACGCCGGATGCCGTCCCGCCGGGCGCCCAGGGCTTGCGCATCCAAGGTCGCCTGAACGGCCAGGTGATGCAGGACTCGCGCACCGACAGGCTGATCTTCAGCGTCGCCGCGCTGATCGAGATGATCAGCGTCGCGATGAGCCTGCAGCGGGGCGACGTGATCATCACCGGGACGCCCGGCGGCGTCGGAGCGGCGCGCAAGCCCCCTGTCTACATGCATTCCGGCGATGTCTTCGACGTGGAGATCGAGGGCATCGGCATTCTGAGCAACGTCGTCCAGGACGAATGACGAGGGGAGCGCACCATGCCCTATTCCGACTACAAGTGCTTCCAGTTCCGATTCGATTCCGGCGTCGCATTCGCCAGCATCGACCACCCGCCCATCAATCTTCTCGACGACGTCCTGTCGGCGGAATTCGACAGGCTCGGCCGGGAACTCGAGGCCGACGACAGCGTCCGGGTCGTCGTGCTGCAGAGTGCGCTTCCCGACTTCTTCATCGCCCACTCCGGCCTGGGCCGGGTCGGGGCCGCGCCCAAGAAAACCTCGCATACGCGCGCCTTTCGCCTGACGCAGATGATCGGCGAGCGCTTCAGGAACATGCCCAAGGTGACCATCGCCAAGATCGAAGGGCGTGCCCGGGGCGGCGGCAACGAGATCGCGCTCGCCGCGGACATGTGCTTCGCCGCCATCGGCAAGGCGGTCTTCGGCCAGCCGGAGGTGGCGGTCGGGCTGGTTCCGGGCGGTGGCTCGACGCAGCGTCTGCCGCGTCTCATCGGGCGGGCACGCGCCTTGGAGGTCCTCGCGGGTTGCGATGACTTCCCGGCGGAACTGGCGGAGCGCTACGGGTACATCAATCGAGCGTTGCCGGCGGCCGAACTGACGCCCTTCGTCGAACGGCTGGCCCACCGCATCGCCTCGTTTCCTTCGCATACCGTCGCTCATCTCAAGGCGGCCGTGGACCGGGGCGCGTTCGGCTCCATGGCGGAGGCGCTTCTGGTCGAGGCCCATGAGTCCGACCTGAGTGTCGCCAGCGAGGTGACGCAGCGGCGCGTGGCCGAGGCATTGAGGGTCGGCGCAGAGACCTATGAAGGCGAACTGGAGCTGGAATTCCTGTCGAGGCTGTCCCCGGCAGGACAAGGATGAGCCGACTATGAGGCCTGCGACCCTGCGTGATCCTGCAGGGCGCGCGCCAGGGCCACGGCGAGGTCGCGCGCCGACATCGGCTTCCTGAGCACCTGATCCACGCCGGCCAGCCTGGCGCGTTCGACCAGGTCCGCGTTCACGTAGCCGCTCACCAGCAACGTCGCGATGGTCGGGCGGACGCCGCGAATCTTGCGCAGCAGCGCCAGGCCCGTGAGGCCCGGCATCCGCTCGTCGCTGATGACCGCGTGATAGCGGCGTGGATCCGCGGCGAACGCCTTGAGGGCGGCCTCGCTCGAGATGTAGGCCTCGGGCAGGTAGCCGAGGTCCAGGAGATTCTGGTCCGCCAGTCGAGCCAGCGCTTCCTCGTCGTCCACCACCAGGATGTGCTGCCCGTCGCCGCGAGGCAGGGCGAGCTCCTTGTTCTTGAACTGGTCGGTCACGTCCCCTGCACGCGGCAGGTAGACGGTGAACGTGCTTCCCCGGCCGGCCGCCGTCTCGACGTCGATCGCCCCGCCGAGGTCCGTCACGATCCCATGGACGAGCGACAGCCCGAGGCCGGTGCCGACGCCGACTTCCTTGGTCGTGACGAACGGGTCGAAGATCCGCTCCACCAGGTCCGCAGCGATGCCGACCCCGGTGTCCGCAACCTTCAGCGTGACGTAGTCTCCGGCCTCGACGACGCCGATCGTCGCGATGCGCGGGGCGTCGATGCGGATCGCGCTCAGCGACACCCGCAACGTGCCGCCGGCAGGCATCGCATAGATCGCATTGGTCGCCAGGTTCATCAGGACCTGATGCACTTGCGTCGGATCGCCCTGGATGGCTGCCCGGCCCGCCCGCAATGCGGTCTCCACGGCGATGCCGGTGGGCAATTGCGCGATGATGAGGTCCAGGCCTTCACGCACCACGCCTTCCACGTGCACGGCCACGCGCTCGCCGACGCCACTCCGGCTGAAGGCGAGTATCCGGTTCACCAGCGCCCTGCCCCGCTCTCCGGCGACCAGGATGTTTTCGATGGCGTGGTGAAGCCTGCTGCCTGCGGTGACGGCGCCCATCGCCACCTCGCCGTAGCCGAGGATGGCCCCGAGGATATTGTTGAAGTCGTGCGCGATGCCGCCGGCCAGGGTACCGATCGCCTCGAGGTGCCGTGCCCGGCGCAGGCGGGCTTCCAGACGGTGCAGTTCGTCTTCGGCGCGATGACGCTCGGTGGCGTCGAGCAGGAAGCCGACGATGCGCACGGGCGCGCCGTCGTCATCGAAGAACATGTGGCCCTTGGCCTGCAGCCAGCGCACGCCCTCCTGCGCAAGTGCGGCGCGGTACTCTGCGCTGAAGTCGCCGGAGTCGGCGGATGCACGCGCTATCGCCTGTTCCAGGATCGGCCAGTCCTCGGGATGCACCTGGTCGCGCCAGGATTCACCGGGGCCGATGCGCCATTCGAACGGCACGGCCTGAGCGGCCTTCTGCGCCAGGTCCAGCATCTGCTGGCGCGCGAGCAATGCGGCGTCCGCCTGCACGCGCTCCGAGACGTCCGTGGTCGTCCCGATGAATTCATCGACCTCTCCCGCGAGGTTCTCGACCGGTCGACCGACGCCGCGAAGGTGTCGAACGCTGCCGTTCTCCAGGACGACGCGGTAGTCCATCACATAGGGCTGCTTCGATCGGCAGGTTTCATCGAGCAGCCGCGAGACGGACGGGCGGTCTTCCGGGTGCACCATGTTCATGAAGACGTCCATCGTGGGAACGACTTGTCCCGGCTCGAAGCCGAGGACACGATACTGCTCCTCCGACCAGACGAGCTTTCCGCTGGAAAGCGTCCAACCCCAGCTGCCCGTGTGGCTGATGCGCTGTCCTTCGGCCAGGAATTCCTCGCTGCGCCGCAAGCGCTCCTCGGCTTCCCGCCGTTCGGCTCTTTCGCTGCGCTCGCGCGTTGCGCGATGAACCGAGCTCACGATCCTCGACAGCCGCTCCTTGAGGATGTAGTCGGTCGCGCCGATCTTCAGCGCATCGATCGCGACCTCCTCGCCAAGCGTGCCGGAGACGAAGATGAACGGGAGTTCGGGCCGCTTTTCCAGGGTGATCTGCAAGGCCGCGAGCCCGTCGAACGACGGCAGGGCCAGATCCGCCAGCACCAGGTCGAAATCCTGATCGAGCGCCGCCACGAATTCGTCCCGCGATTCCACCCGGGCGACGTCGCAGACGATGCCCCCGTCCTCGAGCACGGCCTTGACGATTTCCGCGTCGTTCCTGTCGTCCTCGAGGTGGAGGATTCGCAAGGGTGAATGCACGATCGCCTCCCCTACTGCCCGGCAGCGAACTTGCCCTTCTTGCCGACGCTCCCCGGAGGGGCCTCGTTGATGATCGCCCAGAAGACGCCGAGCTCCTTGATCGCATTGACGAACTCGCGGAAGTCGACCGGCTTGACGACGTACGCATTCACGCCGAGCTTGTAGCTCGCCACCATGTCGCGCTCCTCCCTCGACGAGGTGAGCACGACGATGGGGATCATCCTCATCGCCTCGTCATCCTTGATGCGCTTGAGCACTTCGAGGCCGTCGACCTTGGGCAGCTTGAGATCCAGCAGCATGACCGCAGGAAGCCCATGCGGACGCTGCTGGTAGGCACCGACGCAGTAGAGGTAGTCCAGCGCCTCTGCCCCGTCGCGAGCGACGTGGACTTCGTTGGCGAGGTTGAATTCATCGAGCGCCGTCAGCGTCAGCTCGACGTCCTTCGGATCGTCCTCGACGAGCAGGATGCGTCCCAGATTGATCATGATTCGTCCTCCTAGGGATGAGGTGCGGAGAAGTAGAAGGTGGCGCCGCGGCCGTCCTCGCTTTCGGCCCAGGCCCTGCCGCCATGCCTGGCCACGATGCGCTGCACGGTGGCGAGTCCGATGCCGGTGCCCTCGAACGCCTCGGGCCCGTGCAGGCGCTGGAAGACGCCGAACAGCTTGCCGACATACTTCATGTCGAAGCCGACGCCGTTGTCCTTGACGAACACCACGACCTCGCCAGGCGCGCCGGGTCGGGATCCGATCTCGATCTCGGCCTTCTCGCGCGTGCGCGTGAACTTGATGGCGTTCTCGAGCAGGTTGACGAGCACGATCCGCAGCAGCGACCGGTCGCCATGCACGCATGGCAACGCGCCGAGCTTCCAGGCGATGTCGCGCCCGTCCGTCTCGCGTTCGAACTCGCCCAGGATCTCCTGCGCAAGCTGCGTCATGCTGACGAGCGTGTCCTGGGTCTGGACGCGGCCGATGCGCGAAAAGGCCAGCAGATCGTCGATCAGGGTGCCCATCCGCGACGCCGACTCCAGGATCATCAACACGTACCTGCGGCACTTTTCATCGAGCACGGCGACGGCGTTCTTCTGCAGGAGTTCCGTATAGCCCGCGATGTGGCGCAGCGGCGCGCGCAGGTCGTGCGCGGTCGAATAGGAGAAGGCCTCCAGTTCCTTGTTGCTCGCCTGCAGCTCGATCGTCCTTCGCTCGAGGTCCGCATTCAGCCGGCGTATCTCTTCCTCGCGCCGCTTCCTCTCCGTGATGTCGTTGTTGGTCTCCAGGATCGCGGTGGGCCGCCCGGCCTCGTCCCTCTGCAGGGACCAGCGGCTGGCGACGGTGACCGGCGTGCCGTTGGACTTCGTCTTCCCGAGTTCACCTTCCCAGCGTCCGCTGTCGTTCAATATCGAATGGATCTCGTCAAGCGGCCGCGGAAAGATCGTGCTCAGCATCTTGTGGGCCTCCCGACCGATCGCGTCGCGCGCGGCCCAGCCGAAGAGCTCCTGGGCGCCGCGGTTCCAGTAGGTGATGACATCGTTCATGTCGCGCACGAAGATGGTGTCGTGGGTGAGATCGAGCAGGCTCGCCTGGCGCGTCGTCTCGACGACTTCGGCAGCGAGCGCGTCGCGCGCCTTGCGAAGCTTGTGCTCGATGGTGCGCCGCCTGGAACTGAACCCGGCAGTGATCAGGCCGAAGAGGACGAAGCCGACGATGTACGGGCGATCGGCCTGTTCCACGCCGAAGGTATGAAGAGGCGGCGTGAAGAAGTAGTCGTAGGCGAGCGTCGACAGCACGACGGCCAGCACGCCGGGGCCGTTTCCCGCGTACCAGACCGTCATGGCGATGGTCGCCAGGAACAAGGGAAATCCCAGCTTCTCGACGCCGAGACTCTGCGTCGCGAGCGACAACCCCAACGCGACCGCAGTCGAGACGATCGAAAAGCCGTAGTTGCGGATCAAACTGCCTGTCTTCGACAAGAGAACGTTCGATCGCATCATGCCCACCGATTGGAATCACGCCCTGGCACGCACTATCCGGCGTTGCCCTGTCGTGTTGCATCCCCCACATGGGGCACGGCTTCGCAGGCGCGCCAGGGGTCGCATCGCGACGAGCGCGATGATCCGGTTCATTCCGAGCCGAGCGTGCGCGCGATGTGACCCGATTCAGGTCCGGGACGGCGCAGCGCCCGGCCGGCTCAGATGTCCACCCGGCTGACTTTCGCGCCTTCGAGACTGACGTCCACGAGCAGCCCGCTCTTCGCGAGCACGTAGGCGATCACGGGGTGCTGGCCGCTCTGCATGTCCACGCTCGCGTCCGCGCCGTTGCGAAGCACGGTGATGGCGGCGTCCGCGCCGACGGTCCAGCCGTATCCCTTCTTGAACTTGTCCAGCGCCTCTTGCGTCATGAAGAGCACATAGATGGCTTTCGAGTCGGCTCCCGCGATCACGCCGGCAGAGGCGCGTCCGGTGCTGTAGTACCCGATCGTGGCGCCGCCGCTGCGCAGTTCGCCTTCACCCCAGGATCCGCCGATCACGAGGCCGGCCGTCATGACCGAGGGGAATACCAGCACCCCGCGGGCCTTGGCGACCAGTTCGCTGGAGCCCGGCACCTTGGCGCTCAACGTCGCCAGCGCCTCATCGGTCTGGGCATCGATGCTGCGACGCTGGGCCGCGCTGTCCGGGTCGATCGTCGCGCACGCCGAACCGATCAGGGCCACGACCGCCAGGGAGATGAATAGACGTTTCTTCATGGGTGGACTCCGCGCAATGGATCCGTGTACTTTGAAGGAGCGACTCGTCCGTTGCACACCTCGCTGGGCCTGCCTCGACTTGGCCATTGGGCAAAGCCGGGTCTGGCCATGGGTGCGGTGCCGCCTGGCCGCCGCACCTTGCGCGAGGCCGCGTCAATCGGACAGACGGCAGGCCATCAGCGCCAGGCGCGTCCTGCCGGCCGCATCGACCACCGCATCCGGGTCGTTCGACAGCAGGTCGACCGGCATTCTCCGGCCGAGCCATTCGCAGGGACGGACGAACCAGGCCGCGAAGGCCTCGACGCCCATCAGGTCGCCCAGTTCGATCGAGCAATCGCCGACGGCCTCGTTCGGCGTCATGCGCGGCCGCGCGAACTGGAAGAGCGGAAGCAGGAATTGGGTGCACGACATGAAGCTCACCACCTTGCGGCCGATGATCCACTTGGCGAGGACCGAGATCGGCTGTCGCCAGTGCGGCCGCATCAGGCCGACGACCTCGTCCGTCGATGCCAGACCCCCATGCGCGCCGTAGCCGGCCATCAGTTCGGCCAGGGCAGCGTCCTCGCGGCGACGCTGCGGAGTGGCGCACGACGGGGCCCTCGTCGCGGGTTCGAGCACGTGAACGTTCGCTTGCATGGCTGTTCTCCTGTTGACCACCCCGGGACTGGCAGCCTGGTGACAGCATCCGACTCGGCCATCGAACGGCACAGCCCCACAAGACGGGCTCGCGCATCCCCCAAGGGAGGCAGTCGCGCCGGCACCCAAGGTTGGCGATCGCCTCGCCCCGCAACACCTGGCTGGACCGCGCCACCCCCGTCGCCCTTCTCGCAGACGACGAGTTCGCGGTGCTGCAGGCGGCCCGTGCGGACCGCTTCGTGTCCCGCGGCTAGCCAGGGCCTTGCGACATGGCAGGACTCCTTGGCTGGGGCGGCTTCGGTGGAAGGCTCGTGTCGACAGGATTCCTGCAGCGAGACTAGCCTCGCCGCAAGTCGCGAATCGCCAGGGCCGTGCGGACGACGGGCAGTCGTCGCAACTGCTCCAGCAGGCGTTGTCCGAGGGACCTGGGCGCGCCGCGCGGCGAGTCCCGCGGCGGGGCGCTCTCGCGGACGTGCGTCTCCATCGCCAGCCGGATGCGGGCCCGGGAGGCCTCGAGACGATGCAGCGCCGCGGCCTCGCCGGGCCTCTGCCCGGCGCCTGGCATCGCGCCGCGGTCCAGCGGGCTCGCGACCGACGCGACATCGTCTTCCCGCGCGCCGTTCATGGCTGCTCCGCCTCGTGGATCATGTCGATGTCGGCCTCGACCTGCCGCCCCAGGACGTCCAGCGTGACGTCGACCGGCAGCACCCGCGCCACGATGCCGCAGACGGCTGCTGCCGCCAGGCAGGCGCAGGGCAAGGCGACCAGCAGCCAGCCGTTGCGCAGCTCGCCGGCGACGGCCGCGTAGAGCAGCAGGGCGACGCCGCCGAACACGAGTCCCAGGCCGCCCAGGACGCCGGCCGCCGCGTACAGCACGGCATGGAGGACGAGCGATGCGAGCGTGCGCCGCCCCTCCTCCAGCAACAGGTCGCCGTAGGCCTTCGCATGCTCGGCGAGCAGCTGCGGCCGGCGGGCGGCCACGTGAACGATCGGATGGATCGTCACACCGACCTCCGGAGTGCCGCCGCGAAGGGCGCGATCTCTGATGTCATGGAGCACCTCTTTCGAGGAAACGCGGTAGGGCTTGAGTGTGCGGGCCGGGCCTCCCATCCCTGCATCCCCTCGATGGGTTACCGGCGTCCCTCGCCCGATCGCAGGACTGCGGCGTCGCGCAACCAATGCGCGATTCACATCCCCGAAGTAACATGATTCGCGTTGTCAGCCCGCGGCGCGGGCAGGATCGGCGCCTGGGTGCGCCCCGATCCCGGTTCATCGCCAACCCGAGCACGCCGCTCTCCGCCATGTCCATGCAGAGCCCGTCGACGAAGGCACTCGAAGTCCTGCGAGAGGACGACGGGCTGACGCTGTACCGCGGGGCGAGAAGCGCCGACGGTGCACCGATGCTGGCCTTGGTGGCCGGGGACACGGCCCGGAGATCGCTCCTGCAAAGACTGGAGAGGGAGTTCGCGCAGCGCGACCTGCTCGACGGCCGATGGGCGGCACGGCCCCTTTCCCTTGCGATGGAAGACGGCGCTCCGACGCTGTGGCTGAGCGATCCGCATGGCGAGCTCCTGAGCCGCCGCGTCGGTCACGCCTGGGAGACGTCGTTGTTCCTGCGGGTCGCCGTGGGGATCGCTTCTGCACTGCGCGGCGTGCATCGGGCGGGACTGATGCACCGGGACCTGAAACCCGCCAACGTCCTGGTCGACCTCGATTCCGGTTCGGCGTGGCTGACCGGCTTCGGCTTCTCCTCGCGGCTCCTGCGCGAACGCCAGCCGCTCGGGCCGCCGGAGGTGATCGCGGGCACGCTGGCCTACATGGCGCCCGAACAGACCGGACGCATGAACCGCTCGATGGACTCGCGCAGCGACCTCTACGCGCTGGGCGTCATGTTCTACGAGTTGCTGTCGGGGGCGTTGCCCTTCAGCGCGTCCGATCCGCTCGAATGGATCCATTGCCACGTCGCGCGGCAGGCAGTCCATCTGTCCGAGCGGCAGCCGATGGTGCCCGCGATGCTGGCGGCCATCGTGATGAAGCTGCTCGCGAAGACGGGCGAGGATCGCTACCAGACCGCCGCGGGCCTCGAGGCCGACCTGCGACGTTGCCGGCAGGAATGGGAATCGGACGCACGGATCACGGGATTCCGCCTCGGCCTGCAGGACGTGTCGAGCCGCCTCGTGCTGCCCGAGAGGCTCTACGGGCGCGAAGCCGAGATCGCGACGCTCTCGGAGTCCTTCGAGCGAGTCGCCGCTCGCGGAGACTTCGAGTTCACGCTCGTCTCGGGCTACGCGGGAATCGGCAAATCCTCCGTCGTCCATGAGCTGCACCGGGCCGCCGTCCGGGCGCGCGGCATCTTCGTCGCCGGCAAGTTCGACCAGCGCCTGCGCGACACGCCCTACTCCACGCTCGCCGAAGCATTCCGGGCGCTGATCCGCCAGCTGCTGGGCGGGGACCCGGCCAGCGTCTCGCGCTGGAAGCACCGCATCGACGAGGCCGTGGGCAGCCACTGCAGCCTGCTGTTCGAGCTGCTGCCGGAACTCATCGCGCTGATGGGGCCGCAACCGCCGCTGCCGGCCTTGAGCCCGGCGGAGGCGACGCTGCGTTTCCAGTCGGCGTTCCAGCGCTTCATCGGCGCCTTCGCGCGCGAGGACCAGCCGCTCGTCGTCTTCCTCGACGACCTGCAATGGCTGGATCCCGCGACGCTCTCGCTCGTCGAATGCATCGCCGTCGAGCCGCGGACGCACCACCTGCATCTGATCGGCGCCTATCGGGACAACGAGGTGCCGGCCGGCCACCCGTTGATGAAGGCCGTCGCGGCGATCCGCGCGAGCGGCCGCAGGGTCGACACCCTGGAGCTCGGTCCGCTCGGCGTCGAGGACGTGACGCTGCTCCTCGCGGACGCGTTGCGCCTGACACGCGATCAGGTGCGCCCGCTCGCCGGACTCGTGCATGAGAAGACCGGAGGCAATCCGTTCTTCGCGGGGCAGTTCCTGGCGAACCTCGAGGAAGAAGGCTTCGTGCGCTTCGACGCGGCCGCCATGCAATGGAGCTGGGACACGAAAGGCATCGGCGCGAAGAGCCAGACCGACAATCTGCTGGACCTGACGCTGCGGCGGCTGTGGCGACTGCCGAGCCGGACGCAGGACATCCTGCGCGTGCTGTCCTGCCTCGGGAGGCAGACGGACCTCGCGACCCTCGCGATCCTGTGCGAGCCCGCGCCGGCCCTGCATGCGCACATCGGCCATGCCGTCGACGCGGGCGTCGTCTACGCAGACGAGGGCCACTGCCGCTTCCTGCACGATCGCGTCCAGGAAGGGGCCTACGCGCTCGTGCCGGAACACGATCGCGGCGCGCTGCATCTCAGGATCGGCCGGGTGCTATCGAAGGCGATGTCGCGGGAGACCCTGGCCGAACGGATCTTCGACGTCGCCAACCAGCTGAACCTGGGCCTGGCCCTGGTGTCGGACGACGAGGAAAGAGTCCGGATCGCGGAGCTCGACTTGCAGGCCGCGCGCAAGGCGAAGGCCTCCGCGGCGTACGAAGGGGCTTGCAACTACCTGCTGGCAGGCATCGCGTCGCTCGGCCCCGATGGCTGGGAGCGCGCCCACGAGCTCGCGTTCGCGATGCACTGGGAGCTGGCCGAATGCGAGATCAGCAGGGGCCGCCTCGACGAGGCAAGCGTTCTCGTCGACGAGATGCTGCGCAGGGGTCGATCCAGGATCGCCCTCGCCCAGGTGACCGTCCAGCGGATGACGGTGCAGATGATGCGCGGCGAGGTCGATCAGGTCGTGCGGACCGCGATCGAGTGCCTAGACATGTTCGGGCAAGTCGTTCCCGAGCGGCCGTCGGCAGCGCAGGTGCAGACGGAATGCGAGCGTCTGTACCAGGCGCTGGGCGACCGCGCGATCGAGAGCCTGGTCGAGCTCCCGACCATGAACGACCCTGAAGTGGCTGCCGCCATGAGCGTCATGGTGCGGCTGGGGTTGGCGTCGTACTTCACCGACGTCAACCTCAACCAGACGATCGCGATCCGCCTGGTCAGGCTGACGCTCGCGCACGGCCTGTCCGAGTCCTCCATCTATGGCTGCGCAGGACTGGGCTCCTGCCTCGGCCCTGTCTTCGATCGCCATGCCGATGCCGTGCGTTTCGCGCGGGCGGCCGTCGCCATCGCGGAGAAGGGCGGCCACCTGGCGTTCAGGGCGGGGGCCCACGTCGCGCTGCAGCAGGCGGTCCTCTGGACGCGCCCGGTCGCGGCATCCGTGGCGCTGCTCGACGACTCCATCCGGCTGGCGAAGGAGACGGGCGCGCTCATCTTCGCGTGCTACGCCGTGGAACATCGGCTGACGGACATGCTTTTCCGGGGCGATCCGCTCGACGCGATGTGGTACGAATCGCAGGCCGGGCTCGCGTTCACCGAGAAGTGCAAGGTCCGGCATGCCGGCGACATCATCGCGAGCATGCAAGGCTTCATCCAGGCATTGCGCGGCCAGGCGGACGATGCAGCACTGCTCGATGGCCAGGTCGACGCGCGCATCCAGGCAAGCGGCATCCCGGTGGTGGCCTGCTTTCACGGGATCCTGCAACTGCAGCGACTGTTTCTGCTCGGTGATCCTGCCGGTGCGTTGGCGTGTGCCGGGAAGCTGTCGACGATCCTGTGGTCGGCCCGCTGCCACATCCAGTCGGTGCACTACTGCGTGTTCCAGTCGCTCGCCATCGCGGCTCTCTATCCGCAGGCGGACCGCGACCGCCAGCGGGAATGGCGCGCAACGCTCGAGGCCAACGTCAGCGCGCTCGCACGCTGGACGGCGAACTGCCCGTCCAGCTTCTCGCACAGGCATGCGCTCGTCACCGCGGAACTGGCTCGCCTCGATGGCCGCGGCATGGAAGCGTTGCGGCTCTACGAGCAGGCGATCCGGGCGGCGACCGACAACGGATTCGTCCAGGATCGTGCCCTGTCCTGCGAGCTCGCGGCCGCCTTCTGCCTGTCGCAGGGACTGGAGACGGCAGGCCACGCCCACTTGCGCGACGCGCGCCGGGGCTACCTGCTCTGGGCCGCGCACCGCAAGGTGGCGCTGCTCGACGAGAAACATCCTGGAATCGGGGAGCCTGCGGCCTACGCCCATCCGCCCACGATCGAGGCACCGCTCGCGCATGTCGATCTCGCGACCATGGTCAAGCTGTCGCAGACCTTGTCCGGCGAGATCGTGCATGTCCGCCTGATCGAGAAGCTGATGACGATCTCCCTCCAGCACGCCGCCGCGCAGCGAGGACTGCTGGTGCTTCGCAAGGCGGACGGGATCTACCTCGAAGCCGTCGCGGGCTCGGACGGGGACGGCGTTTCGGTGGAGATGGTGAACCGGCCGCTGGCGCCCATGGACATGCCCGACGCCGTCCTCCAGCACGTGTTCCGCGCGCGCCACGGCGTCATCCTGGACGACGCCCGCGAGTCCAACGCCTTCTCCGGCGACGAGTACCTTCGCCGGAAGAACCCGCGCTCGATTCTCTGCCTGCCGCTCAGCAGGCAGGGACAGCCCATCGGCGTCCTTTACTTCGAGAACAACCTGGCATCGCACGTCTTCACGCCGACACGCCAGGCCGTGCTGGACATGCTGTCGTCCCAGGCCGCGATCTCGCTGCAGAACGCGGACCTGGTCGCGACGCTGGAACAGGAGGTCGCCGAGCGCAAGCAGTCGGAGGCCGCGCTGCGGCAGTCGGAGGAACGCTACGCCCTGGCCATGGACGCCGCCGCGGACGGCCACGCCGACTGGAGCGTGGAAACGGACGTGTTCTACAGCTCCCCGCGCTGGCTCGAGCAGTGGGGCCTGCCCCCCGAGCTCGCCATCACCAGTCGGCAGAAGATGTTCGACGTGTTCCCGTGGCACCCGGAGGACCGTCCTCGAGTGGTGGCTCAGATCAATCAGGTTCGCGCAAGCGGCGCGAATCGACTCGATCTGGACGCGCGCGTCATCGTCCGCGGCGAGGTCCGCTGGATGCACGGCACGACGCTGTACTTGCGCGACTCGTCCGGCAAGCTGCTGCGCGCGAGCATCGTGACGACCGACATCACCGCGCGCCACCGGGCCGAGGAGGAGCGGCGGCTCTCCGAGGAACGCTATGCGCTGGCGCTGGCCGGCTCCGACGAAAGCATCTACGACTTGGACCTGGAGACCGGCAGCCTCTACATCGCTCCCCGCACCCAGGAGTTGCTCGGCATTCCCGTCGGCGATGTCTGGCGCGACCGCTCCGAGTGGGCGCGTCTCGTGCGCTACCACCCCGACGATGCGGCACGGCGCCGTGCCGCGATGGCTGCGCACATCGCCGGCAAGACGCCGATGTACGACATCGAGGTGCGCATCCTGGTGGCGGGCGGCGTGCGCTGGCTGCACCAGCGCGGCCGGGCCTTGCGCGATGCAGACGGGCGCGCCTATCGCGTGGTGGGCTCGATCGGCGACATCACCGAGCGCAAGCGCGAACAGGAGGAGATGCAGCGGCTGGAGGGCCGGCTGCGCCAGGCCGAGCGCTTCGAGGCCATGGGCACGCTGGCCGGCGGGATCGCGCACGATTTCAA
>FTIF01005030.1_pt2 | contig 16174 bp, 14 predicted proteins | sample 1658001 | NCBI WGS metagenome assembly FTIF01 (sample SAMEA3914789, study PRJEB12502) | metagenome | biome: forest; material: soil | place: Canada | collected 2011-07-03 | depth 0.3 m | reverse complement strand
CCGCCGCATACCGCCACGGGTACATGAAGCGGAACGACAGGTCCTGCAGCTCGCGGTACATCTGGTTCAGGCCCAGGCGGTGCGCGATGGGCGCGAAGATCTCGATCGTCTCGCGCGCGATGCGGGCGCGCTTGTCGGGCGCCATCGCCTCCATCGTGCGCATGTTGTGCAGCCGGTCGCACAGCTTGATCAGGATCACGCGCACGTCGCGCGACATCGCCAGCAGCATCTTGCGGAACGACTCCGCCTGGCCTTCCTCGCGCGTGGAGAACTGCAGCTTGTCGAGCTTGGTCAGGCCGTCCACCAGGTCGGCGGCGGGCGAGCCGAAGCGTTCGATCAGCTCGGACTTGGTGACGCCGCAATCCTCCATCGTGTCGTGCATCAGCGCGGCCATCAGCGCCTGGGCGTCGAGCTTCCAGTCTGCCACCAGGCCGGTGACCGCGAGCGGGTGCGTGATGTAGGGGATGCCGCTGGCGCGCAGCTGCCCCAGGTGCGCCTGGTCGGCGAACTTGTAGGCCTCGCGCACCTTCTTCAGGTCGGACTTGCTCAGGTAGCCCAGCTTCTCGGACAGCTCGGCGAAGGTCGTGACTTCGGCTTGCTGCGCCACGGCGGCGGGCGCGCGCGCCAGCCCGTGCAGTTTGGCGGGCAGCAGGTCAGCCGCGAACGAACGAATACTCATGTGCTGAATTTAGCCTGTTATGAGGGCAGGGCCATCCCGTACGGGAAATCGAGCATCCGCATCGCCCTGGACGCCCTCGGCCACGGAGGAATTGTCGGTGACGGCAGGACGGCATACCGCGTTCAGGTGATTGTTGTGAAACCGCTTTCAAAAAATCACATGTCGACCGACTTTTCTACCGGAAACGGGCGTCAAATGCGCTCCACCCCGGCCGCGACAGGCAAACGGTACGGGGTATGGCGCGCGGCGCCGGCGGGCCATCGATGGTCGCGCCGACACCCTGGCGCGCGCAACGAGCCCGAGCACGACGCATGCGGACGCGTCACCCAAAACGACAGGAGACAGCGATGATTCGACGTGTTGCAGGACTAGCCGTCCTGTTGGCATTTTCCCTCTGGGGAAGCGCCCCTGCACAGGCCCAGACGGCCTCCGACTACAGCCAGGGCGTGACCGTCAGCGGCACCACGGCCACGATCTTCTTCAACCCGACGTCGACCACGACGACGTGGACGGACGTCCACTACCAGGTCAACGGCGGCGCCGTCCAGAACCTGCGGATGGCGCGCGACGCCTCCACCGGCCATGAGACCCAACCGGTATTGCAAGCGGTTTCAGCCGGCAATGTGCTGAGCTACAGCTTCACCTACAACAAGGGCACCCCGGCGTACGACTCGGCGACGTATTCGTACACGGTGGGCTCGGCCGCCACGTCGCCGACGCCCACGGCCGGCCAGGTGTGCTTCTTCACCGACGTCAACTACGGCGGCACGTCCCTGTGCACCAGCGCCAGCAGCAGTTGGGTGGGCAGCGCCTGGAACGACGTCATCTCGTCGGTGAAGGTCTCGGCCGGCACCCAGGTCGTGCTCTATGGCGACATCAACTACGGCGGCAGCACGCTCACACTGACGGCCGATACGCCCAGCCTGGTGCCGCTGAATTTCAACGACGTGGCCTCGTCCTACCAGATCTCGGCGGTCGCCAGCGGCGGCACCTGGAACCAGCAGACCACGTTCAAGATCGTCAACGGCACGCGTGGCGCCTACGGCGACGCGCAGGTCTACTGGGCCATCATCGGCAAGGACTGGAACAGCGGCAAGTTCGTGTACGTCAACACCGCCGGCCAGCTGATCCCGATGGCCTTGTCCGACAATGGCGCACTGACGAAGAACGGCGTCGCGTACACCAACTACTTCCACACCATCGCGCAGGCCGGCTCGGTCACGATCCCGCCGATCAACTCGGCGCGGCTGATGCTCAGCGTAGGCGGGCCGATGTACGTCCAGGTCAACCAGGACGTCAACGGCAACATCGGCTATGCCGGCGCCAACATCGACAACCCGGCGGACCCGAACATCAACGTGACGTTCGACTTCATGGAGATGGCGATCGTCCCGACGACGGGCTTCTACGGCAACACCACGCGCGTCGACCAGTTCGGCTTTCCGGTGACCTTGCGCCTGCAGGGCCTGGGCGGCTACGACCAGACGGTGGGCGAGACGGCCACGCGCGCCTCGCTGATCTCGGCCTGGTCGTCGGCCGTGCCGGCGCAGTTCCAGAGCCTGGCGCAGGCGCCGTATTCGCCGTACCGCATCATCGCCCCGGCCCATGCCAGCTTCGGCGCGGGCCAGGCGAACGCGACCTACCTGGACGGCTACATCCAGGGCCTGTGGAGCAAGTACGCCTCGCAGACGCTGACCTTCACCGACCAGCAGGGCACCTTCACCGGCCACGTGGTCAACGGCGCGTTCCAGTTCACGGACGGCCAGGGCACGTACACGATCGCGCGTGCGCCGACGACGCCGGAAGCGCTGCTGGGCAACGGCGTGCTCAACGACGCCACCGGCCAGACGCCGGGGACCGCGGGCTACGACAAGCAGCTGCAGATCCAGGCCCAGATGTGCGCGGCGATCAATCGCCACATCGTCGAGGATCCGGCGCACTGGTCCACCCCGAGCTACTTCTACACGTCGCCGGCCAATTCGTACTCGAAGTTCTGGCACGACCACAGCCTCAACGGGCTGGCCTATGGCTTCGCCTATGACGACGTCGGCGGCTTCAGCTCGTCGCTGCATACCGCGGCGCCGACGATCGCCACGGTGACGGTGGGCTGGTAAGCGCTTTCCAGCGAGGCCGCCGAGCGCAAAAGAAAAGTCCCAAAATGCAAAAAGCCCGCATCTCACGAAACGGGCTTTCGAAGCGAAGAGGGGGCAACGCGTTCAGAAGAACGCAGCCGCCTGGACGCTCAGGTCGGAACCTTGCGCAGCATTTCCTTGCCGATTTCGCCGGCGGCGATCTCGCGCAGGGCGGTGACGCCGTGCTTGTTCTTCGATTCGATCTTGGGCGTGTGGCCCTGGCTCAGCATGCGGGCGCGGTACGTCGCGGCGAGCACGAGCTGGAAGCGGTTGGGGATCTTTTCCAGGCAGTCTTCAACGGTGATGCGGGCCATGATGGTTCCTAGGCTAGAGAGAGAACAACGCGTCGACAAGCGCTGGCAATGAAACTGGCGACTCCCGGACACCGGCCCGATTCGGTTGAATCAGGCCAGGTTCAGCGCGGCAAAGACGTCGGGGTGGTTGTTGCGCTGAGCGGCGAAACGCAGGGTTTCGGGCTGTTCGCGAACCACCGCGCGGAGTTCCGCCAGGGCTTTCTCGAGAGAACCGTTGATTATAACAAAGTCGAAGCGCCCGGCCTGGGCGACCTCGTGGCGGGCGTTGGCCAGGCGCTGGGCGATGACCTCGGGCAGGTCCTCGCCGCGACCGCGCAGGCGCTGCGCCAGCTCGTCCCAGCTGGGCGGCAGGATGAACACGAGCAGGGCGGCCGGAAACAGCGTGCGGATCTGCAGCGCGCCTTGCCAGTCGATCTCCAGCACGACGTCCTTGCCGGCCGCCAGCAGCGTCTCGACGCTGGCGCGCGAGGTGCCGTACCAGTTGCCGTGCACGTGGGCGTGCTCGAAGAACTGGCCCGCGGCCACCATCTGCTTGAACGACTCGACGTCGACGAAGTGGTACTCGCAGCCGTCGCGTTCCTGCCCGCGCGGCGCGCGCGTGGTGTGCGACACGGAGACCGCCAGGTGCGGCTCGTGCTGCAGCAACGCCTTCACGAGGGTCGATTTGCCGGCGCCGCTGGGGGCGGCGACGACGAAGAGCTTGCCGGGGAGTTCCATGGGGGCCGTGAGCGGATGCTGAAGACTCGTCGGCAACCGCTCGTCGCGGCCCCGACAGGGCCTCCCAGTATCGCCGCAATCGACCCCGTGACGCGAGAGCCGCTGCGGGCAGGAATGCGCAGTTTCTCAGGTGGCCGTGCCGTCGAAGACGGTCTTCAGCCCCGGGCTGTGCAACACGCTGGCCGGCGTCACCGTCTCGCGCTGCCAGGGGATGCTGCCGAAGTACCAGACGCGCCAGAAGCCGACATCGGCCTGCGGCGCGTGGGCCAGCAAGGTACGGAAGGTCTCCACCTGGCCGACCTCGACGCCGGCGCCTTGCAGCAGCACCTCGCGCACGTAGCGCGAGCAGAACTGGCGGTGCGAGCGGTTGTCGAAGCCGGTGTCGTAGAACACGTGCTCGCGCTGGGCCGCGGCCGCGACGATGGCCACTTGCTGAGCGGGCGTCAACGGCGTGGGCAGGCGCATCACCGCGACGCGGCCGCCGGCGGAACGCGCGACGAAGCGCGACAACGTGGTGGAGCCGGAGAACGGGAAGCGGCTCTCGCCGATCACCGGCTCCTTGCCCGAGACGTCCAGCACGATGCCGACGTGATTGGTCCAGGTGCCGGTGGCTTCGGCCACCTTGCGGAACGGGTAGGCGCCGATGCGGGTGAACACGATGTCGCCGACGGCCAGCGACTTGCCGAGTTCGGCCACGGGTCGAACTGCAAGGGCCGGGGCGGCGATGTCGTCGGAGGCGAGCGCGCCGGTGCTGGCACCCGCAGCGGCGAGGCCGACGAACAGGGCGGCGATGGTGCCGAGGCGGCGCGTCGTACGTGTGGAGCGATTCATCTGGACGGGTTCGAAAGCCGGGGAGGAGCGCAGCATCGCGCAACTCGACGACCAGCGAAGCGGGTTCCAGGCGAGTGGAGGCAGCGAGTCCGCGCGGTATCGTCGGACGCTACCGCGCGCCCGTGCTATGCATCGCCGAGCGTCAGAAATGCGAAGAGCCGCAACGGCGGCTCTTCGTCGGCAACGGCGCGTCGCGCCGCCGCGAGGGGCGTCGCTTAGAGCGCCGCGTCCTTCAGCTTCTTCAGCGCGCGCGTCTTGATCTTCACGGACGCCGGCTTGGCGGCGAACATGCGCTCGACGCCGGTGAACGGATCCTTGCCCATGCGCTTCTTCTTCGCCGGCACGTTGTGCACGACGACCTTGAGCAGACCGGGCAGCGTGAATTCGCCGAGGCCCTTCTTGTTCACCGAGGCGAGGATGCTGGCTTCGAGCGCTGCCAGGACCGCCTTCGCGACCTTCGGCTCGACGGCCGCTTGCGTGGCGATGTGAGCGGTCAGGGAGGACTTGTTGAAGGCCGTCTTGATCGGCTTCAGCGCAACGGGTGCCGCGGCCGGTGCCTTGGCCTTGACGGTCTTGGCGGGAGCCTTTGCAGCCTTGGCCGGAGCCTTGATGGTCTTGGCCGGCGCAGCGGCCTTGACGGCCTTCTTGACGACGGGAGCGGGTGTCTTCTTTGCAGTTGCCATGGTGTTCTCGGTACTTGTATGTCGACGCCGCAGCGATTGCTGCAGCGGTGCGATTGTAGGGGAGGGTCGCCCGGAGTCCGGGCCCGTCCCGTCATGCACCCGCCGGACAGGTCCGCTCGCGAAGGGACTTCGCCGGCGCCACCGGGGCCTTTTGCCACGCGATCGAAGCATTGCGCAAGGGATGACTCCCTTCTGCCATCTCGCAGCAGGTTCGCGTTGCGCCGCCGACGGCAGTCGCTGCGGCGTCCGTGCCGCGAGTCCCGTTTCGCGGGCCGCTACGGTGCCGCCGCGACATGCACCTGGGGCCGCCGCCCGTCGTTCCACTTCCCGCCCTGTGCCCGTTCGACCTGCGCGGCGAGTTGAAGCAGCAGCCCGTCGTCGGCCTGTCGCGCCTGTGCCTGGATGCCCAGGGGAAGTCCGCTTTCCTGGACGGCCAGCGGCAGCGAGATGGCCGGCATCCCGCACAGGTTGGCCAGCGGGGTGTAGGCGAAGTTCTGCCAGAGGTGGGCGAACCAGTCGTGCACCGAGGGATTCGTGCTGGTGGTGAGATAGTCGACGGTGCCGATGCGGGGCGTGGGCAGCGCGGTGATCGGGGTCAGGACGATGTCCCAGGCCTCGAAGAACGCGCCGAAGGCCCGCGAGGTGCTGTTGAACCGGGCCTGCATGGCGGCGCGCTCGCTGTAGGACGTATGCAGGCCGGCCTCCCAGATCTTGATGTTGATCGGCTCGAGCAGATCCTCCGGCGGCCGCGCCAGGCCCAAGCGCGCGAGATGACCGGCGATGACCTGGGCGAAGTTGCTGATGTAGCAGGTGGTCTGCGCGGCGAAGGCGGCCCGGAAATCCACCGGCGGCAGCTTCCATTCGACGTGATGGCCCAGGCCCTCGAGAAGACGGCCGACGCGTTCGAGCTCAGCGACGAAATGGGGCGTCGCCCGGTAGTCGCCCCACTCGTGCGACAGCGCGATGCGCAGCGGGCGCGGGTCGATTTGGATGAGCTCGCCGTAGGGCTGCGGCGGACTCCAGAACGGCATGAACTCGCCCGGTGCGCCGCCGCGACAGTGGTCGACGAAGGCGGCCGTGTCGCGCACGGTGCGGCTGTGGCAGCCCTGGATCGACACCAGGCCGGAGAGATCCGACAGGCCCGGTGCCAGCGAGAAGACGCCGCGCGACACCTTGAGGCCGATGTTGCCGGTCGCGCCCGCCGGGATCCGGATGGAGCCGCCGCCGTCGGTCGCGTGCGACATCGGCACCACGCCGGCGGCCACGACGGCCGCCGTGCCCGCGGAGGACCCGTTGGTCGTCAGGTCGGTGTTCCAGGGGTTGCGCGTGACATGGAGTCGGTTCTCGGCCGCGCTGCAGACACCGAATTCCGGCGTGGTCGTACGACCGAGGATGTTCAGGCCGGCCTGGCGGATCCGGCCGGTCAGGAAACTGTCCTCGGTCGGACGATGGCCCTGCATCAGCATCGAACCGAATTCCTGTCGCCGCCCCTTGAGGGTCGGCCCGAGATCCTTCATCAGGTAGGGCACGCCGGCGAACACGCCCTCGGGCCGCATGCCGTCGGCCAGCGGATCGGCGACGACGTCTTCGAACAGTTCGACCACCGCGTCCAGCGCGCCGTTGGTGCGGGCTATCGCGGCCGCGGCCTGCGCCGCGAGCTCGGCGGGCGTCACGTCGCCCTTGCGCACCCGTTCGGCGAGCCCGACGGCATCGTGCCCGGCCCACTCGTCCCAGTTCATCGCGAGCGTCATCCGGGTACTCCTGTTGAAGGACGTTCATCCACGAGGTGCGCCGCGTTCAGCACACGAATGCGCTCGTCGGTGTAGTACCCGCCGTATTCGGTGTAGCGAAGAAAGGCCAGCCGGCAGGCCGCACATCGCCATACGTCGCAGCGGTTGTACGGGAAGTACCCGAGCGCGATCGGCGCGTCCGGCGACCACGAGTTCGTGCGGTATTCGGCGACGGTGGGATCCTCGTCGAGCGGATCGCGCAAGGTGCCCATGCGCTCCAGGGCCGCCCGGTCGAAGCTGCCCGGCATCGACTCCCACCCCGGGCAGACCAGCGCCTGGCATTGCGCGCACGGCGCATCCGGGCTCCGGGCGCGCGCCAGTGCCTCCAGGTCCGTCCGGGTCAGCGCTTGCTCGTTCGTATCCGTCATGAAGGGCTCCCGTTTGGCGCAACTGTGCCTCATGTCCCGCGCCTTGCTGATCCAGGGTGCCTTCGGCGGCATTCGTCCGGAGGATCGTCCGGCCGTCCCGCTCAATCCATCTGCGTCACGAATTTGGTGACGAGGTAGCCGTCGAACGTCTCGGAGCCGCCTTCGCTGCCGATTCCGCTGTCCTTGACGCCTCCGAACGGCGTCTCGGGAAGCGACTGGCCGAAGTGGTTGATGTTCACCATGCCGGCCTCGATTCCATTCTGGATGCGCAGGGCGTTCTTGCTGGAGCCGGTGAACGCGTACGAAGACAGTCCGAAGGGCAGGCTGTTGGCGCGTCGGATGGCATCGTCGAGATCGTCGAAGCGAACGCACGCGGCGATGGGGCCGAAGGGCTCGGCTTGCATGATCTTCGAATCTTCGGGCGGCGCGGCCAGGATGGTCGGCGCGAAGAAGTTGCCGATCTGGCCGATGCGCTCGCCGCCGACTTCGATGCGTGCGCCGCGTTGCACGGCGTCCTGGACGAACTCCGTCATGGCCGTGACGCTTCTTGCGTGAGCCAACGGCCCCATCGTCGACCCGGGCTCGATACCCGCGCCCACCTTGATGCCGCGCGTGGCCTCCATGAATCGCGCCATGAAGCGATCCCAGGCCGCGTCCTGCACATAGAACCGCGTCGGCGACACGCACACTTGCCCGGCGTTCGAGAACTTGAGTCTGGAGAGCATGGTGGCGGCCCGCTCGACATCCGCGTCCGCGCACACGATCACCGGCGAGTGGCCGCCGAGTTCCATCGGCACCCGCTTCATGTGGCTGCCTGCCAGTGCCGCCAGCTTCTTGCCGACCGGCACCGAGCCGGTGAACGAGATCTTGCGCACGATGGGGGAGGTGATCAGGTACTCCGATACTTCATGCGGAACGCCCCACACGACATTGAGCACGCCCGGCGGCAGTCCAGCCTCGTGGAACAGTCGAGCGATCGCCACCACGGCGCTCGGCGAATCCTCGGGGCCCTTGATGATGAGGGTGCAACCGGCGCCGATCGCGGCCGCGATTTTGCGGATGGCCTGGTTGTATGGGAAATTCCAGGGCGTGAACGCTGCGCAGACGCCGATCGGCTCGCGCAACACCATTTGGCGGACGTTCGGCACGCGCGATGGAATGACGCGACCGTAGATGCGGCGGCATTCCTCCGCATGCCAGTCGCAATGGTCTGCGCAGCGCATGACTTCGCCGACCGCTTCGGCGAGCGGCTTCCCCTGGTCGAGGGTGATGCCGAGTCCGATCTCCTGGGCACGGGCTCGACTCAGCTCGCCGACCTTGCGAAGAATGGCCGCCTTGTCCAGGGGAGAAACATGCCGCCAGCTCTCGAAGGCGCGCTGTGCCGACGCGAGGGCCCGGTCGAGGTCCGCTCGAGTCGCGTGAGGCAGCTTGCCGATGACGGCGCCGGTGGCAGGATCAAATACCTCCTGTTCGTGCCGACCCCCGCCCTCCAGGAACTCTCCGTCGATATAGAGGCTGAGCCGTTCGTAAGTAGACATGTCGGGAATCCTTCAATGGGCCTTGGAAAATCCGCCTTCGGCAGGCTCGACCCGACCGGCGCGCGATCGAATGACTTTTTTGCCGGGAGGCGATGGTAAATTGTACTTTGTGAGTAGATAGTACACAATGAGCCGGCGCGTGCACTGATCGCACGGCCCCTGCGTCCTCCTGCCGAAGACGACCCTCCTGCCACCCTCACCGCGGTGATTCCTGCCAACAGACCCGAGTCCCAACCCATGAATTCCCTTCGACGTTTCGCATTGACAGTTGCCCTGGCCTGCGTCCTTCCTGTCGTGGCGATGGCCGCCCAGGATGATCCCAGGAACGACAGTCCACTGGGCTTGATCACCACCGCTCAAGTCGCTCCCGCCGACCGGGTGGCGCTTCGAAAGGCGTTCATCGACAAGGGGCTGCCGCAACTCGAACGGCTGAAGCGCGAAGGGCGCGTCGCGGACTACCGCGTGCTTTTCAGCCGCTACGCAGACAGCGAAACGTTCGACCTGTTCGTCGAACTCAGTTTCGCCCGCGCGGAAGATGTGACGCGCTGGAAGGACGTCGAGCTGACGAATCCAGGCGGCTTTCCCAGGGAGGCGCTTCGACTGATCAAGACCATGGCGACCGTGCCGGTCGATCGAATGCGCCAGGGCGAGGCGGCGAAGCTTTCAAGGCAGCCGACGTTCCTGGTGATCCCGTACGACTACCTGGTGTCCACGAATGACTACCTCAAATACCTGGATGACTATCTCGTTCCCCAGGTGAACGGCTGGGTCGACGAAGGCATCGTGTCCAGGTACGGGATCTACATCGGACGCTATGCGGCCAACAGGCCCTGGTCGTCGCTGTTCCTGATCGAGTACAACGACGACGCCGCGCTGGGCCAACGCGACTCGGCGGTCGCCAAGGTACGCGCTCGGCTCGCCGCGAATCCGGAATGGCGGGCGATACACGAAAAGAAGGACAAGATCAGGAACGAGCGGGCGCCCGTCATCGCGGACCAGTTGAGCCTGGCACCTGGCCAGGCCGCGGCGCATCCCTGAAGCTGCCGTTTGCCGGCTCGCCGCCCGCTGCAAGGAAGCGAGTGGCGAGCCGGCGTGCTGCAACTACTTCAGATACTTGGCCAGCCAGGCCACGATCCGGGCCGTCGCGTCATATCGCTCGGGCGACTGGCCGCGCATCATTTCGTGACCGCCCGGTGCGGCGTCGTAGATCTTGGATTCGTAGACCTTGTTGTGGGCTTTCAGCAGGTCGATGAGGCGCTCCGTATTCAGGGCCACCGGGACGCTGGTGTCCCCCTTCGTCGCAATGACGAGGACAGGCGTCTCGATCTTTTCCACAAAATTGATCGGCGACACGTCCATGTACTGAACCAGGTTCTTGTCCGGAAGCTGGCCCTTGAAGCTCGGGCTCTCGTCGGCGATCTGCTGACGCCGCCATTCCGGCTTGTACGACATGTAGGCCACGAAATCGACGAGGCCCACGATGTCGACGGCCGTCCTGAACTTCTTCGGCTGCTGCTCGATGGCGGCAACGGCGACGCCCCCGCCGCGGCTTTCGCCCACGATCGCCAATCTGCCTTGATCCACGTACGGCTGGCTGGCGATGAAGTCCGCCCCGGCCAGCGTGTCGGCGACGTCCGTCACGCCGTAGTCGTTTTCGTAGATCGGCGCGCCATATCCGCGACTGCCTCGGTACTCCGGAAAGAACACCACGTAGCCCTGCGCCACGAGGGTGTCGATGAGCTGGAACCAGACCGGCTCGAGCTGCCCGTGGAAGCCGCCGTGCACCAGGACGATGGTCGGGTACCGATGGCCGCTCGCCATCGATTTCGGAGTGAAGATGTGTCCCGGGATCAAGTTGCCGGACGAACTGAAGTTGATCGTCTTGAGGGTGACCCGGTCGCCGTACTCGAGACGGAACTGGTTTTCCGACTCGAGGTTCTGGGTGACGAAAACCTCCTGCATCAGTCCCTTCAGCAGAGCCGTGACGTCCTTGCTCTCCCGGTTGAGATTGGAGTAGTCGGCCAGCGTGCCTTCCGGGCCGTTGCCGTGCGCCTTCTGAGGCTCGGCCGCATGCGACGTTGCGCCGGCGCCTGCCCCGGCAACGAGTACGGCCATCGCGGTCCTCGACATCCAATCCGAAATCCGAGTCATGTGTTTCATCCTCAAATGACATGCGGGGAACGACCCGCGTGGCGCCCGAATCATCAGGCAGGAATATTGCGTTTTAAGGCACTAAAATACAAAGTCAGTGTCGACTGTCCGCGAGCCGCAGTCAAGGGAGGCACCGGGCCGCCCGCCTGGAATGACGCGAGTCCGGCCCTGGCGATCAGGGGCGGACGACGCCGTCCAGATCGGCAAGTTCCAGCGATCCGCTGTTGATGTTGACGCAGCGACTGAAGGTCAAGCTGTCGCCTGCGAAACGAAACCTGAGCGTGTCGCGAAACGCCGTCTCCGCGAAAATCCACTCCATCGCCAGCGTGTCGTCGCCTTGCCAGCCGGCACCGGCCACCACCACGCCGTCGCGCAGCTCATAGCCGTGATGCAGGTCGCGGCCCGGCATGGTGGTCGTGCCCTCGATCCATTCGGTCAGGCCCGCGGTCACCGTGTGCGGTCCGTCGCCGTCGGTCAGCCGCACTTCGCATCGGGTCGCGCTGAACGTCAGCTCGATGGCGGTGATGCCGTATTCATTCGGCGCCATGGCGAACACCTTGCGGCTGACGGCCGATGCGGTCGGCGACGACGGCGATCCGGGCAACGGACGCGGCGCTCGCCAGGCGTCCAGGCGCGCCTTCAACAGCGCATCAAGTTTTGCTGCCTGCAACAAGTCATCCGGTTGCGCGTCGTGCACGGCCTGCCGCACATGCGCGTCGACGTGCGGAAACAGGTGCCTGCTGCCGTCGATCGCGCCGGTGACGCAAAGCGTGACGCCGCTCGCGGGAAAGACCATGGCGGCCTGCGTGAAGATGCCCAGCGCGCTGTACGCCTCCTTCGGACGGGTGTGCCAGTGGTAGCCGTACTCGGAGCCGGGTCCGCCATGCGCGCGCGTCGACTCCGCGACCCATGAGGCCGGCAGGACACGGCGGCCGTTCCACATGCCGTTCTGCGCATGCAGCACGCCGAGCTTGAGCAGGTCGACGGTCTTCGCGGTCAGTCCGTTGCCACCCGGGTTGATGCCGTCCGGGCCGACGTCCCAGGTTTCGTGCTCGATGCCGAGCGGCTCGAAAAGCCGCGGTCGCAGGTAGTCGTGCAGGCGCTGGTGCGTGACGCGCATCAGCACGGCGCTGAGCATGTAGCTGGCCGCGCTGGTATAGACGTAGGTCGTTCCCGGCGCATGGACCACCGGGATCCTGAAGAACTCGGCGATCCAGCTGGTTTCGATGCCGCGCCACACCGAGCCCGAGGTTTCGGCTGCATGCCCGGTGCGCATGGTCAGCAGGTCTTCGACCGTCATCGCCGCGAGCTTGTCGTCGACTTCCGCGGAAAGTTCGTCCGGGAAGAAGGAGACGACCTTGTCGGAGAGAGCGAGCAGGCCCTCGTCGATTGCGAAGCCGACCGCGCAGGCAACGAAGCTCTTGGTCGCCGAGTGCAGGATGCGCGGGCGGTCGGCGCGATAGGGCCAGCGCCACCCTTCGGCCACGACGTGGCCGCGTCGGTGCAGCATCAGGCTGTGGACTTCGAGGCCGGCGGCTTCGATGTCGTCGAGCATGGCCAGGATCTCGCCGGCATCCACGCCCATCGAGGACGGCGCGGCGCGGCGCAGACCGTCGGCCGGCGTGCCGACAACCCCATCGCCCTCCCTGGCGGACTCTTCATTCGGAGACGGCTGGTCGGGGGCGGAAGGACTGGGCATGTGAGGGACTGATTTTTACGGGAAAGGTGCGGTGTTCGAGTGACGCGTCAGAGGACGATCGCCAGGCAAGATGTATTTTATAGACGAAAGTACACATTGCAAGCGACAGCCGACGATAGCCCGCGAATCGCGGAGGGATGCTGGACCTTGTGGACCATCGCACCCCGAGCGCCTGCGAATCCTCGCCTTCGTCGAGGCCTGCGGTGTCGGGAGCGCCGCCCGACCGGGCGCCAAGCCCGCGCAAAGGGGGCGCTGCTCCAACGCCCGTGACGTTGTCCGATCTTTTCATTAATGCACTTTACAACAATAAAATGCAATGATAGCGTTAGTCGGTATCAAGCTGCGCCGGCTTGCAATCAGCCAAAGTCCGAATCCATGAATGCCCCAGCCTCCCCCCGTTCCATGAATGCCCTCTGGATGCCCTTCACGGCCAACCGGCGATTCAAGAGCGATCCCATCCTGTTCGAGGAAGGGCACGGCATGCATTACGTGTTGTCCGACGGCAGGCGCATCCTCGATTCGACGGCAGGCTTGTGGTGTGTCAACGCCGGCCACGGCCGGGACCGGATCACCGACGCGATCGCCGACCAGGCGCGTCGCCTGCAGTACATTTCGACTTTCCAGGTGGGGCATCCACGGGCGTTCGAGTTCGCGGAGCGGCTGGCGGATCTGGCCCCGGGCGACCTCGATCACGTCTTCTTCACGAACTCAGGGTCGGAGTCGGTCGACACGGCGCTGAAGATGGCCCTGGCCTACCACCGTGCCCTGGGGCAAGGCGGCAGGACGCGCCTCATCGGCAGAGAGCGCGGTTATCACGGAACCGGCTTCGGCGGGATCTCGGTCGGCGGCATTGGCGCGCACCGGCGTCCGTTCGGCAATCTTCTGTCTTCGGTCGACCATCTGCCCCATACCTACAATCACGCCGAGCAGGCTTTTTCCAGAGGCGAACCCGCATGGGGGGCGCATCTGGCCGATGATCTGATCCGGTTGATCCAGCTCCACGACGCTTCGACGATCGCGGCGGTGATCGTCGAGCCGGTGGCCGGCTCGACCGGGGTGCTTGCCCCGCCCGTCGGCTATCTCAAGCGCCTTCGCGACATCTGCGACGAGCACGGCATCCTCCTGATCTTCGACGAGGTCATCACGGCGTTCGGCCGCCTCGGGCACGCGTTCGCTGCCCAACGCTTCGGCGTCCAGCCGGACATCGTGACGTGCGCCAAGGGACTGACGAACGGCGCGGTGCCCATGGGCGCGGTGATCGCCGGTCGGAAAGTCCACGAGGCCATCGTTCAAGGGCCGATCAACAACATCGAGTTCTCGCACGGATACACCTATTCGGGCCACCCGCTTGCATGTGCTGCGGGGATAGCCGCGCTGGACATCTACCAGGAGGAAGGGCTGTTCGCGCGCTGCGCAGCGCTGGAGTCCTACTGGGCGGATTGCGTCCATTCGCTCAAGGGGCATCCTGTCATCCGGGACATCCGGACCATCGGTCTCCTCGCGGCCATCGAACTCGTCCCGCGGCCGAACGGGCCGGGCCTGCGCGCCTACGAATGCATGCAGCGCGCCTTGGCCAGCGGACTCATGGTTCGATCGAGTGGCGATCAGATCGTCCTGTCGCCGCCCTTGATCATCGAGAAGGAGCAGATCAACTTCATCTGCGAGACGTTGAGTGAAGTTTTCGCGGGCCTGGACTGAAAGGTGCGCGCCGATGGATGCGTCTATCGACGACTGGACGCGCTCAGGTGCCGCATCATCAGCGTCGCGGCCCATTCGCGATCGTCCTGCTCGAGGGCGGTGATGATCTGAAGATGCTCCCGCGTCGATTCGACGAGGCTGACTGAACGATCGTCGAAGTAGCTGTACACCAGAAACCGCCTCAACTGGTTTTGCTGATGGACCGCGCGCGCGATGAAGCGATTGCCTGAGAACCTCGCCAGCATCTGGTGAAACTCCAGGTTCATCTCCGAGAATTGCGAAGCCGCCCTGGCATGGCCTGCCTGCTCGAGGAAGCGTTCGTGGGTGTCGCGACACTTCCTCATCTCGTCGGGGACGACCTTGAAGCTCGGGTCGCGCAATCCGGCGCACTCCACCGCTGCGCGGAACCTGTAGCTTTCGTCATGCGCGTCCTTGTCGTCCAGCGATTCGGTGAACGACCACCCGTGTCCCTTGCGCCGCTCGATGAGTCCCTCCTGGGTCAGTCGAACGAGCACGCGAGTCAGCATGCTCTTCGGGGCGCCGTATTTCACCTGCACCTCGGCGTCGGTGAACGAGCCTGCCAATGCGCCGCGACCCCGATCCGCGAGCATCCGGCGAAAGAGTTCGTCCTCGGTCACTGTCTTGGGTGCCAGGCGATCCAGCTTCAGGCGTGATCCGTTCCTGGCGACCCGGAAACCGGAATTGGTTCTCGACTCGACGAAGCCTTGCTCTTCGAGCAGCATCAGCGCCTGTCGAATCGGGGTGCGCGAGACGTCGTACAGCTCGGCCAGGCCTTTCGCGGTCAAATGCTGGCCCGGCACGAACGAACCTTCCTTGATCAGGCGCCCTATGCGTTGCGCGAGGTCCGCCTGAAGAGGGCTCTTGCCGGATTCGATGGCCTTGATGCCTGGCATGACGCCGATCTACGGCTTGGGATCGACGACATTGCGGATGCGGCTGGCGAGCTCGAGGTGCTGACGCATCATCATCGCCGCATTTCCTACGTCGCCGACCTCGAGGAACTTCAATATCTTCAGGTGCTCGTGGCAACTGACGGAGACCCGCTCGCGGCCATATTTCCAGTCGTAGTTCGAAAGCCGCCGCAACCGGTTGAGTTTTTGCAGCGCCTCGAAGAAGAACCGGTTGCCCGAGGCCTTGGCCAGGCCTTCGTGAAAATTGGCATTCATCTCGAAAAACGCGACACCGGTCGATGCTGTCCACCGAATGTGCAGGAAGGACTCGTGCTGCGATTGCATCTGATCGATCCAGCCGGGAGGCAACGCGAAGGTGGGCTCCAGGATGGCGGCCGGCTCGATGACGAGACGGAACCGATAGCTCTCGGGTTTCGCCTGGGCGTAGGCGTTGTCGAAGAACCTCCAGCGATAGCCCAGCTTGCGCTCGACGACGCCCAGTTCGGCCAGGCGTCCCAGGGCTTCCTTGACGGCCGCGCGCGTCAGGTTGTAGGCGACCATCAGATCCTGTTCAGCGACTTGATCGGCCAGGCGTCCGGAGTGGCGGTCCTCGGCGATCCGTACCAGGAGTTCATCCTCGCGCGTGTCGAGTTCGGCCGGCGG
>FTIF01331327.1_pt1 | contig 16195 bp, 13 predicted proteins | sample 1658001 | NCBI WGS metagenome assembly FTIF01 (sample SAMEA3914789, study PRJEB12502) | metagenome | biome: forest; material: soil | place: Canada | collected 2011-07-03 | depth 0.3 m | reverse complement strand
GCCGTACAGCGTGCCCTGCGGCCCCTGCAGCACTTCGACCCGGCGCAGGTCCAGGTTCGGCCCCTTGCTCATGATCGGGTAGGCCAGGCTGACCTCGTCGTTGTAGACGCCGACGGTGGAAGTGGTGGCGAAACTGGAATCGGCGAAGCCGACGCCGCGCAGGGTGTAGGTGGGCGTGTCGAAGCCGGAATCGGCGGCGGTGAAGCCGGGCACCAGCTTGCCCAGGTCGCGTGTGTCGTAGACACCTAGCGCCTGCAGTTCCTCGCCGCGGAAGGAGCTGATGGCCATCGGGATCGAGTTGATCGCCTCGTTGCGCTTTTGCGCGGTGACCACCACGGTCTGCAATTGGGCCGTGTCCGGCGTGTCCGTGGCCGGCGCTGCGGTGGCTTCGTCGGCCAGCGCCTGCAATGGCAGCAGGGGCAGGCAGGAACAGGCCCACGCGGCGAGAAGGAGCTGACTCTTCTTCGATGCGCGCGTCGAAAAACGGTTGAACAATGCCACAGCGATCCCCGATGACAACATGGCCTGGGCTTGCCTGCGGCCCGGCCTTTTTTGGAAGGGCCACTATGTCCCGAACAGCGCTCCGCGGGTAAATACTGATTTATTTGTTTGATATAGCCGGGAGGAAGGCTGGATGCCGAAGCCGCCCGGCGGCCCGACAGCCCGGCCGGCCAGATCGGCCGCTCGGCGCCCCGGCGCTTTTCGGTTCCGGCGGGGCGGCGGCATACTGGGGCATGAGCGATTTCCCTTCCGCTGTCGGCCCGCATAGCGAGCCGCCTGTCCCTGCCGTGCCGCTTCCTCCGGCGCCCTTGCTGCAGCCGCTGGCGCTGCCGCCACTGCCGCCGCGGGTGTCCGCATCGAAAAATTTTGCCGGCACGCTCGCGGCTGGATTGCGGCTGGCGCTCCTGGGCAAGCCGTCCGTGGAAGGCCTGCGCCTGGGGCCTGGACTGTTCTGGGCGCTGATGGCGACGAGTCTGTTGCTGGCCGCTGCATTGGCGTGGTTGGCGGTGGACTCGCCGCGCCGCTTCGACTTGTGGGGCTTGGAGTCGGAGGCTTTTTTCTTCCTGCCGCTGTTGCTGGCCGGCACCATCCTGGCGCGGCTGTGGTCGCGACCGGAGCTGTTGTGGCGTTTCGCCACCCTGACGGCGGCGGCCAGCCTGTACAGCAACACGGTGAGTAGCTTGGTTTACCAGCATCTGTTGCCGCAGCAGGGGCATGACGAGGACCCTTACTACTATTGGGGCTGTTACGCCGTGTTGCAGTGCTGGAAGCTGGCGGTGACCTGGCGCACGCTGTCGCTGCTCGACGCGAGGGGTTCCGGGGCCAGGCATGGCTTGGCAGCCCTGGGCTTCACGGCGCTGTTGGCGGCGTTGTTTTACTACATGCCGTACACAGGCATCTGGGAAAAGGACTACAGCGCGGAATTCGAGCGCAAGCGTGTGCTGCCCCTGGTGGCCGAAGAGGTGTTTTCGCATCAGGGCGATCTGCTGGATCGAGCGCTTGCCGATATCGCGCCTACCCAGGCGGGAAAGCCTAGCCTGTATTTCGTGGCGTATGCGCCGGACAGCGAGCAGGACGTGTTCCGCAAGGAAGCGCTCTACAGTGCCCATCTGTTCCGCGAGCGCTTCGGCGCCGCTCATCGCAGCCTGACCTTGGTCAACAGCCGCAGCACGGTGAACGAGTTGCCGTTGGCCAGCAGCGTCAACCTCGACCGCGGCCTGCGCAGCATCGGCAGGAAGATGAATCCTCAGCAGGACATCCTGTTCCTCTATCTGACCAGCCACGGCTCGCGCGATGCGACGCTGGCGACCAAGTTGCCAGGGCTCAGCTTCAATGCTTTCAATGCGCCGCGCCTGGCGCAGATCCTCAAGGGCTCGGGCATCCGCTGGAAGGTGATCGTGGTCTCCGCCTGTTACAGCGGCAGCTTCCTCGACAGCCTCAAGGACGACCATGCCCTGGTGATGACCGCGTCGCGTGCCGACCGCACTTCCTTCGGCTGCTCCGACGACGCCGAATTTACCTGGTTCGGCCGCGCCTACCTGGAGCAGGCCCTGAACCAGACCACCTCCTTCACCGAGGCCTTCAGTCGGGCGCGGACTCTGGTCGAGCAGTGGGAGACGCGCGACAAGGAAGTGCACTCGGAGCCGCAGATCGCCGAGGGTGCGCTGATTGGGGCCAAGCTTGAGCAGTGGCGCGCGACGCTGCCGGGCACGCCGCCGGGTATTTCCGCACCAGGCACGCGCGTCGCGAAATAAACCGTGCCGGGCGCGGTAAGCCAATTGTAAAGCCGGCGCCGCGCAGCGAAAGGGGCGTTTAGCATTGCCGGCTGACGTATAGGCTCTCGACAGGTGCATCGGCATGGCAACAGTTCCGCGGAACCGCTTCGGCAGCACCGGTGTGTGGAGCCGTCGCGAGGTTCTGCTTGGCGGGTTGACGGCGGCATTCACCCTGGCGCGTGCCGCCCAAGCTGGAGAGGATGTCGCCGCCGCCTGCGCACTCAGCCCGGAGCTGACCGAAGGGCCCTATTACCTCGATCGGCCGAAACTGCGCCGCGACATCACCGAGGGCAGGCCCGGCGTGCCCTTGATTCTGCGCATCCGCTTGCTTGATGGCGCCTGCAGGCCGCTGGGCGGCGCCGCGGTGGATGTATGGCATTGCGATGCCCTGGGCGCCTATTCCGGTTACGGCGGACAGAGTTTGGCGCCTCCTCCCGGCGGTCCCGCAATGCCGCGACCGCCGGGCGCTTTCGGCGAGCCGCCGCCTGGGAAACGCGGAGAGCGGCCGCCCCATCCTCCGATCACTGACCGGTACCGCTTCCTTCGCGGTGTGCAGCTCACCGATGCGGGTGGCACGGCCGAATTCCACACCATCGTGCCGGGCTGGTATGTGGGGCGCGCCGTGCACATTCATCTCAAGGCGCATGTCGGGGGCAAATTCGCCGGGCATCGCTATGCCGGAGGCCACGTCTGCCACACCGGACAATTCGGATTCGCGGAGGATTTCTACACGTCGATCAGTGCGCTGCAGCCCTATGCCCGGCATCAGGTGGCGCGCACCCGGCTGGAGCAGGACGGCATTCTCAGCCCTGCCGGCCCCGTGCTGAAACTGGCAGCGCTCGGCAAGGAGCCGGCGCAAGGCTATCTGGGCACCATTAGCTTTACGGCCGATCCCGAGGCGGTACCGGACGGTCGCTGAGGGCCGATGCTGTCGCTGCGCTGCAGCCTAATTTTACGTCCGTTCAATTCCCCGGGTTCGCAACCATAACTTGAGGGAAGTCTCACTCACCAATTCGGACGATGTTCGCCTAATCCCCACTCTATAAGGTAAGCGCACAACTAGTAGGAGGGGGATGCAATGCCCACAGTGCGCGGGGAGCGGTCTTCGTTTGTGCGGAAAAAGGGGTCGCGGCTGGCCGCGCTGTTTCTGGGCGGGGCGCTGTGCCAGGGCGCGGCGCATGCCGGCGAGTTCGAGCTATGGGATGGCGCCACGCTCGATTACAAGCTGACGGTGTCTTACGCCGCAGCGATCCGCACCAAGAATCCCAACAATGCGCTGATCAATGGGCCGGTAGACGAGTTCCAGTCCTATCTGTTTCCGGTGCAGCAGCCCAACCAGCCGGCGCAGATCTTTTCCTTCACCCACACCGGCTTGCCCAGCACCATCAATTACGATGACGGCAACCGCAATTTCAAGGCCGGCAGCCTGATCAACAATCGCGCCACCGGCCTGGGCGAATTGCAGTTCCACTGGAAGAACTACGGCATCGTCGCCAGCGGCGACGGCTTTTACGATCAGGTCTACCATCACCCTAACGACAACGACGCGCCCTCGACCGTCAACACCGATCTGCCGGCGACCCATTTCACCCACGACACCCGGTATTTCGACGGCCAGCGCGTGCGCCTGCTCGACGCCTATGCCTACGGCGACTGGACCTTATTCGACATGAACCTCAACGTGCGCGCCGGCCAGCAGCTGGTCGCCTACGGCCAGAGCCTGTTCTTGTCCGGCATCGCCCTGGCGCAGAGCCGCGCCGATGCCACCAAGTCGGTGATTCCCGGCGCCGAGATCAAGAGCATCCTGCTACCCACCAACCAGATCTCGTTCCGCCTCGGGCTGAGCAACGAGCTGTCGATGGTCGGCTACTACAAGCTGGCCTTCCGCTCCACCGAAATCTTCCCCGAGGGCGACTATTTCTCCCCGGCGGACGCGGTCGGCCCCGGCGCCACCTTCGTCTACGGCTCGGCCAATCCGCTTTACGGCGGCCCCGGCGAGTGCAAGGGCCTGCTCACCAATTTCCATATCGGCAACACGCCGACGCCGGTCACGCCGGCGCTCGAGAATACGGTGTGCGCCCTGTTGTTCCCGGTCGGACAGCTGCTCAATGCGCCGAAGACCATTAACGCCACCCGCGGGCCGGATATCAAGCCCAGCGACTTCGGCCAATACGGCGGCGGCCTCGAGTATCAGGTCACCGCGCGCACCAATCTGTCGTTCTACTACCTGCGCTACGACGATGCCAATCCGGCGGTGAACCTCAATGTCGGGTATGCGCCGTTCGGCTTCAATCCCATCACCGGCGCGCCGGTCACCACGCAGATCATCAATCAGCCGGTGCCGAATACTTACAACGTCAAGTACTTCGACGGCATCCACCTCTACGGCGCCACCTTCTCCACCGTGCTGGGGCCGTTCAACGTCGCCGGCGAGCTGAATTTCCGCGACGGCACCGATCTGCCGATCGACTCCACCATTTCCGGCGTGGTCAGTCCGGTGTTCACCCGCGGCCAGACCACGCAGGCCTTGATTTCGGCGATCTACGTCAACAACCCGAAGTTCTTCTACGACGATCTGGCCTTCACCATGGAAGCCGGCTATCTGCACGTCAATGATGTCGACGCCGTGGCGTCCTCTCCCGGCATCATCACCCACGGCAATGGCGACGAGTTGTTCTACAACCGCAATTCCTGGGGTTTCCAGACCCTGACCATTCCGGCCAAGCACAACATCTTCGACGGCTGGGATATGTCCACGCCGGTCTCCTTCGGCATGCTGGTGAAGGGCACTCCGTCCCAGGCCGGCGCTTTCGGCGCATTGTACGGCGAAGGCGACATGCGCCTCGGCGTCAGCCTCAATTTCCAGTATCTGGGCAACCTGGAGGTCGGCGCCGGCTACAACTTCTTCTTCGGCGATCCCAACAAGACCATCGGCGACAGCCTGCTCAAGGCCAATCCCTATATGGATCGCGACTACGCCACGTTCCACATCACCTACAACCTTTGAGTCAATTCGGGGCCGAACCTGCCCCGATCTTTTTTGAGCGAAGTGGCACTTGGAGTTCGGGGGCGGGGGCCCTCGGACTCTTTTTTATGGGGCTGTGCCCGGTGGCCTGCAATGCTTTTGGAACCTTGCTGACAGTGAGGAGGCCACAGGTGCTTGACTGGTGGGACAATCGGCGCTCCTGACACTTTGCCCTCCGTCGGGATGTCCGGTTTTGGTGACGCCGGTCATGGATGGGGCCGCAAGCGGCGCATAGGAGTCAGTGGCGAACGGCCGGTTTTGGGTGGCTCGGTAGCACAATCAACGAGACTGCAGCGCGGGGCAGGTCTGTGCCAAGAGCGGTCTATCGCACCCTGAATAATGGAGCCATCGATCTTCATGGAGGTCTCCTGTAAGCGTGGGGATCGGGTTATAAGCGGCGCAAGGCGTCCGCACCAACATACCGCCTGCGATCAGCTCAGATCACATTGAGAGCGACGTCGATGTTGCCGCGCGTGGCCTTGGAATACGGGCAGATCTCGTGCGCGCCATGGGCCAGTGCTTCGGCCATCTCGCGCGGTACACCAGGCACGTGGACGTTGAGCCGGGCCCGCAGGAACCACGCGGCGCCGGACTGAAGCAGGTCCACCTCGATGTCAACCGAGAGATCCGGCGACAGCTTCACCTTCTTCTGCTGGGCCACCACCCCGATGGCGGCGCTGTAGCAGGCTGACCAGGCGCCGGCGAACAGCTGTTCCGCGGTAGGGTGCGGCTGGACGGCGGTGAGCTGATGCTCCTGGCCAGTGCTTGCGGTGAGTTTGAGGTCGAGGCTGCCGTGGTCGGCGTGTGAAGGTCCCTCGCGCCGGCTGGCGGTGGTGTGGGCCTTACCCGTAAACAGGACTTTTTCGATCATGGTCATGACAATCTCCTAAACACGATATGAAGGTATGTAGCGCAGCCGATTAAATCGAATCCGATGTATGCCTCGGCCAGCGCCACAACTATTAACAGCGCAAACGCAATCCTTTTCGTATGGTCCCTCCTTGCGTTCATGAGAAATCCGTAAGCCTCAATCCAGTTGGCCGTCGATGAGCCGGGGCACCCCTGACGGATTGTTCTCGCGCAAGGCCTCGGGCAGCAGCGCGTCGGGGAAACCCTGGTAGCAAACCGGGCGCAGGAAGCGTTCGATCGACGTCATGCCTACCGAGGTAAAACGGCTATCCGACGTTGCCGGGAACGGTCCACCGTGGATCGAGGCAAAGGACACCTCCTGCGGGTGTGAAAACGCATTGACCACGATGCGCCCGGTGCGCCGCTCCAGCACCGGCAGCAGGCGACGAGCCAACAGCATGTCGCCCGCCTCCAGGTGCATGGTGGCGGAGAGCTGACCGCGGAACGAGCGGGCGACGGCAAGCATTTCGTCCTCGTCCCGGGCCTTGACCAACAGCGCGCACGGGCCAAATACCTCCTCGGCAAGCATTGCCTGGTCCAGGAATGACTGGCCGTCGACCTCGAACAGCGCCGAGCGTCCGTCCAGCTCTGCGACGCTTCGCTGTCCCTCGGCCGTGCGGTGCGCGCCGGCTGCCTCCATCCGGGATAGTCCGCTTGCATAGGAGGCGTGAATGCCCGTTGTCAGCATGGTGCGCGCCGGGGCCTGTGCCACGCGAGCCGCCACAGCATTGCGTAGCTCTTGGAAACGCGGACCGCCGATCACGATCAGGATGGCGGGCTTGAGGCAGGCTTGTCCGACATTGACCAGCATGCGCTCGGCAAAGCCATCCCCGATCAGTGCTCCGCGCGAAGCCAGTGCCGTCGGCAGAACAAAGGTAGGGTTCACGCTGGTCATCTCTGTGAAAACCGGGATGGGATCGGGCCGCTCCTGCGCTCGACGATAAAGTGCCATGCCGCCGAACTCGGACCCGGTGAACGTAACCGCCTTGATCAGCGGATGATCGACCAGCGCTTCGCCGATCGCGTTGCCGCTGCCCCGCAGCATGGAGAAGACGCCGGGATGAAGCCTGCTGTCGCGCACAGCTATGTGTATGGCGCGCGCTGCGATTTCCGACGCCCCAGGATGTGCATTGTGCGACTTGACGATGACGGTTGCTCCTGCCGCCAACGCCGCAGCCGTATCGCCACCCGCCACCGAGTAAGTGATCGGAAAGTTGCTGGCGCCGAAAACCGCAACCGGGCCTATCGCGATTTTCTGCAGCCGGTGGTCCATTCGCGGGCGCGGTTGACGATCGGGCTGCGCCGGGTCGATCGCCGCCCGAAGGAAGCGGCCCTTGCGCACCAGGTCGGCAAACTGCCGGAACTGGGTTGCGGTCTTCGCCGCTTCGACTTCGAGCTGGGCTTCGGGCAGGCCGGTTTCGAGCGCGGCCCTTGCGGCAAGATCCTTGCGCACCGCATCGAGATTTTCCGCGATCCGTTCGAGGAACATCGCTCGCTCGGCCAGGGTGGTATGACTGTAGCTGTCGAATGCCTCGTCAGCGAGCGTTGCGGCGCGCTCGACGTCGGAAGCATCGCCAAGCGAGAACTCAGGCTCGATCAGTTGATTGGTCGCCGGGTTGAGAGCTTTCATGCGCCCTGCGGTGGCGGGGACCGCGTCCGCGCCGATCATGAGAGTTCCTGTCAGTTTCATCTGTATCACCTCAGGTAGTGGTCATCCCGATATGCGATTGGCCTCACCAACGGCATCGGTCCATTCACTTCAGGGACGCTATGAGTTCGTCCGTCGTCAGGATGGCGTGCGCGAAGGTGGGACCGTTAAGATCGTGCGCAGCGTGCATCATCTCCGGCTTGAAGGCCGCCGTTGCATCGCGCACAAGCGTGACGTGGTAGCCGATCTCGGAGGCGAAACGCGCAGTGCATTCGATACAGGTGTTGGCCAGCAGGCCGGCGACAATGACGTGGGTGATGCCCTTCTGCTTGAGCCGCAGGTCCAGGTCTGTATTAGCAAAGCCGCTGGAACCCCAGTGTTCGGAGGCGATGATGTCGCCAGGCTTGGGCGTGAATTCAGGGTGCCACTCGCCGCCCCATTCGCCGCGGGAGAAGTGGTGACGTTGCTTCACCTTCAGCTGATTGGGTGTGGGATGGGACCAGCCCTCGTAATCGCCCGGCTCCCAGCGGCGGTGCGGTACGAACACAACCTGGATACCGCTGGCGCGGATGACACGATCCAGTGCGCGCAGGTGATCCAGCAACGCAACGTCCCGTGCAATCGGCTCGATGAAGGGAAAGACCTTGCCGCCTTCCGACAGGAAGTCGTTGTAGGGATCAACCAGCAGGTAGGCAGTGCGGTCGATGGGATACTGTGCTTTAGACATGCGGGTCTCCGATGAATCGAAGTGAGGCGAGGACTCGGAATTGGGGGTTGAGGCCACGCTTTTGACGGTTAGCCATTAGCGCGCCAGCAGGCAATCAGGAGCGCGGTGCAACAAATCGGCGGCGGCTTTACGCCCGACCGCGTAACCGCGAGCGAGCGCGCTCACGGAGCCGGCGGATAAGCTGGCGTCGACGAATAGAAAAGCCGGGGGCTGTTCGCACAGACCGCGGCAAGACGCTGGGCGATGCGGCCGGGAGGAGACCGGCTTGGGGGGAGGGGCAAACGCCAGCGTCGGAGGAGTCGAAAATAGCCTCGTGAGACCGATCATGCGGTGGCCTTGGCGATTATCTGGAAATTGCTCGGTGGATCCAGCGACGCGCTGGTCATGTCGAGCGCCAGGGTTAAGGTTGCTCTCACCGTCGGCCACAGGGACCAAGTGCCAGTCGTGATATTCGGACGGTCGCCTTATCTCCAGGACGAGGCCACCATTGGAGCCTGAGAACATTTCCATTGCTTGTTGTCCTCGTCGTTGAGCCAGCGATTGAGCGTCACTCGAAGCGATTGCGCGCCCCGGCAGTCGGCCTACCCTGCAAGAAAAACAAAGGGGAATCCATTGAGCGATGGTGTGATCTACCTTGGTATAGATACACCAACGCTCAATGGCGGCGCCTGTACGTGTCTGATTTGATTCCTCGCGGGTCGTGATCTATTGAATGCACGCCCACATTTGCCCCCACTTGCTAGGAGGTTGTCATGCAAGACACACCCAGCCTCAATCGCCGTCGCTTTTGCGGGCTCGCAGCTGCGGCTGCCGCAGCGGCACCGCTGAGTCTTTCCATCTTGTTTTCAGAAAGGAGTGAAGCCATGGATCACACCACACCGAACGCAGGCGTCGACAACGCCGCCATTCGCCCGTTTCAAGTGAAGTTCCCGGAGTCGGATCTCGCCGAGCTGCGCCGGCGCATCAATGCGACAAGGTGGCCCGAACGGGAAACCGTCACCGACGATTCGCAGGGCGTTCAGCTCGCGACGATTCAGGCGCTCGCGCGCTATTGGGGGAAAGACTACGACTGGCGCAAGGTCGAGGCCAAGCTGAACGCGCTGCCGCAGTTCCTGACCGAGATCGACGGGTTGGACATTCACTTCATCCACGTCCGCTCCAAGCACGAGGACGCGTTGCCGCTCATCGTCACCCACGGGTGGCCCGGCTCGGTCATCGAGCAGATGAAGATCATCGCCCCCCTCACCAATCCGACCGCACACGGCGGCAGCGCATCGGATGCGTTCCACCTGGTGATTCCGTCCATGCCCGGCTACGGCTTCTCGGGCAGGCCGACTGCCACCGGCTGGGACCCGGATCACATCGCGCGCGCCTGGGTCGTGCTCATGAGGCGCCTCGGGTACACGAAATTCGTGGCTCAGGGCGGCGATTGGGGCGCGGTCATCACCGAGTTGATGGGCGCGCAGGCGCCCCCGGAATTGGTGGGCATCCACACCAACATGCCCAACGCGATCCCCGCCGACATCGACAAGGCGGCGTTCTCGGGTCAGCCGGCGCCAGCGGGTCTCTCGCCCGACGAAAAGTTCGCTTATGAGCGCCTGCAGTTCGTCTACCAGAAGGGGATCGGCTACGGCTTCCAGCTGGGGCTGCGTCCGCAGACCATGTACGGCCTCGCTGATTCGCCAGTTGGTCTGGCGGCCTATTTCCTCGACCACGATCAGCGCAGCTACCGGCTGATCTCAGGTGTCTTCGCAGGGCAGGACGCCGGTCTCACCCGGGACGACATTCTCGACAACGTCACGCTCACCTGGTTGACGCACACCGCGGTTTCCACGGGGCGCCTCTACTGGGAGAACAAGCATGGATTCTTCGCCGTCAGGGGCGTCACTATCCCGGTTGCCGTGAGCGTCTTTCCTGACGAACTCTATCCACTTCCGCAGAGCTGGGCGGAACAGGCCTACCCCAAGCTCATCCATTACAACAAGCTCGAACAGGGCGGCCACTTTGCGGCCTGGGAACAACCCAAGATCTTCTCGGAGGAGGTCCGGGCCGGGTTCAGATCGCTGCGCGCTTAGCGAGGTCGAGGAGGCTCCATGGACGAGAATTATCTGTGGAGCCTCCAAAACTCGTAACGACCGATGGTGAAGACCTGGTCGCCGATAGCGAGAGACCTCAATGGCACAGAGGCCTATTTGTCGGCACGAAGTGGCGCACGCGCCCATATAACCGCAGGAGTAGGACGACATGGAGCCGTATCGGATCGATGTATCTCACCGATCTGAAGACGCGCCTCAAGCTCACGCGCTGGGCCGAAGACTTTGCAAATGAATGTTGGCAGTACGGCACCAATACCGTCTACCTGAAAGAACTGGTCCCGGTGCACGCCGCTCGGTCATTCGGCATCAACCTGTTCTGCCACGCTCCAGCGATCTAAGACCCACCGCATCTCAGACACAGCAAGGAATCCACCCATGAGCATCAGCAAGTCGCAGTTCAATATAACCAGAGTCACTCCGCAATACTGGCGTCTGACCTTCGACAATCCGCCCATCAACATGCTCGATCCGCAGACCATGCTTGAGCTCCAGCATCTGCTCGAGAAGTTCGAAACGGACCCGGAGTTGAGGGTGGTGGTATTCGACAGCGCAGACCCCGATTTCTTCGTGGCACACTTCGATACCGCCCGCGCCGCCGAGACGCCTACAGCCCCTGGCCCAAGTGGCTATCCGGCCTGGGTCGACATCACCGTGCGCCTCGCGCGTGCACCATTGATCAGCATCGCGGCGATCCGTGGCCGCACGCGAGGCGTCGGCAGCGAGTTCGCGCTCGCCTGTGATCTGCGCTTCGCCAGCTTGGAAAAGGCGGTGCTTGGACAGGTGGAGGTAGGCGTGGGCGTCATTCCAGGTGGCGGAGCGATCGAACGCCTGCCGCTACTGACTGGCCGTGCCCGCGCACTCGAGATAATCGCAGGCGCTGCCGATTTTGATGCGGCAACCGCCGAGCGCTACGGTTGGGTCAATCGCGCCATCCCGGATGCGGAGTTCGAGAACTGGGTGGACGCCTTCGCCCGTCGCCTGGCTTCGTTCGACAAGCAGGCACTTTCCAGTGCGAAGGAATTGGTGAATCGCCACACTTTACCGGACCCAAAGGACCAAATGGACTCCCAGAAGATGTTCTATTCGGCGTTGACCTGGGCTGGCTACCGTGAGCGTTCGGCCAAGCTCCGCGCCAGAGGTAACGGCCAGCGCGGCGACTTTGAGCTCAACTACGGTGAGCACCTCGGCAGTCTCTGATCTAACGTCAGTCAGTTGGCTCGACTTGTGCCGGTGTCCGGTTGCCTGGCCACGGCTTTGTGATCGGACTAATCGGCAAACTTGTTCGATGCTCGCGTGCAACAGTTGAAGGGATGTTGATATGAAAGTGACTCATATTTTCGCAGCGACGCTGATCGTAGGAGGCAGTTTGGTGCACACTGCACAGGCGCAGAAACCAGAGCTCGGGCGCACTGAGCTCACGCATCGCGATTTTGGCGACTCGGTCCACGAGGTGATCCAGACACGCGTCGACTTTGCTCCGGGGGCGGCGTTTCCCAAACACTCTCACCCAGGTGTGGAAGTCGCCTACGTCCTCAAAGGGTCGCTGGAGTACCAGCTCGATCGACAACCTCCGGTCACTCTCCAGGCCGGCGACTCCTTGTTCATTCCGGCGGGAACAATCCACTCAGCGAGGAATGTCGGCAGCGGCGACGCGTCGGAACTCGCCACATATGTCGTCGAGAAAGGGAAACCGATCGTCGTAGTGGCCCCTTAGCAGGCTCGTTAGAGCCGGACACTTCGATACCCCGGACCAGCCGCAGCTCATTTCGGATCAGCCCCGCGCAGGCTTCAGGTCACTGGCGATGTAAGCAGCCGGCGATACGTTTAGGAAGCCCGCAGACGATAGTCTGCGGGCTTCACTGCTCTACTGGCGCGGGTCAAATGACGACCTTTCAAGGGCGCGAGGCAGAGGTGATATGCAGGCGCTCCGCCATTCTGACCAAGTCGGCAAACGACTTCGCGTTCATCTTTTCCATCACTCTACCGCGATGTACCTTGACGGTGATCTCCGTGATGTCCAGCGTGGCGCCGACCTGTTTGTTCAGAAGACCAGACACGACCAACGCCATGACCTCTTTCTCACGTGGAGTAAGTGACGCGTGACGGCTCCGCACCATGTGCACCTCAGCAGCCTCAGCACAAGCGATGCGGCTTCGCTCGATTGCACATCGGATCGCCGGTAGGAGCTGTTGGTCGGCGAAAGGCTTCGTGAAGAACTCAGCCGCGCCCGCTTTCATCGCTCGAACCGTTTTAGGAATGTCGCCGCGGCCCGTCAAGAAAATGATTGGCACCTCGCTGCGATCGGCTGCGATCCGTTCCTGGAGATCGAGACCGTTTAGGCCCGGCATTTCTATGTCAAGCACCAAGCAACAGGGAGCACGGGGTGCCGGTCGAGAGAGAAAGTCCTGGGCTGATGCGAATAATTCCACCCTCCAACCAGCGCAGCGGACCATCAACCTCAGAGACTCTCGGACCGAAACATCGTCGTCGACGACGAAGACGATAGGAGCGGAGTCGTCCAGGGAGAGCATTTAGCTAGTTCGAAGAGCGGCGTTTACTGCGGACAACAGCGCAGTCTTGCTGAATGGTTTCAACAAACAGTCGACTGCGCCGCGTTTGAGGGCTTCCGGACGAAGCGAGTCGTCCCGGGTCGCCGTGATGAACACGATCGGGATCTCCCGCTGGCGTCTGGCCAACTCCTGCTGGAGATCCAGTCCGGTCATCCCAGGCATGGCTATGTCGAGGATCAGGCATCGCGTCTGATCGAGGACGTTCGACGTCAGGAATTCCTCTCCGGAAGAGAAAGCGTGAGCCGCAAAGCCACACGCCCGCAACAAAAGCGGCAGCGATTCGCGCACGGACTGGTCATCATCGACCACCGATATGAGCGCGCGCGAGTCCATCACCGTCTCCAAAAGGCATTTCTCATACGAGAGAATGCGCCGCCCGCGAGTTGCGCGTCCATGATACTAAGGTATAGGTTCCTGCAGTCGCGGGATCGAAAAGGAAAATGTCGCACCGTGCCCCTCATTCGGCGCCGCCCAAAGACGTCCGTTATGGCTCTCGATAATGGAGCGACAGACGGCCAGACCTATCCCCATTCCGGAGGGCTTGGTGGTGTAGAACGCCTCGAACAAACGGTCCATGTCTTGGGGATTCAGACCTACACCAGCGTCCTGTACGGAAACGCGTACGCGATCGCCTTGTTCCCGCAAAGTTCTGATCAGCAATCGCCTCGGACGATCGTCGATGGCGCTCATGGCGTCCGCTGCATTCCGCAGCAGGTTCAGAGTCACCTGTTGAAGCTGGATGCGATCACCAGTAATCGGTTGAAGATCGCCCGATAGATCGACCTGCAAATCTATGCGCGCCATCTGGAAGTCACTCCGGGAGAGCACAACCACCTCACGGACTGCATCATTGAGATCTAGCGAATCCATGACGGCAGCTTTTTTGCCGAAAAGAGCGCGCAGGCGGTCGATCACATCGAATGCCCGCCCACCGTCCCGCAACGTGAGATGCGCGGTTTCGCGCGCACCTTCGATGTCGGGGGGATCAGCAGCTAACATGTGCAGACAGGTATTCGCGTTGGTGATGATTCCCGTGAGCGGCTGATTGACTTCATGGGCGATCGACGCAGCGAACGCCCCAAGGCTCATTACTTTCCATACGTGAGCAAGTTCAGATCGTGCCTTGTTGAGCGCTTCTTCCGAAAGCTTGCGCTGGGTAATGTCCTGGGCCGCGCCGATAAACTCGGGTTGGCCCTGTCGGTCGCGGGCAGCATGCGCGGTGACGTGCACATGCTTAACCCTGCCATCCGGCATCTGCAAGCGGTATTCACGGTCGAAGTGCCCCCCCTGGTTTCGGGCGCGTCCCATGCTTGCATTAAATATGGGCACCTCGTCAGGGTGTAGCCGAGATCTAATGTGGTCGAATGTGATGCGTGTGTTTGGCTCGTACTCGAGTATTCTATAAAACTGCTCTGACGACGTGATCTCATCCGTGACTGGCGACCACGAGAAGTTACCCGTCTTGCTGAGGCGCTGGCCCTCGGCCAAGAATGCCTCGCTGCGTCGCAACTGTTCCTCCGCCAGCTTCCTGTCGTCGACGTCATACATCAATAAATACCAAAGAACAATGCAACCCGTGACGTCTCTCAAGGGGAGACCACGCACCTGGAGCCAGCGGTAGACACCGTCTGCACGACGATGGCGCGCTTCAAAGTCGTACGGCCGGCCGGTCTCGACTGACACCTTCCAATTGGATCTTACGCCCGGGAGGTCGTCGGGATGAATGATGTCGCTCCTCGCCCAGGCTTTCATCTGTTCGAGAGTAACGCCGGTATATTCCAGCGCGTAGCGATTGGCGTGCTCCAGCTCACCCTGCGGCGACATGAGAACGACGAGAGTAGGAAGTCCATCCATGATCAAACGAAAGCGCCGCTCAAGCGCGCCTAATGCCTCGCTGCGCCGTAGTTCCTCTTCGATCCGTTTCTGGTCTTCTATATTAATATTGGTTCCGAACCATTTGACGATCCTGCCGCTTTCGTCGCGCAGAGGATTGGCGCGAATCAGGAACCAATGGTAGATGCCATCAAATCGACGGTAGCGTCCTTCGACCTGTCCTGGCGCGGCAGTTGCCAGAAGCTCCATCCATATTTCCGATACCTTGGGCCTGTCATCCGGATGAATGGCGTTTGCCCATCCGGAGCCGCGACCTTCCTCAGGACTCATACCCGTGTAGTCGTGCCACGCTTGGTTCAGGAAGTCACATGAGCCGTCTGGAGAGCAACACCACGCCATCACTGGGATGGCGCTTATGATGTGGATGAGGTCGACAGTTCGGCTGTTTGACCCCCCAATAGCGGTGTTTATGACGTCATTCATGTTCGGAATCGAAGCAGAAGACCTCACTAAATCATGGTGTTTCGAGCACTTCCATGTCGGTGGGCCGCCCCAAACATCGCCCCGACAGCGATTTTGCATTCACTATACCGAGGAAAGCCAGCCCTTTGAATCGGAAAAACACTGTGAGTTGCGTTAGTTTTTTACATATAAGGGGTTTCGCAGAGTCCGCCGGGCTTGGGGCTGGCTATACGCTACGCCCCGAAGCCGTCTCTCCCGATTGCCTGGAAAGGGCTGTCAGGCGCCCGACAGAGGGCGGCGGCCAATGGCCGCTTATGTGCCCGAGATTCGCGCACTGACTGTCCGCACCTGGCCCATTGCAGACATGAGTGCGGCTGCCTGAAAGCGGCCATGGCCCAGTCGTCGACAGATCGCAGTTTGGGTCCTGACGCCGCAAGGCTCCAAAAACGCGTGTTGCGGGAGCGCCGTGATGGCGGGCGCAGTGCAGGAACAGGCCAGATCCTTCGCTGCGCTCAGGATGATAAACAGGTGATCGCTGCCGGCATTGCAGGTTCGTCCCTTATGGTCAATTCGATTAGTGTCGTAAGCCTTTCACGCGTACCTTGAAGTCCATCGCTGGTCCCGGTGTCGGCGCGGTCTTGGTCTTGAG
>FTIF01002300.1_pt1 | contig 16240 bp, 11 predicted proteins | sample 1658001 | NCBI WGS metagenome assembly FTIF01 (sample SAMEA3914789, study PRJEB12502) | metagenome | biome: forest; material: soil | place: Canada | collected 2011-07-03 | depth 0.3 m | reverse complement strand
ATGCTCGGGATCGGCGGCGCCATCACCGACGCCAGCGCCGAGGTGTTCGCCAGGCTCGCGCCCAAGGAGCAGGACCGCCTGCTGCACGCCTACTACGACACGAAGGACGGAATCGGCTACAGCCTGGCGCGCACCACGATCCACAGCTCCGACTTCAGCAGCGCCAGCTACACCTACGTCGCCGAGGGCGACGCGAAGCTCGACACGTTCTCGGTGGCGCACGATCGCAGGTTCCGCATCCCGCTGCTCAAGCGCGCGATCGCCGCGGCAGGCGGCCACCTGACGCTGTTCGCGAGCCCGTGGAGCGCACCGGCGTTCATGAAGACCAACGACAGCATGCTGCAGGGCGGCCAGCTCAAGCCGGAGTTCGCCGATGCCTGGGCGCGCTACTACACGCGCTTCATCCGCGCGTACGAGCACGAGGGCGTCCCGATCTGGGGCATCACGATCCAGAACGAGCCGATGGCCAAGCAACGCTGGGAGTCGATGATCCTCAGCGCGGAGGACGAGCGCGACTTCCTCAAGAACCACCTGGGGCCGGTGATGGCGCAGGCCGGGCTGGGCGACCGCAAGATCATCGTCTGGGACCACAACCGCGACCTGATGACGCAGCGGGCCAACGTCATCTTCGGCGATCCCGAGGCGTCGCGCTATGCGTGGGGCATGGGCTTCCACTGGTACGAGATCTGGGCCGGCGGCACGCCGATGCACGCCAACGTGGGCGTGGTCCACAGCGCCTGGCCCGACAAGCACCTGTTGCTGACCGAGGCCACCGTCGAGGGATTCGACCCGGCGCGACTGCAGTCGTTCGCGAACGCCGAGCGCTACGGCGCCGCGCTGATCAACGACTTCAACCAGGGCGCCGAAGGCTGGACCGACTGGAACATCCTGCTCGACGAGAACGGCGGCCCGAACCACGTGGGCAATTTCTGCTTCGCGCCGGTGCACGCGGACACGCGCACCGGCGAGCTCACGTTCACCCCCAGCTTCTACTACCTGGGGCATTTCTCCAGGTTCATCCGTCCCGGCGCGCATCGCGTCGAGGCCGCCAGCAGCCGTTCGAGCCTGATGACGACGGCCTTCACGAACCCGGACGGCACGCTGGCCACCGTGGTGATGAACCAGACCGACAAGGCGGTCGACTACCGTTTCTTCGTCGGCAAGGACGAGGCGAAGGTCTCGATCCCGCCGCACGCGATGCAGACGCTGGTCGTGCGCTGAAGGCGCCGCCGGGCCGCCGGCGCCGGTTCGGTCAGCCTGGACTCAGCCTGCTACCCGGAATGCGGTACCCCCAAGGGGTTTGCCTCCGGGCGAAGCGGGGCGGCCGAGTGGCAAACTTGGCCTGTCACGCGGTCATCATCCCGCCCGCGTTGCCGAGCCCCGGCGCGCCACACGCGCGGCCGCGATGAGACCGCCCGAACCCGCCCTGGCCCCATGACGACGCTGCAAGACGATTTCGACACCCGCGCCGGTGCGACGCAACTGCTCCGGCGCGGCATCGCCGCGGCGGGCAGGGGAGCCGGGGACGAGGCGATCGCCTGGCTGCAGAAGGCCGTCGCGCTGCAACCCGGTCTCGCCGCCGCGCACGCCAACCTGGGCCTGCTGCTGGTCGCGCTGCACCGGCACGCGCAGGCCGTGCCGCACCTGCGCGCCGCCGCCGCGCTGATGCCGATGGACGCCGCGCTGCGCAACGCGCTGGGCGTCGCGCAGGAGGCCCTGCAACGCTACGCCGACGCCGAGGCCGCCTACCGCAGCGCGCTCGAGGTCGATCCCGGACTCGCCGAGGCCCACGCGAATCTCGGCAACTGCCTGCGCCGCCTGGGACGCCTGTTCGAGGCCGAGGCGCACTTCGTGCGCGCGATCGAACTGAAACCCGACTATGCCGTCGCGCATTTCAATCTCGGCATCCTGCTGCAGGAACGCGCGGAGCCCGACCGGGCCATCGCCGAATATCGCCGGGCGCTGGCCTGGCGGCCCGACTTCATCGAGGCGCTGAACAACCTGGGCAGTTGCCTGCGCACGCAAGGATTCGTCGACGAGGCACGCGTCGTCTTCGAACGGATCCTCGAACTTCGGCCGACGCAGGTCGAAGCCCATTGCAATCTCGCCCAATACAAGACCTACCGGCCCGGCGACCCGCAGATCGACCAATTCCTGTCGCAGCGCCACCGCCTGGAATCGCTGCCGCAGGAAGGCCAGGTCCGCTACTGGTTCGCGCTCGGCAAGATGATGGAGGACGTCGGCCGCCACGACGACGCCTTCGCCGCCTACGCCGAAGGCAACCGCGCCAAGCGCGAACTGACCCCCTGGGACGAGGGCGCGCACCTCGATCTGCAGCGCCGGATCATCACGACGTTCTCCGGCGAGAAACTCGCCCGGCATGCGATCCCTGCGACGGCGGAAGGCCCGACGCCCATCTTCATCCTCGGCATGCCGCGGTCGGGAACGTCGCTGCTGGAGCAGGTGCTGGCGACGCTGCCGCGCGTGCACGGGGCGGGCGAAATCACCTGGCTGCCCGACACCCTCCAGGCGGTCGGCGCGGACTGCGAGCAGGGCGCTTTCCATTTCCCTGAAACCCTCGAAACCTGGTCCGGCGAGGCGCTGCGGGAACTGGGCGATCGCTACGTCGAGCGAATTCGCGAACTGGCCCCGGATTCGACCCACGTGGTCGACAAGCTGCCCGACAACTTCATGCACATCGGGCTGATCCACCTGATGTTTCCGACGGCCCGCATCGTCCATTCGATGCGCGACCCGATGGATTCCTGCTTCTCGTGTTTCTCGCGCCTGTTCATCGGCAACAACCTCGGCTACACCTACGACCTGGGTGCCCTGGCGCGGTATTGGGTCAGCTATCACGAGCTGATGCGGCACTGGCACGCCGTGCTGCCCGCCGGCCGCATCCTGGACGTGGCGTACGAATCCATGGTGTCCGATTTCGAGAACCAGGCGCGCCGCCTGGTCGAGTATCTCGGGCTGCCGTGGGACGACCGCTGCCTGGGCTTCCACAACAACCGGCGCGTCGTGAGGACCGCCAGCATGGCGCAGGTGCGGCGGCCCATCTACAGGACGTCGGTGGCGCGGTGGAAGGCCTATGAGGCGCACCTTGGCGAGCTCCACGCAGTCGTCAAGGACTATCGCTGACCGCTGCTGCGGTGCGGTCCGCGTACCGACTCCTCATCCACGCAGGTCACCTCGCCACCTGCCAGGGGCCGCTCGCCACCAGCGAGTCCAGGTACTCCCGATCCTTGAGCCAGTCGCCGATGCGCAGGTCGGGGTTCCGGTCAAGCGCAGGGACGATCCGAATGGACTTCGGACGGCCTTGAGTTTCGGCGTCCTGGGTTTCTCATGGACCGAACGCGGGATCAACGCGGCATCGCATCGAGAATGCGCGCCGCCAGCACACCGTATTCGCCACCGAAATGGTGGCCGCCAGCCAACGGCATCGCCTGCGCATGGAACGGTGACAGTTCCGGGCACAGCGAGTCCTTCTCTTCCTGTCCGTAGATGCAGAGCGTGTTGGCCGCCGAAAGCTTGAGCGCCTCGGGGGCGATCGGCAGGTCGCCGCTCGGACCGATCCAGTTCGTGAGGTGGAATTCGAACGATGCCTTTTGCCCTGGGCCGAGCAATGCCAGGAGGCGCACGCTCGCGCGGGTTGCCGGAGGGAGCCTGTTGAGCGCGAAAGGCAGCACGTCAGCGCCTTGGGAGTAGCCAACCAGCAGCACGTCGCTGCGGCCCCAGCGGGCCGCGTAGTAGCGGATGACGCGGTCGAGGTCGGCGGCGAGTCCGTCCGGCGTGCGCGCGCTCCAGAAGTAGCGCAGCGAATCGAAACCCGCGACCGGGACACCTTGCGCCGCGAACGCGGTGCCGAGGCTCTTGTCGATGCCGGCCCAGCCGCCGTCGCCCGACAACAGGACGGCGAAGCGGTTGCCCGGTCCCCTCACGGGGATCTCGACGATCGGCAAGTCCGACAGTTGTCCGGGTGGGGCGCCGAGAACCGCCTGCGGCACGGCCAGCTTGCGGTAGGCACGCTCGAATGCTGCCATCGAGGCGGCGCCGGAGCCGTCGGCCGGAAGCGGGATCCACTCCGCATGCGGCACCTGCTGGACGAATGCCCGCGTCGCGCCGAGCGCTCCGGGGCCTTGCGAATCGTCCTGCATCGCGATCCACGGATTCGCCAGCGCCTTGGTCGGTGGCGCCAGGTCGACGATGCCGGCTTCCGCCTTCGCGTGCTCGCGCAGTGCATTGATGGCGCAAGGCGGTGTCTTCAACGCGAGACGCGGGGAGAAGCCGAGCGAGAGGCCCGCCTCGAACGTGCCTGCGGGCGCTTGAGCGAGCACCACGTAGACGTACGCAGACACGTCGTCCGCGCCGACCAGGATCGGCAGGAGATAGCTCCGCAGGTGCGCGAAAGCCTGCAGGTGTCGCGACAAGTTCTCGAAGGCACCCGGGGCATAGGTGCACTTGCCGTCCTGGGCTTCGAGCTTTCGATAGAAGGGCGCAAAGGGCACCGTCGCGACCATCGCGCCGTCGTCGACCATCGCATGCAACATCTGCTGCTCGCGCGCGGTCGGCACGACGTCGCCGGTCACCAGCATCACGAACTGGCGCACGCCATCGGTCGGCCGGTACACGCGAATGCCCGTGAACAGTCCGTGCGCCATCGCGGATGATTCGGATGGCGCCGTGGTCTGCGTCGTGCCTTGCGCAGCGCACGGTGGCGCTGCGATCACGCACCCCGACACGGCCAGAGCCGCAAGGCCGGATCGCATCGTGTGGCCGAGGTCTGAACACGAACTCATGAGTACGATGCCGGCCTTCCGCCGCCGATCATTGTCGTCACGTCAGCCAGTATGAAAGCAGTGGCGATGCCCCGCGGTGCGGCCAGGAAGCGCGCTTCCCAGACAGGGGCGAACTTGTCCTTGAAGCTGCGCAGGCCGCGGAAGTTGTAGAAGCGGTCACCGTGCTCGAACACGAGGCGCGCGATGCGCTGCCATTTTGGCGCGCCACTGCGTTCCGCCATGCCCGCCATCGGCGACATGCCCAAGCCGAAGCGACGATAGCCCTCGGCCTGCAGGTGCAACAGGACGCTGGCCATCAGGAAGTCCATCGTGCCGGGCGGGGCGTCCGGCATGTAGCGCATCATGTCGAGCGACGCCTCGTCCCGGGCGTCCGTCGTCAACAGGTTTGCGAACGCGATGATGTGATCGTCGCGACGGACGACGGCGACGGGCAGTCGGCGCAGGTAGTCCTCGTCGTAGCGGCCCACGGAGAACGATTTTTCACCGCTGCGCTGTTCCGCGAGCCAGGCGTCGGAGACGGCCCTCAGCGCCGGCAGGAGCGGGGCGACCAGGGCAGCCGGCACGACTTCGAAGCGCAGCCCTTCGCGTTCCGCGCGGTTGACGCCCGAGCGCAGGTTCGCGCGACTCGCGCCCTTGAGGTTGAAGCCGGGCAGGTCGACGTGGGCATGCTCGCCGAGCTTGAAAAGGTGCAGGCCGCAGTCCAGGAACAGCGGCAGCGCCGCAGGGCGGACGTGATAGAAGGCTGCACGGCCGCCATGGTCGGTCGCTGTCTCGATGAATTGCCAGACCATGTCGGCGAATTCCAGCGGGTCGCCAAACGGTCCGAACAGCCCGACCCAGGAGCGGCCCTGCTTGCCGAACATCAGGAAGCTGCGGCCCGATGGCGAAAACATCAGGTGCTTGTCGCCGACCAACGCGTAGCAGGCATCCGACGACGGGTTGCCTCGGATGATCGCGGCCGCGCGGTCGATTTCCTCCGGCGTCGTCTGCGCGAGTTCTCCGGCCGGTGGCCGCAACAACTGCCACAGGCCGTAGCCAAGCGCCAGGAGCGCCACGGCGGTCAGCGCGCGCAATGAGCGTGGCGCCTGGCCGTCGAGCTCGAATTGCCACCAGAGACGATTGCTGTAGCCGACCTCCTTGAACGCGAAGAACAGGACCCACGCACCGGCGACGATCACGCCGCCCAGCGCCACCAGCCACTCGGGTTCCAGGTGCTGCGCGAAGAACGACGAGCGGCGGTCGAACTGGCGCCGGGAAATCACCAGCAGCACGACCAGCGACAGCAGCAGCTCCGCCTCGTGCAGCGCGATGCCCTTGGGCAGCGCCAACACCGCGGCGGCGACCGCGAGCGCCGAGGCGATCCACCAGGCGACGTCCAGCCGGTGCAGGATCCCGCGCGCCACGAGGACAAGACCCAGGCCGGCGACGCTGCCGATGAAGTGCGAAGCTTCGATGAGCGGAAGCGGCACACGCAGGGCGACGAGCAGGTCGCGCGCATCGTCCGTGAACGGAGTGACCCCCGACACGATCAACCAGATGCCCGCGATCAGCGTCAGCGCGGCCAGCAAGGTGGGACTGAGCCGCACCGCCATGCGTCCGACGGGGGCCGCGATCCCGGAGCGCAGCTCATGGACGATGAGTAGTCCCGTCGCGACCACCAGGGGGAGCACATAGTAGATGCCGCGATTGAGCAGGAGCGCGCCCAACATGGCGTCGCGCGGGATGCCGTTGCCCGCGGCCAGCAGCATCACCGTTTCGAACACCCCGACGCCCCCGGGGATGTGGCTGATGATGCCGGCGGTGATCGCGATTGCATAGAACGCGACAAAGACCGTCAGGGGAAGATGACCTGGCGGCAGCAGCAGCCACAACACGAGTGCAGAAGCCGCGAGTTCGACAGCCGAGATCGCCAGTTGCCGCAGCGCGAGCTCGGCGGGCGGCAACTGGAATTGCCAGAACCCGCCGAGGCCGATCGACGACCGATGGACGCACAGCCAGACGAAGCCGAGCAATACCGACAACATGGCCGCCGCCAGCACGCGCAGGACCCAGCCGGGCGTGTGCAACAGCGTGGCGACATCGTGAGCGCCCCACAGCAGGCCGAGCGCGCCGAAGAACAGCATGCCCAGTCCGAACGCCGCCGCGTTGAAGACGATCACCCGAGCGACCTGCTGGGGCGCGACCCCAGCCGCAGAGTACAGCCGCATGCGCACGACGCCGCCCGACAGCGGGCCGAGTCCGATCGTATTGGACAACGCGTACGCGACAAACGACGTCAACAGCACCGTGGCGCCACCGACCTTCGCACCGACGAAGCGAAGCGCTGAGGCGTCGTAGCGTGTCAGCGCCAGATAGCTGAAGGCGGTGGCGAGCACCGCGGCGGCGATGTTCGGCGTCGGGGTCGCGCCGACCGCTGCCATGACGTCCGCATAGCGCACGTCGGAGAGCAGATGCCGAAGCGACAGGCCCAACATCGCTGTCAGGGCCAGCCCGAGCGCGGCCAGCAGCCACGGCCGCAGGCGTGCCCACCGTTCGGCTGGATCGAGGCCCGCAGACGAGTGCACGTCGGGCGCAAGGGGGGCGGTCTGAGGCACGTTCGGTGGCTTGCGAATCCGCTCTATGAAAGCGCATTTGAACAGAGCGCGGGCGTCTTCGGCTCTGCAACGGCAGAATGCGCAAGACGGAGCGCGCTTGAGCGGCGAGCTGGCGACGTCGGCCCGTGGCGGCCCAGGTAAAGACGCACCGAAGGCGCGCGTCGTCGTGGGACCTCGTCAGTCAGGCGTCATCCTCGTTCGACCCGGTGGTCGTCCGAGCACATGCCCGTGCCATCGAGAACGGTATCGCTTCCGCTCTCGTCGTCGTAGTCGGGGAGGGCGACATTCGATCCAGCTCGAACCGTGTCGCGATGCTTCGGGTTTGCGAATCTCGTGGACATGGCCTAGGGCTCTGCTGAGCCGTTTATTTTCTAGATTTTGTTCTCACTGACAAGCATGTCTCGCCCGGGGGAGGTCCGTCCAGAGTCGCTAGATCGAGAAACATTTTCTTCTAGAAATTGTTCTTGGCGTGTCGCATTTCTAGATATTGTTCCCCAGCAAAACACTTGAACGTTCCCGCACAGCCGATCAACAAGTGCCGCGACCGTGGGTAAGTCATGAACTGCCGCGGCCTTGATTTGACGTCTTCTGTATCGCCCCAATGCTGGTGGCGTACGGTGGTATGCGTCCAACGCATAAATTTACAGGGCCATTCTTTCGTCATAGCCTTGTTCAATGTGCAAAAACTTGCTGACCCGGCTGCTGCGATGGATACGTCGAGCTCAGCTGAACCTGCGTGGGCCTGCTTCGGTACTCACTCGCGCTAAGTCTCGCATTTGGCGGAGATCCGCGGCGATCCACCCCTTCCATCACTGAAGAACGGGCCGGCAATGGGGAGAACGATTCCGGGTCGACGGATTCAAGGTGTGACCGATCAGGTTGACTTTGATCTTGGGACGTGGCCCACGCCCGATGTCGGCGCCTTGTCGAAGGAAGATAAGAACGCCTACCTCTCTCGCAAGAAGGCGGTCGAGATGTGCGTTGCGGGCGAATCGGACAAGGCCATCAAGCACTCCTGCGGGATTGGCCTGAAGCAGGCCACTCGACTAATGAAGGAACGGTGTGTTCTGGCGCATGAAGATGGCCAGATCTACGGCTTTCGCGGGTTGGTTCGTGGCAAACACATTAAGCCGTACACCCGAACGAAACCGGTCAGGGTCGACGCGTTCGGGCGCGGCGGCGCCGGCGCTCTCAAATCGCTTTTGGAACTAGATCCGGATTTCCGAAAGAAGCTCGACCGGAAGATCCTATCGAGCGCTCCAAAGGGCGAACTAGCAGAGATAAAGCGCCCCAGAAAGGCGCTTTGGGGATGGTTTCTAGGTGAGTTGCGGACGAGGGGCTACGAGATCAGGGGCGACTGGCCGTTCTGCAAAGAGGTTCCAGAAGGTTATGGTGCTTTGAATCGCTACTCCGACTCCCTGCTCAAGCAGTACCCTAGGCTGATCGCCAAGGAAGCAGGGGGCGAGACCGCGGAACGAAAGTTGCGCGCAGGCGATGGGGTAGATCGTCCGACAAAGCGTCCCTTTCAGCGAGTGGAAATGGACGCCCATAAGACCGATGGTCGATTCGTCGTGATGATGCCCGATGGCCGCGATGGCTGGGTGCCGCGCGTCATCCATCGGCTTTGGATCACGGTCATCATCGAGACCTACTCGCGTGCAGTGCTGGGTTTTTGGCTGAGCCTCGGGCGGGAGGTGCCGAAGGCGGATGTCCTGCGTGCCATCAAATGCGCGCTCACGAAATGGGTGCCGCGGCCAGCCACGTTCAGCGATACGGCACTCGTAGAGGGGGCCGGGCTGCCGTCAATGCTTGGAGAGCGCTTTCTCGGACTGTGCTGGGAAGAAACCAGCGTGGACGGGGCTCTTGCCGAGAAATGCCGTACCGTAGAGGAATATCTGCGGGACGTGGTTGGCTCCGACCTTCTCGAGCCCGAAAACAGCTTCTCAGTTCGACGAAGCCTCGACGACCGACCGTTCATTGAAACGTTCTTCAGGACTTTAGGTGATCGCGGAATCCAGCGGCTATCCAATTCGACCGGGCCATCGGTCAAAGGACGCAAGGTGGCGAATCCCGATGCTGTGGCCATTGCCAGCCAGGTGCAGTACGAGTATTTGGAGGAGTTGCTGCAATCTCTGATCTGCAACTACAACGCGACCCCGCATTCCTCGCTGGGATACCGGTCGCCGCTTCAGATGCTTCAGTATCTTGCTGACCGGGGTACGCTGACGTCCCGCAAGGCAGACCCTGACCTCGTGCAAGGCCTTCTGACCTACCGCAAGCTTTGCCGTGTCCACGGGGGAGCCGTGGAAGGACGGGCACCGTTCGTCAATTTTAGCGGTGCCCGTTATGGAGGCCCGTCCATAAGAGATCGGGAGGACCTGGTGGGCAAGCAGGTCTGGATTATCAACCACCTCGAGGATGACGCTCGCATGGCGCGCTGCACCACGACTTCCGGCAATTTGGTAGGCGTTTTGCGGGCTGCACCGCCCTGGGACAAGCTGCCTCACAGCCTGGCCGTTCGTCGGAGCATCAAAGGGCTGGAGACCACCAAACGCATTGCTAGCCTTGGCGCGGACGCCATTCGAACCTTCATGACCTTCGTTGAAGCGCAACCCGGCAAGAAGTTGCCAGTCCACCCAGCGTACTTGGAAGTCCGGCGAATCTTGACTCAGCAAGCACAAAACTTCGAAGGCGACCGAGCGGCCGACCGCGCGATGCGCACCTTGGTGGGTCAGGCTGACGCTGACACGACCCGGGACGACAACGCCGGCAGCTCGTCGGCGCCACCTCAAGCTGCCGCGCCAACGACTCTGACGGCATCAGCACCGCCCTTGGCCACGACGCCGCCCTCCAAAGCCAAGAAGCCGACGCCGAAGCCGAACCCTTCTGCAGACAACAAGCGTCCGCTGCCGATGAGGCGCCTAGCGGCGAATTGACGGCATGAGACGGCTGCCGGAACACGTTGATCGCAAGCATCCCGTCATCACCGGTGGGTACGCGATCTTTACCCCCGCGGCCGATGCATTCGTCGACAAGCTTGGCGATTGGATAGACAGCAAGATCACAGGAGCCTATGTCTACGGCCCATCCCGCTATGGCAAGACCCGCGCCATCAGGTTCTTCTTGAAGCAGCTTCTCGAGGAGCGCTTCGGCGGCCCGGTACCTCTCCATGTCTGGAATCGGCCTTTCACGCAGAAAAACCCCGCCGAGTTCTACATGAGCATGCTCGACGGTTTTCACCATGGCTATGGAGGCGCTCGCGCAGGTGGCAACCAACGTCTGAAGATCTTGGCGGAGTACCTTTTCGCGGCCTCAGATGAGTGCGATACGAACGCCGTTTACTTGATCGTAGACGAGGCGCAAGGCATGACCACGCAGGAATGGCTCTGGCTTCTAGCCCTGCAGAACATGCTGGATCACGAGGGCTACGCGTTGTCCGTCTTCTCCGTGGCCTCACACCAGATGGCCTACGAGTTCGATCTGCTGGCTCGGACCGGCAATCCTCACGTAGGGGCTCGGTTCCTTGTCGACCATTGGACGTTCCCTGGCGTCAGGTCGATCGAGGAACTCGAATACATCCTGAACGGATACGACGTCGATAGCAAATGGCCTGCCGATAGGGGGGTCTCCTATCTGGAGCACTTCGCACCGAGGGAGTTCGAGCGAAACCGGCGTCTAGCCGGCAGCGCGCCGGTGCTCTGGGAATGCCTGGTTGCACTGCTTCCTGAGGGCCTCGATCTCGAATGGAACTTTCCGATGAAGCATGTCGCGCTTGCCGTCCAGGATGCGCTTATTGACCTTGCCTTTGGCGCCGATTGGGACGAGGTCACTTCGGCGGAGAGCTGGATCAATGCGTTGACCAAACACCGTCTCGCAGACCACATGCGAGCCATCAGCGTGGATTTGTAGGGCCATGCCACCAGACAAGCTGACCCTAAGGAGCATAGACGAGCCAAGCGCAAACTGGTCGCGTACCCGATACACGTGGCGAACGGGCAGCATCCCACCATTCTCGTCGCTGTGGATCACGGTCCTTCGATTTGCGTTGTTGAACCGTCCGAAGTTTGATTCGCTCAACCTTGACCTTCAGGGGCGGGAGGCAGCCCGCACACGGCGCACCATCAAGTTCGACAGTAGCCTGCCATGGCCGCTGCACGCGACGATCGACATTCCCTCATTTGCAAGGATGCTCGGAGAACCGATAGAAGCCTTTCGATGGTCATCGGTAGGCGACTTACCGTTCGGCGTTCAGAGCCTGTTTCGTGGGAACGTCAAGTTCTGTCCTTCCTGTATGGCGCAGGGCTTCCACACCGTCATCTTCTCTGGATTGTGTATTAGTCGGTGCCCTCATCATGGCGATGAATTGCTAATGGTTTGCCCAGACTGTGGTGAGTTGCTTGAGCACCGATCGAAAGCGGGCAGCGGCATCGTTCCTCGAATTTGCAAATGCGATCGTGAATGGCTATCCATGCGCGTCGCAAGAAGTCCAATTTGCGACGCAGATCGTGACGAAGCGATGAGAGACGTCGTACTTTGGGCCGAGGACGTCGGCCAGAGAAACTGGACGTACATCCCCACGCGGCAGTATGCCGACCATCCACTTCAGATTGACACGCTCGCGGAGCACATCGATCGATGGCGCCTAGAACTCGGCACGCTTGTGCCTCGTTGGCTAGATCTGCGCTTGGCAGAGCGTCAAGCAGACCCTTCGCTGCTTCGTTACGTCAGAAAATCCGGCTTTCGGCCGAACAGTTTAGCGAGATTGAATCAAGCTGGTACTGCGTTTTTTTCAAGGACTCCACCTGTCTTGCCGAAGCCACTCAGGCAAGAGCCGTATCTGGTTTTTAAGAGCATCCGACGCTATCTCGTGAAGCACGTTCTCGGGAACCGAGTAGCTCTGCTGGTGTGGATCGGAATGAACCGCTCTGCGCCAGAATTCAGACGCCGCGCAAGTGCGGACCCGTACATTCAGATCGCCTGGGCGACGCTCTACTGGATGCAGTGCTCACATTGGGGAACGGCGAGCGCTAGAACATGGTTCAAAAAATTGCTCGGCTTCCCGATGTTCGTCACGTGGAAGAACGATCCTACGTACCACTGGACGCGATCCGTGCAAGATCATGTGGTTGTGCATAGTGGTGGCGCTTATGAGGCTTGGATCGTCGGTTGGCTCAATGCATCAGCCTTGCTGGATGTGTGGCCCACGGAAGACGACTTCAACAGGTATGCGCAAGACGAAGGGTTCTTGTTTCCCAAGGGGCCGATGCAGAGGCTACCTATCCGGTGGTGGGGGTGGCTGTCCGAGGACGGACGTCTGACCATTGGGCTCTACCGACGACGTCCTGCATGGTTCGAACCCGCTCAACGTCGCTCAAAGCGGGAGCGCAAGGCAGCGTTCGAGACCGTCCGAGAAAATCGCCATCTGGCGCTTCGGAACGCCATGAGCGCGCCGGTCATTCGCCTTGCCGATGATGGCCGTTGGCGGGTAGAGGAACCCAGGGCGTTTCCTGGGGCGGCAGATCTACGAATCACACGCCTTCACGCCAGTGGATGCCCTACTTCGAGGGTTGGAGTTGGACTTGATCCGAGGCCGGTTGCAGATCCAAATGCTCCTTGGTACATAAGGAGCCTGAATTATCCAGTTTGCGTGACCTCAGCGGACATCGGCTCCGGCATGAGCAAACTAAGAGCGGCGGTGAGGACGTATGTGACGTGCTTTCTCAAAATCTGAGGAGATGAAACGTACTATCCCGGGGTTGCTGCAGTTGCTGTCGCGACGTGAGAGTGGAACTACTGCGCTATTGGATCGGGCACTCGGGTGGCTGGTGCCCCTGCCGCTCGCCTTGCAATGGCGGGACTCTTTCAGTGACCAGGCTCGATGCTTCAGACATCGGAAATATGCAGACTTTGAGTAGCGCGATAGTGACCTGAAAATAGAGCATCCTCAACCACGGTGGGCAACCGGACGACGCACGGTACCCATGACCCGATGTTCGTCTCGATGCCCGACTTCCAGTTCCAGGTTCCACCACCCCTGGCTCCGTCAGGAGCGAAATTCTGGCGTTCCTTGGGGGTGTCAATCAGGACGCCGTGGTTCGTGTTGACGGTGCGGTCGCGTTCGCAAGAACTTTTCATCGACACGTTTTTGTTGGCATGGGACAGCGACGTCGTCGACACGATCAAATCGCTCGATGCCGACCTCGAGTCGCTCTTCTGTCTGGCACCGTGCCGGCCGGGACAAGGCAACGGCTGGACCACAAGAAAGATCCAGGAGATCTGGGCGGTCGCGCCGGCGACGGAAGGCGAATCCGACGTGCTCTTCGTTGATTCAGACGGGCAGGAGTATTCGGGGATGTTTTTCGAACCAGTGATGGGTGCCACGCGCAGGGAACTGATCGCACGGGCGTCGTGAGCGAGGCCGCGTACGCGTGCACGTTGAGTCCGACCAGGGAACATCTCGCTCGGAAGGTGGCCGACAGTAGGGCGCTTCAGCGCAGCTCGGGAGCAGGGAAAATTAACGACATAAATCTGGTTATGTCCTAGGATTGGCGCCGTCTGCCTTCAGCCCGCCCATGTCCGATCTCGTCCCGCTCGTCCGCCTCGCCATTCCCCCGGCCTTGACCGGCGAGCACGGGCGTAACCGCGCGCACGGCACCCGGCAGGTCGATGCCAACGACGATCGGTCGGCCGTCCTCGCCTGGCTGGCGCGGTATGCGGACTCGCCGGCGACGCTGTCGAGCTACCGCAAGGAGGCGGAGCGCCTGCTGCTGTGGTGCGTCCACCAGCGGAAGAGGGCGCTGTCGGACTTGACGCACGAGGACATGCTGCTATTTGAGCGGTTCCTGGGGGATCCGCAACCGGCTGAACACTGGATCATGGCGCCGGGCATGAAGGCGAGCCGCACATCACCCGCCTGGCGGCCCTTTGCGGCGCCGTTGGGGCCGACGAGTCAGCGACAGGCCATGTCGATTCTCAACAGCCTGTTCAGCTGGCTGGTCGAGGGCGGCTACATGGCCGGGAGCCCACTCGCACTGCGCAGGAGGCCGAGGCCGGTAGCTCGCTCCCAGCAGATGCCACGATTCCTACCGCAGGCCCATTGGGCGGCCGTGCGTAAGACGATCGAGGAGATGCCGGCGGAGACCGATCGCGACCGCCTGAAGTCTGCGCGCGCGCGCTGGCTGTTCTCGCTGCTCTATCTGGGTGGCTTGCGGGTCTCCGAGGTCTGCACGGCCACGATGGGGGCGTTTTACGCTTTGCAGGGCGACGACGGCAAGCAACGTTGGTGGCTACAGATCACCGGCAAAGGCAACAAGACTCGGTTGGTGCCCGTCACCGACGAGCTCATGGCCGAACTGATGCGCTACCGCCGAGCTAACGGCCTAAAGCCGCTGCCGACGGTGGCGGATCCGCTGCCGGCGCTCCTGCCGCTCATCGGGCCGCCGACGTTCATGGTGCGCAGCTCCGTCTATGAGTTGGTCAAGGAGGTCGTGCGCCAGACCGCCGAGCGCGTGCGCCGGCTGGGCATCGAGCACGAAGCCGCGGCCGCGCACATCGAGCGCGCGTCGCCGCACTGGATGCGACACACGGCGGGCTCGCACCAGAGCGGCACTCTCGACCTGAAAGTTGTGCGCGACAACCTGGGCCACGAAAACCTGGCCACGACATCCCTCTATTTGCACACCGAGGACAACGTGCGCCACGACGCGACCAATGCGGGCCACCGCGCAGGGTGGGCACCAGAGGCTGGCCGAGAGTCCTGAGGCAGTCCTCCGGCGTCCGATCGAGCCCTACCGTTGGGAGCGATCAGCCATCGATCGCCGACCAAGGTGCAGGTGGACGTCTGGCAGGTTGCGGAGTTTGAGGTCGAGCTTCTTCATGAAGGGCAGGAAACCAACCTCGAGCGCACTCAGCCAGGCGCGTAGCTCGATGATGTCCAGGCGGCGCTCGCCGGTCTCGACGCGGCTGACCATGGCCTGCGTCTGCCCTAACTTGGTCGCAAGGTCGGCCTGGCGGATGCCCAGCGCCTCACGGCGGTCGCGCAGCAGCGAGAGGACGACGTCATGGTGTTTGGTGGCGTGGAACGATTTCATGGGAACCATCGATCGAGCCTACCGCATGCTCGGCCGTATACAAACCGCGCATCCGGTGTCACGGCCTCCGGCAAGCCCAGCAATATGCAGACTTTGAGTAGCGGAAGTATCGGCGAAGAATCGAGGCTTCGAAATCTTCACGGTGGCGCCCCGGTGCGCACCCCGCCCGTTGCAATGTTCGTCTCAATGCCCGAATACAAGTTCTACATTCCGCCCGAAATCGCGCCACCCGACGCCACGTATTGGCGCACCCTGGGCATTTCGACGTGCGCAGCGTGGTTCGTGCTGAGCGTGCGATCGAGGGAGCCTGACGGGCTCCTGGACACGTTCCTGCTGGCGTGGGACAAGGATGTCGTCGGTGCCGTCACGTCCTTGGACGCCGACGTGGAGTCCCTGCTGTTCGTTGCCCCGCATATGCGCGGCAAGAAGCGAGGATGGTTCTCAAGGCAGATTCGGGAGATCTGGGCAGCGATCGACACAGCAGCGCCGGAAAATCCGGCCGTGATCTTCGTCGGCGAAGACGGCAAGGACTATGCTGGGATATTCATGGATCGGGCCCGCGGGCCCGCGGGTTCGTTCGTGATCGCCTCGTAGCGCACGTGGGCTCAGCAGACAACGCCCGTCCTGATTAGCGATGAGTCTCAGCCTGCCGGATGACCTGCTCGGAGCGCGGCTTGCAGCGCGCAACAGCAACGATGAGGCGCACGACGAGCGTGTGCAGATCGAATCGGCGGTTGAACCGGTAGGCGAAGGC
>FTIF01005329.1_pt1 | contig 16558 bp, 17 predicted proteins | sample 1658001 | NCBI WGS metagenome assembly FTIF01 (sample SAMEA3914789, study PRJEB12502) | metagenome | biome: forest; material: soil | place: Canada | collected 2011-07-03 | depth 0.3 m | reverse complement strand
GCCAGCCTGGCCGAGGACCGGTCGCTGCTGAGCGTCACGCTGGAATCGATCGGCGACGCCGTGATCACCACCGACGCGCACGGCCGGATCACCTGGCTGAACCCGGTGGCCGAGCGCCTCACCGGCTGGACCTCGGCGCAGGCCATCGGCTGGATGCTGACCCAGGTGTTCCGCATCGTCGACGAACAGACGCGCGAGCCCTCGCCCGATCCGGTAAGGAGCTGCCTGGAGCAGGGCCGCCGCGTCGGCCAATCCACGAACACGCTGCTGCTGTCGCGCAGCGGCGCGGAGTTCGGCATCCAGGAATCGATCGCGCCGATCCGCCGCGAGGACGACACGGTGCTGGGCACGGTGCTGGTGTTCCACGACGTCAGCGAGCAGCGCCGGCTGACGGGCGAGATGAGCTGGCGCGCGACGCACGACGCGTTGACCGGGCTCGTCAACCGCGCCGAGTTCGAGGCCCGGCTGGGTCGCCTGCTGCAGGCCGCGCAGGACGACGGCGGCGAGCACGCGTTGATGTACATCGACCTCGACCAGTTCAAGCTCGTCAACGACGCCTGCGGCCATGCCGTGGGCGACCAGTTGCTGCAGCAGATGTCGCGCATGCTCGCCGACAGCGTGCGCGCCCGCGACACGCTCGCGCGCCTGGGCGGCGACGAGTTCGCGATCCTGATGGAGCGCTGCACCGTCGACCAGGCGCAGCGCGTCGCGCAGAAGATCTGCGACCGCATGGACGACTTCCGCTTCGTGCACGAGGAGCGCCGCTTTCGCATCGGCACGAGCATCGGCCTGGTCCCGGTGGACCGGCGCTGGCAGACCACGGCAGCGATCCAGCAGGCGGCCGACACCTCGTGCTACGCCGCCAAGGAGGCCGGCCGCAACCGCGTGCACACCTGGTTCGACACCGACGTCGCCATGCGCGAGCGCCAGTTCGAGATGCAGTGGACGACGCGCATCGAGCACGCCCTCGACGAGGACGGCTTCGTCCTGTTCGCGCAGCGCATCATCGCGTTGAAGACGCCCGCGCGGGGATTGCATGCCGAGGTGCTGCTGCGCATGCGCCAGGCCGGCGGCCCGCCGGTGGCGCCCGGCGCCTTCCTGCCGGCCGCGGAGCGTTTCCATCTCGCGTCGCGCATCGACCGCTGGGTGCTGAAGAACGTCGTCGAATGGATGGCGGCGCTCGCCGAGCCGTCGCGCATCGAGCGGCTGAGCGTGAACCTGTCGGGGCAGTCGGTGGGCGACCGCTCGTTCCACCGCTGGGCGCTCGAGCTGCTCGCCAGCGCCGGGCCGCAGCTGTGCGGCGCGCTGTGCCTGGAGATCACCGAGACGGCCGCCGTCACCAACCTCGCCGACGCGGCCGTGTTCATCGACCAGGTGCGCGCCTGCGGCGTCAAGGTGGCGCTGGACGATTTCGGCGCCGGCGCGGCATCGTTCGGCTATCTCAAGATGCTGCGCGTGGACACGCTCAAGATCGACGGCCAGTTCGTGCGCGACCTGGTGGACGACCCGCTCGACGAAGTGGCCGTGCGCTGCTTCGCCGACGTGGCCAAGGTGATGGGCCTGACGACGGTGGCCGAGTTCGTCGACAAGCCCGCCGTGCTGGCGCGTCTGCAGGCGATGGACGTGGACTACGCCCAGGGCTACCTGCTGCACGAACCGGCACCGATCGGCGAGCTGACCGAGCCGGCGGTCGCGCCCGCGTAGTCGCCCAGGGACAACACCTGAGCGAGGCGCCGAGTTCCTGGGTAGGATATGTCTGAAGCAAGCACATCCGAACGAATGCGGGCCCGCCCGGGGCGGCGTCCGCGGACACCAGAAAGGAACCTGATGATCACCAAAGCCCTGCTCTTTCGCATGGAGTCGCAGACCGACGAAGACACGATGGACACGTTCCTCGAGGATCTGAGCGCGGAAGTCTCCTGGGAAAAGACCACGCAGGCGTGGTTCGGCATCCGCTACATGCGCGGCGAATTCGGCGTGTATTCCTGCTTCGACGACGAGGCCGGCCGCGTAGCCCACCTGGCCGGCACCGCCGCCGCCACGTTCTTCGCCGCCGAGCAGCGCCTGATGACGGCCGCGCCGCGCACGATGCGCATCGACATCCTGGGCAGCAAGATGCCCAAGGTGCTCGAGAACGTCACCAAGGGCCTGGTGCTGCGTTTCAAGGCCAAGCCCGGCAAGGAAGCCGAGGTGGCCCAGTTGCTGCGCGACTGCCAGCCGCTCGCCGACAAGGAAGCCGGCACGCTGGCCTGGTTCGCCAACCAGTACGACGAGAGCCATTTCGGCACCTTCGCCGTCTTCGCCGACAACGGCGCGCGCTTCTCGCACCTCACCGGCCAGATCCCGCGCGACCTCGGCCTCGTCGGGCTGTCGCTGCTGGGCGGCATGCCCGAGGTCCACATGGTCGACGTGATGACCGGCACCGCGCGCCAGCGCGATTGAGGTGCTTCGCGTCGTCGTGATCGCCGCCGGCCGGCGGCGGCTCATGGCCGCGTCAGAAGCCGAAGGCGTGCGTCTCGGCGATGAGCACCAGCGACGCCGACACCAGCAGCACCGCCGCGCACGCCCGCACCATGCGCGGGCGCGGTATCGCGGCCAGCATGGCGGCGCACAGGCCGACGGCCGACAACAGCGTCGCCGGCACGGCCAGCGCCACGGCCGGCGCCCAGCCGGCGCGCGCCGGGCTGATCCCGGTGACCGCGTAATAGCAGTAGCACGCCATGCCCGGCACGACCACGGCCAGCAGCAGGCCGATGGCCAGTTTCAGGCCGACTCGTACCTCGTGTCGCGTCGGCCGGCTCATGCGGAGCCGCTCGGGCGCCGCGCCGCGGTGCTCACGCCGCCACGCCGGTGGAGGCCGCGATGCGGTCGATGAAACGGGCCAGATCGATGTCCTTCATCGTCAGGCCGCGCGCGTCGTGCGTCGTCAGCGTCACGTCGACCACGTTGTAGGCGTTCGACCAGTCGGGGTGGTGATCGCGCCGTTCGGCCACCAGGGCCACCCGGGTCATGAAGGCGAAGGCTTCGTTGAAATCCGCGAACTCGAGGTGGCGCGAGATCGCGGTCGCGGCGGAATCCAGCGACCAGCTCGGGAGCTGGGACAACAGCCCCGGCAACAGGGCGGGGTCGAGCTTGGCGGACATGGGCAATGCCTTTCGGGGGTCGGATTTCAGCGCGCGACGCGGGCAGGAATGGCCTCACTCTAGGGCCTGGGGCCGCCCATGGCCGCGTCGCGGGTTCTCGGCACGCCAACGAGGCCTTCGCCGCCGGCGAATTCAGCCGGCGCGCGCACGCCGGCCAGGCCGCTCCCACGCGCGTGCCACCGCCTGGCCCAGGGCCGCGCATTCGGCCGCCAGCGAAGCCTCGAAGCGGGCCACCAGCGGATTGCCGGGCCGATGTGCCGGCCGCACGGCGAAGACTCGAAACGGAATAGCGAACGCCAACGGCCGCACGACGATGCCCGCGCCCGGCCCCGACAGCGCGAGCGCCGTCAGCGGATTGACGATGGCCAGCCCCAGGCCGTGCTGCACCATCGCGCAGACGGCCACCGCGCTGTCGGTCTCCACCGCCAGCTGGCGATCGACGCCGGCCTGCGCGAACACCTTGTCCACGATCTGCCGGTAGCGGTCGCGCGGATGGAAACTGACGAAGGCCTGGCCGGCGAAATCACCCGCCGCGAGCCGGCGCCTGGCCAGCAGCGGATGACCCGCGGGGAGCACGGCCACCTCGTCGAGCTCCAGCATGAGCGTCGCCTGCGCGCCGGCGAGCGCGCTGTCGTGCTCGGTCAGGCCCAGGTCGTGCGCCTGCGCGGCCAGCCGCTCCTCCAGCAGCGGCGATTCGTACGGGTTCACCGACACGCTGACCCCCGGATGCGCCGTCTGGAAGCGCGCGCAGGCCCCGGGCAGCAACGCATGCGAGAAGGCCGGCAGGCAGGCGAGCGACAACTGGCCCTCGGTGAACTGGCGCAGGCGCAGCGCGGTGTCGGCCACGCGCTCCAGCCCGGCATAGGAGCGCTGCACCTCGTCGAACAGCGCATAGGCCTGCGCGGTGGGTTGCAGCCGGCCGCGCACGCGGTCGAACAGCGCCAGGCGCAGCAGCGCCTCCATGCGCGACAACTCGCGGCTGATCGTGGGCTGGGACGTGAACAACGCCGCGGCGGCGCCGGTGACGCTGCCCGCGGTCATCACGGCGCGGAACACCTCGACATGGCGGTGGGTCAGCAGAAAGGCATCGGACATGGACAGACCATATCAAATATGAATGCCATTGCCAATTCAAAGCACTGGCTTGAAATGACGATGCGAGGCACCATGGGCGCATGACGACGCTCCAGCACCCGGCTCCGGCCACCTTCACCTCGACCCGCCTGCAGTCGCTGGCGCAAAGCCACGCCACCCCGCTGTGGGTCTACGACGCCGACACCCTCCGCGCCCGCGTGGAGCGGCTGCGCATGTTCGACACCGTGCGCTTCGCGCAGAAGGCCTGTTCCAACACCCACGTGCTGCGGCTGCTGCGCGGCCTGGGCGTGCAGGTGGACGCCGTCTCGGCCGGCGAGATCCAGCGCGCGCTGCACGCGGGCTACGACGCGCGCGGCGTGCACAGCGGCATCGTCTTCACCGCCGACGAGATCGACGCCGCCACGCTCGCGCTGGTCGCGCAGCACGGCATCCCGGTGAACGCCGGCTCGGTGGCGATGATCGGCCAGCTGGGCGAGCATCTCGGCGAACGCGCCGGCGGCCAGCGCATCTGGCTGCGCATCAACCCGGGCTTCGGCCACGGCCACAGCCGCAAGACCAACACCGGCGGCGAGCACAGCAAGCACGGCATCTGGCCGGCCGACATCCCCGCCGCACTGGAGGCGATCGCGCGCCACGGCATGCGGCTCGTCGGCCTGCACATGCACATCGGCTCGGGCGTGGACTACGACCACCTGGCAAAGGTGTGCGACGCGATGGTGCAGCACGTGCGCGAGGTCGTCGCGCTGGGGCACGACGTGTCGGCGATCTCCGCCGGCGGCGGCCTGTCCATTCCGTACCGCGCCGGCGAGGCGCCGGTCGACACCGCACACTACTTCAGCCTGTGGGACGCGGCACGCCGGCGCGTGGCCACCGACCTGGGCCACGCGGTGCATCTGGAGATCGAGCCGGGCCGCTTCCTGGTCGCCGAGTCCGGGGTGCTGCTGGCCGAGGTGCGCGCCGTCAAGGACATGGGCGCCAACCACTTCGTGCTGTGCGACGCCGGTTTCAACGACCTGGTGCGCCCGGCCATGTACGGCGGCCACCATGCGATCAGCGTGCTCCCGCGCACGAACGCGGCGGTGCGCGCCGACCTGCGCCTGGCCGACGAGCGCCGCCCGGCCGTGGTGGCGGGCCCGTTGTGCGAATCGGGCGACGTGTTCACGCAGGATGCGGGCGGCGTGGTCGAGGCGCGCGAACTCGCGCCGGCGGAGGTCGGCGACCTGCTCGTCTTCCACGATACCGGCGCGTACGGGGCGTCGATGAGCTCCAACTACAACACGCGCCCCCTGGCGGCCGAGGTGCTGGTCGACGGAGCGACGGCTCGGGTGATCCGGCGCCGGCAGACGGTCGCCGAGCTCATTGCGCTCGAGGACTGAGCCCCGGGACGCGGCGAGCGCTCAGCCGACGTGCTTGCCGAAATGGAACAGCGTGCGTTCCAGCGCGGTCGCCGCGGCGCCGGCGTTGTAGGCGCCGCGCTGGTCGCAGTTGAAGCCGTGGTTGGCGGCGTACAGATGCACCTCCACCTCGGGATGCTTGTGCTCGAAGGCCTTCACGCTCTCGAGCGTGATGTGAGTGTCCTGGTCGCCGAAGTGGGCCATCGTCGGCACGGCAGGCTTGCGGGACGGCTCGCTGCCGCTGGTCATGCCGCCGCCGTAGTAGGTCACTGCCGCGGCCAGGCCGCGCACCTGCTCGGCCGAGCGCCACACCAGCAGGCCGCCCCAGCAATAGCCGACGATGCCGACCTTGCCGGCGCTCGCCGCGAAGTCGACCGCCGCCTGGATGTCCTGCAGCACGCCGGGCGCGGGCAACGCCTCGACGCCGGCCTTGAGCGCGGAGCCGCGCTTCATATCGTCCGGCGTGTAGCCGAGTTGCACGCCGGGTTCCACGCGGTCGAACGTCGCCGGCGCGATCGCCAGGTAGCCGGCAGCGGCGTAGCGGTCGGCCACGCTGCGGATGTGCGAATTGACGCCGAAGATCTCCTGCAGCACGACGATCGCGCCCTTCGGCGCATGCGGCGGCTCGCACAGGTAGGCCGACGAGGTGAAACCGTCGGCGGCAGTGAGCGTGATGGTGGAAGACGGCATGGGGGCACTCCTGTTGTGCGGGGCAGGCGCGCGGCGCCGCGCGAGTTCCGCCTTGTACACCCGAACGCGAGTCCACGACGACCGCGCTGCTTGCGCCGGCGAAGACCCGCGGCGAGCGAAGTTCGACGGACGCTGTACCCTTGCGGCTGAGACAAACCCTGGAGCTCTTCAAATGCAAATGGAATCCACGCCGCCCGCCGCCCCCGCCCAGGAAGCCCGCAATTCGTTCCTGGAAGAAAAGGCCTTCGCCTCGCGCACCGTCCTCGTGTTCGGCGCGATCAACGACCAGAGCGCGGCCGACACGGTGCGCCGCCTGATCGCGCTCGACGCGGCCTCGTCGGCGCCCATCGACCTGCTGGTGTCGTCGCCGGGCGGCCACCTGGAGTCGGGCGACACGCTGCACGACATCGTGAAGTTCATCGCCGCGCCGGTGCGCATGATCGGCACCGGCTGGGTGGGCAGCGCGGCCACGCACCTGTTCCTGGCCGTGCCCAAGGAACGCCGCTTCTGCCTGCCGCAGACGCGCTTCCTGATCCACCAGCCCAGCGGCGGCGCCGGCGGCCAGGCCACCGACATCGCGATCATGGCGCGCGAGATCATCAAGGCGCGCGAACGCATCGCCCGCGTCATCTCGCGCGAGACGGGCCAGCCGCTGGAGAAGGTGCTGGTGGACATCGAGCGCGACAACTGGATGTCGCCCGAGGAAGCCATGGCCTACGGCCTGGTGTCGCGCATCATCCAGAACCGCACCGAACTCGGCTGACGCCTTACTCGAACGCCTTGATCAAGGCGTCGAACTTCACCTTCAGCGACTGGTCGTGCGGCGTCACCGGAGGCACCTGGCGGTCGACCTGCAGCAGCTGGTAGACCGCCGTCTGCGCCGCGCGCACCGAGTACTCGACGGTGAACACGACGTCGTCGGCCAACTCGCAGAACTGGCTCACGAACGCGAGGTTGGTGGAACTCGACGGCACCGGCAGCGGCCGGTCGCTCTTCGCGCGCGGCATGAACATGCTCGTGATGTAGGGCATCCGGCAGGGGATGCAGTTCGCGTTCGCGAAGGTGTCGTCGACGTCGAAGTTGAGGTGGCCGCACAGCTCGCGCAGGATCTCCGCGCCGCTGCAGTCGGCCATGGGCTTGGCGACGAAGTCGCCGATGCGGTCAGGGTGCAGCGCGTAGCCCCAGAATACCTGCACGTCCGCGGGCTGCCCTGCGAAGTGCGGCTGGTGGGCCAGCACGATGGACATCAGCCAGCGCGAGTCCTTGAACGTCACCAGCCCGCCGGTACCGGCGCGGTTGCCGCTGAAACGCTCCATCCTGTCGAAGAACACGGTGTCCTTCAGCGTCACGGTGTATGACGCCCACCACGACTCGGGGATGCTGGAGTTGAACGTGGCCGGCCGGCCGAACTCCGGGCGGCCGTCGGCGATCTTCTCCCACAGTTCCCAGCCGTGGCTGTCCTTCTTCGTGAGTCGCGGCGGCGCGCTGCGCATCGTGCCGTGGCTGGACGCATCGGTCATCGATGCGTTGGTGAAGAAGACCAGGTCCGCCGGCGCGACGGCTTCCCGATGCTCCGTACCCGCGCGTTCGACGCGGATACCGGTGACCGTATGCTTCATGCCCGTCGTGGCGATGTCCAGGTCGGTGACCCGGCAATCGGTCAGCACCTGCACGCCCTGCTTCTGCAGCCAGGCGACGAGCGGCCGCACGAACGAGTCGTACTGGTTGTAGACGGTGCGCTTGACGCCGGCCAGCGTCTCGATGCGCGAGAACTCCATCATGAAGCGATGCAGGTAGCGCTTGAACTCGACTGCGCTGTGCCAGGGCTGGAACGCGAAGGTGGTGGCCCACATGAACCAGAACCGGGTCTCGAAGAAGCCGGGCGACAGCCAGTCGGTGATCGCGCTGGCGCCCAGCCGCTCCTCGCTGGTTTCGGCGAGCTTGAGCAGCTCCAGCCGGTCGGCGAGGCTGAAGCCCATCGACTTCACGTCCACACGGAAGCGGTTGCGATCGACGAGCCGCGCCTGCGAGTGCGACGGGTTCTTCGCGTTGAACGCCATCGTCTCGTCGTAGACGCTCTGGCCCGGCTGCTCCAGCGAAGGGATCGTGCGGAACAGATCCCACGTGCACTCGTAGTTGTCGGTCGTGAGCATGCGCCCGCCGCGCAGCGTGTAGCCGTGCTCGGCATCGCCGCCGCCGTCGAGGCTGCCGCCCGGCAGCGCGAGCGCTTCCAGGATCGTGATGTTGCTGCCGCGCATGCCACCGTCGCGGATCATGAAGGCCGCCGCGGCCAGGCCGCCGATGCCGCCACCGATGAGCCACGCCTTGCGGGTGTCGTTGTTGTTCATGGGTTCCCCTGGAAAGAAGCGCAAGGCATCGGTCGGCAAGATTCGATCCTGATGCACATCGTCGACCCGCGCTTTGATGCCTCGCAAGGAACGCGCTTAAACTCAGCCCATGTTCCGCGCCCTTCCTCGCCTTCGCCTCGCCGTGCCCCCGCACGCGACGGCCGTCGGCATGGTCGCGGACAAACAGGAAAAGCCGCCGCTCGTCTGACCGGGGCTGCGGTTCCGTCGTCGGATGAGCGACGGAACCGGACACCTGCTGGCCCCAGTGCCTTCTCCTCTCGTTTCGCGCGCATCGGCGACCTCTTCGTCAGGTCATCGCCATGAAGGACTATTGCGTGCAGACAGACATCGATTTCTCCGGCCTCTGGATTCCCATCATCACGCCGCTGCGCGGCGGCCAGGTCGACCACGACGCGCTGGCCGGCCTCGTCAAGCGGCTGGCCGCCACCGGCATCGCCGGCTTCGTGGTGTGCGCCACGACCGGCGAGGCGCCCCTGCTCGGCGACGGCGAACGCAGCGCGGTGCTGGCCACGGTGATGCGCCACACCGACCTGCCCGTCACGATGGGTGCTGCCGGCGCCAGCGCGCAAGCGGTGCTGCGCCAGATGGCGCAGGCCTGCGAGCACGGGCTGCCGACGGCTTTCCTCGTGTCGGCGCCAGCCTATCTGCGCCCGTCGCAGGCGGCGTTGCAGGCGTTCTTCACCGAGATCGCCGACGCGGCCCCGGCACCGCTCATCGTCTACGACATTCCCGCGCGCACCGGCGTGCGCATCGAGCTGGCCACGCTGCTCGCACTGGCCGCGCACCCGCGCATCGCCGCGCTGAAGGATTGCGGCGGCCGCGTCGAGCAGACGCAAGCGCTGATCGTCGACGGGCGCCTGCAGGTGCTGTGCGGCAACGACAACGAGTGGTTCGCCGCGCGCTGCCTGGGCGGCGCCGGCGCGGTCGCGGCGAGCGCGCATGTGCGCACCGACCTGTTCGTCGCCTTCGACCAGGCCCTGGCGCGCGGCGAGTTGCCGCACGCCAGGGCGTTGTGGCGCCATCTCGGCCCGCTGACCCAGGCCTTGTTCGACGAGCCGAGCCCGGCGCCGGTCAAGGCCTTGCTCGCGGCCGGCGGCGAGTGCGCGAACGAGTTGCGGCCGCCGTTGATGCCCGCGTCAGCGGAGCTCCTGGCCAGGCTGGTGAAGATGCGGGACGGCCTGCCCGCTCGGGCCTGAACGTCCGCGCGCCAAACGCACGCCATGCGCAGCCGCGTTTGACGGATCGCGCGTGTCCTGCTTAAACTGGGGCATGTCCCGCGATCTCGTCTCCGCCTCTCGCCTGCCGGCTTGCGCCGTCGCAGTCGGCGTGCGCGTGGCGCTCGCCCGCGGGCCTGCGTTCCCGTCGTCCACCACGACCACCACCGTCCTGGCCACCTAGCCTCGAGCGGGTGGCCTTCATGGCTGCCCGGGTGTGACTTCCAACATGAACCCAGCCAGGCAGCTGGGTTTTTTCATGTCTGGAGTCCCCGCATGTCCTCTCTCAGCGAACCACTGATTGCAGCGCCCGATCTGCACGCGATGCGCCACTCGTGCGCCCACCTGCTCGCCGCCGCCGTCCGCGAGCTGTGGCCCGCCGCCCGCTTCGGCGTCGGCCCCGCCGTCGAGGATGGCTTCTACTACGACGTCGAGTTCCCCGAGCCGGTCGGCGACGACGACCTGGCCGTCATCGAACGGCGCATGCGCGAGATCCAGGCGCGCGACGAGCCCTTCGTGGCCGACGTGTGGCCCGTCGAGCGCGCGATCGCGTGGATGCGCGCGGGCGACCAGCCCTACAAGGCCGAACTCATCGAGCTGCTGCGCGAGCGCGGCAGCACGGCCGTGAGCCGGATGGTGGACGACGACGTGGCCATCGATCCTGCGCTGGACGCGGTCGGCATGGTTTCGCTCGGCGCCTTCACGGACCTTTGCAAGGGCCCGCACGTCGCGCGCGCGGGCGCGATCGGCCCGTTCAGGCTGATGTCGCTGGCCGGCGCGTACTGGCGCGGCGACGCGAAGCGCGCGCAGCTGACGCGCATCCACGGCCTGTGCTTCGCCACGCAGCCGGCGCTGGATCATCGGCTGTGGGAGATCGCCGAGGCGAAGAAGCGCGACCACCGCGTGCTCGGCAAGCAGCTGGACATCTACGCGATGTCGGACGCGGTGGGCGTCGGCCTGCCGCTGTGGCTGCAGAACGGCACGGCGATCCGGCTCGAGCTCGAGCGGCTCGCGCGCGCGTGGGAGGGCCGCGCCGGCTACCGGCCCGTGTCCACGCCCGCGATCGCGCGCGAGGGGCTGTACCTGAAGTCGGGCCACGTGCCGTACTACCAGGACGACATGTACGCGCCGATCGAGATCGACGAGCAGCGCTACTACCTGCGCCCGATGTGCTGCCCGCACCACCACGAGGTGTACCTGGCGCGGCCACGCTCGTACCGCGAGCTGCCGCTGCGCATCGCCGAATACGGCCAGGTGTTCCGCTACGAGGCCAGCGGCGCGCTGTCGGGCCTGCTGCGCACGCGCGGCTTCTGCCAGAACGACGCCCACGTCTACTGCCGCGAGGACCAGGCGCAGGCCGAGTTCGCCGACGTGATGCGGCTGCACGCGCGCTACTACGAGCTGTTCGGCATCGCCGACTTCCACATGCGGCTGTCGCTGCCCGACCTCGCCAGCAGCACGAAGTACGTGGACGACCCGGCGGCCTGGGAACGCGCGATCGCGATCATCCGCGCGGCGATGCGCGAGTCGGGCCTGCCGTACGTGGAGGTGCCCGGCGAGGCGGCGTTCTACGGCCCGAAGATCGACTTCATGATCCGCAGCGCCGTGGGCCAGCACTATGCGATCTCGACGAACCAGCTCGACTTCGTGGCCAGCCCCCGCTTCGGCCTCGCCTACACGGGCGCCGACGGCGCCGACCATCCGGTCTACGTGATCCACCGCGCCCCGCTCGGCTCGCACGAGCGCTTCGTCGCTTTCCTGCTCGAGCACTACGCCGGCGCGCTGCCGACGTGGCTCGCGCCGATCCACGCGGTGGTCATCCCGGTGTCCTCGCGCCACGAGCCGTACGCACGCGAGGTGCAGCAACGCCTGCGCGCGCCGGAGGCGCCGACGTTCGACGGCTGCCTGCGCGTGGACGTCGACGACTCCAGCGAACGCATGCAGAAGAAGATCTTGCGCGCGCAACAGTCCAAAGTGCCCTACATGCTGGTCGTCGGCGACCAGGAGGCCGCGGCCGGCACGGTGGCGGTCAGGCGGCGCGACGGCGTGGCGCTGCCGGCGATGGCGGTGGATCGCTTCTCACGCGCCCTCTGCGACGAGATCGCCGCGCGGCCGACGGCGCCGGGAATCGGCGCGGGAGCGTCTCAATGAACGTCGAGGCGATAGGTCGTCGATACCGGCGTGCTGTCGAACTTCGCGCCGACGACGATCGTGTGCGCGCCGGGCGCCAGCGGATTGAGCATCACGTAGTAGCCGTCGCCGACCGCGGTCGCGGCGGCCAGGCGCGGGATCTGGCGCAGGCCGAGGGGAAAGCAGGTGCCGGTGGCGAGCCGGTGGCTGGCGAGATCGTCGACCGGCCGGCCGTCGATCACGAGCGAGAGCTGGCTCACGTGTCCCGTGATCGTCCCGGCCGCGATGCGCGCCATCGATTCGCAGACCGGTTCGCGATTGCCCGAACGCTCCACCGTGCTCGCGATCGGCACGAACAGCCGCTTGCCCGCCGGAACCTGGCAGGCGCGCACGACGGGTGCCGTGCCGTCCGAGGTCGCCAGGAACCAGACGTCGCCGTCCTGCTTCGCGGCGCAGAGGGCACCGCTGGCGTCGGCGATCGGGCTGCTGTCGTGCGCGAAGGCCGCGATCCATTGCAGGTAGGCCTCGGACCATTCCACCTGCGAGCGGTCGGCGACGATCTCGTCGACGCCGATGATGGCGGTCGGCTCGGGATTGTCCGCGGCAGCGGCGGGAAGGCAAGCACCGGCGAGCGCGACGCAGAGCACGGCGCAAAGAGCGGAAACGCGAGGCATGGAATTCCAGGAAGGAGGCATCGGCCGATTCTGTCCGCTTCGAACGCCGGCCGCTTGCCGTGGCCTCGATGCCATTGTCGGCAGACCGGGAAGCCGGGCCGGCCGCCGCGCGCGCGGCCCAAGGTAAGCTGGCGGCCGATGACCGAAAGCACCGCCCGCACCCCACGCCTCTCGCGCAAGGAGTGGTCGCTCGTCGCGCTGGGCCTGGGCGTGTGGATCGCCCTCGGCGCGGGCGGCGTCTGGTTCGTGCACCAGCTGACGCGGACCCGGGGTTCCTGCGGCAACGCGGCCGAGGCGCAGACGAAGCAGACGAAGGGCTCGACGAACCCTGGCGACAGCTTGGCCGTGCTCACCGGTCAAGGACGCTGCAGGTGAGGCTCGGCGTGCGCAACAGGGATGACTGCGACCACCGACCGTCAGTCCCAGCGCACCCGCCGCGACAACAACGCCAACACGATCGCCGCCGCCGCCACCACGGCCATGCCCCAGGACAGGTTGGTGGCCTGCGCCACCGCGCCGATCACCAGCGGGCCGACGAGAAAGCCCAGCGAGCCCAGCGTCATCACGGCGGCCAGCGCGACGCCGCCCTCGCGCGCGCCCGCCGCGTACACGCAGGGCGACACGGTGGCCACGCCGACGCCGAACAGCGCGAAGCCCACCAGCGCCGGCACGACGCCGCCGATCAGGAGCGCCGCCGTCAGGCTCACGCCGGCGAGCAGCGACCCGCCGAACAGCAGCTTGCGCGCGCCCCAACGCGCGCGGGCGCGATCGCCGAACCAGCGCGTCACCAGCATCGTGCCCTGCAGGCTGGCGATGCCCAGCGGCGCGATCTGCTGCGACGCACCGGCGCGCTCCTTCAGGTACAGCGTGGACCAGTCCACCATCGAGCCCTCGACGATCATGCCCAGGAAGGCCATCGCGCCGATGAACAGCGCGACGCCGCGCGGCAGCGCGAACGACCGCGTGCCGCCGTCAATCGGCTTGCCATCGGCGATCAGCCCGGCGCGCGGCAGCAGCACCGCGGCCAGCACGACCAGCGCCGCGACGACGAAGTGCAGCGGCACCGAGGTCGTCACCAGCGTGATGCCCGACGCGAAGAACGCGCCGGCCATCGTGCCGAGGCTGAACGTGGCGTGCAGGCGCGACATCACCGGCTGCGCGGTGGCACGCTCCACTTCGACGCCTTGCGCGTTCATCGCCACGTCCATCGTGCTGGCCAGGACGCCGTAGAGGCACATCACGACGCAGGCCAGCGCCCACGTGGGCGCCAGGCCGAAGACGACGAGACCCAGCGCGAGTAGCACGCCCGATACGAGGCTGGCGCCGCGCGAGCCGAGCTTGTGCAGCGCGGCCGCCGTCACCGGAAACGAGAAGATCGCGCCGAGCGCGGCGAACAGCAGCACCACGCTGACCTGCGACGTGCTCAGGCCCAGGTTGCCCTTGATGGCCGGCAAGCGCGACGTCCAGGTGCCGTAGCTGAAGCCCAGGGCGCCGAACAGCGAGGCGACGGCCAGTTGGCTGCGGCGGGTGGAGGCGGCGGTGATTCGCGCAGCATCGGCTTCGATGGCGGAAGTTCCAGTCATTGGGAAAGGGAGAAGGCGGCGCTGCGTCAGCGACAACCAAAAGTGATCAGCTGCGCAGGCTATCAGGAATCAGTTTCAGGCCCGCTTCAACGTGATCGCGCTTTCCGGACAGGCGCTCACGCACAGCCCGCATCCGTGGCATTGGTCGGCACGCACGGCCTCGGCTTGCAGGCCGCCGTGCGCCCACCATTTGAGCGTGCCCAGTACGCCCAGTTGCGGCAGCTCGCTGCGCTCGCGGCGGCGCACGATGAAGACGTCGTAAGGGCACTCGGCGACGCAGGCAGACTTGCCCTCGCAGCGGTTCGGGTCGATCACCGGAGCGAAGCGTCCCGCGGGATGCTTGCAGTCGGGCGGCGTTGCGGCCAAGGCGGAGGGAACAGACATCGCAACAGCGTGCCACAGTTTCCGCAGACCCCGGCGTCAACCGCAGGCCAAAAAACAAAACGCACGCCCGAGGGCGTGCGTTCGTGAAGCATCGCGCGGGGCCCGACCGGCCTCCCCGCCGTCATGCATCAAGCCGGGGTCGCGTCAGCTTCCTTGCAGCTGGGGGCGCAGACCGACTGGGCACGGCCCAGCAGCTTGCGCGTCTTCAGCTGGGCGCGGGGACGATGCTTGCCACAAAGAAAGCACGACATCGTTGCGGCGCCAAAGGCGCCAGTGGCTGCGAAAGGGGATCCTGCGGCCTTGGAGCGATAGCGCAGGCCGTCGGCACCGAGGGTGGTCTTGATTTCTTGCTTCGACATCGAGTGATGATCCTTCCGGGGTAGGAACAGGGCGCGAACGTGAGGCTGCAGCCACACGTTCCGCCTCGCGCAGGCGTAACTATACCATACCTACTGTATATACCCTCAGCCAGCAGGCCGGGGCGTTCCCTGTCGAGCAAGGCCTGTGCCAAATGCCGGCCCGGCCCGCTCGACAGTGCAGAGATACCCCCAGGGGTTCAGGCGGCGGGCGCGGCCTCCGCCCGCTTGGCCACCAGCGTGAGGATGTCGTAGCTCGCCACGACCTCGCCGTCCTGGTTCGTCACCTCGACGTCCCACGCCACCACGCCCTGGCCGCGTCCGTCGGCGCCCACCTTCTGGCGGTCGATCTTGCGCTTGCAGGTCAGGCGTGCGCGGATCGTGTCGCCGATGCCCACCGGCTTGACGAAACGCAGCGTGTCCAGGCCGTAGTTGGCCAGCACCGGGCCTTCGGCCGGCGACACGAACAGGCCGGCTGCGGCGGACAGCACGAAGTAGCCGTGCGCGATCCGCTTGCCGAACGGAGACGCCTTTGCCGCAATCTCGTCGAAGTGCATGTAAAAGAAGTCGCCCGAGATGCCGCCGAAGGCGACGATGTCGGCGTCCGTCACCGTGCGCCGGTGCGTCAGCAGCGAGTCGCCCACGGTCAGGTCCTCGAACGCGTGGCGGAACGGATGGATCGCCGACTCGTGCACCGCGGCGCCCTTCACGTGCTCGCCGGTGACGGCGGCCAGCATGGTCGGCGAGCCCTGCACCGCGGCGCGTTGCAGGTAGTGCTTGACGGCGCGGATGCCGCCCAGCTCCTCGCCGCCGCCGGCGCGACCCGGGCCGCCGTGCTTGAGCGCGGGCAGCGGCGAGCCGTGGCCGGTGGATTCGGCCGCGGCGTCGCGATCGAGCACCAGGATGCGGCCGTGCAGCGCCGCGAGGCGGGCGACGGCGTGCGCCGCGCGATGCGGATCGCGCGTGACCAGCGTGCCCACCAGGCTGCCGCGACCGCGTTCGGCTAGCGCCAGCGCCTCGTCGAACTCGTCGTAAGGCATCAGCGTGCTGACCGGGCCGAAGGCCTCGACGTCGTGCGCCGCGGAGTTCATGTCCGGGCGCTCGCACAGCAGCAGCGTGGGCGAGAAGAACGCGCCCTGGTCGGTGCCGGTGCCGCGCGGCGCGAAGCCGCCCTCCGCGCCGAACAGCACCGTGTTGCCGCGCGCGAGCTGCGCCACGCGCTCGGCCACGTCGCGTTGCTGTTCGTGCGACGCCAGCGCGCCCATCGTCACGCCTTCGACCGACGGGTCGCCGACGACGACCTTCGCCAGGCGCGCCTTCAGGCGTTCGGTGACGGCCGCCAGATGGCGGCGCGGCACGATCGCGCGCCGGATCGCGGTGCACTTCTGACCCGCCTTGACCGTCATCTCGCGCGCCACTTCCTTGACGAAGAGGTCGAACTCCACGTCGTCGGGCGTCACGTCGTCGGCCAGCACCGCGCAGTTCAGCGAGTCGGCCTCGGCGTTGAACGGCACGCTGTTGGCGAT
>FTIF01346905.1_pt1 | contig 16604 bp, 13 predicted proteins | sample 1658001 | NCBI WGS metagenome assembly FTIF01 (sample SAMEA3914789, study PRJEB12502) | metagenome | biome: forest; material: soil | place: Canada | collected 2011-07-03 | depth 0.3 m | reverse complement strand
TCAGCCGCAGCGCGGCCACCGTGAAGTCGGCGGTCATCTGCATCAGCCACGGCAGCAGGAACTCGCCGAGCGGCACCGCGAAGAACAGGAAGGCCAGCGGGAATGCGGCCGCGCGCGCGAATCGGGTTCCGAGCACGGCGGGCACCGCCAGCACCACCATCGCCACGAAGGTCAGCTGGGTGATGGCGTTGACCGCGGCGAGTTCGCCGAGAAGCCACAGAGCGGCGACGGCGGCCATCGGCAGCAGCATCCAGCCGTTCGCGCGCGGCATGATTGCCGCCAGCCGGTCGCGCTCGCGCCACAGCAACCACGCGGAGATCGGCGGCACCAGGAACGCATGCATGAAAGTGGCTGAACGGATCCAGATACCCACCATTCCTGCGGCTGTCGACCAGTACAGCAGGATCACGGCGGTCACGGCCAGCAGCAGCGCCGGCAAGGCCACGCCCCAGGTGCCCGCGGGCGCGCCCCGGCTCAGGCGGACGGTCGACGGAGGCAGGATCGTGGTCATCCCAGGCTGCGCACGACGAAGGGGCCGACCCAGTTGGCCACGCCGATCGGCAGGCGGCGCCAGGCTTCGATCATCAGCTTGTACTTGGCGTTCGACGGATTGTTCTGCGGAATCGCGTCGCGCTTGTAGAGCTGGTATTCGTAATGCAGCGGCGCGGCCTCGAAGCCCCAGTTCTTCTTGAACGAATACGAGCCCGTCCCCTGCTTGCTGCGCCCGTAGTCGAAGACCTTGAGGCCGCGCGCGCACGCGCGGCGCATCAGTTCCCAGTACTTGAAGTCGTTGGCGGCCAGGTCGCGCGCGAGCACGTCGTCGCCCGCGTAGTACGGCAGCACCTCGTCGCGGAAGTAGAAGCTGAGGACGCTGCTGAGCGCACGGCCGTCCGGCGCCACCACGCTCAGCACTTCGCAGTCGGCACCGAACTCGTCGAGCAGCGCCTGGAAGTACTTCTTCGGCATCGCCGGCGTGCCGTGCCGGTGCACGTTGTCGGCATACAGCGCGAAGAAGCGCTCGACCCCATCGTCGATCTCGCTGCGCAAGCCGTTCTTGGCGCCCTTGCGCACCATCGCCCGCTGCTTGCGCGGGATGGCCAGCATGTTGGCTTCCTCGTCCGCCAGGATCTCGCGGCGAAACGTCACGTAGAGATCCTGCATCGGCCAGTCGGGATGGCGCGGCACAACGTTGCGCAATTCGAGGTGGTCGACGCCCAGGTTGCGGCCCAGCCGCGCGGCCTGCTTCTCGAGCGCGAGCGCCACCGCCTCCGTGGCAGCGGCGACGCCGCCATAGACGGCGAACGGCAGGCTCACCAGCGAGTTGCCGAACAGCACGCTGTCGACGTGGGCCAGCGGCAGCACGCCCGCGACCTGGCCGTCGAGTTCGGCGTACAGGAAATACGTGTCGTGGCGGAAGACGTCGGCCAGGATCCGCTGCCAGCCGGCACGATGGAAGAACGTGGCGCCCGGACACGTCGCGACGAACGCATCCCATGCGGCGGCGGCGGCGCGGTCGTGCCGCGCCAGCCTCTTGAGCTGCAAGGCGGCGGACATCAATTCAGCGCCCGGCCCGTCGCCGCGCCGGCCTTGAGGAAGATGTCGTCCATGCGGCCCCACTTGAAGTCCGCCAGGAGCCCGACCAGCCGGTCTTCCATCCGATCGATGTTGACGTAGTGCCGGAAGCGCGTCCGGGCATCGATGCCCGCGATCCGCGGCTGCGCGACGTCGAACTCCCAGGGATGGCAATAGAAGATGGCGGCCTGTTGGTCGATCTCGTGGACACGCCTGATCATCCAGCGCGACACCGGGTACGGCAGCAGGCGGAAATAGCCGCCGCCGCTCGATGGCAGGTTGCGCCGGAAGACGCGCAGCGTGGTGATCGGCACTTCCAGCAGCTCGGGCTTGACGCGGTAGGCGAAGCGCGGCGCGTCCGGCATCCCGTAGTGGTCGTGGCGGATCGGATAGATGCTGGAGCTGTAGCGATAGCCGGCGCGCGACAGGCAGTCGAACGCCCACAGGTTGCCCGTGCCGATCGAGAAACTCGGCGCCCGATAGCCGGTCACCGCGCAGCCGCCCACGTCCTCGAGGATTGCCTTGGCGCGGCTGATGTCCTGCAGGAACTCGGTTTCGGTGAGATCGCTGGCGCGCTGGTGGCCGTAGCCATGGCTGGCCAGTTCATGGCCCTCGTGCACGATGCGGCGGATCAGTTCGGGGTAGCGTTCCGCGATCCAGCCCAGCGTGAAGAAGGTGGCCTTCGTGTCGTGCGCGGCCAGGATCTCGAGCAGCCGCCCGACGTTGCGCTCGACCCGGCACTCGCGCCCGTCCCATTCGCTGCGCGCGATGTACGGCGCGAATGCGGAGACCTGGAAGTAGTCTTCCACGTCGATCGTCATGGCGTTGATGATCGTGTCCGGCGGCATGGGATCTGGTCTCAATCGTGTTGGCGAGGCTCGGCGAGCCACTGGGCGAGATCGGCAGCGATGCGCTCGGCCGCATGCCCATCCCAGTACTCGGGCGTGCGACCACGCTTGCCCTGGCCCTGCAGGATCTCATCGACGCATTGCAGGATCGCGACGCGATCGTCGCCGACCATGGTGTTGGTGCCCTCCTGCACCGTGATCGGCCGCTCGGTGTTGGCGCGCAGCGTCAGGCAAGGGACGCCGAGTGCCGTGGTCTCCTCCTGCAGGCCGCCGGAGTCGGTCAACACCAGCGTGGCCTCGGCCATCAGGCCCAGCATCTCGAGATAGCCTTGCGGCGGCAGCAGGACCACGCGCCGCGGATCGATCAGCCCGGACAGGCCGAACCGCTCGATGTTGTTGCGCGTGCGCGGATGCTGCACGAAGACGAGCGGCAGGCGCGCGGCGACCTCGGCGAGGACGCCCAGCAGCCGGCCGAGCACCTGCGCGTCGTCGACGTTCGACGGCCGATGCAGGGTCACGACACCGAAGCCCCCGTGGGCGGTCAGCACCGCCGGGTCGATGCCGTGCGCGCGCAGCGTGTCCGCCGGCTTCTGCGCCTGCGCGCGGTTGGCCAGCAGCGAGTCGATCATCACGTTGCCGACGAAGCAGATGCGCTCCGGCGCGATGCCTTCGCGCAACAGGTTGTCGCCCGCGCTGCGCTCGGTGATGTAGAGGCGGTCGGCCACCTGGTCGGTGAGGACGCGGTTGATCTCCTCGGGCATCTTGCGGTCGTAGCTGCGCAGGCCGGCCTCGACGTGCACCACCGGCACGTCCTTCTTGACGGCCACCAGCGTGCAGGCGAGCGTCGAATTGACATCGCCCACCACGATCACGCAGCAGGGACGATGCTCGTCGAGCGCCGGCTCGAAGCGGCGCATGACGTCGGCCGTCTGCACGGCGTGGCTGGCCGAGCCCACGTCGAGATTGATGTCGGGCCGCGGCAACCCCAGGTCGGTGAACAGGCGGTCGCTCATGTCCCGGTCGTAGTGCTGCCCGGTGTGCACGAGCATCGTTCGCAGCCCGGGCGCATGCGTTGCCAGCGCGCGCAGGATCGGCGCCATCTTCATGAAATTGGGACGCGCGCCCACGACGCACATCACGAGGCCGGGCGCACTGAAAGTCGACGAAGCGGTCATTGGGGATTCTCGTCCTGGGCCTGAGACTGCGCCGGCGGCGGCTTGACGGCGCTGACCAGTTTCAGCAGGGTGGCCAGGGTGTTCTGGGTCAGGCGTTCGACACGCAGCATGCTGGCTTCGACGCGCTGCAACTGCGCCTGGCCCTGCTCCGCCACGAGCGCGCTGAGGTGCCGTGTGAGGCGGTTCGCGAGCTCCGGGTCGAGTCCGATGCGCGAGAGGTCGAGGTTGGCATCATGGCCGTTCTGCCGCGGCGCGCTGCGCAGCGCGCCGCCATCGCCTCCGACGTCGAGCTCGATGTCGATGGTTGTCTCGGTCGCGAAGTCCTTGACGACCTCGGCGACGTCCTCGACGCTCAGATGGGTGCGGCTGTTCAGGAAGCCGAGCAGCAACAAGCGATCGCAGATGGAATTGATCCGGCGCGGGATGCCGCCGCTTGCCTCGTAGATCGATGTGAAGGCCTGGTCGTCGAACGTCGGCAAGCCGGTCGAACCCGCGCATTTCAGGCGGTGCAGGATGTAGCCGCGCGTCTCGTCGCCATTGAGCGGGCCGATGTGGCAGGTCGCGGCCACACGCTGGCGGAACTGCTCCATCTCGGGCCGCCGCAGGATCTCGCGGAACTCGGGCTGGCCGATGAGGAAGCTTTGCAGCAGGGCCTTGTTGCCGAACTGGAAGTTCGACAACATGCGCAGCTCCTCGACAGCCCGCATCGTGAGGTTCTGCGCCTCGTCGACGATGAGCAGGCAGTGCTGGCCCTTGCTCACCTTGCTGAGCAGGAAGGCCTCGAGCGCGATCAGCAGTTCGGACTTCGGGATGCCCTTGACGTTGAAGCCGAACGCTGCGCCCACCATGCGCAGCGTGTCTTCGGCGTCGAGCTGCGTCGTCACCAGTTGCCCGATGATGACGTTGCTGCCATGCATGCCTTCGATCAGCGTGCGCAGGATCGTCGTCTTGCCGGCGCCGATTTCGCCGGTGACGATGACGAACCCCTCATTGCAGGAGATGCCGTACTCGAGATAGGCCCGCGCGCGACTGTGCTGCTTGCTGCCGAAGTAGAAATTGGGATCGGGGCTCAGCAGGAACGGCTTGCTGCTCAACCCATAGAAAGCTTCGTACATTCGTCAGATCTGCAATGAGAGAGTGGCGAGCAGCGCCGATTCGTTGTAGACGGAGTCGCCGGTGGAAACGGAGCGCCGCGCACCCAGGGAGAACAGCGTCCGCGGCCCGAGCCGGGTGGACCAGTTGGCGGTGGCCGTCAGGAGGGTCACGCGCGCGCCGCTGATGCGATCGAGGGTCCTCGAGTCGACGAGACTGAAGTTGGCCGAGCTCAATTCCGTCAGTCGATGGGATATCGAGAACGAGGCCGAACGCTGCCGAATCGAACTGCCGCCGGCCAGCGAATCCACCGCGGTGGACAGCGGATCCAGGCGGCTCGTGTCGCCCTGCTGCGCCGAAAGCAGGAAGGTGGTTCGCTGGCCGATGTAGGCCACCGAGAACGACAGGTTGCGCTGCAGCGAGACGGCGTCGGTGAGGAAGCCCGACGGCACGACGACCAGCGGATTCAGGCCCAGTGCCTGCAGTTCGAGCAGCGCCTGGTTCGCGCGGACGATCGGATCGGGGTACCTCGACGCGAGTTGCAGGTAGATGAGGTCGAACGCCGTCATCATCTGGCCCTGGGAAGCCGCCGACCCGTTGTTGATGACCTGGCGCGAATCGCTGATCATCCACACGGTGCGGGCCGTCCGATGCTGGAAGCTGAACGCGTAGGCATCCCCGAAGTAGCGCTTGTCGTCCTGCAGCACGAGCGTCGTGCGCTCGGACGGCGTCCAGCGCAGGCTGCCGCCGTAGGTCGTGTCGTACTTGAGATTCAGGGTCTCGACGTCGGTGGCCTCGCGGCCGCCACGCAGGGTGAACTGCAATTCGCCGTCCGGGCTGAAGATGAGGGAGCCGACCGCGCTCTTGGTCGACGTGGATCGGCCCAGGCTGTAGTCCGTGTCTTCGTCGGATACATCCAGCCCCCAGCCGATGCGAGCCGTCGTCTGGGCCGTGCCCAGGTGGGCGCTGCCGCCGGAATTCGTGACGTTGCCGATCCCGTCCGAGCTGCTGTGCGTCGTCGAGTAGTCACCGCCCACGCGATAGGCGACGTTGCCCGCCAGGATGCCCTGGAAATACGGCGTCACGGCCAGGGACGCGACCTGGGTCTGGTTGCCGGTATGCAGGGCGGCATCCGGCGTCTGCGTCCCGAATGCGGTGATGTTCTGGCGCGAGATGCTGGCGTTCGCATCCACGAACAGATGATGATCGAGCATCTGCGTCCGGACCGCGCTCTCGAGGGACTGCTGGACCGAATCCGAAGCCGTGCTGCGCGCATAGTTCAGGCCGACCAGGGAATAGTCCAGATAACCCTGGGCCCAGCCCGCGGCGCTGCGCAATTGAACCCCAGGACTGACCTGCGTGATGAGATCGGGCCGCCGGTCGGTGGCCGTCAGGTTCGCGTTGTTGGTCAGCGTCTCGTTGACGGTGACATTGGGCGCGATCGAGAACGGCCGGCTCGCGTCCCCGCCCGCATCGGGCTGGGCACGCGCGTCGACCATGACCAGGCTCAGCAGGCCGAGGACGGACAGCCCGAACCGATCGATCGCGACTGGGCGCGGAATGCGACGTTCAGGCTTCGCGCGCGCCACGGTGGCCCTCATCAGGCCGCCGGCTGCCGATCGCCCGCGCCGCCGTATGAATACCCGTGGCCGTAGCCGTATCCATCGCCGGCAGGCGAACCGGCGCGCGACATGTTCAGGAGCAGCATCCGCACCGGGCACGAATCGATCGTCGCAAGCGCGCGCTGCACGTCTGCACGCAGGGTCTTCTCCGCCTGGACGACCATCACGACCTGGCCGACCTGCGTCGCGAGCACGCGAGCTTCGGTGGTGAGCAGCAGCGGCGGCGAATCGAAGATGATGATCCGGTCCGGGTAGCGCTTGGCGATGTCGTCGAGCAGCAGCCGCATGGCGTCGCTGGCCAACAGCTCCGTCGAGCGCGGATGCGGCGTGCCGCTGGGCAGCAGCGTCAGCTTCTCGATGCTGGTCCGAAGCAGGACGCTGGACATGTCGGCCTCGCCCTTGAGGACGTCGAGCAGCCCTGGGCTCGGAGGCAGGTTGAGCATGCGCATCAGCGACGGCCTGGCGACGTCCGCGTCGACCAGCATCACCGTGTTGTCCATTTCGGCGGCGATGCTCATGGCAAGGTTCACGGCCGTGAAGCTCTTGCCCTCGCCGGCCAGGGCGCTCGTCACCATGATCAGATTGCCATGATTCAGGATCGACGCGCCCTTGCCCATCGCGTTGCTGATGAGCGGCCGCTTGATCACGCGGTATTGGTCGGCCGTATGCGAACGCGGCGCGTTCGGCGTGACGAGGCCAGCCGCGGCCAGCGCGGCCAGATCCAGCTCGACCCGCTTCGCCGCCGCGGCTGGCTGGATCCGGGCGGACAAGGTCTCCGCCGGCTGAGGATGGGACGCGCTCGATTGGATCGCTGGCGCTGGGGGCGGCAACGCGTCCTCGGGCATCATCGCGCCCGCCCTGCGCAATTGCTCGAGCCGCTCCACGGCTTGTTCGATCAGGCTGGCCACGTCATTCCCCTCCCGCGCGGCGTGCGGCCACGACGGACATCACGACGATCGTGGCCACGAAGATCCCGACCAGGGAACCGGAGCCGGCAAAAAACCGCATCAGATAGACCTTCTCGAGCCGCTTTTCCGCCTCGCTCGTCACCTTCGAGACGATTCCGAGCACCGGCAGCTCCAGCTGCGCGCGCAAGTCACCCGTGTTGAAGAACACCGGTCGAAGCTGGCTGGCGACAAAGGCGAATCCGAATCCGGCGCCAAGCGCAGCGAGCATCGCCGCCGCGAGCAGGATGAGGCGATTCGGCGATACCGGCTTGTTGGACACGCGGGGCGGGTCGATCAGGCGGAAATCGGCCACGCCGGACGCCGATTCGAGATCGCCGGACATCACTGCGGATTCGCGCCGGGCCACCAGGTCCTCGTAGTTCTTCTTGTTGATCGTGTAGTCGCGATTGAGCTGCGACGCTTCCGCCTCGAGCTGGGGCGCGGTCTTGATGGCATCTTTCGCACGTTCGTAGCGCGCGGAGTAGTCCGACACCCGCGCCTGCAGGCCGGCGACCTGCACTTCCGACGTGGCCAGCAGGCGATTCAGCTCCTGGTAGACCAGGTTCTCGTTGTTGTTGGACGAATTCAGCGACGGCGTCGTCATCGCAGCCTTGCGAAGGTCCGCGACCTGCTTCTTCTTCTGTTCCTCGAGCTCCTGGATCAGGTGACGCGTGGCGACGACGTCGGGATGCTGATCGGTGTAGCGCTGGAGCAAGTTATCGAGATTCTTCTTCTGCAAGTCGATGCGCGAATCGATCTCGGGCGTCGCGAGGTTGACGGCGGACTCCTGCAGAAGGCTTTGCGTCGTCAGGCTGGCGTTGGCCGCCTTCTCGGCGTTGAGCTGCGCCTTGGCCGCGTCGCGGGCATTTTCCGCCTCGTGCAGCGCCACGCGAGCCGTGTCCAGCTGTTCGCCGAGCGTGGCCAGTTGCGCCGCCGAATCCTTGCCTTCGGAGAATTGGAGGTTGATGTTCTTGAGCTTGAACTCCTTCAGCTTCGCCTCGGCCTCCTGCAGCTTCTCTTCGTAGCTCTTGATCTGGTCGTTGATGAACAGCTTGGCCGTGGCGGTGTCGCTGCGCGAGTTGCCGAGGCTGGATTCCACGAAGATCGACACGAGCGCCTGGATCACGCGCTGCGCCTTGGCAGGATCCGAATCGCGGTAGGACAGCGTGTACAGGTTGTCGCGACCGACGCTCTTGATCTCGAGCCCGTTCATGAGCTTGCCGACGAGTTCCTCCTGGCGCGCCTTCGAATCGACCTTCAGGTCGAGATCGGCCATGCGGACCAGCTTTTCCACGTTGGGGCGGCTGATCAGCGTACGGCTCAGCATCACCACCTGCTGGTCCACGTTGGGCTGCACTGCCAGGCCCGACATCAGCGGCCGCAGGATCGATTGCGTGTCGACGTAGATCCGGGCCGTCGCCTCGTAGTCGTCCGGGACGCGGAAGACCACGATGACGGCGACCACGCCGACGACCCACGCCACCAGCAGGGATTGCCAGCGGAACCTCCACATGCCCTTGGCAACGGCAAGTGCCTGGTCTATCAACTCTTCCATGGGATACGTGCTATCGCGTCAGTGAACCGTCGGCCGTCAGATGCCGGTCGGCGGTTGCTCGAGGACGGCCAGATGCCTGGCCGCAGAAGGAATCAGAAGAAACTCTGGGGGATGATCAGCACATCGCCCGGCTTCATTTCGACGTTCGCGGAGATGTCGCCGCGCTTGATCAGATCCTTCAGTCGGACGGCGTACTGCGCGTGCTCGGACGTGCGAAGGATCGTGGCGTCGTTGCCGGCGGCGAAGTCTGTCAAGCCGCCCACGGCGATCATCACGTCCAGCAGGGTCATCTGCTGCTTGTAGGGCAGGAACTGCGGGCGCGCCGCCTCGCCGATCACGCGGATCTGCTGACTGTAGGGACCGATGAAGCTGGTGACGACCACCGACACGTTGGGGTCGATCACGTACTTGCCGAGGCCCTTCTGGATGTCTTCCTGGATCTGCGCCGGCGTCTTGCCCTGGACGACGAGGTCGTTGATCAGCGGGGTCGAGATCTTGCCGTCCGGCCGCACGGTGACGGTCATGTTGAGTTCGGGATTGCGCCACACGGTGATGTTGAGCGCATCACCCGACCCGACGATGTAACTGTAATCCTGCGTCGCGGCCGACTGCGGCGCAGGCGGCAGGCCGGAGGCTACGCTCGCGCAACCGGCAAGCACCCCAGCCAATGAACACAGCAGCGCGCCAAATGCGGCGCGCGCGGTCGAACCGATAGATCTTGTCATGGTGTCCTCCACAAACAGACGTGACCGACGCGATGCTCCAGAAGGAGCTCCCGCCCCGTCATACACGCCTCAAGCCGCCCGCTTCCCTCCAGCAATTCTCGTTTGGATCATGGCACATCCGAGCGGGCGGCCGCAAGGTTCAGACGTGGGGAACGACCCTTGGTTGCGCTCGCGCCAACACCGCAGGCAGGCATTCCTGCACGCTGCAAGGCGTTTGCAACACAACTGTCGCAAAGCCGGCCCGGCCGCCGGCTGCCTCAGCCGCGCAAGCGCGGACGGATGAGCATCAACAACAACTGCTGCAACGGATTCGCATTGCCGCCCGGACGCCAGGTGAAGCGCAGCCGCTCCCTGTAGGCGTCGAACTGCATGCCCCAGGGCGCGAACTTGAACGAGCCGCGGCCCAGCAACACCTTGAGTACCGCCGTGCCCATCACGCCCGCGCACAGATCGCAGGCCATTCCCGTCGACGGACCCCGCTGCTCGATGAAGTTGACCGCCTCGGGCGCGACAAGATAGTTGCGTTGCAGCATCGCGGGGGACAACCCGGCGATGAAGCGTGCGAACTGTTCCTGGTGATCGTGGCCCTCGACCTTGAAATACTGCTCGAAGCTCATGCCCGGCGGCGCGAAGCCCAGCATCGCCACGCCCATGCCGAGCGGCGCCGCGGTGAGGGCCGGAATGCCGCGTTCGTAGCAGGTCTTGAAAATCAGCCGGCGCGCGGGCATCGCGAAGAAGTCGATGCCGTCCACGAAGACGTCGACATCACGCAGAAACTCGTCGATGTTGTCAGGCGTGACGCCGTCCGGAAATCTCCGGATATCGGCTTGCGGGTTGATGTCGCCGGCGATGCCCGCCATGACGTCGACCTTGGGCAGCCCGATGGACGACATGAAGGCGCCCGCCTGGCGGTTCATGTTGTGCATCTCGAAGCGGTCGAAGTCGGCAATGTTGAAGTTGCCGATTCCCAGCCGCGCCAGCGTCCTCAGATGAGCCCCGCCGACGCCGCCCATGCCCGCGATGGCGATCCGCCTGTGCCGCAGCGTCTCCTGTTCGACCGCGGTCACCCATCCGAGGTTGCGCGAGAACGCGCGCTGGTAGTCGAAGATCGCGGAGGACACGAAGCAATTACCTCGTCGGGTCAGCTGGGCGGCGACGAACGGACCGCCTCCGTTGCACGATACCCCCGGAAACCCGCAGAACCGCCACACAGGCCCGAAGACGCGAATGGCGCCCGCAGGCGCCATTCATGGATCGAGCCGGGTGGCCCTGTGCAGCGATTACAGCGAGCGGCGGCGCTTGATCGCCAGGCCCAGGCCCAGCAGCGCGATGCCAACGAGCGCGACGTCCGTGGGTTCCGGCACGGCCATGACGATGTTCACGGTACCGGAGGAGGTCACCGTGGTGCCCGAAGCGACGGGGAATCCTTCAAATTGCCCGGACTCCAGCGTGATGCCATAGAACGGCACCGGCGACACGAAGAAGCTCGAGCCCGCCGCGGTCAGGCCGAAGGTGTTCTCCTGGCCGAAAGCGCCGCAGAGGTTCGGTGCCGTGCAGTTCTCGGTGCCATTGCCGGACGTCGCGTTGCCGCTGCCCAGGAGGGTCAGCGCGTCGCCGTGGGAGTTGATGGTGTAGCTCGCACCCGGAGAGACCGGCGCATCGAAGGTCGCGTCGGCGCCCAGGTCATACGTCAGGGACAGCGCACCGCCCGGGTCCAGCGAGAACGTGGTCGTGCCGCCGACGGTCGAATACGTGCCGGTGCCGTTGAACAGCGCCAGCAGACCGTAGTTGGTCGACAGGCCGGTCTGCTTGGCGGTGTAGCTCGTCGTCAGCGCCGGGTTCGTGTCGTCGTAGTTGAAACCCTGGGCCGTGAAGTTCAGGGCCACGGTGAAGGTGGTCGCGCTCGTGAACGTCAGCTGCTCGTGGTACTGGCCGCTGATGTCGTTGGCCACGAAGGGGACCAGCGTCCCGCCGCCGGCCATGGCCGTCGTGTTGACCGTGAAATCGGGGTACACCGGGGTTGCGGAAGCCATGCCGGCAGCCACCAGGGCGACGGCGGCAGCGATGGTTTGCAGTACGATTCTCGGCTTCATGTGGGTCGCTCCTGAATGGATTTTGACGATCTGCTTCGCGGACTTCACCCAGGTTGTCGCATCATGGCGAACCGGCGGGAACTTCGTCCTTGCCTCCTTTAAAGCATGCACTGTGCCAACATTCGAAAAGCATGGCGATGCCCTTACGAATCAAGCACTTGCAGCGATCGACCGGAAATATGCCCGCGTCGACTGTAAATTCTTTCGACACTCCTGAAGGCTCGGGAGCCCTGCGCCGACCGCAGCTGAGCGCGCCGCGGCCCATCGACAAGACAGACCGAACGCGAGGAGACATTCATGGAACCAGCAGGCGGCAGCGGGAAGTCGGCGGACGAGATCGCGGAGGCCTACAAGTCGGAACCATGGTGGTACGACATCCGCGGCTTCTTCATCCTGACCTTCGCCTACAACAGCACGCTGCCGCATCAATTGCGCTTCTTCGGGCCGAACTTCGGCGCCGACCACCTCGAGGTGGCCGTGGGCAGCGGAACGATGCTCGAACTGGTGCTGCGTTGGCGCCGCTGGAAGAAGCTGCCGCAGGCCCGGATCGTGGGCGTCGACTATGCGGAATCCATGCTGGCTGGCGCACGTCACCGCTTCGGGAGCAAGCCAGGGCTGAGTTTCCTGCTTGCGGACGCGGCCGCCATGCCGCTGTCGTCGGACCACTTCGACACCGTCAACATCGCCAACGCGGTTCATTGCTTCCCGGACGTGGACGGTGCGTTTCGCGAGATCCGGCGCGTGCTCAAGCCCGATGGCGTGCTCGCCGCCAACGTCCTGCTCTACCCGCGCGGGGGCTGGCCATGGCGCGGCATCGCCGAGCGCATCAATCGGTGGGGCATGCGCAAGGGCATCCTGTACAAGCCCTACGAGCAGGAGGACGTCCGCCAGCGGCTGACGCAGTCCGGCCTGGTCATCGTCTCCGAACGGGTCAGCGGCAACTGCTACGACGTGGTGGCGCGCAAGCCGCGGCAGCCATGAGGTGCCGGACGGCGCGCTGCGCGATGAGCAGGCGGGCCGACGCCGTGCAGCCACGCCGCGTCGCTTGATGGACATCGTTCGCGTCCTGTTCGTCTGCACCGGCAACCTTTGTCGTTCGCCGATGGCGCAAGCGATCGGACAGACCCTTGCCCGTGGCGCCGGACTCGGCGTGCGCCTGGACTTCGACTCGGCGGGCACCCACGCCCTGCAGGGACGCGCCTCCATCGATACGCGTGCGCGCGCCGTGCTGACGCGGGCCGGCTACAGGGTCGACGCCCATCGGGCGCGGCGCGTGACCCCGCAGGACTTCGCCATCAACGATCTGGTGCTGGCCATGGACGCCGGACACCTGGACTCGCTGCGCGAGGCCTGCGGCCCGGAGCACGCGCACAAGCTGCGCCTGTTCCTGGACTTCGCTCCAGGCCTCGAAGGCCAGGACGTTCCGGACCCCTATTTCGGCGATCTCGGCGGATTCGATCGTGTGCTGGGACTGTGCGAGGCCGGCGTGCGCGGGCTGCTTGCCGCCGCACCCGCCCTGTTCGACAGCGCTGGCAGGAACGCGATCAGAGGTCCTTCCGCAGGCTAGCCACCTCGCTGTGGCCCGGGAACTTCTTGCCTAGCGTGGCCAGCCTGTCCAGCTCGGTTCGCGCATCGGCCTTGTTGCCGGCCTTGAGGTACAGCTTGGCCAGGTCGAGCCTGAAGCCGTCGTTCGACGGCGTCATCGTCACCACCTTCTTCTGCAGCTCGAGCGCCTTGTCGACCTGACCCGCCGCGGCGAGGACGGTCGCCAGCGTGTCCATGAAGGCCGGCTGGTTCGGCGCCAGCTCGTTGGCCTTCTGGGCGTACGCCAGCGCGCCGGGCTTGTTCTGCTGGCTGGCGACCCACGCGAGGTTGTTGTACGCCGCCGCGCTGGCGGGCTGCAGCTTGATCACGTCGGCATAGGAGGACTCGGCCGATGCGTAGTCCTTGCGCGCCAGCGCGGTGTCGCCGATATGGAACACGAAGGTCGCATCGTCGGGATGGTCCTTGCGCCAGGCGGCCTCGAAAGTCCGGGCCTCCGCGTCGGCGCCCGAGGCCACCAGGACCGCGTCGAGCTTGATGGCCAATTCAGTCGACGGTGCGCGCTTGAGCCCGGTGCGATAGGCAGCCGCAGCCTTGTCCCAGTCACGCCGCCCCACGTCGAGGTCGCCCTCCAGCAGGAACCCGACCGCTTCCGCCGGGCGCTGGCGCTGCACCGTGTCGGCAACCTCGAACGCCTCCGGGTACTTGCCCATGGAGGCCTCGAGGAGCGCGAGCTTGCGTTGCGCCTCGATCAGGTCCCGCTTGATCGCCAGGCTCTTGCGAAAGGACTCGACGGCTGCGTCCTTGTTGCCGGCCTGCACCTGCGCATCCGCCAGGCGAATCAGGGGTTGCGGCAGTCCCGGCGTCATTTCCGTCACCTTGGCGAGCGTCATGCTTGCCTGGTTCAGTTCGCCCGACTGCAGTTGCACCTGCCCCAGCGCATCGAGGACCTCGGGCTGGTCGGGCAGCGCCGCGACGGCATCCTGCGCCGCGGTGCCCGCCATGCGCAGGTTCTTGTCCGTCAGGTAGAGCCGGATCAGAAGCAGGCGCGGACCGGCCTGGCCGGGACTGACCGCAATGGCCTTCTTCAGGTAGTCGGCCGAGCCCTCGCTCGACGTTCCCGGAACGAGGGCGAGCGCGACCAGAACCGCGCTGTTCTTGGGGTTGCTGGCCGCGAACGCCTCCAAGCGCTTGCGCGCATCGCCCAGCTTGTTTTCCGTGGCATCGAGCGACGCGAGGCTCGCCACCGCGGGATAGTAGGTCGGAGCGATGGCGAGCGCCTTCTCGAAGCTCTTGCGCGCGCCTGCGGCGTCCTTCATGGCCAGGCGGATGCGACCGCGCAGGTCGTCGGCGAGCGGGCGTCCAGGCTCCTTGCGCTCGAGGGCGTCGACCGCGCGCAGCGCACTGTCATGGTCGCCACGCCTCATGTACGCGCTGATGAGGGCCAGGTCTGCCGATGTTCCCTTGTCGCTCGCGGCGATGCCTTGCAGCTCTTCGAAGGCCAGCGGTGCCTGGCCATCGACCATGTGCGCCAGCGCCAGGGACGTGCGCGCGCCCGCATCGGTCGGATCCTGCTTGGACGCCTTGTCGAAGAACTCCTCGGCAGTCTTGACGTCCCCGTTCTGCAGGTAGACCTCGGCCGCAGTCGAATAGAGCTCCGGAGGAACCGGCGCCTTCGGCTGTCCCGGCTGGAGGGCAGCCAATGCCCGCTCGGGCTGGTTGGAGCGCAGGTAGGCCGTGACCAGCATGCGCCGCGCCGTCAGCGACTCGGGGGCGATCTTGACGGTGTGTTCGAGATAGGTCTCGGCCTGCAGCAGCGATCCGGACTGCAGCTCCACGCCGCCCGCCAGCAACAGGATGGAGGGGCTCTCCGGTGCGAGCTTGAGCAGTTGCTGGGTCAGCTGGTGCGCCTTGTCCGCATTCTTGCGGGCGTAGGCGATCAGGGCTTCGATGTAGATCGCCTGCGCGGTGTTGCCGGTGACCTTGCGCATCTGCGCCAGTTGCTTCTCGGCGTCGTCCAACTTGTGCTGCGCCATCAGGATCGACATGATGGCCAGGTGCACCGGTGCCGCGTTGGGGTCGAGTTCGAGTGCCTTGCGATAGTCGACGAGCGCCTGGTCCGGAGCCGACTTCAGGTACATGTGGATGTCGCCCTGCAGTCGCAGCGCCTCCACGCTCCGGGGATTGCGCTGCAGAACCTTGTTGGCCAGCGCGATGGCGGCATCCGGATCGCCGGCGCGCGCGAGAAAGCGCGCCTGGGCGACCAGCGCGGGCTCGAAGTCCGGAGCGGCGGCCAGCGCTGCCTTCAGCGCGGCATCAGAAGCCTCGCGCTGGCCCAGCATGGCGTAGGCGTAGGCGAGCGACGTGTCGAGGTCGGCCTTCGAGGCGGCCGCCCCGAGCTTGGTAGTCGCATACCCGTCGATCACCTTCCTGTACTGCGCTTGCGCCAGCAGCACCGCCGCCAGCTTGGGGATCAGCAGGTCGGGCGAATAGTGGAGCGCTTCCGCCTTGTGCAACTCGAGGTCCGCCGCCACGAAGTCGCCCTGGTCGAGCAGCACCGAGCCAAGCAGGAAACGCGCCTCGCCCGAGTTCGGATCCGCCTGCAGCGCGTTCTTGATCTGGATCAGGGCGGTCTTGTCGTCATTCTTGGCCATGCTGGCCCTGGCTGACTCGATCAGCGCCTTCGGCGAATCGTTTCCGCACCCGACCAGGCACGACGAGATCAGCACGGCGAAGGTCGCTGCTGCAGCTTTGTTCTTCATGTTTCGAAGCCTTGCGGAAAAAACCTGTCGACAGCGCCAGCGATCACTTGAGGCCCAACCGATTCATCAGGTCGTAGAGAGTCGGGCGGCTCACCCCCAGCAGGTCGGCCGCCTTGACGATGTTGCCGTTGACGCGACCGAGCGCGGCGAGGATGGTCTTGCGTTCCGCTGCCTCGCGCACCAGGCGCAGGTCGAAGGACGAGGTGTCCGTGTCGTCCTGCACCGCACCGCCCTTCAGGCCGAGGTCGCGCGCGGTGATCTGGTTGCCATCGGCCATGATGACGGCGCGCCGCACGCAGCTCGCGAGCTCGCGCACGTTGCCGGGCCACGCGTGCGACTCGATGGCCTTGGCCGCGTCCTCCCCGAGCATCATCGAACCGCGGTTCTGATCCTGGGCGAACCGGCGGACGAACGCATGCGCCAGCAGCGCGGCATCGCCAGGGCGCGCGCGCAGCGGCGGGATCTCGATCACGATCTCCGCCAGGCGGTAGTACAGGTCCTCGCGGAACCGCCCTTCCTTCGTCAGCGCGGTCAGGTCCTGGTGCGTCGCGCAGACGATGCGGACGTCGACGGGGATCTCCTGGCGTCCACCCACGCGCTCGATCGTGCGCTCCTGCAGGAAGCGCAACAGCTTGGATTGCAGCGGGAAAGGCAGGTCGCCGATCTCGTCG
>FTIF01002429.1_pt2 | contig 16615 bp, 16 predicted proteins | sample 1658001 | NCBI WGS metagenome assembly FTIF01 (sample SAMEA3914789, study PRJEB12502) | metagenome | biome: forest; material: soil | place: Canada | collected 2011-07-03 | depth 0.3 m | reverse complement strand
CGGCGACGACGACGGCCTGCACGACTACCTGCAGGCCAATTTGCACGGCAGCGCCAGCCTGCGCGAGCACCTAGTGTGGCAGGCCAGCATCGCCCCGTTCGACGCGCTGGAGGCGGAGATCGCCCTGCACCTGGTCGACGCCATCAACGACGACGGCTACCTGGAAGACTGGGACGCCCTCAGCACGCGCCTGGCGGACTCGCTCGGCCCGGCGCCGGAGCAGATCGAGAAAGTGCTGCGCGCAGTGCAGGATTTCGACCCGCCCGGCGTGGGCGCGCGCGACCTGGCGGAATGCCTGCGCCTGCAGCTGCAGCAATACCCGGCCAAGACGCCCGGCCTGCCCGAGGCGCTGCGCATGCTGGAAGCGCCGATGGCGCTGCTGGCGCGGCGCGACGAGGTGCAACTGGCCCGCGCCACCGGCCTCAACGTCGAGGCGGTGCGCGCCGCGCTGGTGCTGGTGCAGTCGCTGCAGCCGCACCCCGGCCGCCCCTACCAGTCGCACGAGAACGAGTATGTCGCGCCCGATGTGTTCGTGGCCAAGCACCAGGGCCGCTGGCGCGTGGCGCTGAACCCGGAGCACACGCCGCGCCTGCGCATCAACTCGTATTACCAGGGCATGATCAAGCGCGCCGACACTTCGCGCGACCAGCTGACCCTGAAGCAGCACCTGCAGGAGGCGCGCTATTTCATCAACAGCCTGGAAGCGCGCAACGAAACCCTGCTGAAAGTGGCCCAGTGCATCATCGAGGAACAGCGTGCCTTCCTCGAATACGGCGAGGAGGCGATGCGCCCGCTGGTGCTGCGCGACGTGGCCGAACGCCTCGGCGTGCACGAGTCCACCGTGTCGCGCGCCACCGCCAACAAATACATGCTGACGCCGCGCGGCTTATATGAATTGAAATTTTTCTTCTCAAGCCATGTCCAAACCACTGAAGGAGGTACCTGCTCTGCAACCGCCATCCAGGCCATGATCAAACGTCTCATTGCGCAGGAAGACGCTGCCAAGCCCTTGTCCGACTCGACGCTCGCCGAGATGCTGCTGAAAGAAGGCATCCAGGTGGCGCGCCGCACTGTCGCCAAGTACCGCGAGGCTTTGCGCATTCCGCCTTCGCACGAGCGCCGCCCGGTCAGCTGAACCGACCGGCGGCACGATCAACGGCCCGGATTTCGCATCAACCGATGTGCCCGGCCGTTTCCGGCCGGCCCGGTCAATCCGACCGGACTCATGCAAGGAGTCGATGAATGAACCTGAACATCTGCGGCCACCACCTCGATCTGACCCCGCCATTGCGCGATTACGTGACGGACAAGCTGAAGAAGGTCGAGCGACATTTCGATCACCTGATCGATGCATCGGTGATCCTCTCGGTCGACAAGCTGCAGCACAAGGCGGAGGCGACGCTGCACACCCGCGGCGCCAATCTGCACGCCACGGCGGTCAACGGCGACATGTACGCGGCCATCGACGGCCTGATCGACAAGCTGGACCGGCAGACGCGCAAGTTCAAGGACAAGCTGCGCAATCATCACGACCGCGAGACCATCAAGCACCAGGAGGTCTAGCCCCAGCCGCCGCCCGCGCCGGACTCTGGCGCGGGCGCCGACAAAGTCGTAACGTATCGGCACTAGGAACAAACATGGCCCGGCTCGCACCGGGCCATGTTTTTTAAGGAAAGAGCACCGAAACCATGAAACTCGCAGAAATCCTGAGTGGCGGCCGCGTTGCCAGCGGCGTTGCGGTCACCAGCAAGAAGCGCGCTCTGGAGGAGATCGCGAAACTGCTGGCGCAGGGCACCCCCAGCGTCAGCCACGTCGACATCCTCCACAGCCTCGCCAACCGCGAGAAGCTGGGCAGCACCGGGCTGGGCCACGGCGTGGCCATCCCGCACGGCCGCATGGCCGGCATCAGCGCCAGCGTCGGCGCCTTCGTGCGCCTGAAGCACCCGGTGGACTACGAAACCCACGACGGCCAGCCGGTGGATCTGGTATTCGGCCTGCTGGTGCCGCAGAACGCCACCGGCGAGCACCTGCAGCATCTGGCCGCCATCGCCGAGAAGTTCTCCGACGACACGTTTTGCGCCCAGGTGCGCCAAGCCAAGGACGAGGCGGCGCTGCACGCGCTGCTGACGCACTAGCCGTCCCGCCGCTTCCGGACGCCGTCACGCCTACCCGCTCTCCAGCGCCGCAAGCCACGGCGCACGGCGTTTTCCTCGCTGTCGAGGGCCTGGGCGTATTCCTGCGCGGCGCCAGCGGCGCCGGCAAGAGCGAATTGGGGCTGGAGCTGCTGACCCGCGGCCACAAGCTGATCGCCGACGATATCGTCGAATGGCGCCGCGGCGAGGGCGAAGCCGGTGTCAGCGGCAGCTGCCCGCCCCTGCTGGAAGGTTTCATCGAGGTGCGCGGCCTCGGCATTCTCAATGCGCGGGCGCTGTACGGCGAGACGGCGGTGATCGCGTCCTCGCCGCTGGATCTGGTGATCGACCTCGGCGTGCGCGCCGAAACCACTGCCGAGGAGCGCCTGCACGGCCGTCGCGCCAGCTATACCGTGCTCGGCGTCACCGTGCCGGAAATCTCGCTGCCGCGCCGCGTCGGGCATAATCTGGCGGTACTGGTCGAGGCGGCTTGCCGCGACCACCGGCTGCGCCTGTCGGGCTACCGCGCCGACGACGACCTGGTGGAGCGGCAGCGGCGGAAGCTGGATCATCCCGAGTAGGGCAACGTCACCACCGTTACACACCAAAGGCTGCATGCGCCTCGTCATCGTCAGCGGACTGTCCGGCACCGGAAAAACCGTGGCCCTCAAGCTTTATGAGGACCTCGGCTACTACTGCATCGACAATATCCCGCTGGACCTGGTGCAGCCGCTCATCGCGCATGCGGTGAGCCACCCGGAGCCGCGCTACAGCGAATTCGCCATCGGCGTCGATGCGCGCGCCAATCCCAAGGAAATCCGCAGCTTTCCGGAAGTGCTGAAGGCCCTGCGGGCGCAGGGCGTGCATGTGCATGTGCTGTTCCTCACCGCCGACGACCAGGTGATCCTGCGCCGGTACAACGAGACGCGGCGCAAACACCCGCTGTCTGGCCCGGAAGTGTCGCTGGTGGAAGCGATCCGCCTGGAGCGCAAATTGCTGGAGCCGATCGCCGCCGTGGCCGACGATCTGCTCAACACTTCGGCGCTGAACCTGCACGACCTGCGCAGCGCCATCCACGCGCGCCAGCCGGAGGCGGGCAGCGGCCGGCTGGCGGTGCTGTTCCTCTCGTTCGGCTACAAGAACGGCCTGCCCGACGGCGCCGATTTCGTCTTCGACGTGCGCAACCTGCCCAATCCGCACTGGGTGCCGGAGCTGCGCCCGCTCAACGGCCGCGACGAGGCGGTAGCGAAGTATCTGGAAGGCCATGCCGAGACCGGCGCCCTGCTCGACGACATCCGCAGTTTCCTGGCGCACTGGCTGCCGGCGTTCCAGCAGCAGGACCGCAGCTATGTCACCGTGGCCATCGGTTGCACCGGCGGCCAGCATCGCTCGGTCTACATGGTCGAGCAGCTCGCCGCCTCGTTCCAGGGCCGCTTCGGCCAGGTCATCGCCAAGCACCGGGAACTGGGGCTGTGAGCGCAACCGACCTCAAGGGCAGCACGGCGGTCGGCGTGCTGCTGGTGACGCACGGCAAGCTCGGCCATTTCCTGCTGGAGACCATGAGCGACATGATCGGCGCGCTGCCGCTGCCGACCGATGTGCTGGAAGTGCGGCGGGTGCAGGCCACCGATGTGCTGCTGCTACAGGGGCGGCGCATGATCGAGCGGCTCGACCGCGGCGGCGGGGTGCTGCTGCTCACCGACGCCTTCGGCAGCACTCCCAGCAATATCGCCAACCGCCTGGCCGAAGCGCCGCGCACGGCGGTGGTGGCGGGCATCAACCTGCCGATGCTGGTGAAGATATTCAACTACCCGCAACTCGACCTGGCGGCGATGACCCGCGCCGCGGTCGAAGGCGGACAACGCGGCGTGGTGGTCTGCCCCACGCCGGCCACCAGACAATAATAAAGACCGAACATGGACAAGAACGAATACAAGCCGATCGAAAAGACCGTGACCATCGTCAACCGCCTGGGCCTGCATGCGCGCGCCGCGGCCAAGCTGGTGACGCTGGCGGCCAAGCACCAGAGCGATGTGCTGGTGCGCAAGGACGGCCGCGAGGTCAGCGGCAAGAGCATCATGGGGGTGATGATGCTGGCCGCCGCACAGGGCAGCCATATCACCCTGGTGGCACAGGGGCCCGATGCGGCGGAAGCGCTTGAAGCGCTGGCCGCACTGGTGGCGAACCGGTTCGAAGAGGAAGCGTGAGAAAAGCAGTGATCAGTGATCAGTGGTTAGTGACTAGTGGGGTGGCGCCGCTTGCGGTGGCTGCCTGCGCTTCTTGCTTTTACTGGCCACCAATCACTAATCACTGGCCACTTCCGCCGTATCGCGGAGGGCACACCGCATGAGTCTCTGGCTCAGCGGCATCGGAGTCTCCCGCGGCATCGGCATCGGCCGGGTGCAGCGCCTGCATGGCGGCGACCTGGAGATTCCCGAATACACGCTGCAGCCCTCGGAGATCGAGCACGAGGTGACGCGCTTCTTCGGCGCGCAGCGGCGCGCCAAGGAACAGCTGCGGCAGATCCGCTCGCAGATCCCCGGCGGCGCGCCGGGCGAGATCGCGGCCTTCATCGACACCCATCTGCTGATGCTCGACGACCGCTCGCTGACCGAGGCGGTGGTGGCGCTGATCCGCAGCGCGCAGTGCAACGCCGAAGCGGCGCTGAAGAAGCAGCGCGACTCGCTGACGGCGGTGTTCGAGCAGATGGAGGACCCCTATCTGCGCTCACGCAAGGACGACGTGCAGCACGTCTCCGCGCGCATCCTGCGCATCCTGCTGAAGCAGGATCGCGGGGACCCACTTGCCGCGAAGGACGAGCGGATCCCCTCATCCGGCCCTACGGGCGCCGTTGGCTTAACTCGGACTGACATTGGGTCAGTCCTCGCCGGGCCAACGGCTCTCCCAGAGGGAGAAGGGAGATCGCAGCGGCCTGCGGCCGGATGGTCCGGCGAGCCACCGGTGATCGTCGCCGACGACGTCACCCCGGCCGACATCATCCTGCTGTCGCAGCAGGGCGTGGCGGCCTTCATCACCGAGTACGGCGGCCCGCTATCGCATACCGCGATCCTGGCGCGCAGCTTCAGCATTCCCACCATCGTCGGCCTGCACAACGCGCGGCGCCTGCTGCGCGAAGGCGAGATGGTGATCGTCGACGGTGACCTGGGCCATGCCCTGGCCGATCCCGACGCCCAGGCGCAGGATTTCTTCCAGGCCAAGCGTGCGCGCCAGCAGGCCGACCGCGCCGCGCTGTCGCAGCTGCGCGACAAGCCGGCGATCTCGCGCGACGGCGTCAAGATCAAGCTGCTGGCCAATATCGAGATGAGCGAGGACGCGGTGCACGCCGCCGATCTCGGCGCCGAAGGCGTGGGCCTGTATCGCACCGAGTTCCTCTACATGAACCGGCGCGGCCTGCCGGACGAGGAAGAGCAGTACCAGGCTTATTCGCGCGTGGTCGCCGCGGTGAAAGGCCCCATCACCATCCGCACCCTCGATCTCGGCGCCGACAAGCAGGTCGATTCCGGCAGCCGCCTGGGGCCGACGCCGAACAATCCGGCACTGGGCCTGCGCGCCATCCGCCTGTGCCTGAAGGAGCCGGAGCTGTTCCGCACCCAGCTGCGGGCGCTGCTGCGCGCTTCCACCCACGGCGCCATGCAGATCATGCTGCCGATGATCTCCAGCGTGCAGGAGTTCCGCCAGGCGCAGCAGATCATCGCCGTGACCACCGAGCAGCTGCGCGCCGAAGGCCACACCGTGGCCGACAACATTCCGGTCGGCGCGATGATCGAGGTGCCGGCGGCGGCACTGGCGGCGCCGCTGCTGGCGCGGCATGCGCGCTTCTTCTCGATCGGCACCAACGACCTGATCCAGTACACCCTGGCGATCGACCGCGTCGACGAGGAAGTGAACTACCTCTACGACCCGCTGCACCCGGCGGTGCTGCGGCTGATCCGCATGACCATCGAGGCCGGCGAGCAGTCCGGCGTGCCGGTGGCGATGTGCGGCGAAATGGCCGGCGACCCGCGCCACACGCGCCTGTTGCTGGGCCTGGGCCTGACCGAGTTCTCGATGCATCCGGCCAGCGTGCTGGAAGTGAAGCGCATCATCATGGAGTCGAACGTGGTGGAGCTGCGCCGCCAGGCGCAGCGCGCCCTCGCCGCCGGCAGCGTGCGCGAGTTCCAGGACCTCGTCGCCGGCTTCAGTCACTGAGCAGCGCTGTCCGCCCTGTCCGGCGGCCTGTCCGCGGACACTATGGCGCGGCGACTTTTCCTGGAATACCCTTGAAAATCAAATACTAAACAGTTGGCATTACGGTTGCTCCCTGTCTGCTACGACAGACAGTGGAGCGGCACATGCGGAAGCGGGTCATCAGCGGTTTGGCTTGTGCAGTGTGGGCGGCACCGGGGGCGGTATGCGCCAACGATCTGCTCGACGCCTACCGGCAGGCACAGGCCCAGGACACCACCCTGGACGCGGCTCTGCATCAGCGCGGCGCAGCCATCGAGGCGCGGCCGCAGGCACTGGCGGCGTTTCTGCCGCAGCTCGACGCCAATGCCAACTTCGCCCGCGACAAGATCAGCAGCAACGGCAACAGCAGCAACTCGACCTCGCTGCCGGGCTCGAACGCACCACAGGTTTCCGGCAGCGGCGCGGTCTTCGGCAACAGCGCGGTTTACGCGCTGACCCTGAGCCAGCAGATCTGGAGCTTCCAGTCGTTCCACAAGCTGGCGGAAGCCAATCTGCAGGTGGCCCAGGCCGAGGCCACTTACCGCGATGCGCAGCAGAGCCTGATCCTGCGCGTGGCCAGCGCCTACTTCGGCGTGCTGGCGGCGGAAGACACGCTGCGCACCAACCAGCTCGAGCGCGAGGCCTACGGCGAGATGCTGCGCCAGGCGCGCAAGCGGGTCGAGAACGGCTTGTCGCCGCAGACCGATGTGAAGGAAGCGCAGTCCTTCTACGACGTCACCGGCGCCAGCGTCATCGACGCCGAATCGGCGCTGGACGACGCGCGACGCGCGCTGGCCGAGCTGACTGCCCGCGAGACGCACGACATCGCGCCGCTGAAGGATGAAATCCCGCTGCCGCAACCCGATCCGGCAAGCCCGCAGGACTGGGTGCAGAGCGCCCTGCAGGACAACTATTCGCTAAGTGCCGCTAATCTGAAGGCGCAGGCGGCGCAGCGCGACATCAGCGCCAACCGCGCCCGCGCCTTCCCCACGCTGTCGCTGCAGGGCTCGGTCAACAAGTACGACTATTCCAGTCAGCTCGGCAACAACGAGCGCGACGACCGCGTCGGCGTGGTGGTGGACTGGCCGCTGTTCCAAGGCGGCACTGTGGCCTCGCTGGTGCGGCAGGCGAAGAACACCTACGAGCAGCTGCGCGCGCAGTACGAAGGCAAGCGCCGCGATGTCGAGCGTCAGACCCATGCGGCGTATCGCGGCGTGGTTTCCGGCATCGACAAGATCCGCAGCAATCACCAGGCAGCGGACTCCAACCGCGACGCCGTCGATGCCAGCCGCATCGCGCTGGAGGTCGGCACCCGCAACGAGTTCTCGCTGCTGCAAGCGCAGACCAATTACTACGACGCGCTGCGCAGCTATTACCAGTCGCGCTACGACTACCTGACCCATTCGCTGACCCTGAAGCAGCTGGCCGGGCGGCTCAGCGAGTCCGACCTCGGCGCCATCGACGGCTTCCTGGTGCAGGGCGGCGCCGCGCCCGCGGCGCCAGCCAGCGCACCGTCCGCAGCGACGTCCGCAGTGTCCGGCGGTCTGTCCGCGGACACTGCCGTGAATGCAGACGTAAAATAAACATGTTTAATATCAATCAGTTAACTACGTCATTCGCCCGGCATGGGGCTTGCGCCTTCAAGTCTCAATCGATGTCCCACACGGCCTGGAGGCCCTGCAATGTTTCGTGACACCTCAGCCCAGGATATTCCGCTGGCAAGCGCGCAGAACCGGCGCCGGCACGCGCCGTGGATCTGGATCGCGGTCGCCGTGGTGGCAGTCGGGCTGATTGCGGTGGCGGCGCCGGGCATCGTCCGGCTGTTCTCGGCGCAGACCTCGGTCAGCGCCTCGCGGCTGGCTTTCGCCACGGTGGAGCGCGGCGACTTCACCCGCGACATCGCGGCCGAGGCCAAGGTGGTCGCCGCCGTCAGCCCGACGCTGTATGCCTCTTCCGCCGGAACCGTGACGCTCAAGGTCCATGCCGGCGACAAGGTCAAGCAGAACGATGTGCTGGCGACGATCGACAGCCCGGACCTGTCGAGCAGACTGGCGCAGGAGAAAGCGGCGCTGGGCGGCTTCGAGGTGGATTACCAGCGCGCGCAGCTGGATGCGCGCAAGCAGCAGATGACGGTGCAGGAAAACTTCGACCGCGCCCAGGTCGACCAGCAGACCGCGGTGCGCGAGGTGCAGCGCAGCGACAAGGCCTACCGCGAGGGCGCTTATTCGGAGCTGTCGCTGCTGCGTGCCAAGGACGCGGCGGAGAAGGCCGGCTTCGACCTGGAGCATGCGCGCAAGGAGCTGAGCCTGGAACCGGAGCAGCTGCGCTTCGACGTGCAGAGCAAGAAGCTGGCGCGCGACCGCGAGCTGCTGCTGGTGGCGGATCTGCAGCGGCAGGTGGATGCGCTGAACCTGCGCTCCCCGGTGACCGGCCAGGTCGGCCAGCTGCTGATCGCCGAGCGCGCCAACGTGGCCCGCGACGCGCCGCTGCTGACGGTGGTGGACCTCAGCGCCCTGGAACTGGAATTGAAAGTGCCGGAAAGCCTGGCCCGCGACCTCGCGGTGGCGATGCCGGCGCAGATCAGCGGCGCCGGCAACAACTGGGACGGCGCGGTCAGCGCGGTGTCGCCGGAAGTGGTCAACGGTGAGGTGGCGGCACGAGTGCGCTTCGCCGGCGGCACGCCGGAAGGGCTGCGCCAGAACCAGCGGCTGTCGGTGCGGGTGGTGCTGGACCAGCGCAAGGACGTGCTGATGGTGGCGCGCGGGCCGTGGCTCGATACCGAAGGCGGCCACTTCGTCTATCTGGTCAAGGACGGCCTGGCGGAGCGCCACCCGGTCAGCGTCGGCGCCAGCAGCCTGTCGACGGTGGAGATCCTGGATGGCCTGCAGCCGGGGCAGCGCATCGTCACTTCCGGCACCGATGTTTTCAACAACGCGCCCAGCGTGGTGATCAGCCGCTGAGCCGCTGCAGCTTCGAGTCAACGAATCAACAGATAGCAACCGCAGCACAAGGAGACAGAAATGAGCAAGAACGGATTGATGATCGGCACCGGCGGCACGGCAATGGCCTTTGCGGCGCACGCGATGTTCGCCTGCGCGCTGATCGCCGGCCAGCCGGAACCGGCACACTACCTGGCACGCATCGCCGCGCCGCAGCAGCAGACCCTGCAATCGCCGCAATCGCAGCTGGCCGTGCGCCATGGGCATGGCGCCGGGGAGCAGCCCGCGCGCGAGCTGCCGGTGACGCAGACTCTCACCCCCGTACGCCTGCACAAAGGACTGACGACATGCTGAAGATGACGCATCTGGCCAAGGTCTACCGCACCGAGGTGGTGGAGACTTATGCCCTGCGCGACTTGTCCCTGAATGTGCGGGAAGGGGAATTCGTCGCGGTCACCGGCCCTTCCGGCTCGGGCAAGACCACTTTTCTCAACGTGGCCGGGCTGCTGGAGACGCCGACCGGCGGCCAGTACCACCTCGACGGCGAGGATGTGAGCAAGCTCGGCGACGACGCGCGCTCGCGCATCCGCAACGAGAAGATCGGCTTCATCTTCCAGGCTTTCAACCTGATTCCCGATCTGAATGTGTTCGACAACATCGACGTGCCGCTGCGCTACCGGCGCATGAACGGCGCCGAGCGCAAGAAGCGCATCGGCGAGGCGCTGGAGCGCGTCGGCCTGTCGGCGCGGGCCAAGCACTACCCGGCGGAGCTTTCCGGCGGCCAGCAGCAGCGCGTGGCCATCGCCCGCGCCCTGGCCGGCAGCCCGCGCCTGCTGCTGGCGGACGAGCCGACCGGCAACCTCGACACGCAGATGGCGCGCGGCGTGATGGAACTGCTCGAGGGCATCCACCGCGACGGCGCCACCATCGTCATGGTGACGCACGATCCGGAATTGGCGGTGCGCGCGCAGCGCAACGTGCACATCATCGACGGCCAGGTGGTGGACCTGACCGAGGAGCCGCGCTTCCACGGCGTCGGCGCCGCGGCGCGGACCCAGGCCACGGCTTAGGACGGAACCATGCACCTGCGCCAATGGCCGATGCTGCTGCTTCTGCTGGCTGCGCCCGTGGCGGGCGCGGACGCTCCGGCGCAACCCGTCGCTAACACTGCCGACGCATTGACCGGCACCATCGCCGCGCTGGACCAGACGGTGTTCGATGCCTACAACCGCTGCGATCTGAAGAAATTCGGCGGCTACTTCGTGGCCAACGTGGAGTTCTATCACGACCACGGCGGCGTCACCTGGTCGCGGCGGGAGATGGTGAACAACACCCGCAAGTACATCTGCGGCAAGGTGCGCCGCGAGCTGGTGCCCGGCACGCTGGAGGTTTATCCGATCAAGGACTTCGGCGCCATCGAAATCGGCACGCACCGCTTTTGCGAGCTGGCGACGGGCAAGTGCGAAGGCATCGCCCGCTTCACCATGATCTGGCGGCACCAGGGCAACGCCTGGAAGATCACGCGGGTGCTGAGTTACGACCACCGCGCGGCGCAGCCATGAAAACCGCCGCGCCGGCAGCCCCGGCTTTTCCGGCAACCATCCATCACGCATCGACCGGGCTGCCTGCGGCCGCCGGTCGTGACGCACCCTAGGAGTCGCCCATGATGTTCCGCTACTACATCTGGCTCGCCGTGCGCAGCCTGCGCCGCAACCCGGTGCTGACCGGGCTGATGGTCGTCGCCATCGGCCTCGGCATCGGCGCCTCGATGACCATGTTGACCTTGTTCCGCGCCATGTCGGGAGACCCGATACCGCAGAAGTCGGCGCAGCTGTTCGTGCCGCAGATCGACAACTGGGGGCCGGACCAGCGCGAGAAGGACGGCGAGCCGCCACAGCCCACGCTCACCTACACCGACGCCGAAGCGCTGATGCGCGCGCACGCCGCGCCGCACCAGGCCGCCATGTACGCCACCGGCTTCTCGGTGACGCCGGCAGATCCGCAGCAGCAGCCGTTCAAGGCAGATGCCCGCGCCACCTACGCGGATTTCTTCGAGATGTTCGATGTGCCGTTCCAGTACGGCAGCGGCTGGGGCGCGGCGGAAGACGAGGCGCACAACGACGTCGTCGTCATCGACAAGAAGCTCAACGACAAGCTGTTCGGCGGCATCAACAGCGTCGGCAAGACCGTCAACCTGGATAATCACGACTACCGCATTGTCGGCGTGCTCAAGAACTGGGCGCCGCAGCCGCGCGTCTACGACGTGATGGACGACAGCTTCGGCGATGCGGAGGCGGTGTTTCTGCCGTTCACAGTCGCCATCGAGCGGCACATGGACATCTGGGGCAACAACAGCTGCGTCAAATCCACCGAGCCTGGTTGGGACGGACACTTGCATTCGGAGTGCGTGTGGATCCAGTTCTGGGCGGAACTGCCGGATGCGACACAGGCCCAGAAATATCGCAGCTTCCTCGATAACTACGCTGCCGAGCAGCAGCGCAGCGGCCGCTTCCATTGGGCGGCGCTGACCCGACTGCACAACTCGCGCGAGTGGATGGACCTGCAACATGTGGTGCCGAAAGAGGCCAGCATCCTGATGGTGGTTTCGTTCGGCTTCCTGTTCGTCTGCCTGGTCAACGCGGTCGGCTTGATGCTGGCCAAGTTCATGACGCGCGCAGCCGAAACCGGGGTGAGGCGGGCGCTGGGCGCAAACCGGCGCGCGATCTTCATGCAATGCCTGGTGGAAACCGGCGTGATCGGCTTTGCCGGCGGCCTGCTGGGACTGGCGCTGACTGCGCTGGGGCTGATCGGCGTGCGCGCGGTGCTGGTCAAGGAGATGACCTATCTGACCCATCTCGACCTGGCCGACGTTGTTGTAGCCGTGCTGCTCGCCGTGGCTGCGGCGGTTCTCGCGGGCCTTTATCCGACCTGGCGCGCCACCCAGGTGCAGCCGGCCTGGCAGCTCAAGGCCAATTAAGGAGAACCCCATGCATATCCGTCCGATTCTTTCCGCCATGCGCCGCAACAAGGTCGGGGCGTTCCTGATCGCCCTGCAAATGGCGATCACGCTGGCGATCCTGTGCAATGCGCTGTTCATCATCCAGCAGCGCCTGTCGATGATGGGCCGCCCCAGCGGTATCGACGAAGCCAATATCTTCACCATGAAGAATCAGTGGGTCGGCACCCCGGAGGATCTGAGCGCCCGCGTTGCCGGCGATCTGGCGGCCTTGCGTAGCCTGCCGGGCGTGGTGGACGCCTATGCCTCCAACAGCTTTCCCTTGAGCGGAGGCGGTTGGAGCGAAGGCATCAGCCTGGGCCCCGACCAGAAACATTCCACCGCCCACACCACGCTGTACTTCACCGACGAGCATGCGCTGGATACGCTCGGCGTGAAGCTGGTGGCCGGGCGCAACTTCTCGACGGATGAGATCACCGACCGCGCCGAGGACCCGGCCACGCCGGCGGTGATCATCATCAGCAAAACATTGTCGGAGAAGCTGTTCCCGCAGGACGGCGCGCTCGGCAAGACCGTCTATGTCGAGAACAAGCCCACTACCGTGGTCGGCATCGTCGAAAAGCTGCAAACGCCGTGGGTGTCGAACAGCTTCGGCGAAAAGTTCGTGGAACACTCCATGCTGCAGCCTTATCACTTCATGTCGATGGGCTACAGCTACCTGGTGCGCACCCGGCCCGGCCAGCTCGACGCCGTGATGAAACAGGCGCAGGCCAAACTGACCGAAATCAATCGCGCCCGCGTGCTGGACAAGGTGCGGCCGTTCACGGAGGTGCGCGCCGAGGCTTACCGCAACGACCGCGGCCTGGCCATCATTCTCGGCGTGGTCTGCACCGCCCTGCTGGCAGTCACCGCTTTCGGCATCGTCGGCCTGACCAGTTTCTGGGTGACGCAGCGGCGCCGGCAGATCGGCGTGCGCCGTGCGCTGGGCGCGACGCGGCGCGCCATCCTGAGCTATTTCCAGACCGAAAACGTGATGATCGCGGCGGCCGGGGCAGCGGTGGGCACGGCGCTGGCGATCGGCCTGAACCTGTGGATGGTGACGACCTTCGAAATGGCGCGGATCAACCCGCTCTACGTGCTGGCCGGGGCCCTGGCGGTGATGCTGCTCGGGCAGCTGGCGGTGCTGTGGCCGGCGTTGCGCGCCGCCTCGATTCCGCCGGCGATGGCGACGCGGGCCGCTTGAGGCCGCCGCAGGCGCGATTCGCGCAGACTATGATGCCGGCAACGCGCCCGATGCGCGCCGCCGGCATCGGCTCCAACCCATCCTGAACACCATGCGCACAGTCCTGGTCATCGACGACAACCCCACGGTGGGAGAAGCGCTCTCGCTGCTGTTCTCGCTGCGCGAGATCCGCACGCAGGTGGCGCTGACGCCGCAGGACGGACTGGCGCTGCTCGGGCGTGAGCGGATCGACCTGGTGGTGCAGGACATGAATTTCAGCGCCGATACCACCTCGGGTGCGGAAGGGGCGGATTTGTTCCGCGCCATTCGCGCCACCCACGCCGATCTGCCGGTGATCCTGCTCACTGCCTGGACCCATCTGGAAACGGCGGTGGAGCTGGTCAAGGCCGGCGCCGCCGACTATCTGGCCAAGCCCTGGGACGACAACCGCCTGCTGGCGACAGTGGAGAATCTGCTGGAGCTGTCGGAAAGCGCGCGCGATGCCACACGCTACCGCCTGGAACGCCGCAGGCGCCGCGAGCAGCTGGCCGGGCGCTACGAGCTGCGCGGGCTGGTCTACGGCTCCACCGCGATGGAGCGGGTGGTGGAACTGGCCTGCCAGGTGGCGCGCGCCGATGCGCCGGTGCTGATCACCGGCCCCAACGGCGCCGGCAAGGAGCTGATCGCCGGCATCGTCCACGCCAATTCGGCGGTGAAGGACGGGCCCTTCGTCGCCGTCAACTGCGGCGCGCTGCCGCACGACCTGGTGGAGGCCGAGCTGTTCGGCGCCGAGGCCGGCGCCTATACCGGGGCGACGCGCATGCGCGAAGGCCGCTTCGAGCTGGCCCACGGCGGCACCCTGTTTCTCGACGAGATCGGCAACCTGCCGCTGGCCAGCCAGGTGAAGCTGCTGCGGGTGCTGGAGACCGGGGAGTTCGAGCGGCTTGGCTCCTCGCGCACGCGCAAGGTGAAAGTGCGCCTGCTCAGCGCCACCAATTCCAGGCTGGCGGAGATGATCGTCGCCGGCAGTTTCCGCGAGGATCTGTACTACCGGCTCAACGTCATCGAGGTGGCGCTGCCGCCGCTGGCCGAGCGGCCGGACGACATCATGCCGCTGGCGGAGCATTTCCTCGGCGGCATGGCCGTGCTGTCCGACGAGGCGCGGGAGACGTTGCTGGCCCACGCCTGGCCGGGCAATGTGCGCGAGCTGAAGAACGCCATCGAGCGGGCGCGCCTGCTGTGCCGCGACGGCGTGATCGATCCCGCCGACCTCAACCTGCCGGCGCGGCGCATCGCCCCCGGCGCCAGCAACGAGCCCGACCGCGAACAGATCGAAGCGGCCCTCAAGGCCGCTTCCGGCGTGGTCAGTCGCGCCGCGCAGGCGCTGGGCCTGAGCCGTCAGGCGCTGTACCGGCGCCTGGAAAAATTCGGGCTGACGCCGCCGGACGCCTGAGGCCTTTGCTCTCCATCATCCGGTGGCTTGCGCCACAATCACGGCGACCACGTCCATAACTCATACCAGCCGATGCGCCCGTTCTCGCTTCAAGGCAAGCTGAGCCTGCTGCTCGCCGTCGCTGCGACGGCCGGCGCCGCGCTGGGCGCAGTGCTGGTCCTTGCCGTGGGCAGCCCCTGGGTGGCGATACCGCTCGGCGGCGCCATCCTGCTGCCTGTTGCGCTATGGCTCGGGGCGCAGCTGAGCGACCCGGTGACGCGGCTGTTACGCGCCATGGAAGGCGCGGTGGCCAGCTACCGCGACAGCGATTTCAGTTTTTCGCTATCGGCCACGCGGCGCGACGAATTCGGCGATCTGGCGCGCATGCACAACGCGCTCGGCCAGGTGCTGCGGGAGCAGCGCCAGCACTTGGTGCAGCGCGAATTGCTGCTCGACACGGTGGTGCAGAACACGCCGGTGGCGCTGGTGCTGGTCGACCTGCACCAGCGCGTGGCCTATGCCAACCTGGCTTCGCGCCACCTGTTCAACGAGGGGCGCAGCCTGGTCGGCCTGGATTTCACCGCGGTGCTGGACAGCTGCCCGCCGCAGCTGCGCGAAGCGATGAAGAGCGGCGAGGACGCATTGTTTTCGCTGGAGCTGGAAGGCGTCGAGGAAACCTTCCACCTGTCGCAGCGCGGCTTCCGCCTGCAGGGCCGGCCGCATCGGCTGTACCTGGTGAGGCGCATGACGCGCGAGCTGTCGCGGCAGGAAGTGACGACCTGGAAGAAGGTCATCCGCGTCATCAGCCATGAGCTGAACAACTCACTGGCGCCGATTTCCTCGATGGCGCACTCCGGCGCCGAGCTGGCGCGGCGCGGCGACGTGGAGCGCCTGCCGGGGGTGTTCGCCACCATCAGCGAACGCGCCAAGCACCTGCATTTGTTCATCGACGGCTATGCCAGCTTCGCCAAGCTGCCGACGCCGACACCGGAACGCGTGGCCTGGCCGCCGTTCCTCGATGCGCTGGAGCGCCAGCGCAGTTTCCGCCTGGCCGGCAAGCTGCCGGATGGCGAAGGCTGGTTCGATCGCACCCAGATCGAGCAGGTGCTGATCAACCTGCTGAAGAATGCGCACGAGTCGGGCGGCCCGGCGGAAGCGGTCGAAATGGAAATCCTGCGGCTGGGCGCGGAGCTGCGCATCGAAGTGCGCGACGGCGGCAGCGGCATGAGCGAGCAGGTGCTGGCCAATGCCTTGCTGCCGTTCTACTCGACCAAGCGCAGCGGCACCGGCCTAGGCCTGGCGCTGGCGCGGGAGATCGTCGAAGCGCACGGCGGCCGCATTGCGCTGGCCAATCGCGAAGGCGGCGGGCTGCGGGTCAGCCTGAGTTTGCCGGCACGAGGCTGACCCCTGTGGCCGCCGATACACTCTTCCAAACGGCGCAGCAGCGGCGGCCACAGGCCGCCCTACCACTGCCAAAACCTGGGCGCCGGACCGAGGCCCCGGATCTGGAGCATTTTTCATTTGGGTGCATACAAGTTGTCCCCTCTCCCTGCGGGAGAGGGGTAGGGGTGAGGGACGCACTTTCCAGTTGCGACGCCGCAGCCGGAAAGTGCGTCCCTCCCCCGCGCCTGGCGGCGCGGCTTCTCCCGGAGGGAGAGGCGATGAGCCGCTTTTAGGCGGCTCATGATGTGTACGCATCTGAATCGA
>FTIF01005289.1_pt9 | contig 16646 bp, 15 predicted proteins | sample 1658001 | NCBI WGS metagenome assembly FTIF01 (sample SAMEA3914789, study PRJEB12502) | metagenome | biome: forest; material: soil | place: Canada | collected 2011-07-03 | depth 0.3 m | reverse complement strand
TCCGAGAATGCCGGCTTCGCCCGCGCCGTGGCCGAGGCCGGCCTGATCTTCGTCGGCCCTACGCCGGAGCAGATCGAGCTGATGGGCGACAAGGTGCGCGCCCGAGCCTTTGTGGAGAAGGGAGGCTTCCCGGTGGCGCCCTCGGCAATCGAGGACGACGAGCCGGCGACGTTCGCCGAGCGCGCGCTCAAGGTGCCGTTTCCCCTGCTGATCAAGCCGGCGGCCGGCGGCGGCGGCAAGGGCATGCGCATCGTGCGTGAGGCGGGGCAGCTCAAGGGCGAGATCGAACGCGCCCGCAGCGAGGGTCAGCGCTACTTCGGTGACGGGCGCCTTTACGTCGAGCGTTATATCGAGAATCCCCGGCACATCGAGGTGCAGGTGCTGGGCGATGCCCACGGCAACGTAGTTCACCTATTTGAGCGCGAGTGCTCGGTGCAGCGGCGCTTCCAGAAAATCGTCGAGGAGACGCCTTCGCCGGCGCTCAACCCGGAACTGCGCAAGCGCATCTGCGAGACGGCGGCCGGCATTGCGCGCGAGGCGGGCTACCGCAACGCCGGCACGGTGGAGTTTATCTTCGGTGCGGGCGGCGAGTTCTACTTCCTCGAGATGAACACGCGCCTGCAAGTGGAGCATCCGGTGACGGAGATGATCACCGGCAAGGACCTGGTGCTGGAGCAGCTGCGCGTCGCCGCAGGCGAGCCGCTCGGCTTCACCCAGGAGCAGGTGACGTCACAGGGCCACTCCATCGAATTCCGCATCTACGCCGAGGACGCCTCGCGCGGCTACACGCCGACCACCGGGCCGGTGCTGGTGCTGCGACCGCCGCAGGGCGAGGGCGTGCGGGTCGACAGCGGCATTGTGGAAGGGCAGGACGTCACTGCCGCGTTCGACCCGATGCTGGCCAAGCTGATTGTCACCGGCAAGGATCGCAGTGAAGCCATCGCCCGCGCCGACAAGGCCCTGGCGGAATATGCCCTGCTGGGCTGCGTCACCAACACCGCCTTTCTGCGCCGCCTGCTCAATCATCAGGCCTTCATCGACGGGCAGGTGCACACCGGCTTCCTCGATGCCCACCCCGAGATCGCCGCCCAGCCGGAACTCAATGCAGCCATCCTGCACAAGCTGCTCGCTGCCTCCGCCCTGATGACCCGGCCGATGCGCGATGTCGCCGACCTGGTGCCGGACATGCACGCCGCCATCGGCGGCTGGAGCAACTGACATGCACCACGCCTTCAAACTCAAAGATAACGAGTACAACCTGGAGCTGTCCCGCGCCCCCGTAGGCTACCGCCTGCATCTGGCCGACCGCACCGTGCCGGTGAACCTGCATCTGGAAGACGACGGCTCGGCTGTGCTGACGGTGAATGGCCGCAGCGAAAAGGTGCTGGTGGCCGTGCGCGGCGATGACGTGTTCATTCATCTCGGCGGCGTGGCCTATCAGCTGCGCTATGAACATCCGCTGCAGCGCCTGGCGGCGCAGTCGCAGGGTTCGGCCGAGGATCATGTCAAGGCGCCGATGCCGGGCAGCCTGGTGGCGCTGCACGCCAAGCCGGGCCAGGCTGTGACGCGCGGCGAATCCCTGCTGGTGATGGAGAGCATGAAGATGGAAACCACCATCGCTGCGCCGCGCGACGGCGTGGTCGAGGCGGTGCATTTCGCGGTGGGGCAGACATTCGACCGTGATGCGTTGTTGCTCAGCCTGGTTGCCGCCGTCGTAGAGGGCAAGAAGTCATGAAGCGTTTAGAGTCGAAGCTGAATACGGCCTCCGCCGAATTCCAGGCCAATGCCGCGCACAACCGCAAGCTGGCGGAAGCCTTCAAGGCGATGCAGCACAAGGTGCGCAACGAACGCCCGGAGCGCGACATCCAGCGCCTCAAGGCGCAGGACAAGATGTTCGTGCGGGAGCGGCTGAAGCAGCTGCTCGATCCGGGCACGCCGTTCCTGGAGCTGTCCTCGCTCGCCGCCAACGAAGCCTATGACGGCGATGTGCCGGGCGCCGGCGTAGTCACCGGCATCGGCGTGGTCTCCGGGCGGGAGGTGATGATCAATGCCGGCGACGCTTCGGTGAAGGGCGGTGCCTGGTATCCGCTATCGGTGAAGAAGACGGTGCGTGCGCTTGACGTCGCCATCGAGAACCGCCTGCCGGTGGTGCACCTGTGCGATTCCGCCGGCGGTTTCCTGCCCTTGCAGGCCGAGCTGTTCGCCGACAAGTATTACGCCGGCCGCATCTTCCGCAACCAGTGCATGTTGTCGAAGATGGGGGTGCAGCAGGTGGCCATCGTGCTGGGCCATTGCACCGCAGGCGGCGCCTATGTGCCGGGCTTGTCCGACTACAACGTCATCGTGCGCGGCACCGGCGCCATCTTCCTGGCCGGGCCGCCGCTGGTGAAAGCGGCCACCGGCGAGGAAGTGACGGTGGACGAGCTGGGTGGCGCCGACATGCACACCAGCATCTCCGGCACCGCCGACTATCCGGCTTCGAGCGAGGAAGAGGCCATCGCCATCGCCCGCGACATCGTCGGCCAGTTCAAGCGTCCGGATAAGACGCGCATCGAATGGCTGCCGCCGGAAGCGCCGTTCTACGATCCGTCCGAGCTGTACGGCGTGCTGCCGCGCGACATCAAGCAGGGCTTCGACATCCGCGAGGTGATCGCACGCCTGGTCGACGGCAGCCGCTTCCACGAGTACCAGCCGGCCTACGGCAAGACCCTGATCTGCGGCTATGCCCACCTGTGGGGCTACAAGATCGGCATCCTGGCCAACAACGGCGTGCTGTTCAACGACAGCGCCCTGAAAGGCGCGCATTTCATCGAGCTATGCAACCAGAACAGGACGCCGATCCTGTTTCTGCAAAATATTACCGGCTTCATGGTCGGCAAGGAATACGAGCAGCGCGGCATCACCAAGGACGGCGCCAAGATGATCATGGCGGTGTCCAATTCCGAGGTGCCCAAGTTCACCGTGATGTGCAACGGCTCCTTCGGCGCCGGCAACTACGGCATGTCCGGTCGCGCCTTCGATTCTCGTTTCCTGTTCTCATGGCCACAATCGCAAATTTCGGTGATGGGCGCGGAACAGGCAGCCAATACCCTGGCCGACGTCAAAATCCGCCAGCTGGCCCGTCACGGCAAGCAACTCACCGCCGAGGACGTCGCCGCCATTCGCGACCCGGTGGTGGCCGAGTTCAAGCGCAAGTCCAGCGCCTATTACTCCACCTCGGAAATCTGGGACGATGGCATCCTCGATCCGGTGGACACGCGCAATGCCCTGGGGATTGCCATCTCCGCCGCCTTGAATACGCCGATCGGCGATCCGCGCTACGGCATCTTCCGGATGTGATGACATGAGCCAGGCTGCCGCCTCACCACCGCCCGCGGGCCTGCCGACCACGGCGGAGGCCGAGATCAGGGTCAAGCCGGTCCATATCGGAAGGCGCAGCCGTTTCATCATCTGGCTGATGCGCCGCTTCCTGCGGCCGATGCTGAGCCGGATGATCCGTGGCACGCCCGAGCGCATGGCGCGCACCCAGCTGTTCCTGGCGGCGCGGGTGTGCCGCGACAGCAGCGGGCTGCCGGTGGACTACCGGATCATCGGCCGGACTCCGGGGCATTTCATCGGCGGTGCGCACAACCCAAAGGGGAGGATCGTGCTGTGGCTGCACGGCGGCGCCTTCATCCTGCCGGCGGTGCCGGACGTGCATGTCCGGGCTGTGGCGAAACTATGCCGCGCGCTCGATGCGGTTGGCTTCCTGCCCGACTACCGCCTGGCGCCGTTCAACAAGTTTCCGGCCGCGCTGGACGATTGCGAGCGTGCCTATCGCGGCCTGCTGGAGCTGGGTTATGCCTCCGAGCGCATCGCCCTGGGCGGCGAGTCCGCCGGCGGCAACCTCCTGCTGGGCCTGCTGCAGCGCATCCGCAAGGCCGGCCTGCCGATGCCTTGCTGCGGTGTGCCGGTGTCTCCCGGCACCGAGATGGGCCGGGTGCACGCACCGCCCTCGCGCACCCTGCGCATGCGCAGCGATCCGATCCTGGCGATGGACTCGCTGGCGCGGGTGGGCGAGCTCTATGCCGGCGGCATGGACACCTCCAATCCCGAACTGTCCCCGCTCTACGCCGATTGCAGCGGCTTCCCGCCGCTGTACCTGTTGGCCAGCGACGCCGAGGTGCTGCTCGACGATACGGTGCTGTTCGCGCGCAACGCCAGGCAGTGCGGTGTCGAGGTGAGCCTGGACGTCTGGCCGGTGCTGCCGCATGCCTTTCCGCTGTTCGAGAACTGGTTTCCCGAAGTGGCGCAGGCGCGGGAGGATATGGTGGCGTTCATGGGAAAGCACCTGAAAAAAGGCGGCTGAAGGCGGTGGCTGTCATCCTGAGCACAGCGAAGCCCGGTTGTGTATGGGGCCAGATCCTTGGCTGCGCTCAGGATGACAAATAGAAAGAGCAGTAGCGGAGGAGAAGAGCCATGCGACATATCGACATCCACCAACGGTCGCTGAAGGACCCACAAGCCTTCTGGGCCGAGCAGGCCAGGGGTTTGCATTGGGACAAGCCCTGGGACCAGGTGCTGGACGACTCCGCTGCGCCGATGTGCCGCTGGTTCGCCGGCGGCCAGCTCAATACCTGCTACAACGCGGTCGACCGCCACGTCGAAGCGGGGCGCGGCGAGCAACTGGCCCTGATCCACGACAGCCCAGTCACCGCCAGCATCACGCGCTACACCTACCGTGAGCTGCGCAATCTGGTGGCGCTCTTCGCCGGTGCCTTGCTGCGGCAGGGCGTGAAACAGGGCGACCGCGTCATCATCTACATGCCGATGGTGGCGGAAGCGGCCATTGCCATGCTGGCCTGCGCCCGTATCGGCGCGGTGCATTCGGTGGTGTTCGGCGGCTTCGCCGCGCCGGAGCTGGCCAAGCGCATCGACGCCGCGCAGCCGGTGCTGGTGATCTCGGCCTCCTGCGGCATCGAGCCGGGCCGCATCGTCGAGTACAAGCCGCTGCTGGACCAGGCGATCCAGCTGGCCGGGCACAAGGTCGCCCACTGCATCGTCCTGCAAAGGCCGCAGTGCAAGGCCGTGCTGATTGCCGGCCGCGATCTGGAATGGAACGAAGCACAGGCCGGCGTGGAGCCGGCGGCCTGCGCCGCCGTGCTCGCCACCGATCCGCTTTATGTGCTCTACACCTCCGGCACCACCGGCAAGCCCAAGGGCGTGGTGCGCGACAACGGCGGCCACGCCGTGGCACTGTGGTACTCGATGCAGGCGGTATTCGACTCCCAGCCGGGCGATGTGTTCTGGGCCGCTTCCGATGTGGGCTGGGTGGTGGGACATTCCTACATCGTCTACGGCCCGCTGTTGCGCGGCTGCACCACCGTTCTTTACGAGGGCAAGCCGGTCGGCACGCCGGATGCCGGTGCCTTCTGGCGCGTCATCGCCGAACACGGCGTGAAGACTTTCTTCACCGCGCCCACCGCCTTCCGCGCCATCAAGAAGGAAGATCCGCGCGGCGAACTGATCGGCCAGTACGACCTGTCCAAATTCGAGGCCCTGTACCTGGCGGGGGAGCGTTGCGATCCCGATACCATCCTGTGGGCGCAGCAGCAGCTCAAGGTGCCGGTGGTGGATCACTGGTGGCAGACCGAGCTCGGCTGGCCGGCCGCGGCCAACTGTCGCGGCATCGAAGACATGCAAGTGAAGCCGGGCTCGGCCACCGTGCCGGTGCCGGGTTACGACATCCAGGTGCTCGACCAGGCCGGGCAGCAAGTGGCGGCAAATACTATCGGCAACATCGTGATCAAGTTGCCGCTGCCGCCGGGCACCCTGCTCACCCTATGGCAGAACGAGCAGGGCTACCGCGACAACTACTTGGCGCGCTATCCCGGCTACTACCTCAGCGGCGATGCCGGCTATATCGATGAAGACGGCTATTTATGGGTGATGTCGCGCATCGACGACATCATCAATGTTGCCGGTCACCGCCTCTCCACCGGGGCGATGGAGGAAGTGCTGGCGGGGCATCCGGACGTGGCCGAATGCGCCGTGATCGGCGTGGCCGATGCGATGAAGGGGCAGGTGCCGCTGGGACTGGTGGTGCTCAAGTCCGGGGTGCAGCGCGCGCCGGAGGATATCGTGCGCGAGCTGGTGGCGCGGGTGCGCGAGCAGATCGGCGCGGTGGCGGCGTTCAAGCAGGCGGTGGTCGTGCCGCGCCTGCCCAAGACCCGTTCCGGCAAGGTGCTGCGCGCGACCATGCGCTCCATCGCCGACAGCCAGGCCTACAACGTGCCGGCCACCATCGACGATCCGAAGATCCTCGAAGAAGTCGGGGTGGCGCTGAAAGGCTTGGGTTACGCGAAAGGCGGCCCGTAGCGGCCCTGCTCAATGGACTGCAGTCGCTCAGATATCCGGCGCCAGTTCCGGCAGTTCCAGATCCATCTTCGAAACATGGATGGCCGGCAGGTCGGCTTCACTCATCACCGAGCCGGTGATGTAGCCGCCGGCTATTTCCTTCAGGGTCAGCACGGTGGACTTGTGATCGCCCCACGGCAGGTGCGCTTCAGCGCCGCGGGCCAGCTGTCGCGCGCGCTTGGCGGCGATCTGACACAGGTCGAAATGATTGGGAATGCGGGCCAGACAGTCTTCTACGGTTACGCGCGCCATGGGGAGTTACGGGAAACGCCGCAAGAGCACGGTAGGCGCCAGTATACAGGCCATGGAAAAGGCTGCATTGCGGGACCCGGCAGTTCCCGGCTTGCGCCTGGCTCAAATCCGCCGGCGGCGGGAGGCCCGGCCATTTTCCGCCGCATCCAAATGCAGTAAGGTAACGGCCGTCGCACTACCCTGAATGGCCGATGCCGCGCTGATGCAGCTTCCGCCACACTGGCCGCAACGACGCGGATCGGGCTTTAATTGTGCAGGCGTCCGTTTCCGCAGTCAGAAAGGCAACATGAGCGAATCAGCCCCCCAAGTCATCGTTATCGTCGGAGCCGGCCAGGCCGGTGGTGAAACTGCCAGCGAACTGCGCAAGCAAGGCTATGCCGGGCGCATTGTCCTGGTGGGCGACGAAACCCATGTGCCGTACCGGCGTCCGCCTTTGTCCAAGGCCTACCTCAATGGCACTGCGACCCAGGAAAGCCTGTACATCCTGCCGCCCGCCGGCCTGGAGAAGGCACGCATCGAATTCATCGGCGGGGTGCGCGCCGAGTGCATCGACCGCGCCGCGAAGCAACTGCATTTGTCCGACGGCCGCGTGCTGGACTACGACAAGCTGGTGCTGGCCACTGGCGGCCGCGCCCGCGTCCTGAATCTGCCGGGTGCGGACCGGCCCAATGTATTTCCGCTGCGCAGCATTGCCGACGTGCAGGCTTTGCGCACGCACTGCCTGGAAGGCAAGAGCGCCGTGATCATCGGCGGCGGCTTCATCGGCCTGGAAGTGGCGGCGGTCGCCACCAAGCTGGGCATGAAGGTGACGGTGCTGGAAGGCCTGCCGCGGGTGCTGGCGCGGGTCACGGTGCCGGAAGTCTCGGCGTTCTTCGAGCGCGTGCATCGCGAGGCCGGGGTGGATCTGCGCACTGGTGTGCAGATCAGCGCTTTCGAGGGCGATCCGCTGGTGACCCATGTGCTGCTGGGCGACGGCAGCCGCATCGCCGCCGATTTCATCCTCGCCGGCATCGGCCAGTTGCCGAATGTGGAGCTGGCGCAGGAGGCTGGCCTTGCCGTGGATAACGGCATCGTGGTCGACGAGCACTCGCGCACCGCCGACCCGGACATCTATGCCGCCGGCGACTGCGCCAACCATCCCAACGAGTTCTACGGTTGCCGCCTGCGCCTGGAATCGGTGCAGAACGCGATGGAGCAGGGCCGCGTGGTGGCGTCCGGCTTGCTTGGCAAGCCGCTGGTCTACAACGTGGTGCCCTGGTTCTGGTCCGACCAGTACGATCTCAAGCTGCAGATGGTGGGCCTGTCCGCCGGCTTCGATCGCATGGTGCTGCGCGGCGATCTCAATGCCCGTGCCTTCGCCGCTTTCTATCTCAAGGAAGGGCGCCTGATCGCCGCCGACACCGTGGGGCGCCCGCAGGACTTCATGTTCGCCAAGAAGCTGGTGGCGCTGCGCATCGTGGTCGATCCGCAGCAGCTGGCGGACGAGTCGGTATCGCTCAAGACCCTGTTGCCGGCGGCCTGAGAACTACCATCGCATGCCTACCATCACCTTCCTCGAGCCCGACGGCAAGGCACATCTCGTCGACGCTCAGCTGGGCCTGTCGGTGATGGAAGCGGCCACCCGCAACGATGTGCCGGGCATCATCGGCGAGTGCGGCGGCTGCTGCACCTGCGCCACCTGCCATGTCTACGTCGATGCGGGCTGGTACGGCCGGCTCGAGTCGGCGGATGAGATGGAGCAGGGCATGCTGGAAGGCGCGGTGGAGCCGGGGCCGCTGAGCCGGCTGTCGTGCCAGATCAAGGTGACCGAAGGGATCGAGGGGTTGGTGGTGAGCATTCCGGCGGGACAGCTTTAAGGATGCCCTTTCAATTTCTGACAGGACAGTAGCCCGGGAAGCGCGTAGCGCTACCCGGGGTTGCTGCGTCGTCACGGAAAGCCCCCGGGTAGCGCTACGCGCTTCCCGGGCTACGGGCTGAGCACAGCGACGGATCAGGCTTTGGGCTTCCGGGTTTTGCGCGCGGCTTTGACTTTTGCCGGCGACGCCAGCCCATAAGCCCGTTCCATCTCCGCCAGCGCCTCCCCCGAATACACCGCCAATCGTTGCAGGCGCGGCAGCGCATTGCGGCAACCGGTATAGCCCAGGCTGATGTGATCGGCATAGCCGACGATGGTGGCATTCAGGGCATAGCCGTCGAACAGCACCGAGATCGGATAGATCGCCTCCATCTGCGCGCCGCGGAAGTAGAGCTTTTCGCGCGAGCCGACCACGTTGGAGATGACCAGGTTGAAGAACGGCGGCCACTTCGACAGCTGGCCGGTCATCTGGCCGAGGATCAGCGGTGACATGCCGAGCAGGGTCAGCTTGTCCAGCGCCGCCGGCGACATATTCTTCATCTGCGCCTTGGTGCGGGTGGTGACGGCGTTGATCAGCTCGACCCGGCGGCGCGGATCGGCCTCGTTGGTCGCTAGCGGGCAGACGAAGCCGGCGACGGCATTGCCGCCCTTGCCGTCGGTGCGCGGCAGGCCGATGGGGAAGGAAGCCACCAGGGGTAGCTCGGGCAGGGCGTCCAGCTCCAGCAGATAGCGGCGGATGGCGCCGGCGCAGAGCGCCATCGACAGGTCGTTGACGGTGGCGCCGGTGACGGCGCTGAGCGCCTTGAAGCGCGACAGCTCGTACAGCTGCGTCGCCAGCCGGCGCTGCGGTGTGATGGCGGCGTTGAACACGGTGCGCGGCGTATGCAGGGCCGACATCAGGCCGCCTTCGGGATTGTCCTTCTGCACGCTCATCTTGCGCAGGGTGCGCGCCAGCTCGGAGCTGCTGCGCAGCTGGCCGCCGGCCAGCTCCAGGGTGCGGCGCAGCAGGTCGACGCGCGGCTTGTCCCCGTCGACTTTCAGCTGCACTTGCGGCGACAGTGCCCAGGGACCGGCGGCATTGGCGAATGTCGGGTCAGGCGAGAGCCAGTTGCGGATGAAGGTCAGCGCGCCCATGCCGTCCATGGCGGCGTGATGCGCCTTGAGGTAGACGGCGAAGCGGCGGTTCTCCAGGCCCTCGATCAGGTGGCATTCCCACAGCGGCCGGCTCAGGTCCATCGGGTGCGAGTGCAGCCGCTCGACCAGCACGCCCAGTTCGCGTTCGCCGCCCGGATAGGGCAGGGCCGAGTGGCGCAGGTGGTAGTCGATGTCGATGTCCGGCGCATCCTCCCAGGCCGGCGCCAGGCGCGACAGCCCCTTGCGCACGATGCGGGAATTGAACGGCGGCATGGTCACGGCCTGGCTGCGCATGAAGGCGAACAGCTCGCTCAGGTAGCCGGGCGCGGCGTCCTCGGGCAGCTTGAAGGTCAGCAGGCCGGCCACATGCATCGGCGTGCGCGGAGATTCCATCCGCAGGAACGCGCCGTCCATCGCACTCAGACGTCTCATTTTCTCAACCCCTTCGCACCAGAATTCATCGTCCCCGCCGTCATGCGCCGGAGATCCCGGCGGCTCTCTCTCCGAGGCCGCCCTATTGACTGCTACGGTGCCTGAATCGGCCGACCGGCGCCAGCACCGGACAGGGGGTGAAAGGCCTGTATTTCCTCACTAATCACTTCGGATGACACTCATATAGCCGTGTTTTGGGGAATGTCGGCCCAGCTACTCTATCCGGCCTAAGAATGCCGTCCGCGCCTGCGGTATCCTTGCCGCCTACTGACCGCAATCGCCGGGAGACCGCCTTGTCAGGCCACAGCACAACTGCCTTCGACGCCGCCGAGTTCCGCACGGCGCTCGGCTCTTTCGCCACCGGCGTCACCATCATCACCACGCGCGCCGCCGACGGCACGCCGATGGGCCTGACCGCCAACAGCTTCAACTCGGTCTCGCTGAGCCCACCCCTGGTGCTGTGGAGCCTGGCCAATACCTCGATGAGCCTGGCGGCATTCCGCGCCGCGCCGTACTGGGCGGTGCACGTGCTGGCCACCGACCAGGAGGAATTGTCGGCCCGTTTCGCCAAACGCGGCGAGTCCAAGTTCGCGGGGCTGGACCTCGAGTCGGGCGTCGGCGAAGTGCCCCTGCTGAAGGGCTGCTCGGCGCGCTTCCAGTGCCGCACCGCGTTCCAGTACGAGGGCGGCGACCATGTCATCTTCCTCGGCGAAGTGCTGGCCTTCGACCGCAACGAGGCCGCGCCGCTGGTGTTCCACGGCGGCCGCTACGCCCATGCCACGCGCCGAGATCCGCTCGGCATCAAGCCGCGCAGCGCCTACCTCGAAGGCAGCTTCGGCGACGACTTCCTCGGTTACCTGCTGGGGCGCAGCCATTTCCGCATGTTCGCGCAGATTCGCCGCCACCTGGAGGAAGCGCATCTCACCGACCAGGAGTTCTACGTGCTGTCGGCGCTGACCCTGAAGCGCGCCATGACCGTGCGCGATCTCGACGCCGGAATGGCCGGTGTGCTCGACGAGAACAGCCACCGCGCCATCGAGTCCCTGGTGCAGCACGGCATGGCCCGGGAAACCGCGGCGGATGCCGGCGCCGAGGGTCCGGCCTATGAATTGACCGAGGCCGGCCGCGAGGCGGCGCTGCGGGTGATCTCCGCCGCCAAGGCGGTGGAATCGCAGGTGCTGGAGCGGCTCGGAGCGGGCGAGGCGCCGGTGCTGAAGTCACTGCTGAACCGCCTGCTCGGCGTGATCGATCCGGAGTCGGCGGCGCTGTGGGATGCGGCGGTGGAGTCGAAGGCGCCGACGCCGTAGACATCGTAGCCCGGGAAGTGCGCAGCGCTACCCGGGGTTGCGCATGATCCATCCCTGGGTAGCGCTGCGCGCTTCCCAGGCTACTGGGGGCTGGCCAGCTCGGCCAGCTTGACCACACGACAACGCGGCATCGGATGGTTCTTTGCCCCGACCCATCGCAGCAGCATGCCGCCGCTGCGATGACCGTCGGTATCGATGAAATTGCCGACCCCGAGGTCTTCCGCGGCGATGACCAAGGTGATGCTGCCATCGGCGTTGTAGCGCGCGCCGTGCTGGTTCACCGATACCTGTCGGTGCACGGTGTCCAGCGACTCCAGCCAGTAGTTGGCCAACTGGAAATTCCAGTAGGGGCAATCCGGCACCTCGCTGTCGATCACCAGGGCCTCATCCTGCGCCAGGCGCCAGAAGCCGTGGTAGTAGCAGATCTTCGGATCGCCGCCGACGCGCATCGAGGCGGCGGCGTACGGCTCCGCCGCCAATTCGTTGGGCCGCTGCGCCACCAGTTGCGACCAGTCCGCCACCAGCTTGGCGGTGCCCTGGACGAAAGCGCTGGCGCGGGCCAGGCCGCCGCCGAGTGCCGCGCCGGATAGCGGCGCGGGGGCGGGCGGGGCGCCGATGCGCTCGATGCTGAGCTGCGCCGCGGTTTCGGCGGCGCGGTCGAGAAAGGTCTGGCGCACGATGACCATGCTGGAGTCCTCGGCCATCGACAGCCAGTTGCCGGGCTGCGGGTGGCGGCTCAGCACGATCTCGAAGCTGCCGTCCGCTGCGATTTCCATGTCCGCCGCTTCCAGCTCGCCGGTGGAGGCCATGGTGCCGTCGATGGCATAGCGGTTGGCCTTGGTGCCGAAGGACAGGTAGGCGACGCTGCCGCGCTGGCCGCGGATGCGATACTCGCGGTCGCCGGCGATGGTGGCATTGCAGTAGATATTGTCGGGATTAGGCAGGAACACCTTGATGGTGTCGTCCGATGCGGCATAGAACACCGGGAAGTCCGGATCGGCGAACTCCAGCATCATCTGCAGGCCGAGCCGGGTATAGCGGCTGAGCAGGCGCCAACCCTCGGCGCGGTCCAGCAGGGTGTCCGGCGCTTCCGGCCGCAGGATGGTCCGGCCGGCGGACTTCAGCTCGTCGCAGAAACTGGCCCAGGCGGCTTCGGGGGTATCGGAGTGCACTGCATGGCCCTTTTGCACGGCTGCATTCCTCAACGGTTGCGGTCAGAACATCGAGTACTGGCTGGTCGGCACCACGTCCAGCTGCTCCATGTCGATGAAGCGGGCCACGCTGTCCATCATGCGCTTCAGGTTGTGCTGGAACTTCGCTTCATCACCTGCTGCGTCGAAGAAGGTATACGGGTCGGTCATTGCCGCCGCCGGGAAGCATTCCTCGACAATGGCGTCGTAGGCCGGCCCGTCCGGCGTGAGCCGCCGCACCACCAGGTTCTGGATGTACTCGAAATTCGACTGCGTTTCGACCGCCACCGTGGTGTGCGAGTTGTGCCAGATATCGAGCCACTCCTCGTAACCGAGTTTGGCCGGGCGCTTGAGCAGGGCCATCTGGGCGAAGCCCTCGGTGCGCTCGCCCGCCTGCGCCTGCCGCCGCCGGTTGCGCAGCGGCTGCGACTCGCTGACCAGGTAGGCGGCGTGACGCAGGCTGTGTGCGGCGATGATCTCGTCGAATGGCCGGCGCAGGCTGGCGATGGCGCTGTCGACCCAGACATTGATGAAGGCATCGGCCTGCGGCAGGGTGTGCATCTGCCGCAGGCCGGCGGCGGCTTCCACTGCCGAGTCCGCCACATTGATTTTCAGCGCCAGCGCCCCGGCATTGCGCAAGCCTGCGCCCAGTTCGGAGCGCAGGCGCTGCGCGTATGCGTCCGGCGTTGCCGCCGGATCGCGCCACAGGATGTAGATCAGCTTTTCCATGAGTGAATGCCGTTGCGAAGGGCAAAAGCCCTCAGGGCATGTAGTGGCCGCCGTTGACGTCGAGCGTGGCGCCGGTCACCACACTGGCGTAGTCCGACACCATGAACAGCGCGGCGCGGGCGCACTCCTCGTCCGGCGGGATGCGGCCGATCGGGATCTGCGAAGAGATCTGCTTGATCAGGCTTTCCACCGGCACGCCGTTTTCCTTGGCCTGCCAGTTCATGTAGCCCTCCACCGGGGCGCCCCACATCCAGCCCATGTGCACGGTGTTGACGCGGATGCCGAACGGTCCCAGTTCCTTGGCCAGGAACTTGGCGGCGACGGCCAGCGCGCCCTTGGACGAGGCGTAGCCCGCTTCACCCAGCGGCGGCGGCACGCGCGCGGCCATGGTGTTGATCATGACGATGGCGCCCTTCTTCTGCTGTTTCATCTGCGGCAGCACCGCCTGGCTCAGGCGCAGCGTGCCGAGCAGGTTGGTTTCCAGGGTGGGAATCCAGGAATCCAGCTTGGCGGTGGAGGCATAGTCCATATCGCCGTGGAAGTAGGCGCTGTTGACCAGAGCGTCGATGCGGCCGAATTTTTCCACCGCGGCCTTGGCCAGGCCTTCGCAGTCCTTGTCCTTGGTGATGTCGGTGACCACTTTCAGCACTGGCGTCTTCAGGCCCAGCTCGCGGATGCGCGCTTCGGCCTCGTCCAGCTTGGCCGCGGTGCGGGCGGCGGCCACGATGCCGGCAGCGCCTTCGCGCGCGGCTTCGATGGCCAGCTTGATGCCCAGGCCGGGGCCGATGCCGGATACGACGACAATCTTGTCTTTGAGTAGCATTTCTTCCTCCAGTGTAGATAGTGATCAGTGATTAGTGGTCAGTGACTAGTAAAAACAAAACAAGCGGTCGTGGCTTTTAACTGGCCACTGACCACTAGCCACTAATCACTGCTTTGTATGTATTTCTGCCGGTAGTCGGCGAAGTCGCGCCGCAGCTGTCCGGCGCTGAGGCCGAATTTCTCCGGCGGATAGTCGTGGCGGCCGTGGCGGGTCTTCTCGTCCTCGGTGAGCCAGTCCTGCATGCGCTTTTCCAGCTCCGCGCTCATCGGCAGGCCGAGGAAGGCGTAGACCTGGCGCGCCACTTCCAGCGGGCGCTGCACCGTGTCCTTGAAGCGCACGTCGAAGAACTGGCCCTGCGGCGCGGTCTGGCGCAGCTTCATGGTGTGGCTGAGGCCGCGGTGCATCACGTCGTTCCAGGCGCGGCCGGCGGAGACCGGGTCGGGCGTTTCGCCGTAGATGCCCCACAGGGTGTGGATGAAGCTGGCGATGGAGGGGATGCTCTGCACCGGGTCGCGGTGGGTCTGGATCACCTTGGTGCCGGGGAACACCTTGAGCAAGGTGTCCATGCGCAGCAGATGATGCGGCGCCTTCAGCACCCAGCGCTCGCCGACGATGCCGCGCTGGCGCTTCTGCCATTGCAGAAACTGCATGCAGCGCTGCAGGAAGCGGTAGGGCGGGGTCTGGTCCTGCTGGTCGAGCCAGGCCATGTAGCCGGGCACGTCGGCGTAGGCGTTGAGGCCGCAGAGGAAGGAATGCTCCATCAGGATGAATTCCTCATCCGCCAGGTCCGCGTTCATCGGGTGGATGGCGGTGAGCGCCGGCATGGCCTGGACCATCATTTCGACGTCGGCACGGCCCTTGGCGATGCGTCCTTCGGGCTGGCCCGGCGTTTCGTCGGCGAACGGCACCGGGTAGCAGGCTTCCCACCAGGCCATCCACCAGAAGCGCGGGTCGCAGGCCAGCAGGCGATGCAGCTTGGTGGTGCCAGTGCGCGGCAGGCCGACGATCACTACCGGCGGCTCCAGCTTTTCCTGGGCGATCTCCGGGTGTTGCTTGAAAGCGTCCTCGATACGCAGCCGGTTGACCAGCTGGTTGACGAACTTCATGCGGAACAGGTAACGCCCGGTGCCGGACAGCTTGGCCTCGTGCTCCAGCGCCTCGCAGCTCCGCGCCAGGCCGGTGCGGAAGCTGGGATCGCCGAAGTCGGTGGGGCCGCCGGCCAGCTTGAGGGCCTCCTCGATCATGCTGTCCGGAGCGAGAGAAATTGGATCGGGTGCGGCGCTCATGCCTTCAGCTCCCGCGCGAGTGCGGATTGTTTCACTACGCGCGTGGTGGGGTGGATATGTTCGCTGGCGCCGACCCAGCGGAAGCACAGGGTGCCGCGGTCATGTCCGGTGGTTTCCAGCCAGTTGGCGTGACCGGGATCGCCATGGGCGATGACGATGGTGACGCCGCCGTCGGCATCGGCTTTCGCCGTGTGCTTGTTCAGGCTGATGCGGTGATAGCGGTAGTCCAGCGACTCCATCCACCAGTTGCTGACCTGCAGGTTCCAGAAGCGGCAGTCCGGGATGCTCTTCACATGCACCAGCAGCGCCTCGTCCGGCTTCAGCTCCCAGTAGGAATGGTAGTAGAAGATGTTGGGATCGCCGCCGACGCGCTGGCACAGGGACTGGTCGGCGGGCGGCAATTCATTGGGATGCTTGAGGTAACTCTGCGACCAGTCGGCGAACAGGCGGGCGGTGCCTTCGACGAAGCGCGAGGCATTGCCCAGGCCGGCTTGCAGGCGCCGCGCCGACAGCGGCACCGGTTTGGCATCCGCGCCGGCGCGCGCGATGCGCATCTGCGCCGGCTTTTCCTTGGAGCGGTCCATGAAGGTCTGGCGCACGATCACCGCATTGCTTTCCGGCTCGATGCGCAGCCAGTTGCCCGGCTGTTTCTCATGGCTCAGCCGGATCTCGAAGTGGCCGTTGGCATCGGTCTGCAGCTGCGCCGAGTCGATGGCGCCGGTGGGCTCCATGCGGCCATTGGTCTCGTAGCCGCCTTTCTGCGTGCCGATACTGAGGTAGGAGACGCTGCCGCGCTCGCCGCGGATGACGTACTCGTTGTTACCGTTGATGCGCGCGAACAGGTAGTGGTTGTCGGGATTGTCGGCGCCAATCTTGCCGGTCTCGTGCGAAGGCAGGAAGAAGCCGGGGAAATCCGCATCGGCGAATTCCAGGTGCATTTCCAGGCCGATGCGCAGCAGCCGGCTCAGGTAGCGGAAACCCTCGGCACGGTCCAGCGCGCCGGTCGGCGCTTCCGGCCGCAGGATCTGCTGCCCGGCGCGCTTCAGCGTGTCGCAGAACTCTTCCCAGGTGCGGCCGCTGATGACGTCGGCTTCGACGTCCTTGTCGGACTGCATGCCGGTTTTCCTCCAGATTTTGTCCGGCAGGGGATGTGCCGGATCGTTTGGAAGAGGCTAGTGCCCGGGGCCGGTCGGGGCTTCATCTATTCGGACTAAAGCGGGGCGCTGAATGGGGGGTCAGTTT